>Ga0105048_10010552_pt1 | contig 14631 bp, 14 predicted proteins | sample MAT05_FD_78382 | JGI IMG/M metagenome (GOLD analysis project Ga0105048, IMG submission 78382) | Freshwater microbial communities from Lake Fryxell liftoff mats and glacier meltwater in Antarctica - MAT-05 | ecosystem: Environmental > Aquatic > Freshwater > Ice > Liftoff microbial mat | place...
CTGCCGGTTCCAGCGATGATTGCGCGCCGTTGCAGCCAGCTAACAGAATCATGCTCACCACCACAAATCGACAACCGTATGCCAGCAACGCCGAATCGAGATTCGAGAGACGGACGATGGGAATCACAAAGTCTGTAAAGGCGTTCGACGTTCTCTCGCAGTTGGACATGAATTATCTCAATCGAAGTGGCGTTGGTCGACGCTGCAACATGAGCATACAGGCTGGTTGAAAAACGGTCAACATGCGGTATGTTGTTGCAACTGCCATTCTCTAATTAAGTTGACTTGCCCAAACCGCTCCAGACGCGAAACGCGTGCCGATCTTTTCACGAAAGAACAAGTTCGGCACCTCATTCCTGCACTCAATTGGGTCCTAACTTGTCGGCTTCGTGTTGGTTTTTGGGCTGGTCGTTTTTCATCCGGTGACTGAACCGTGAGAGGGTCGATAAGATAAGAAAAGCTAGGACCGCCCCGAGCGTTGCTGACGCTTCTCTCCCTAAGCCAGCGGCAATGCCGACCGCCGCGGTAAGCCAAATGCCGGCGGCCGTCGTCATGCCCTGGACATCTGCATCTCGGCTCCCCTTGACGATGGCACCTGCTCCTAAAAAGCCAATTCCCGCTACTACTCCCTGAACGACTCGGCTGATGTCGGCGTTCGACATCCCAGCTTGTTCAGGAATTAGAACGAATAGTGCCGCACCTAGCGATACGAGCATGTGCGTACGCAGACCAGCGGCCTTTCCCGCACGTTCTCGGTCATATCCCAGCAATCCTCCGAGTGCGGCCGCAAGCAAGAGTCGAATCGACATGCGAATCGCCTCCGTTATGTCCGGAACATCTTGAAAATCCACTGCCACTCTCTGCCAAAAATCAATCACGTTTGCTCGATCCCACCTCTTGGCCGCGAAGCTCTCAGACAGTGCTCAACTTCAAAACCTTTAAAAAACTCACCGTTACACGTAGCAGCGATACGCGCGTGATGAAAAAACCCCAAAAGTGTGACATCGTTAGCTGTTCCCGAGAAGCACCTTTCGAATGAGTAAGTGCCCGCCCGATGAATGACGGACATCGAAACACATCGTTTCGCAAAAGCAATTTTCGTGCCAATATCAACGGAGCTATCATTGGTTATTTGGCCGCTGGGTCTTTACCGTACCCCGTAGGTCTGGGCAGTACGCTTCAGTCACTCGCAAGGGACTTTTCGTGCAAAACTTTTCTTGCCAACTCGTCTAGATCCGCATCTGAAACCGCTGGAAGAAATTTTTTTCGATAAAGTTCTTCGTGAATAATACTAATAATAGCGACTAAAGGCGCTGCGATTAGTACCCCTAACACCCCGAACGCAGACACGCACAAAAGCATCGAAAAAATAACTGCGACAGCATGCAACTTCATTCCTCTAGCCATGATCAAGGGGAGAACGACATTGTTCTCCAACGCTTGCACTCCTACGTAAGCTAGTAGCACCCACAGCGGCGTCAGCCCCCCTTTCCCGAGAGCAAGCAAAATCGCGGGCACCGTACTCAAAGTTGGCCCCAAGAAGGGAACGGATTCAAGCAAGCCCGCTATTAGGCCCAAAACCAGTGCGTCCATAAACCCAAGCAATGGCCACATCAACACGAAAACAAGCAAGCCAATGGTTAACATGCCGGCCAGCGTCGACCCTCCCCAGGCAGGCGCGAATCGACAAACGCGGTGCATAATAATCACAGCCTGCTTATGATGCCGCTCTGGCACCAAGGAGAAAATCCAACCGATAATTGGTCTCGGGTTCAGTAGCATAAAGACCACCCCGAAGAAAACCGTAACCAACACCACCAACATCTGCGCTCCGTTGAACGCTACTTTGGTAAAATTTCCTATTACACCAAGAAGCATTTCCGCTAAACCCGATCGAATCGTGTTCGACTCTTTTGGAGCACTCGCTTGGTCCGGCTCTAAGGTCGATTGTCCGCCTTCCGCCTCGCCATCAACTGCCTTATCCTCCGCAATTTCCGTCGTCACCTCCGCTTGCATGCGATTCTCCGTGCGCTTGGCGTGCCGTTCCATCTTGATGAGGGGTTTCTGAAGTTTTTCCCAATAGCCGGGTAGTACCTCCGATAGGTTGGAGACCGACTCTTTCAATGGATTAAAAAACGCCCAACCCGTCAAGGCAATAACTGTGACCAAAGACAATACGACTAGCCCAGTGGCTGCCTTTCTTCCGCCCGTTAGCGCCCTTAATCGATTGACCCACGGGTTCAGCGCGAGCGAAATTAGCAACGTCAACAAGAAAGATAAGTAAATTGGGGACAAGAGCGAGAATGTCTGAATGAAAGCAAGCAGCGCTACCGCAAGTAATACATAGAAAGGGATGGGGAGCCGCTTGCGACTAGGCTCTACATTTATGGTCATCACGAACTCCCAAAGTGATGCGCGCTGCGTACTCATTCAGCACGAAGCGCGAGCCGGTTGACATGTTACCCACCTCGCCAGTCATATCACAGGCAAGAACTTTGGGCACTATCAAACTAAGGTCAAAGTCAAAGTCTGAGCCGTTTTACGGCTTAGGCGAAGTATCATCAGTCGTAGTCGTACTCGGCTTAGTCGAGTCCAATTTTGAATCGATATCCGATCTTGAGTCAACTCTGTTTTGGAGCTCGCTTGGCTCGCTCTGCGTATCGGCTCCAACTTTATCCTGCTTAGGTGGATTGGTTTCATTCTTAGGCGGATTGGCTTCATTGGCCTTGGTCGCTTCGGTGGACCGATTTGGCTCTACGTTCCGCAAGTTTTGCGGATCTCTCTGCAAGTTTGAACTAGTTCCCGAAGACTGTTGTTGAGGCTGCTGCGAATTCCTTCCTCGCGATGCATCTTGAAAATTCTGACCATTTCTTGAATCGTAATTCCCGTAACCTGCACGGTATTGATTCTGCGCGTTTAAGTTCCCTTGATTCGACGCCGATGCGACATTGTCAAAGTAAACTGGTCTGCCGTCTACGCAAATAAACTCTCGGCCACTTGCGTCATAGCGAAGCACGTAGACACGACCGGCATTTTGCGAGGACCAGGATTGTTGCATGTTTGTGGCGGGCACATAACTTCCCGACTGCCCCATTGACCCATTTTGCATGGAGCTATTGTTCTGCATGGAGCCATTGTTCTGCCGTCCGCCAGCAGTCCATCCTTGATTTGATGTTTGTCCGGGTTGCAAGGTCTGACCTTGACGTGCGTTTGTCTGAGGCTGGAATCCACCGTTTTCATTCGAACGGTAATCATTGCCGTACGAATTAGCTGGATTCTGCTGAACGTTGTTGCCACGCTGTTGGCCATCCAAACTTGTTTGCCCTTGCACTTGCCCTTGCGTGTTCAGGTTGGAATTTAACTTTCCGGACTGTGCGTCCAAATTGTTTTGCAGATTCGTATTACCTCGAACCCCTGCACTCCCAGTAAGTCCCTGCGTTCCGTCCACTGGATTCTGTGTGTTCAACGAAGATCCGGTGGAGGCGTCGCCCGAAATAGATGAACCAGAACTTGTCTGAGCATTTCCATTTTGAAGCGAATTCTGAATATTGTTCGACGTCCCTTGCACTTGATTGGCAGCATTATCTAAAGACTGACCAAATAGGCTAGAACCAAAGCACGCAAGTGCTCCCGCAATGAAATGACGATGCATCGTTTTTCTCCAAAAAGTTTTAGTAACGTACCAAATTGTGTCGCAAATCGACCGATTCCGATTTCAACTTACTCTCGTTTCACAATGCACTTTATGTGCCGTTGATGGCAATTGTCGCTTCCATCGTGCAGATGGCAGAGATGCAACCACTTTGCTGCGAGATTAGGACACGATGGTCGATAAATGCGCAGTCATTCCATTGCCACAATACCGTCTTCAACCAATGAAGTTACGTTTTCAAGATCGCTGTTTGCTGGTCCACACAGCAGATGCCCTTGTTTGTCAAAACGCGAACCATGGCAGGGACAATCCCAAGTACTTTCGTTGCGGTTCCATTCGACAATACAACCCAGGTGCGGGCAGACAGCGGAACATTGGTGCAGCACGCCATGTTCATCGCGATAAGCCGCCACCTTCGAAAGTCCTGCTCGCACGATGGCACCTGTACCTGGTGCGATCTCCTGTGTGGAATCGACGTCGCCACCCGTCACCCAGGCTGTGTATTGCGCCGCGACGTTGAGGTTCTCTTGCGCGTAGCGACCGGCTGCACGAAGCGTTTTCCGTGTAGGATCGTAAAGAGTTGCCCAAGGATTCTGTCGCCCTACGATTAAATCGGTGAGTAAAATCCCAGCGATCGTGCCGTGCGTCATTCCTTGCCCTGAATCGCCTGTGGCAATGTATACATTTGGGCGGTCAAGGGGATTCCTTCCAATGAAGGCTAGACCGTCGATCGTCTCTAGCACTTGGCCTGACCACCGGTAAAGAACCTTACCAATAGTTGGAAACCATTTTCGTGCCCATTCTTCGATGCGACGGTAACGTACTTCGGCGTCCTTGGCTTGACCTGTTTTGTGATCTTCGCCACCCACGATAAGTAGATCGCCGGATGATTCGGTTTCAGGGAGCGTCTGCAGTCGCACGTAGTGATAGGGATCCTCTGTGTCCCAATACAACGCCTTGCCGACCGATCCTTTTGGAACTTCAAATCCTAAAACGTAACTAATATACGCCGCCTGCTTGGTGTGTATCGTTACGAAATCGTTAAATGGACTGTTGGTTGCAACCACAACGGACGAAGCGGTCACAGTAGCCCCCAGATACGTAAGCACAAAGGTTGGCTGACCACTTTCAATTTTCTCGACCCGGGTTTGCGTAAATATCAATCCGCCCAGTCGCTGAATCGCCTGCTTCATTCCTGCCAAATATTTGAGAGGATGAAACTGCCCCTGCTGAGGGAATCGCAGACACGGTACTGTGTCAAACGTAATCAACGGACAATTCGGAAGAAGTTCAACCTGCGAGAGGCCTGCCCGCCTAGCTGCCAACAGTTCTTTCTCCAGCAATTCGACGGACTCGCCTGGAGTACCAAGTAGATAGCCATCCAAACGCTCAAAATCGCATGCGATCTTTTCGTCATTTATGATTGATTCGATGCGGTCTATTGCGGCGGTATGACTCTCCGCAGCTAATCGCGACCCTGCAATGCCGTGCCAGTTCTCAATTTTGAAGTAACGATCATCTATTGCGTTAGAAAGGTGCGCTGTTGTGCGTTGGGTCTGACCTGCGCCAACGGCACCGTCATCCAGAATGACGACTGTTTTCCCTTCGCGGAGCAAAAGGTACGCAGTCGTCATGCCTGCGATCCCCGCCCCAACTATGCAAACGTCTGATTGAATGTCCTTTCCAAGAGACGCTGGAGACGTAATCTGGCCCAGTTGCATCCATACTGATTTGGTTTGCTCCATTGTTTCCGACATGATTGAGTATTTTTGAAAAAGAAAAAAAAGGAGGAACCAAACCTTCTAAGGGAACGCCATCGCTACAAAACGATTAACCGCACCCGCACGAACCCGCACTCGATTGCCAACCTGCGGCAGCTTCATTCGAGTTCCGATTCAAATGAACGTGGCTATCAACGTGCGACACCCAGTCCAGCGGAATGAAATGATGTTGATCATCGGGACTGTCCTTTCGTGTCAACTTGATGGAGTCCCCCTCCACACCATCAACCACCCCAACTTTTTTGCCGCAAGATGCAGTCACATTCATGTGCTCTCGAATACCATCTACTCCCACATCATCACCTTCAGCTGTTCCCATTCCAGTCTTCTCCTTTACGAAATCGACCGCATCTTCTGATCCCTGAGCGATCTTGCTTCCAACTTGTTTGACAGCATCACTAACAGACTGTCCTACATCGGACATTTTTTCCGAGATTGTTTTAGCCATGACATAACTCCTTAAGAACTAGAAATAGGAAGCGTCGCATCCCAACTGTTGTTTTGGTTGGCTTTCAGCGATTAGGGATAAGTCTCTAATGCCAAAGTTTTGCTATTGCCATGATCGCAAACGCCATACCAATTCTCGGCGGGTTTTGTAATCGCGTTCCCGGAGACAGTTCGGACTTGATTAAGCCCGGTCAGACGCCACATTGATCGTTCGACGATCATTCTGTGCTGCAAGACCCGTTGATCGCAATGACGCAAGCAGGCCGCAGCGCTCTGCTCGGTAAGTTGGACAACGCTTGATGAGTGGACTACTGCGACCGGCGGCCTGAAATTTACCTGAAAAGCACAGTTCGATTTGATGAAGTTTCGTGCTCGTACTCAAACGCTCTCGATGGAACTCATGCCGTCTTACGATGTACTTAATCTGCCGAAGCGCTCTCGCGGCAGGTTAGGCTTCCGCCTGCCGCTTGCACAACAACTAGCTAGTTGCATTATTTGTCGCGTTTTGACTACTTCTTATCGGAATCAGCATCATCCAATTTGGCCATCAGATTTTCAGCCGTTTTTAAGTGTTTGGCTGTCGTCTTAATTCCGTCCTCGACGATTTGCTTCAATTCGTCGGAAGTATGTCGTTGCAAGACGACAAGCTTGGTATGCATGGCCGCATGCTTGGCGATTTGCATTCCTACGAAACACTTATCGAATTCAGCACCCTCCTTCTTGCTTAGATATTGCTTGGAGTCGGTAATGCATTGCTGAGCAATCTCGCGTTGAAGTTGCATCATATCGACGCTGCCTGTCTGCGTGCCGGAGATCGCATTGCTTTTAGCGTCGCCCCGATTCGCGGTTGAATTTGCATTCGGCGATGTGGTGGTCGTCGGATTGTCGGACCGAGTGTTGGGTTGATCTGGCCGATTGCCAGAGAGGTAACCCTCGCGTGCAGCGTCGGGCGCCATTTTGCTAAGCTTTTTGAGGCAGGCCTGATGCTCCTCAGCGATCATTTTCGCGAAACTAACAACTTCTTCATTTTTAGACTTCTCTTGCGCAAACTTGGCCAAGGTAACTTGTTCTTGATCGTCCAACGCTAGACACGTTGCAATCTGCTGAGGAGTAACAGACGCGTGCATCCCTTGCCTGGAGCCATCTTGCTTGTTAGCGTTCTGACTTGCGTTTGTTTGAGGCGGCAATGCACCTTGTCTCGGCGCCGACTCTTGCGCACTGACTGCTCCGCATAGCAGGGCCGTGGCGACAGAACTTGTAAACAGCTTTTTCAACTTCATCGTACTAAATCTCCTTAACGAACACAAACTTAACTATGACTTAGGCTAACACAGCCTAAAGTCTTTCAAGCGTTATGGAGCAAACGCCATACCCCTGTTCTTAAAACAGGATGGATAGTTAACCTATGCGGAAAACTTGTACGATTGAAGTACAGTCAGCATTATTCTCACTCAGATTGCGCTCTCTTTCGACGTTGAACTGCGAATGAATCAACGAGCGAGAGCTAGCATAGCGAGTCGATGGAGCTCTCGCCGGGAGAGCACTGGAAAAACGGAAGATCGCATCGCACCGGTGAGACTCGAAAGCTCAGCACGAGCTTCCCACCAAGATGACCGGCAGGCAGAAAAGGACTAGGCCACCGAGTGGCACGCTCAGAGCGATAGATTGATTATCGTTGTAGGCCGGGATGCGTTTTGGAAAGGTGGCCCCCGACGAGCGGTGTAAAAAAAAGCTAGACCCATTCGGCCCAAATGTATCGGGACCGAAGTGTCTAGCTTTGAAATCAAGTAATCGAGTGCAGTGTTCACTCGGTCGCGTTGACGCTGTAGAACACTGAACTTCGATTTTCTTAAAAAACACCTGGATTTATCGGCGTGCAGTATCCGAAGTTTCCCTCGAAGTTGAAATGTCTTCAGCCGACGCTGTTTCAAAAATCTTTTTTGCTTTTTCGGTTTCCTGCGAATCCTCAGAGTGAACCGAGATAAGGCAGTGACCTCCCTTGAGCTTACCTTCGTACCGTTTTGCTTCGTATTCAGGAATTCCCAAACCAATCAGGGCACCAGTCACTCCGCCGACGGTTCCGCCGAGAGCAGCTCCCGTGAGTGCTGCCATTATCGGCCCAGCAGCGATGAGCGGTCCAACTCCAGGAATGGCAAGTGCGCCGATGCCGGCCAGCCAACCCAATCCGCCACCAAGGAGAGCACCTGTGCCAGCACCGGCAGCGGCACCCTCAGGGGACTTTGTCTCGTTGTCGACAGCAAAATCCTTCGTGCCCTCTGCATCGGGCATAAGCACCGAGATATCACTTGCGGTGAAGCCGGAGGCCTTCAATCGGTCGACAATTGCTTGGGCCTGACTTGATGTCTTCACTGTACAAAATACGGCGTGTGCCATAGTTACTCTACTCCTTTGGTATAAACCAAAATTAAGGGGTTTTTTCGACTTCCAATTGACTATCCACGTTGTTTTCGCCCGCAACGGAGCGAGCAATTTCTTCAATCCGATTCTTTTCGTCAGCCGTTTTCACCGGGCCACGAAGAGTAACCTTCCCGTCCTGCGTGATAATCTTGACGTTCTGTGCGTTAACTGACATTTTGGTGTCGACGACGCGTTTTCTAATATCGGCGGTGATGCCGATGTCCAGCTTGTTTTCATTCTGGTCCAAGGGTGTCTTCGCAGCACTATCGCGATCCCGCACGTTGACCGCAGTGTTATCGCGATCCACCGTTTTGGTGCCATCCTGTTTCATAGAATTGTCGATCGTTCGGTTATTTGGTTGATCGCAACCAATACAAGTCATGGCGATAAAAATCGCAATTGCAAAATATCTCATTTTAAGTTTCCTTTCGTTGGCAACGGACTGAGTATTGATAGCAGTCGAAAGCAAAAGACGTGCCGAACATTCAAGAAAAGCTGGAAATGAATCTGACCGACATCAATTCGTGGCTGCGCCTGCTGCCAGAGCGACTAGCGATCAGCCGTTGATTGTTTACGTACCAAGATGGCTATTTTCAAATCAGCATTTCATTGGAGTTCGACTTCATGGTCGATTTTCAACGCACAAGTATTTGAATCTCATAGCCCGAATAGCTTGGCCGCGCAGCGGTTGATTTGGAGATTTCGTATTCGACATGCCGAATGCCAAGACCAATGTTTGAGTCGCAATCCGCCTCAGCGAATGTGAATTTGAAGTACAATCACAAATGATTGGAAGCGGTTTTGATCTCGGTGAGCCATTGTTTTTGCACTTTAGACGTTACGCCATGTTTGACTACAACACACGAATTGTAATCCTTTGTGCCGGGTTGCTAGGTGTGATTGCGGGAATGGTAGGTGTCTACCTTATTCTCCGCAAACGCTCGTTGATCGGTGATGCGATTTGCCACGCGGCCTTGCCAGGGTTGGCCATCTCATTCCTTACTCATGTAGCCTTCGGGGGAGATGGCAAGAATCTTTTTTGGCTGCTAATTGGGGCTGGAATTTCAGGAACTGCGGGCTCACTTGCGGTGATTGGGTTGCGCAAGTGGTCCAATCTAAAGGAAGATGCAGCCTTGGGAATTGTGCTGAGTGTGTTTTTCGGAATTGGTATGGCGCTCTTCAGCATCGTGCAACAGTATCCGCAAGGAAACGCTGCCGGGCTGGAAAATTTCATTCTAGGTAAGACGGCTTCGATCGTCGCGAGCGATGCAACCACAATTACAGTGGCTTCGATTGTTGTGATTCTGGCCTTGTTGCTGTTTCGCAAAGAGCTGAAATTACTCTGTTTCGATTCATTGCTCGCAACGGCTCAAGGATGGCCAGTATTGTTTATGGATCTCTTGTTGTTGGCTTGCGTGCTCATCGTTGTGATTGTTGGTGCCAACATCGTGGGAGTGATTTTGGTCATTGCACTTTTGGTTATCCCACCGGCATCGGCTCGGTTTTGGACACATTCCCTTCCCAAAACCATACTCGTCAGCGCCTTGATTGGTGCAAGTTCTGGCATCTTTGGTGCGCTAAGCAGTCTGCTTATCGATCGCGTTCCTTCCGGCGCCGCGATCGTACTGGTGGCCAGCGGGTTCTTTTGCCTGAGCCTATTCCTTGGGTCCGAGCGAGGATTGTTGTGGAGGGTCTGGAGCTTAGGCCGACAACGCATTCGGGCCGATCAAGAGCACATGCTGCGTGCGATCTTTGAACTGCTGGAATATCAAGGGAAGACACCTCATGTGCATGGTCAATTGCGATCGGAATCTGTAGTTCTTTCGGATTTAGTGCGGATGCGAGCCTGGTCCGCGACGAGGTTCAAAAATGCCATCCGTCAGATTTGCAACCAAGGATGGGCGACCATCAATGAGGAAGGAGCGGCCACCTTAACGGCAAGTGGTATTCAACAGTCCTTTCGAGCCGTCAGGAGGCATCGTTTGCTAGAACTTTACTTTGCTCGTTGGGCAGACCTTTCGCCAGATGCGGTCGATCGTGGTGCCGACTATACGGAGCATGCATTGGATGACGACTTGCTGGCTGAATTGGAGAAAGACGCAATTGTCATGGGGGATTCGATCGAGTTGCCCAAAAGCGTTCATCCGATCGGCTCGTGAGTTAGTGACGAAGGTGTCTAACGACAAGAGTTTTTCCCCAGCCGTATTGAGTAAGGACTGGAGCGTAACGATGGGAATTGACAAAAGGCTTTTTGGCCATGTCGACCTTTGAATATAGAGTGCAAAGATCGACGCAATAACCGATAGATCCTTTTTTTGACGGAGAAAACACAATGCGACTGCTTACTTTATGCCTTTGCCTTTTAAGTCAGATGCCAAAATTTGTTGAAGCTGAGGAGAAAGAGGTAATTATCAATAGCCTAAGCCTATTGAAGATCTGTGAAGAGCTTGGTGAAAACCCGCGTTTGCAGCAAAAGCTGCAATTGACTGGTACGCAAGTGAAAAAAGTCGGTGAGTTAGTTCGGGACAAGAAATTTCAAAAGACTCTTCTTGAACAAGCGAGGGCGGCAGAGGGAACAGTTGGCAACCACGACATCCCTTGGTCGATTGATGCAGAAAATCTAATAGCAGAAATTCGGAATGTTCTGGTCGAGAAGCAGATTTTAGATTTGAAACGGTTTTCACACGTGGTCTGTCTAAACAGCCTCTAAAAACGTATTTTAGTAGATTGAGAAACATCGTTACAGATGACCAGATTATTTCTTTGGCTAGAGTTCGCAACGAGAATTGGATCCTCAATGATTGTTCTTGGCCATTCCGCCAACCACAAATCAAGGATTATCTCGGACTGGATGAGCGAGAAGCAAAGGCGTTGCTGACCTTGGCGGAAAGTGAAGACCAGAAATTGGGTGAGCAAATTGCCACCCTAGACCGACAATCTTTCCAGGAGGTTTGCGAAAAAATCCCCGCCCCCGGACGGCTTAAAATACTGAGATTGTTTGCCGACGTTTGGTGATTGGTGATTGGTGATTGTCCTGATATCGACTTTCTGGTGAACGTCTCAAAGCGACTCACCACGCCCTTTGTAAACGTCAGGGACGTACCACTCGATGGTAGGCACCTTGCGATTAAATTCACAGCCTAGGAGTGAAAAGGCACATGTGGACGAGCGAGGCCCTTCGCTCGTTACGTTCCTGCAAAACCTGAGCGAGGGCCTCGCTCCGCCACAGACCATCGATGTTTCTGATAAATTCACAGCCTAGGAGCGTTAGGCCACCATAGAATCCTCAGGAAAAAACACCTCAGATGCGAACACCGCTTGCTTGGCTCAACACGACCACCAGCATTTCCAAATTGACGCTTGCCTCGTCCGGCATTGGTTTCGCAGTGATCCTGATGTTTATGCAGATCGGGTTTCTCAACGGATTGTTTGATAGCACGGTCCAAATTCTACGTTTGCTGGACGCGGACCTGGTGATTATGAGTCCCGCTCGCTACACGGTACCAAGCGAGCAGCGATTCAACTTTGGGTTGCTTCAGCGCGCGAGAACTGCCTCGAACGTTTTAAGCGTTCAGCCGCTCTATATCGATCGCTCCATGTCGGAGGTCCGAGTCATCGGAAATGTTTCTCGATCGATACGCACTATTGGCGTGCCATTGAACGCTGATGTGTTTTTGGATCCGGCGATGAACGCAAAATGCCGACTTCTGACAGACGTTCATTTTGCATTGGTCGATCGCAAGAGCAAAGAAAAGTACGGCTTCGAAAAAAAGGATCTTCAGAAACTACGCGAACAAGAGGCTGAACTTTCCGGTCTTAGAGTCGAATTGACGGAATGGGTAGAAATTGGGACGGATTTTGTTTACGACGGTTCCCTGATTGTTTCCGATCTTGGTGTCCAACACTTTTTTCCACTTCGCAATGGCATGAAACCGCCGTTGGCATCGGTCGATCTTGGTTTGGTTAAACTGGTCGACGGAGCGGACAAATCAACCGTACAAGCAGAATTGCAATCGATTCTGGGAGACGCGATCCGTGTCTACAAAAAAGAAGTACTCATACGCCGCGAAATCAATTTCTGGCAAACCAACACACCCATTGGAATCATCTTTACTATAGGCACGGTGATGGGCTTGTTTGTTGGAGTCATCATCTGCTATCAAATATTGTTCACGGATATTCATGACCATCTGGCCGAATTCGCAACGCTCAAAGCCATGGGTTACGGACCTTACTACTTTTTGCGTTTTGTCATGCTGCAATCATTCTACTTAAGTGTTTTTGGCTTCCTACCGGGTTGGTTTATTAGTTGGTTGCTCTACCTATGGCTGGCCGATCGCACCGGGCTAGTCATGATGCTAACCGTACCTCGCGTGTTCCTGGTGTTTTGCCTGACGCTATTGATGTGCACGATTAGCGGGGCGTTGGCGGTTAGAAAACTATGGTCAGCCGACCCAGCTACTCTATTCAAGTAATTGGTTAGCAATCCACAGATCTGCCCAACGATGCAGACGTTTCCCGGATGTTTGGTTATGCGACAAACTCTGTGCGCTGTCTCGATGCATATAACCGACGTGACCTCCAAATTCGGTCTTGCGCAAAACTGTAGATGGGGACAAAACCGCGTTCTCGAACATCCAGGCTGGCACGATCGGGTCATGCTTGTCGATCAGGATGGTCGTAGGGACTTGGATTTGGTCAAGCCAGGCAGCCGAGGAGCCTGCGCTATAATATTCTTCTGCGTCTCGGAAGCCGGCTAAAGGGGCAGTTACCGTTTCGTCGAACCGCCTAATGGTTTCGAAGGACGCATGCGGAAGACGTTCGGCCCATTGCGGCCAAATGGTCGCCCGAGATTTTGTCTGCTTGCGAAGCGAACGCATGAAATAGCTCGCATACAGCTTGTACACTCCTTGCTCCATATGTGTTGAGCAATCGGACAACCTTATAGGTGGTGCGACGGAGATAGCTTGCAATATGCTTAGTTCTCGACTCCCGTCCCCACTGTCAATCTGTTCATGCTTGGAAGCGAGGAGTTTGAGCAGGATATTGCCACCGAGTGAGACCCCTGAAATTCGCCACTTTCGGATTCCAAGCTTGTCTCGCAAATGGATGAGCATGCCCCAAATCTCTTCGAAACACGCACCGTGGGGCGGCAATGGCGTAAACTGCCCAGAAGGTCCAGCTCCCGGTAAATCGGCACGGAAGACGCGTATACCGCGAGCAAGTAAACTTTGTGCCGTGGTGGTCATGTAGGTCCCCGCATGCGATGACCCTAGACCATGCAAAAGCAATACTCCTTCGTCGCTGTTCTTCGCGGAAGGACGACTTGGCGTGTTTTCAAAAACGAAACTGAAGCCCTTATCTCCCATTGGGATCTTATGGTCAATCGTCGGCGGTAGCGAGGGCTTGGGTTTGTAGAATCCGGTTAGGATGGTTTGAAGATGTCCGTTTCGCAAATACCAAGGCGGACGAAATTGTTCAGGCTGTTGCAGCATTAGTCTCTCTCTCGTCCTGTATCCGATTTCGGTTCGTAGGCATCGTAGGCAAAGATTGGCTGAATAGCTACTGACAATTGCTTTCCGAACGGATATTTGGTTCGTCATTGGAGAATCGATTACCAAACCATGCGGAATGCAATACACTAGCATATTGGTAACTGAAAAGGATGCCAACGGTCCGTCCCTACGATTTTCATGAACAACATGTCCACAACTTCGGAATACGACCCCAAAACGGAAAACCGAGCGGTTGTCCAGCTAGCCCTCTACATCCTATGGTTTGTCTTTGTCAGTTCCTTATTGCTTTCTATCAATACGTGGATGATTTATGCACTGTCGCAAGGCGTCGCCAAACTGCTGCCGAACATCCCTGGTATTTCGATCTTGGTTCAGCTTGTGATCTTTATCGGTCCCATGATCCTTCTTTACCTGGAATGGTTCGCTTGGGATGTGATTTATGCGCATCGACTGCGGGCTCGTAGAAGCCGCATTTCGAAGTAGGCCCACGGCTGTGACCCGCGCGGCACGCGCCAGTGCTTGCAGAGGCCGAGGATGGGCTGTGCGACAAATAGCAGTTTACGAAAAATGCGTTGATGCAAGTTTTGTTCCCCGCAAGTTTTGTTCCCCGCAAATTTTGTAGGTCCATATCGACATAGGTTTGGCTACCGTCGGTTTCCAACCGGCGGGGCCATATCTGATAGCTACTCCGACTACCCGATATTCATTTCATGTTTGCATTGCTGACGGCTCTCCGTCCGATTTATTCGGGCGGAAGCAACGTTTGAGGACGTTGCTTCCGCCGGACGAGCGGGCTGTTGATTTAATAGGTTTCGCC
>Ga0105048_10010554_pt1 | contig 14631 bp, 12 predicted proteins | sample MAT05_FD_78382 | JGI IMG/M metagenome (GOLD analysis project Ga0105048, IMG submission 78382) | Freshwater microbial communities from Lake Fryxell liftoff mats and glacier meltwater in Antarctica - MAT-05 | ecosystem: Environmental > Aquatic > Freshwater > Ice > Liftoff microbial mat | place...
CGCGGTGAGCCAGGCGACGCTGTCGCTCAACGCGAAGCTACGCGATCCCAGCGACCCCACCGAGCTCGGCGATACCCTGCCAGACACCCGCTTCGACCCCGAGGCGACCACCCTGGACCAGACGCTCCGTGCCGACCTCGCTGGGGCGATGGCGCGCCTGCTCACCGAGCGGGAGCAGCGCTTCCTGTGCGCCTATGTCGGCTTCACGACGGGCCAGAAGGCGACCTTGGAGGAGGTTGGTGCTGCCGAGGGACTTACGCGTGAGCGCGCACGCCAGGTGATCGCCGGTGCGCTCGCCAAGCTGCGCGCCGACCCGGCCATCCAGGCCTACCGCGCGCTGTTCGCCGTCTGAGCAACCACGCCCGCGAGGGACGCCACGGCAGGGGCCATGTGCCGGCCCAGACGATGCGGCCCTTTGCGCGGCGGCAGCACGTCCTGCAGCTCCACTCCACCATGCGCCCGTTCCCCAGCTGCAACACCCAGTCCTGCCAAGGGGCTGGGTGTGCGTGCGCGTAGCGCACCCACGCACCTGCCAACCAGACGACACTGAACGATGAGGAACCCCATGGAATCAACCACCGAGGACGTGGTCACGCCTGCGACCGTACGCCGCGCTCAGGCGGGCGACCCCACCGCGATCGCGGCGATCTACGCGCGCTACGCGACCCCGCTCTCCCGCTTCATCCTGCGCCGGGTGAGCGACCCCGCCGTCGCCGAGGATCTGCTTCAGGATGTCTTTGTCCGTATGGTCGCGGGGCTCCCCAGCTACGAGGAGCGGGGCTTTCCGATTGGCTCCTGGCTCTATCGCATGGCCGCCTGCCGGGTGATCGACTGGCAGCGCGTCACCGCGCGCCGCCCGGTCGCCACACTGGAGCAGGCGGGCCGACGGGTCAGCGTGGATAGCCTTGACGGCGTGGCGACCAACGCCGACCGGCTCGCACAACAGCAGCAGCTCGCAGCGGCCCTGCGGACGCTCACTGACCGTCAGGCTGCGGTGATTCGCCTGCGCTTTTTCGCCGAGCTGTCGATCGCCGAGGTGGCAGAGCGACTCGCGCTCACGCCCCTGGCCGTCAAAGCGCTCCAGCATCGCGGGCTGGCCCAGCTGCGTACCCACCTCAGTCCCTATCACGCCGCCGAGGCGGCGTGATGCGTTATCAGCAGGTTTCGCTTCCCTTGAAGGAGCCCTGCTGTGGCGACACCCCCTTCCACGTCGGCCTTTCACCTCGCACCCGACGCCCTGACCTTCACGGGTGCAGGCGACCGCTTTCAGAAGAACCTCGCCGTCCTGAGGCTTGTCCATCAGCTGGAGGCCGAGGCCCGCCCCGCCACGGACGTGGAGCGGCTCGTCTTAGCGCACTACAGCGCATTTGGCGAGTCGGCGCTGCTTAACCGGCTCTTTCGCTACGACCCGGCGATCGGGCGCTACGTCGTCCACGACCGCTACGCCGCGTTCCTCTCCTCGGATGATGCGAAGCACCTCCGCACCGCCGCCCTGACCGCGTTCTACACGCCGCTCGACCTGATCGCTGCAATCTGGCAGGCCGTGCTCCGGCTCGGGCTCGGCACGCTGGAGCGTCCGCGAGTCATCGAGCCCGCCGCCGGCGTGGGCCATTTCATCTCGGCCATGCCCCCGGAGCTGCGCGAGCGGGCGGAGATCACCGCTGTCGAGCTGGACCCGGTCACCGCACGCATCCTCCACCACATCCACCCCGACATCACGCTCCACGGCGGCACCGGCTTCGAGCGTGTGGACCTTCCGCCCAACGGCTTCGACCTCGCTATCTCCAACGTCCCATTCGGGGACATCAGCGTTCATGACCCGCACATCCCGGCGGCCCTGCGGGATCAGATCCACGACTATTTCTTCGCGAAAGCGCTGCGGCTCGTGCGCCCCGGGGGCCTGGTGGTGTTCCTCACCAGCTGGGGTACGCTGGACAAGCAGGCCCGCGCCGTGCGGACATTCCTCGCCGAGCAGGCGACGCTGCTGGGCGCGTTCCGTCTGCCCAACGGCGTGTTCAAGCGCATGAGCGGCTCGGAGAGCGCCACCGACCTGCTCATCCTCCAGAAGCAGGCGCAGCCCGCGTCAGCGCAGCCGCGTTGGCGCACCACGGCCGAGGCGGACTACCCCCGCTCAACCGACCACCGCGCGATGACCGTCGGCTCACGCTACACCCGTGAGATGAAGGACCCCGAAGCGCTTGCCGAGGCCCGTGTGGCGGTCAACCAGTGCTGGCTCGATGCGCCGGAGCGGGTGGTTGGCCAGCCGGTTGTGGTCGCCAGCGACCACAGCCTCTGGCTCCAGGTGCTCCCGCCCGCTGGCGACTTGGCCGCGACCCTCGCCGCCCGGCTGGTCGCGCTGCTCCCGTCAGATGTGGTCGCCCCGTTTGCACCCGTGGAGCTGGAGGAAGCTGACACGACGGCGGCCCCGCCCCCGCTCCACGAGCGCCGCGCCGATCAGATTGCCATCCCCGCTATCGGGGGCGTTGCCCAGGAGCGTGCCGCCGGCCTCGCCGCCATCTACAATGCGGCTAAGGCACTCATCCGCGCCGAACTCAACGACGAGCCGGGCGTGGACGCAGCACGGGCGACCTTGAACCGGGTCTATGGCACGTTCGTGCTCCAGTTCGGCGTGATTCACGACCCGCGCAACACGCGCCTCTTCGGCGACCTGCCCGAGCTTCAGTTCCTCCTCGCCTTGGAGCGCAACCCCCGCCGCACCCCGAGCGGGCGTTGGCTGGCCGACCGCGAGCGCATCTTCATTGAGCGCACCCTGCGCCCCCACCAGCCGGCCCTGCCTGGCACGCTCACGCCCACCGAGGCGCTGCTGTGCTGCCTCGATGAGCGCGGTAGGCTCGACCTCGCCTACATCGCCACCCTCGCCGGCCAGACGCCCGCAGCCGCCCTTGAGGCCCTGGGTGAGCGGGTCTACCGCGTGCCGGGGACGGGCCAGTACGAACTCTCCGACATCTACCTCAGTGGCAACGTGGTGGCGAAGCTCCGCGACGCCCGCGTCTGGGTCGAGCGCGAACCGGCGTTCCAGCGCAACGTCGCCGCCCTGGAGGCCGTCCAGCCCACTCTCCTCGGCCCGAAGGAGATCATCGTCAACCTCAATGCCTTCTGGCTGCCCAGCCCGGTCGTCACCGCCTTCATCAAGACCCTGCTCCCCGCCTGGGATGGCGAGGCTTCCTACCGCGCATCGCTCGGCGAGTGGGTGCTCTCGGACCCTGGCAAGCAGGGGGCTTTCGCGGTCGAGGCCACCACCCGCTGGGGCACCAAGCGCGCCGACGCCATCGAGATTCTGCAGGCCTCGCTGCGCGGGGTACCGATCACGGTCCACGACCTGATCACCGTGGGCGACCGCGAGAAGCGCGTGCTCAACCCGGCCGAGACCGTCGCCGCCCAGGAGAAGCAGCAGGCGATCAGCCAAGCCTTCCAGCGCTGGGTCTGGGAGGATGGGACCCGCGCGGACGAGCTCTGCCGGCGCTACAACGACCGGTTTAACAGCCATCGCATGCGCGTCTACGACGGGAGCCACCTCAGTTTCCCCGGAATTGCCGCTCACCTGCTGCGCGGCGGCGATCTGGCTGACTACCAGAAGGGTGCGGTCTGGCAGATCCTCCAGTCGCCCAGCACCCTGCTCGGCTTCGCGGTCGGCGGTGGCAAGACCTTCACCGCCATCGCCGCTGCGGTCGAGGCTCGGCGCTTTGGCCTCTGCTCGAAGGCCCTCGCGGTCGTGCCGAACAACCTGGTCGGCCAGTGGGCCAACGAGGCCCGCCGGCTCTACCCCGGCATCAAGGTGCTGGCGATGGCCCCCGAGGACTTCGTCAAGCAGCGGCGGGGCATCGTGCTGAGCCGCATTGCCACGGGCGACTGGGACCTGGTCGTGATCGCCCACACCAGCTTCAAGCTCCTCCCGCTGAGCACCGACCTCGTCGCCACGTTTCGCGACCAGGAGACCGACCGCCTGCGCGCGTACCTCGAGGAGCAACGCGCCACCGCGACCACCAGCGACGAGAAGCGCTCCCTCAAGCAGATCGAGCGCGCGATCAAGAAGCTGGAGGAGCGGCTCCAGGGCATGGCCGACGCGATCACCCGCGATAGCGCCCGCACGATTTCCTGGGAGGAGCTTGGCCTCGACCTCCTGGTGATCGACGAAGCACATGAATTCAAGAATCTCTTTACACTAACCCGGCTGACGAACATCGCGGGGCTGCCCTCAGCCCACAGCCAGCGGGCACTGGACATGCGCATCAAGACCTGGGATTTGCTGCGCCGCCACAAGAAGGTCGTCTTCCTGACGGCGACCCCCATTATGAACACGATCGGCGAGGCCTACGTGATGCAGCTCTACCTCCAGGAGCCGCAGCTGGAGGCAGTCGGTATCCATCATTTCGACGCGTGGGTGTCGCTCTACGCCCAGCCAAAGATGGCCTTCGAGATGAAGCCCGATGGATCGGGATTCCGCATGAATACGCGGCTGGCGACCTTCGTGAACCTACCCGAGATGGCGGCCATGTGGCGCCAGGTGCTCAACCTGCGCACCAAGGCCCAGATGGGGCTGCCCGAGCCGACTCTGGTCACCGGGAAGGTCATCCCGGTCGTCGTCCCACCCTCGGCCGCCTTGAAGCGCTTCGTTCAGTCGCTCGCCGCTAGGGCTGACGCCTTTCGCAGCGGCAGGGTGGACCCGGCGGTGGACAATATGCTCCGCGTCGTCGGGGACGGGCGCAAGGCCGCCCTCGACATGCGCCTGGTCGTGCCCAAGGCTCCCCGGCCCCGCCAGAGCAAGATCACCGCCCTGGTCGCCAACGTCGCGCAGCTCTACCACACCTACAGCCCGCTCCGGGGCACCCAGCTGGTCTTCTGCGACCTGGCGACCCCCAAGGGCACGGGGCGCGGCGAGGGCGACCCGCCGACGCGCCTCACTGCTGCTGAGTTGGAGGGCGAGCCCGGCGAGGAGGCCCAGGAGGTCGAGACCGCTGAGGAGCGCTGGCTGAGCAACTTCGTCTACTACGAGATCCGCGACGGGCTCGTCGCCCAGGGCATCCCGCGTGACCAGATCGCCTTCATCCACGCGTGCAAGACCAAGGCGCAGCGTGACGCCCTCTTCGCGGCGGTGAACGAAGGCCGCGTGCGCGTGCTGCTCGGCTCGACCGGCAAAATGAGCACGGGGATGAACGTCCAGCAGCGCCTGATCGCCCTGCACAACCTGGACTGCCCCTGGCGCCCGGGCGATCTGGAGCAGCGCTACGGCCGCATCCTTCGGCAAGGCAACCAGTGGCCCCAGGTCTACGTATTCTCCTACATCACCGAGGGTTCCTTTGACGGCTACCTATACCAACTGATCGAATCCAAAGCCCGCTTTATCGAGCAGGCCATGGCCGGGGAGATCACCGCGCGCACCATCGAGGATACCTCTGACGTGGTGCTCTCGGCCGCGGAGATCAAGGCCATCGCCAGTGGCAACCCGCAGATCGTGCGCAAGGTCCAGCGGGAGGCGGAGGTGGCCCGGCTTGAGCGGGTGCGCGCGGTGTGGCTGGACACCAGGCGCAATCTCCATGTCGAGCGCCACTGCACCGAGGAGGAGCTCCGACGCGTGGAGGGCCGGCGCGTGCTGTGGGAGCGGGCTGCCGTCATCGTCGCTGCCCACCCCCACGAGCCGTTCCACGCCGAGGTCGCCCCGATGCTGGGGAGCGCCTCGTTCCAGCACGTCACTGAGCGGGCCGAGGCAGGCGCGGCGGTGCGGAGGCTCGTACACGACACGCAGAGTGCTGCCGCCTTCCAGCGCCAACGTATCACCGGGGTGGTCGTCCGCTACCGGGGCCTCGACCTGGTCGTGCAGGCCCACGCGGTCTTCGCCGCCGACCTCAGCCTGACCCTCCCCGATGGCGCCACCCTCGACGCGGTGAACGCCTCCACCGACACCGGCATCTGGCAGAGCGTCGGCCGCACCGTGAGTGAGATCCCAGCTACCATCCGACGCCTCGGCGAGCGGATCGCGCAGGCACAGGAGCGCATCGCGACGATCGAGCGCGAGCTGGTTCGCCTGGAGACCTGGGACGGCCAGCCGACCTACGATGCTGCCCTGAGCGAGCTGAGTGCCATCAACGCGGGCTTCGCCGCGGCAGAGGAAGAGGCCGCTGCCGCCCGCGAGCCCGCTCATCTGGTGCCCGCAGAGGAGGTCAGTGCCGCCCGCGAGCCTGTTTCCGTAGTGCCCGCAGGAGACGCCCCGACGGCACCCGCGCCGGTACCCACCGAGGTAATTCTCGCGGAGGTGCTGCTAGCCCTGGCCCGCCAGGAACAGGCCGATACGCCGTGGGAACGCGAGGCCACGATCATCCCGCCGGCACTCGCCTCCCTCGCCTGGATGGCCGCTGAGGTCGAGCGCCAGGCGATGTCGCATCTGGCCCACCCCGCGCCGCTGGCGGCGGAGGCATCCGAAACGGCAGCGGCGGCGCCAGTGATAGCGGCGGTGGTGAACGGGTGTGCCGGTCCGCGCCCGGCGCGCATCCGCTTCGGCGAGACGCGCATCGAGCGACCCACACCAAGGCCGACCGTGACGGGCACCCCGGTCAGCGCGGCGGAGATCCACCAGCTGCCGCTGTTCTGACGGCCTGCCCAAGGCCCCACACGCGAGGGATGTGAAGCACCAGTTTGAGCTGGCGCTCCACGTCCGCAAGGAGCTTACCCATGGCCCGTCGTCGTATCCCATCTGAGACCCGCAGACGGACCTGGACCGAGGGCACAGTCTGGGAGTTGCTCGCCGCCGCCGGCGCGCTGCCCTACCGCTTCGCCTCGCCACTGGCTGACGTGGGGATGACCGCCCGCGAGCACCGCCAGTTCCAGCGCGAGATGGCGGTGCTCAAGACGACTGCTATTGCATACATCCTGCCCCGCCCAGGCACCGCCCGTCGAGCGCCGGAGCGCTGGCTCTCTGTTCGGACCAGGCGCACCGGCTACTACCGTGTGAACGACGCGGGCACCATCGAGCGCTACGGTAAGCGTACCCAGTGGCTGGGCAGCGGCAGCAGCACCGCGCATCGCTGGTACCCCTGCTCCCTGCGCGGCGTACGCTGGCTCCAGGTCGTCGCCGACGGACTCTTGGTGCGGAAGGTGAACCAGCTCCAGACCCCTCGCGAGAACACAACCGACACGTCTGCCCTGATCTCCGCTGAGCCGGTTGGCGACACGGAGAAGGTCGCTGCTGCCATCCCTCCTAACGACGCTTTATCCGCCCCAGTGCCTACCAGCCGCGCCGCGGCTGGTGTGGTGTGCCCAGGTTTCAAAGCAAACCAGAAGGGCACACAGATGGCGCAGTTCACCAGTGAGAACGCCGCCGGGCACGGGCGCCGTGGCGGCCAGCAATCACATCGGCGCAGCGAGGAGCAGTACGCCGACCTGGTCCTCGCCAACCCCTCGGCGGCCCAGCGGGTCGCCCACCTGATCCAGCGGGGCCACCGCCTCGTCCTGGCTCTGCGCGTGATCAGGATCTCCGACCGCCTGAGCCGGGGAGGTCGTTAATGCGTATCCGCGAGCTTCCCCTCCACGAACAGCCGGCCAGCCGGATCACCGACCGCGGCCCTGAGGCCCTCAGCGATGCTGAACTGCTCGCCCTGGTATCTAGCCAGCCCGACCTCGACGTGTGTGAGCGCAGCCTGCGTGAGTACCACGGCTGGGTCGGCCTGCTCCGTGCTGACATCCGCGCCGTCGCCACCAGCCTGGGCACGCCGCGCCGGGCGGCCAGCCTCAAGGCGGCGCTGGAGATCGGGCGGCGGTTGATGGTCGCCGGCTACGAAGGCCGCTTCCAGGTTAAGTCACCGGCTGACGTGGCGCAGCTCTTTATGAGCGAGATGCTGGGCCTCGACCAGGAGGAGCTGTGGGTCGCCGCCCTCGACACCAAGAACCGCCTCCTGCGCCTGATCAAGGTCTATCGCGGTTCGGTCAATACGGCGATGATCCGCGTGGGAGAAGTCTACAAGGAAGCCCTGCGCCTCAACGCCGCGAGCATTGTGGTAGCACACAATCACCCCTCGTCAGACCCAACCCCCTCGCCCGAGGACATTCTGGTCACACGGCAAATCGTCGAGGCGGGTAAACTCCTCGATTGCGAGTGCCTTGATCACCTGATTCTCGCTGGCAACCGCTACACAAGCCTGCGCGAGCGTGGTCTCGGCTTCCCAGGCTAGTTTGTCCCCCTGTCGTGTCCCCTATCACGGCCCCTCGCCTGTCCCCTTCGCAGATGCACCATCATCCTGTATGCTATCCACACGGTATGGCATGGTTTTGGGTGGATGTACACCCGCATGCAGCGCGAGGGAAAACAAGGAGGACAGGCATGAGCGAGCAGCCGGAGCGTGAACAGCCGAGACGAGAGCCGGCAGTCGAGCCCCTGCTGGTGCGGGTCGAGGAGGCTGCGCGCATCCTCAGCCTGAGCCGCTCGACGATCTACGAAATGATGGACGCCGGTGAGATCCCCTCCATCCGTCGCGGGACGGCGCGGCGCATCCCGGTCGCGGCGCTGCGCGCGTGGGTCGCCCGCCAGACGACGCCAGCTGCGGCGTCGTAGCCCTCCCCTGATCCAGCCGTAGCAGTTCGACATCGATGTAACACCGGCGGGCCAGCACCCAGCGGTCTGCTCGGTGCGCCTGTTTTAACACGGAAAAGGATAGCAATTATCCTTCATGCCTGCCTGCACCGGTTCGCCCGGCTCAGGCGTACCATCGGAGCGTGCGATGACAAAGCGACGACGTGGCGCTGGCGAGGGCAGCATCTACCAGCGGGCTGACGGCGCTTGGTGCGCGATCATCGACCTCGGCATGATCAATGGAAAGCGCAAGCGGAAGTTCATCTACGGCAGCTCGCGCAAGGACGTCACCGAGAAGCTGAAGCAGCTGCTCCACCAGCAGCAACAGGGCGTGAACATTGACCCGGAGCGGCTCACCGTCGGCGACTTCCTCGACCGCTGGCTGGAGCAGGTGATCAAGCCCCACCGCCGCGCGCGCACCTACCGCAGCTACGCCGACACCGTCCGCCTGCATCTCACACCACGCGTGGGGAAGCAGCTGCTCACCAAGCTGACGGCCGCGCAGGTGCAGGGGATGATCAACGATCTTGCCACTGCCAGCGGCGACCGGACGACGCAGTACGCCCGGGCGGTGCTCCAGCGGGCGCTGAACCGTGCGGTGAAGTGGGAGCTGATCACGCGCAACGTGGTGCTGGCGACCGACCCGCCCACAAGCAGAGCGAGGACGATTACGCCGCTCAACGAGGCGCAGGCGCGGCAGCTGCTGGCGGCGGTGGCCGGTCATCGCCTGGAGGCGCTCTACCGCCTCGCCCTCTCGCTCGGCCTGCGGCGCGGCGAGGTGCTGGGCCTGCGCTGGGCCGACATCGCCTTCGACAAGCAGACGCTGCGGGTGACCGGCACGCTTCAGCGCGTGCAAGGCAAACTGGAGCGCTCACAGCCGAAGACGAAAGCGGGCGCACGCGCGCTCCTGCTCCCCGAAGTCCTCGTGACGCTCCTCGTCGATCACCAGCGGCTCCAGGCCGAGGAGCGCACGCTCTGGGGCACGGAGTGGCAGGCGCACGACCTCCTTTTTCCCGCCGAGCGCGGGACGCCGATGGAGCCGAGCAACCTGCACCGCCATTTCAAGGCCGCACTGAAGCGGGCCGGGCTGCCGCATACCACCCGCTTCCACGATCTGCGCCACTCCTGCGCCACGTTTCTGATCGCCCAGGGCGTCCATCCGCGCGTGGTGATGGAAATCCTCGGCCACAGCCAGATCAGCCTGACGATGAATACCTACGGCCACGTGCTCCCCGAGACGCAGCGCGAGGCGACGACCAAGGTGGCCGATATGTTTGGCAAGCCGGCACAGGCGCCCGAGGCGCCAGGTGACGAGGGCCAGATCGAGGAGGCGAGCCCGGAGGAAGCGTTGGAGGAGGGGGAGCAGAAGGAGGGCGCATCCGCAGCGCCAGTAGATGACCTGTCCGAGCCCGACGCCTGAGTGGAATGCCCTGGGGGAAAGAACAGCTAGCGCACCAACGCGAGCGCCTCGGCGTGCCTCACCGATGCCGAGGCGTTCGAAGAAGGAAACACACGATGAACAACGCAGTACGCTACGCCGGAAAGTGGCTCTGAACCGAGCTCCACGCCCGCTGGGCGGTCTTCCTCGACGCGCTGAACCTGTGGTGGGAGTATGTTGGGGCGGATGAGGTCACCTTCCGCGTTCCGGATGCCTGCGAGGGGCTGGCGGTCGTCGCCGAGCGAACGCTCACCGAGGCGCAGATCACGCGCTACAGCGAGCGGTCGTACGACGGACCGCTCTGCGTGTTCTGCGGGCCGCTCGCGCTGCCGCGCTACCAGGAAACGCCGCACGGCGCGTACTACTGGGGAAGCTGGGCCTATACATTCGGCCAGGTGGTTGATCGGCAGCCAAGCATCTCAATCGAGCACATGCGAGCCTGCCAACTCGCACGTCGGTGGTGCTGGCAGGAACGGCTGAACGACGGCACATTTCTCGTGTGGCCGGTGCCGGCGCGCGAGCCGGTGCGCCCAGATGCGCCATTGCCGCAGAAGGTAGACCTGCTTACGCTGCCCGACAGAACACCGACACCAGTCTTCGACCCTATCAAGGCCGGCCACAAAGCGCTCAACAGCCCGCGCCTGAAGGCGGCCTACATCGCCGCGAAGACGACGCGCTTTTGAGCAACGGACGGTGTAGTTCAGCCACGTTGTTGATGTGCGACAGAACGCGCCTGCGCATTGAAATACTCCTGCATAAGCCACATCTTGACCTCGGGTCACATTGGGGCTGAAAGAGCACCGCATCAGAACGGGCTCGGCAGCTCCTTGTACGAGTGACGACGGACGACCACGTCGCCTAGCTACGGGCGATCCGTGGGAGACTAGGGGACAGTGTCGAGCATTGGTGCAAACGGTACTTGCACAACCGCCTTGAGCAAGACCATCGAGGCATCACCGATCCAGGGTTCTGCCCTAAAGGGCGCGCGCTATCTATCCGCAAGCCGATGTAGACGCTCGGATGTTCGTGTAAACTGCGTTTATAAGCTCAGTTGTGGCTGCGTGGTGCTTGGCCCTATTGACAGTCGTGGGCATAATGAGGAGGGCCACTTGCATGGATGCCAGGACATTCTTGAGCTGTGTTGCCGACGAACTAGCCGTCGCGCAGTCGAAGCATCCACCGCTCCATAGCGCTCACGAAGGGTTCGCTGTCATTCTGGAGGAGGTTGATGAGCTCAAGGCGGAGGTCTGGCGGAAGCCGGCCGAGCGCAGCAAGTCGGCGCTACGTCAAGAGCTGATCCAGATAGCGGCCATGTGCGCCCGCATGGCCGCCGACCTGGACCTGTAGACGAGGTGAGCCGGGCTGCGGCAGCCTACATCTGCATGAACCACTCCTGCAGCGCCTGCCACTCCTCGTCCCGCACCCGAAAGTTTGTTCCCCGGGCCTGGCGCAGGATTGACAACTGCCAGAGCGCAGGATCGGCCTCAAGATAGACCTTGAGCAAGGGGCGGTCGAGGAGCACGCGGCTATAGCGAACCCAAACGCGTGCCCTCGGCCGCTTGCCTTCCTGGGGTGAAGCCCAGTACTTCACACCGATTGGCGAGTCTTGCTGAAGCTCAGGATTACTTGTCACGGTCCCTAGCGCGTAAATACCAGCCTCCGCCCCACAGATCCAGATCACAACCTGGTCGCCAGCCGCAACCTCACTTGCGTGCTGGTTCAGGTTCCACATATCCATCCGTTCGACGCGCAAAGCGGTGTAGATATCATAGCGCTTCGGGTTAGCCTGAAAGATCCAGGCTCGCGATCTGCGCTGCTGGCCTGTGACGGTGCTAGCCTGATTATGACCAGTCATAGTCCTCACCCCTCAACCGAACGTAGTGGGCGTACGGCGGCAGCATGCTACGGCCGTAGAAACCTGGAATCTCCTCAAAGCCGACCCGCCGGCCCGCATAAGGCGACTGCTCAACCGGCGAGTCACCGGGCGGGTTGTGGCGAACGATCATGGTCGACGAGAGCAGCGTTTTGTCGTCGTCCAGGTGATAGGCATGCATATCGTCGAGCTTCTCCTTGACCATCCATCCGTACTCCAGCAGGAAGCGCTGCGTGGCCGCCATGGCATTGTGGGACCAGGGGCGTGTGACGTCGTCAGGCAGAATAATACACCCGCTGCCACCATTACGCGTCATCTCGCAGCCCCGCGCGACGAAGAGGCGGGCACTCGTCCCATTGTTGTTGCTCCCGTACGGGGGGTTCGTGTAAAACCAATCGAACTGTCCAAGCAGGTCGAGTGGGGCCGGGTCGAACGCGTTGTAGAGGCAGGTGTGCAGGCGATCGGCAAAGCCATGCCTGACGGAGAAGTGGCGCATGTGCAACAGCAGTCGCTCGTCAAAATCGACCACGTGCATCATCGCCGGCATATTGTAGCCCAGCTTGCCGAGCAGGCCGAGCATAAGTGACGTGCAGTCCGCGTCGCCCATGAACAGCACGCTCTGAGCTTCGAGATAGGGGCCGATAAGCTTCACCTGTCGAATAAGATCGTCGGCCCGCATCGGGATTTGGTCAAAGGATCGTAGCGACGGCGGGCGTACACGCTCGACCAGATGGGCGGCACGGCGCTCAAAAGGACTGATGTGGACGGCTAGCGCATCCTTGAAGCGAGGGGCCGAACGACCGCCCTGCAGAGGGCGTGGGGAAGCCGGGAGCTGTGCAGTCATCAGTTCACACCCCTCTTGCTCGTATCGTATGCTGTGTACTCGTCCCACAGGTTCCACGTCTTGATGCGGAAGTGTACGAGCTCTGTACTTACATCGAAGCGCGCCGCGATCGCCTCGTCGAGCTCCCGGCGGTACACTCCCTGCGCCAGGGTCCTCGAGGGCAGGAGAGCTGCGGCCCCGGTCCAATACGCCTGCTCCTCCTGCTGCTTGTGGTACTCACGCTCAAGTAGTCCAAGCTCGTTCGGCCCAATGCGAGTAGGCTCATGGCCAAAGTAGTGGTGGCAAATCTCCTCCATCAGCGTGATGTTGGCGCGCTCATGAGTCTGGAAGGGGTGCAAAATCACCAGCAGGCGCCCATTTGGCAACGCCTGGCCACCGCCCGACCACCTCCGCGGCGAAATGGACTGCAGGTGCGCTATAGCCTCGGGCTGAACGTTCATAATGTCCGTGAGTTTGCACAGGTCGACCTGAAACTCACGCATCATCGCGTCCAGATCAAGGCGCTCATCGGGGCTAGCCCCGATACGTCGGCGCAGCTCGGCGCCGTGCGTCTCAGCGAATCTGGCCAGGTTCCGGGTGTCAGAGCTTCCTGAGGAGCTCGGAGGGAGGACGGGGGACGATTGCATAACCGCTTCCTTGTAGGTAGCCTTACTTGGGCGTCGACTCCGGGGGCGCGTCGCCGACGCTGTTGTCGGATTCATTGGTAGGCGTACTGAGCTTGGTGAACTGGTCGTATGCCGCACGGAAAAGCTCGCTGAGTGCAGCTGCGGTCTTTGTGTCGAGGCGACGGTCAGCACGCAGGTGTGCTTCGACGAGTGCGGGAGTATTGCCCCTATGTTGACGAATGCGCTGCTGAATGTCCTCTTCCAGCTCGCTAGCCATATAGTCTGCGAGTGGCACGCCTAACCAACGGGTAACTTTAGACAACGTGGCAACGTCGGAAGCTGGCGAACCTTCGTCATACCGCTCTAAACGTGAAAGGGTTGCAGCGCTGATGCCGATCTTCTTGGCTGCTTGACTCTGGGTAAGCTGCTCCTCCTTCCGACGCGTGCGGATAAGCTCCCCCAACTCCTTGAGGTTTACCATCCGCGCGGTTTGAGGGTCGAACTCGTGGCTGCTCATGGTGCTCTCCATAGCTCTCATGGTGTCGCGCGATTTTTCACCGGTGAAACGCTTTCATGCGAGCCACGAAGAGTGTAGCACCATTTCTACTTACATGCAAGAGCCTACTTCTATGAAAACGGAACGGATTTGCTGTACACTCTTCAAGTAAGGCCTACCAGTCCGTGCGGGGTTCCAGGACGCGCCGGGCGTCGGTTTCAGCCGATGGAGCGCCCCGATCCGCACAGGCTCCGGAGCGCCGCTGGCAAGCTGCGAGATAGAAACAACAGCGCCCCTGGTAATTACCAGGGGCGCCGCAGTTAAGTTACTTTGATGGGCAGGCCTGCGGGCTACGAGGTCAGGGGTAGATTGTGGCGTCAACCCAGAGCGACGAAACAAAATAGTGGAGCAGGTAATGGAGGACTACCTGTCGAATCACCGCCGCACCGCAGAATTGCATCGTCTTGGGGCTTATACCCTGCAATACACGGTTTACTGAATCAGCCACGCGGAGCCCACGGACGGCCAGGAACAGCCAGATACAGCTGCGGAAAGGCTTTACACCAGGGGCGATGGAAGGCTTTACAATGCGGAGGACGATGATCACACCGCGTGAGTTTGGCAGTACGCGTGGCAGTATTTTGGCTCCAGACGCCAGAAAGCCTCAGCGCGGTTAAGCTGCGCTGAGGCTTTCTGATGCGGTAAACCGTTGGAGCGGGCGACGCGATTCGAACGCGCGACCATCTGCTTGGAAGGCAGACGCTCTACCACTGAGCTACGCCCGCATTGTTCAA
>Ga0105048_10010557_pt1 | contig 14626 bp, 11 predicted proteins | sample MAT05_FD_78382 | JGI IMG/M metagenome (GOLD analysis project Ga0105048, IMG submission 78382) | Freshwater microbial communities from Lake Fryxell liftoff mats and glacier meltwater in Antarctica - MAT-05 | ecosystem: Environmental > Aquatic > Freshwater > Ice > Liftoff microbial mat | place...
ACAAAAAATCCGATTACACTTGTAATACCAATGTGATTTAGAAATTATTCCAATAATTATAAATCTTACAGTGGTATATGCCGATTGGAAAGAAGTTTGGTGCAATGCAGTGAAACGGAATTGCACCATTACTTATTTCACATCGGTATAACCAGATTTTTTAATTATTATGGTAGTTTAATTACTTGAATCGTTTGGTATATCCATGACAATAAGGTGTTCCGCCATTGCCTGAATAATAATGTTCATGATAATCTTCGCCTTCCCAGAACTTAGTTGCTTTAGTAAGTTTTGTTGCAACTTTTATTCCATCGGCTTCTAAAAGTCCAATCAGTTTTTCAGTAATTGCTTTTTGTTCATCATTCAAATAAAACACTTCTGTTCTGTATTGATCACCAATATCAGGTCCTTGACGGTTTAATTGACTTGGATCATGTGTTTCAAAAAAGAGTTTACACAAAGTTTCATAACTTGTTTTGGTTGGGTCAAAAACTACCATCACTGCTTCTGCATGACCAGTTGTATGTGCGCAAACTTCTTTATAGGTTGGATTTTCTTTATGTCCACCAATGTATCCAACTTGTGTTGAAATGACGCCTGGTGCTTTTTCAAAGAAATATTCGGTTCCCCAAAAACAACCTGAGGCAAAAATTGCTGTATCCATTTTCACTGTTTCTGCTAATTGATTTTCGGGTATAAAGTTAAGTGAAATTGAATTGACACAATGACGCGTATTGTTTTTTGTGAATCGTTCGCCTTTAAATACGTGACCTAAGTGACCTTTGCAGTTGTTGCATACAATTTCTATTCTATAACCATCTTTATCAGGAATTTCTTGAACAGATCCTGCAATAAATTCGTCAAAAGCTGGCCAACCACTACCCGAATCAAATTTGGAATCCGATTCAAAAAGTGCGGCGTTGCAACGTCTGCAAAAATATCGTCCCTCTTCATGATTATCTGTATAGATCCCTTTAAATGACATTTCTGTCCCTTTTCCAACGATTACTTTTTCTTCATCAGGTGTTAATTTGTTCCAATTGCTTGAGTCGCTCATAATAAATTGATTTGAAGATGAATTTGTATTTGAACTGTTTTCAGTATTGCCGTTTACAGGTGCAGTTGTAGTAGCCGTATTTTGGGCTCGACTGCATCCCGTCAGCATGATCGCAATAACGATAAGTAGATTTGTAGCTGATTTCATAAAAGAGCATTTATCTATCAGTCGTGTAAATTTTCTTTTCCTTACAAAAGAAATAATAAATTGATGTGTACAAAGATATTATTATACCAAGACTTAATAAAATTTCGGTGTAATTTGCACCATTAATTTTTTGAAATGAAAGAACGGTTTGAAGCGTTAAAAAAAGGTTTGCTTGCTGAAAAGCAAAGCGAATTGAATGCCTATCGGTCTTTATTAGAAGAACGTTCAATGAAAGAGCGGGTTGCAGAAGGCGTTACGCTTTATCCTGTTGAGTTTTTAGATACACGTTACAATCAGTTTGATGAATTAATTCTTGATTTTAAAGTTAATCAGGAACAAAGCGGAAAGTTGTTTGGCGCTAATGGTAAGTGTAATTTGTTCCATTCCAACAGTGCCGAGTTAGAAGAGGGTATCATCACGTTTAATCGCAATGGTAAATTATCCTTGATGATTTTTTCAGGAGAAATTCCACAATGGATAAAAAACGGAAAAATTGGTCTCAATGCAATCTGTGATACGCGCACGTTTGATGTTCAATTAAAAACCTTAGATGATTTGATGGAGCAAACAAGTGGATTAGCTCATCAATTTTATCATTCAGAAACATTTATCGCTAAAAACGAAAATTACCAAAACATTAATTCGCTTAATCAATCTCAAAACAAAGCGGTTGCAGCTATTGCGTCTCAAACCAGTTTTCATATTGTTCATGGTCCACCAGGAACGGGCAAAACAAAAACATTAGTTGCAGCAATTGAATTGTTATTGAAACAAGAAAAACGAATTTTAGTTTCTGCATCAACCAACGCTGCTGTGGATCATATTGCATTTGAATTGTTTCAAAAAGGATTAACAGTTTTGAGATATGGAAATTCATTTAAAATTCATGAAAAAGTAGAAGCATTAACCTTGAATACAAAAATCCTGAACCATCCCGATATGTTAGTGGTAGAAAGGTTGCGAAAGGATGCTGAAGTAATAAGAAAAAAGATAAATCGATATGTGCGCAGTTTTGGAAAAGAGGAGCAAGAAGAACGGCGTCAACTTCGCAATGAATTAAAATCGCTGCAACGCGATATGCGAAGCATCGAAAAACAAATTAAATCTTCATCCTTAGAAAAAGCTCAGATTATTTGTGGAACATTAATTGGTTTGCAACAAGATGAAATTCGAAATCAAAAACTTGATACGGTGGTAATTGATGAAGCAGCACAAGCACTTGAGCCTGCTATTTGGTCCATTGCGCAATTTGCGCCTCAACTTATAATGGCTGGTGATCCATTGCAACTTCCTCCTTCATTATTTTCGAAAGAAGCAATAAAATCTGGCTTAGGAATTTCGTTAATCGAAAAAGGAATTGAATTAGGTCGGCCAACAACTTTATTAGATATTCAATATCGGATGAATGATAAAATTATGCAATTTTCTAACGCTAAATTTTATCAAAATAAATTGCAATCTGATAAAAGTGTTTTTGCACAAAAATTACCAGGTGATACTTATGAATCTATTGAATTCATTGATACAGCTGGCTGTGGTTTTGAAGAGAGCAGAGATGAATCTGGTGGAATTTCAAATACAGGTGAAGTAGATTTAATAGTAAAAAGAATAGGGGAGTTGAAAGCATCAAATTTTTCTATTGGCATTATTTCACCTTATCGAAAACAAGTTATTTGTTTACAGGATACTTTGCCTTTGTTCGCCGCAAATATTCATACGGTTGATAGTTTTCAAGGACAAGAGCGCGATATCATTCTCATTTCTTTGACGCGCTCAAATACTGAAAATGAAATCGGTTTTTTGAAAGATTATCGTCGCATGAACGTGGCTATAACAAGAGCTAAATTGAAATTGATTATTGTTGGTGATTCTGCAACATTGGGTGCCGATTCTTTTTATGCGGATTTGCTGACATATATTGAAAGTCAGGGTTCTTACCGCTCAGCTTGGGAATATAATTTTTAGTGTTTGATTCGTTCACGCAAAGGTCGCTAACACCCGCTTGCCCTGAAATCAAGAGCGCAAAGTAAACTCCTCTGCGACCTTCTGTTTTTTGATTTGCGCCTTTGCGAGAACCCCTGTAAAAATAATTATGTCAACCAAATTGAATTTCAGAAAAAAAGCTAATTTTACTCTATGCAAAAAGTTAAAAAATACATTTCCGTTACATTGCTATTGTTGACGCTGCCTATTGCAGCTTTTATTGCAACAAATTTTGTTTTGGAATCAAGCAAAGAGATTTACAATTTTATTCCTGAAGAGAGTGACATTGTAATTGAAGTCAATACACGAAATTTTTTGAAAGAAATTGCTTACCAACGAATTTTCGAAGAGGATTATTTCAACGAAAAAATTGTTCCGGAAGAGGGAGAGCAATTAGAAGTTCCGGATTTTGGTTTCGATTTCTTTTCGTCAATTGTGATTTTTAGAGAGCAATGGGCAGAAGAGAACATTTGGATGGCACTTGTGGGTTTTACAGATCAAGCAAAATTTGACGCCTATTTAAAAGAACAATCCCCTGATATCAATATGGAGTTCGGTTCCAAGTATGTGTTAATTCAAATTTCACCATCAAGTCAACAAAAAAATGTAAATGCACACATGAAAAAAATAATGAAAGGTGAAATAAAATCTTTTAATGAAAGGGTTGATTTGTCTGAGTTGTTTGATCAATCAAAAGAAATTAATTGTTACATAATGCCGCAAAACGATAATACAAAAAACCAACTAATTTCTGGTAATTTGAGTTTTGATTTTTTACAAGATCACATTAAAATTGATGGTGAATTTATTCCTGTTTCTGGATTTAGTGAAAATGCTCCAATTGCTTATGAGATTGATAAAGAGGCAGCTTTTAGTATGCGTAGTTCGCTCAACCTAATGCATAGTATTTATTGGTTCAACAAAGAAATTATTGAAGGCATTCCGCAATATTCGCAATTTGCTGTTGATTATCGTGCGATGAAAATGTTTATGGTGCACAGAAATTTAGGTTATCCTTTTGCTATGAAATTTTTCCCTGAAATGCAGGTGCGTTTTGACATGCTTGAGAAAAAGAAATGGAATGAATTTTTTGATACGTTGAAAAGCGAAAATGCCATTAGAATGGATACTGTTGCTCATACTTTTGTTGAAAATAAAATCGGATTTTTTTTCCTCTATCATTTGGATGATAAGTCGTTTGAATTGATGCGGGATACGATAAATCTAGTAGAATCGACCGATGATAAATTGTATTTTTGCATGAACATGAATGTAGCTGAAATGCTTGATAATATTACTTTTGCAGTCGATGAGCAAAATCCACCTTCGGCATTTGAGCAAGGACTTGGTTTGATAGTTGCAGAAGGAATTGTGGAAGAAATGAAAGTAATTTCGAACATTGAAAATATTCATTTTGATTTGACATTAGATGATGAAACGACGATGGTTGCTGATGGTAAAATTCAAATGATTAATCGCAACGGAAATTCAATGATTGAAAGTATGAGTTTTGGTACAGCGGCAGTTTTTTTTATCACAAGTTACCTTACAGGAGGTTTTGAATAGTAGTAAAATAATCTTTCATTTTCAACATTCTTGAGCCGTACCATGAAAAAAGTTCGCCATCGGTAAAGTGAATTTTTGCATTCGATATTTTGCGTAATGCTTCAGCATGATTTTCGTGAAATGGAAAAGGTTCAGAACTCAAAAAAATGTAATCCGGATTCAGCGTAGAAATTTCTTCTGGTGTAAGTTCAATGTATCGTGTTTCAGGCTGATTGAGGACATTTGTCAATTCAAGTTTATTAATCACATCGCCAATAAATGTATTATTACCAACTGCCATAAATGGATCCGCCCATATTAAATACAAAACAGTTCCGGATGATTTTGGAAATGAATTAAAATCTACAGTTAGTTGTGAAATTAGTTTATCGGTTTTTGGTTTTGAATTTGTCATGTATCCAACATCATCAATCATCTTCAGCGCATCATCAACCGTAAAAATATCGCTCATGTAAACGGGGAAATGTTTTTCTAATTCAACAATATCGGCTTCCGAGTTTTCTTCTTTGTTTCCAATAATTAAATCAGGATTTAATTTTTTAATTGCATCAAGATTCAATTTTTTAGTGCCTCCAATGCGTTGTTTGTTTCTAAACCATTTATCAGGATGAATACAAAATTTAGTAATGCCTACAACTTTTTCATTCAAATCTAAATCAAATAATAATTCAGTTTGAGAGGGTACTAAAGAAACAATCCGCTCCGGAAAATTTTCCAAGCGGATTGTACGATTCATTTGGTCTTTTAATTCAATCATTTATGCAATAGCATTGATCAAATCATGTCGCGTAATAATGTGAAACTTTCCGTTTTCTAAATCTACTAAAACGGCAGGTGTTTGTTTATTTACTTTTTTAGATATTTCCTCAATCTGTGCTTTTTTATTTACAATTGGTAAAGCAGGTTGCATGATTTGACTTAACGGCGTATTAATCATTTCGCTGTTTTCAATGATTTGTTGGTATAAAGAAGTATCGTCAACATGTCCAACAAAAATTCCATCTTTGGTAATTGGAATTTGAGAAATATTGAATTTTTTAATTTTTGCAACGGCATGAGAAACTAATTCTTCGCATCCACAAGTAACTAATTCTCTATCTCCGTGCTGAGAAACTAAATCAGCCGCGTTTTTGTGACCTTCATCTAAAAAGCCTCTGTCGCGCATCCAATCATCGTTGAACATTTTTCCTACATATCTACTTCCGTGATCGTGAAATAAAATCACGACAACATCTCCTTCTTTAAATTTATCTTTCATTTGCAATAAACCTGCAAGAGCAGCACCAGCCGAGTTCCCAACAAAAATTCCTTCTTCTTTTGCAATTCTTCTTGTCATTACGGCGGCGTCTTTGTCCGTCACTTTTTCGAAATGATCGATGACGTCAAAATTGACATTTTTCGGTAAAATATCTTCTCCAATTCCTTCTGTGATGTACGGATAAATTTCATTCTCATCAAAAATTCCTGTCTCTTTGTATTTTTTAAAAACAGAACCGTAGGTATCAATTCCTAAACATTGAATTTTTGGATTTTTTTCTTTTAAATATTTTCCAATTCCTGAAATTGTTCCTCCTGTGCCGACACCAACAACAAAATGAGTAATTGTTCCATCCATGTCTTGCCAAATTTCTGGAGCTGTTTGTTCGTAATGTGCTTTTGTATTTGAGAGATTGTCATATTGATTTACATACCAGGAATTAGGCGTTTCTTTGGCTAATCTTCGGGATACAGAATAATAAGATCGCGGATCATCGGGATTAACAGCAGTAGGGCACACAACAACTTCTGCACCCACAGCTCTTAGAATATCCATTTTTTCTTTGCTCTGTTTATCATTCAACACGCAAATTAATTTGTAGCCTTTAATGATTGCCGCCAAAGCTAATCCCATTCCCGTATTTCCTGATGTTCCTTCAATAATTGTTCCTCCTGGTTTAATCCAGCCCATTTTTTCGGCATCTTCAACCATGGTTAAAGCCATTCTATCTTTAACAGAATTACCTGGGTTGGTTGTTTCAACTTTAGCGTAAACAGTTGCTTTTATGTCTTTGGTGATTTTGTTTAATCGAATCATTGGTGTATTTCCAATAGTTTCGAGCACGTTGTTGTAAACTTTCATTGTTTTCTTATTAGTCTTTACAAATTTAGCCAAATCAATAAGACAGCTTGGCGTAATACAAAAAAAAAGAGCCTTCCTTTTCGGGAAGACTCTCTTTTACAAATTTATTTATTTACTAGAAGTAGAACATTAAGTACAATGAACCACCAAAGTTGTCAGTGTCAATTGTTAAACTTTTTGTGCTAGCAGTTGTAACTGAACGTGTGTTTGTGATAGCGTTTCCGTTATCCCAAAATTCTGTAGTAGTTACTGATTCGCCAGTTTTACCAGCCATAATACCCCAACCGAATTCAGTTCCGAAGCAAATTTTTGGAGCGATATAATATTCAACACCAACAAATACTCTAATTCCTGCACCGTTGAAGTTACCACCTTTTTGAGAAACTAATCTCTCACCTAGTGGTGCTGTTGGTCCAAACCATGCAGAAGAAGTTGGCGCTTGATTTCCAATTCCGAATGCATTACCGTAAGTGTATTCACTTTTTGTTCCGCGTTGAAACATGTACATCACTTCACCACCGTAAATACCTTTTAAACGGGTTTTTCCTCTTCTGAACTCATAACCAACACCAATGTTGTAATTAGAGGTGTGAGTTGTATAAGTGTCAGTTACCATAGAATCTGGACTGTTCTTAGTATCATCAAAAACTAATCTTGAATAAGTTAGATTTTGTTGACCGAATCTTAATTGTGCACGGATAGCATTATCATCAGATAACATGTATTTACCAAAAAGGGTATTAGTTGCCCAATAATTTACAAATTTGTTACCACCAATACTGTTACCACCTGTGCCATTAAAACTGTTTCCGATAAAGTTTAACATTGGAACAGCATTCATTCCAACACCCCACTCACCCGATACTGGCATAATATCTACACCGTTTTTGTTCTGAACTTGATCATTGCTTTGAGCAAATGACATGGCAGAAACAACTAGAGCAAAAGATACTCCTATTATTTTTTTCATATTTATTTTAGATTAAATGAATAAATGATTAAACGAATTAATCTTAACCAGCATATGTTGCATCATGAATAACAATAGCTCCGTCATAAATAGTTAGCGTTACAGATCCTAAAGTAAATACTGTTGGAGTAATATCACCAGCTAATGGACCCCATATTTTATTATATGAAAAGTCATTAAAATACACTTCAACATTAATAGGTGTATTATAACAAGGCACATTGGCAATAGAATAATCACCAGCAGTTCCAACAACTCCTGTATATTTCAAATCTTGATAATTGTATGATCCATCTGGAGTTGCATCTAAATCATAAGAGTTTACAATAACAGTAACTTTTGTCCCCGCAGGAACATATTCAGATTTTAATAGGTACCCACCAGACTGGTTAGTATCATTATGCGTATTTAAATTAGCCCACAATGTTCCTTTTATAGTAGCTGTTCCTGGATTTGTAGCAGGAGTTGGTTCTACTTTTTTACAACTTGCAATAACAATAGTTCCGATAGCCAGAACTGCAAAAATTTTTCCTTTCATAACAAGATTTTAAGTTAATAATTTATGGGGCAAATATACGACTAATTGATGAATTGTCAAGACTAACTATTATGATTTATCCCATGAACGGTGTTAATAAAAATCATCTGCTATCAAAAAAATCACTCTAACCCTTTACAATAGAGAGTTTACAGTGATTAAGTGCTCTTGGATTATAAAATAAATAATAAACTTGTTTTGACGTTTTTATTTAGTCTAATTAATCAATTTTTTAAACCGCACACGCTTCGGCTCAGTATCACCTAAGCGTTTTTTGCGATTTTCTTCATAGTCAGTATACCCACCTTCAAACCAATAAACAGATGAGTTGTTTTCAAAAGCGAGAATGTGCGTACAAATTCTGTCAAGGAACCATCTGTCATGCGAAATGATTACGGCACAGCCCGCAAAACTTTCAATACCTTCCTCCAGCGCTCTTATTGTATTTACATCCAAATCATTTGTAGGCTCATCAAGTAATAAAACATTTGCTTCTGTTTTTAAAGTCATTGCTAAATGCAATCTATTTCGTTCACCTCCAGAAAGTACACCGATTTTTTTATTTTGGTCGGGGCCGTTGAAATTAAAGCGACTTAGATATGCTCTTGAAAGAATTTTTTGACTTCCAATTTCAATGTATTCCGTTCCGCCAGTTACAACTTCGAAAATTGTTTTTTCCTCATCCATTGATTTGTGATCCTGATCCACGTAACCAATCTTTACTGATTCGCCCACCTTGAATTCGCCTTTGTCTGGCTTTAATTCATTCATTATCATTTTAAATATGGTGGTTTTACCCGCACCGTTTGGTCCAATTATTCCAACAATTCCATTTGGTGGTAAATTAAAATTCAAATCTTCGTAAAGTACTTTGTCACCAAATGCTTTGGCAACGTGAACGGAGTCAATAACATTAGTTCCCAAACGCGGACCATTTGGAATTGGCAATTCTAATCTGTCTTCTTTTTCTTTTGCTTCTTCAGCTAATAATTTATCGTAGTTATTTAAACGTGCTTTGTTTTTCGTCATACGTCCAGCTGGTGTTAATTTCACCCAGGCTAATTCGCGTTGCAAAACTCGTTGACGTTTGCTTTCAGATTTTTCTTCTTGTGCCAAACGTTTTGTTTTTTGATCTAACCAACCTGAATAATTTCCTTTCCACGGAATACCTTCGCCACGGTCTAATTCAAGTATCCAACCTGCAACATTATCTAAGAAATATCTATCATGCGTAATGCCAATAACTGTTCCGGGATAATTCTGCAAGAAATTTTCTAACCAATCAACCGATTCAGCATCTAAATGGTTGGTAGGCTCATCAAGTAATAAAATATCTGGATTTTTTAACAACAATCGGCAAAGCGCAACACGTCTTTTTTCACCACCAGAAAGTGTTCCAACAATTTGTTCTTCTGGTGGACATCTCAAGGCATCCATTGCACGCTCAAGTTTGCTGTCCAAATTCCACGCATCTAGTTGATCAATTTTTTCTTGAACCTGTGCTTGGCGTGAAATTAATTTATCCATTTTATCAGCATCGTTCATGATGGCCTCGTCCATGAAACTGTTGTTGATTTCCTCAAACTCAGCTAACAAATCAACTGTTTCTTGCGCACCTTCTTGTACAATTTCTTTTACTGTTTTGGTATTGTCCAATTCTGGTTCTTGAGCTAAATACCCAATCGAATAATCATTATTGAAAACAACATCGCCTTGAAAAGCTTTGTCAACTCCAGCTATAATTTTTAGAACTGTAGATTTACCGGAACCATTTGCACCGATGATTCCAATTTTTGCCCCATAAAAAAAAGAGAGGTAAATATTTTTGATAATTGGTTTTCCTGAAGGTGTTGTTTTTGTTACACCAACCATTGAGAAAATTATTTTTTTATCGTCTGCCATATTTTTAGTTGAGAGTTTATTGTAGCGGACGGGCTGGTCCCGTCCTTGGTTTAAAAGTTGAAGAGTTTAGTTTTTTGTTGAAGTGTTTAAAAGTTTATATGTTGTTTTTTTTGCAGTGGACGGGCTTGCCCCGTCCTTGGTTTAAAAGTTGAAGAGTTTAGTATTTTGTTGAAAGGTGAAATAGTTGAAGGGTTTAGAAATTTGAGCGATACAAAAATAATCAAAAAAAGAATGATATTAATTTCAAATGACAATCATAGGAATAAAAAAAGGAGGTCAATCGACCTCCTTTTTTTATCCAATTGAATTGGAATTATTTTGACTCTTTAAAAGAGTTGATGATTTTATCCATGTGCGGACCAAATTGATCTTTTTGATCTTCGATAGTCCAAGTTAAAACTTGATAAAAAGCATTTTGGCCATCAAATACGCCCATTTTGTAGAATACATTTGTGGTTCCTAAGTTTCCTTTCATTTCGCTTTTTACACAATCCATTCCGTTAACTTTTTCAACTTTTGGATTTTTTGTAATAACTTCATAATTATCAAGAGCACCTTCTAAAGACTGAACAGCTAATTCGCTATAAGATAAAGCATCAAATTCAACTCCTAAATCATAAGAAGCAATTTCTTCTTTAGTTTCCATAAGAACGATTAAGTAATGTTCTTTTGTTGTACCACCTTCGTCAGCAACGTATCCAAATTGTGAAGTTGCTTCAGAATTTAGTTCATTCATTATTTCAAAATGTTCAGGAATTTCCATTTCATAAAATCCTGTAGATTTATCTGTTTTCCAAGCTATTTCTCCTGAGCATCCAACAAGACCTAGGAATAAAAAAGCCAAAGTTCCAAACTTTAATGTTTTCATTTTCAATTCTTTTAATTATTAGTTTGGGCAAATGTATATTAAATACTCGAATTAACTGTAGTCAATTAGAATATTCTTGGGCACAAAAAAAGGCCATCGTACTGATGACCTTTTAATTTCTTAGTTATGATTGAAAAATTATTTTTCTTTGAATGAGTTGATGATTTTATCCATATCACTTCCGAAGTCAGCTTTTTGTTCTTCGATAGTCCATGTTAAAACTTGGTAGAAAGCCTTTTCACCGTGGAATACACCTAATTTGTAGAATACATTCACAGTTCCCATAGAACCTCTCATTTCATTTTTAACACAATCCATACCGTTTATTTTTTCAACCTTAGGAGATTTTGTTAATACTGTGTATGAATCTAAACCAGAACGCAATGATTCGACCGCCAAAGCACTATAAGTTAGTGCCGTGAAATCTTCATCTAAATCATACGATTCAATTTCTTCCATTGTTTCCATCAAAACAATCATGTAATTCTCCATTACTGTACCAGCAACATCTTCAACATAACCATATTGAATACTTGCTTCAGCGTTCAAATCAGGCATTGCTTCCATGTGACCAGGAACATCAATATGAAAATAACTATTTGTACTGTTTGTATGCCAACCAGCCGGAGTTTCAGCTTCAATATTATCAAGACCATCTGTCAACTCATCTTTTGTCTCATCAGAATTTGTGTCTGAACCACCACACGCAAAAAATCCCATGGATACTAATGCAAGTGAACTTAATTTTAATAGTTTCATTTTTTTTAAATTGGTTACTAATTCAAAACAAATGTAGTAATAAAATGTAAAATGTAATAGGTCAGATGGAAGATGGAAGATGGAAGATGTGATGAGCCTTCTATTTTATGTTTATTCCACTTTTTTACATTTGCCATCTGACCTATTGCATTTGCCCCATCAAACATTTTATATTTGACTTTTTACATTTTCCTTATCATAGGTCTTAACCTAAAAGAAATCCTTAATTTCGTCACGCATTTGTAAATTATGAGAATCGCATTATTCGGTTATGGAAAAATGGGCAATGAGATTGAAAAAATCGCTTTGGAAAGAGGGCATGAAATAGTTGGAATTGTGAATAGAACAAATCCAAAAGAAAAATTGAAGCTGGAAAATATTGATGTTGTGATAGAATTTACATCACCTGATTTAGCGGAATCTCACATTAATTTTTGTCTCGAAAATAATTTAAATATTGTTGTTGGAACAACTGGTTGGTATCATAAACTTGATACCCTGACTAAACTTTGTAAAGAAAAAAATGGCGCGTTTTTACACGCCACAAATTTCAGTATTGGTGTTAATCTATTTTTTGCAATGAATAAATATTTGGCAAGAATGATGAATCAATTTCCGGAATACAAAGTGAGCGTAACTGAAATTCATCATGTACAAAAATTAGATGCACCAAGTGGAACAGGAATCAGTATAGCGGAACAGATTATTCAAAATCATGATGCATTCCAAAACTGGGAAAATGTTAAAAAAAGTCAAATTACAAAAGACACAACACTTTCAATTGAATCTTTGCGTTTACCTGATGTTCCTGGAACGCACGAAGTGAAGTATGAATCAGAAATTGATACGATAGAAATAAAACATACAGCGCATAACAGAAAAGGATTCGCACTTGGTAGTGTTTTAGCAGCAGAATGGTTACAAAACAAAAAAGGCGTTTTTACAATGAACGATGTTTTAAATTTTTAATATGGAATATTTAGGTTTGATTATAGGTTATTTGCTGATTTTTTTAACACCCGCAATTGGTTTATGGCAAAAAACAATGCCCAGTTTAGGTAAAAAACCGACCGATGCATTTATTCCGTTTTACAATTATTTTGTGATTCTTAGAGTTTGTAAATTACCGTGGTATTGGGTTATATTTTTACTTTTTCCAGGAATCCAATTTATCATGTGGGCGTCAATCAACGTTTCGTACATCCGTAAATTTGGTGTGTTTGGAGTAAAAGATACTATTCTAGGAATTTTATTTCCGTTTCCGGTATTTTGGAAAATTGCAAATCATCCTGAAAAATACAAACCTGTAGCAGAAACGAATTGGGATGTTGCAAAACAAGTTGACCAACGAACTCCAAGTGATCATGTTGCGTTATTTTTTGCACTGCCTGTTATTGGACACGCAATTTGTTATCCATTTTCGTTACTTGGTGTAAAAAGAAAACCAGGAAAAAAATCAATTTTTAAAGAATGGGGCGATGCTATTTTATTTGCTGTAGTTGCTGCAAGTGCAATACGTACTTATGTTTTTGAGCCTTATAAAATTCCAACCGGCTCTATGGAAAAAACACTTTTAGTAGGGGATCATTTGTTTGTCGATAAATTTACATTTGGTGCACGGTTACCGATGACTCCCTTTTCATATCCCATTGTTCACAATAGTTTTGCGCCTTTGTTTAATGTAAAATCATACATCGATTTTCAACGAATTCCTTATACCAGAATTCCAGGAATTAGATTTGTTGAACGAAATGATGTTGTTGTATTTAATTTCCCTGCAGGAGATACGGCGCTGAATGATCCGCGTATGCCGAATGGTTTAATTGGCCATACCTACGAACAAATTTTATGGGATGAAGCGTATTCAATTTGTTTGCAAGAAGGAAAAGACGTAACTCATTTTGAAGCGAATTTTGATTACTATGTGAATGCTGCGCGAACACGATTTATTGAAAAAGGAAAGGTTTATAGTCGTCCAGATCACGAATTAAATAAACCATTCACTCAAATAGATGGACTGTTGCAGAGGCCAGTGGACAAAAAAGAAAATTATATTAAACGATGCGTAGCTATTGGTGGAGATGTTATTGAGGTGATTGATAAAGAGCTTTATGTCAATGGAAAATTGGCGGAACAGAAACCAGATCAACAATATAATTATTCACGTGTTGGCACGCTTCATCCAGGAATTTATGGAAGAAATTGGACCGAAATTGAAGATAATTTTTATCGTCAGAATTTTCAAGCGGGTGTATTTGAATTAGGCGGTGATGATTCGGGAAATGTAACAATTCCTTTAACTAAAAAATTATACGCTGAGTTAAAAGGAACTTTTCCAGAACTTGAACCTTATATCAAGAAAAAAGGTTACTACAATGAATTAATAAAATCTGGACAATACAAGGCGTATTATCACATCTTCCCAAACAATCCTCAATACGATTGGACAGAAGATAATTTTGGTCCATTACAAATTCCAAAAGAGGGTGATGTGGTTGAATTGAATCACAAAACGTTGCCAATTTATCGTAGAATTATTTCTGCTTATGAAGGACACAAGCTTCAAGAAAAAGTGGATGGAATTTACATCGATGATAAAAAAGTAACGTCGTATAAAATTCAACAAAATTATTATTGGTTGATGGGTGACAATAGAAACAATTCTGCCGACTCGCGTTTTTGGGGATTTGTTCCGGAAGATCACATTGTTGGTCACG
>Ga0105048_10010559_pt1 | contig 14625 bp, 5 predicted proteins | sample MAT05_FD_78382 | JGI IMG/M metagenome (GOLD analysis project Ga0105048, IMG submission 78382) | Freshwater microbial communities from Lake Fryxell liftoff mats and glacier meltwater in Antarctica - MAT-05 | ecosystem: Environmental > Aquatic > Freshwater > Ice > Liftoff microbial mat | place...
GACTGGGAAGCCGCCGCCTCGCTGCGCCTGCGTCACGGTGACCTCGCGCCCTCGTCACCTACGAGGCCCATCAGCGGGTCATCCCCGGCACCTTCGCCGAGCACCTCGAAACCATCGCCGACGTGTGGATGCAACGCCACGCCGCCGACGAGACGGTCGCGATCACCGCTGCGACGAACGAGCATGTCGACGCGATCAACCAAACGATTCGCCAACGTCGAGCGCGTAGCGGCGACACCGGCACCACGGTGGTCGGCGCGATTGCCGACGGTGTGGTTGCGGTCCGGGATGTGGTCGCGACCCGCCGCAACCAGCGACAGTTGCACACCACCAGCGGTGACATCGTCCGCAACCGCGAACTGTGGACCGTCACCGCTATCAGCGACGCAGGCGACCTCACGGTTACTGATCTCGCCGGGACCAGCACTGTGACCCTGCCCGCGGACTATGTCCTCGAGCATGTGCGACTCGGATACGCAGCCACCGAATACGGCACACAATCCTCCACCGAGACCGCCTCGATCACCCTCGCCACCCCAGCGACAACCGGTCGCGGGCTGTACGTCGCGATGACCCGCGGCCGCGACGACAACCATGTCTACGTCGTCACCGACACCCACGACCTGGCCGAAGCCCGCGACATCCTGGAAGGGATCGTGGCCTGCGATCGGGCCGATATCCCAGCCGTCGTGCAACGCCGCCAACTCGCCCAACAGGACCGCCAACCGCCACGGTTGCAGCCCAGGTGTCAGGTCCCCGACTGGTTCCACGACCTCCGGGCCGACGCCGTCGTCGACTACCGGGAAGCACGCGACGCGCTCGACGTCTCGCGGTCGACGAGGGCGCGTCTCGCCGAGACCTTCGAGGTCGCGTCACGACGAATCGTCGACGCGAACGCCATCTGCGCTCCCTTCGACACCGAACTCGACGCCGCGCACGACACCGTGAGACAAGCCGAGGCCGCACATCGCGGCGCGCAACACCGACTTGATCAGTCCGGCATCCGCGGCCGACGCCAAGCTCGCACCGACCTCGCCACTGCAGACGACGCCGTCGCCGGCACGCGCGATCTGCTCGTCGTCGCGCGAGAGAAGTCCCGCGAGCCCCACGCGAAACGAAACGTCGCCCGCCAACAGATGGAGACAGCCCGATGCGCGCTCAACAACCACGACATCCTCACCAAATGGACCTACCTCCCCGAACACCTCTCAGCCGCCGAGGCTCACATCGACGCCCTCGACACCTGGCACAACTGGGCCGCCAGTCGACCAGCAACGTCTCATCGACGCCGTTACGACTCTCCACGACGTCGGGGCACACGAACTCGCTGAAATCGTGCACCAATGGGCTGAACTTCGAGGCATCCAGACGACTCGGCCCTGGCCGCAACACCGTCGGACAGTCGGAGTTGCGATTGACCTGTAGGCCCGTAGTCGCATCATCCGATGCTTCCAATCTCGATCAAACGATCGTGAGCTCTACACAGACTCGAGGCTTCGAGTTAAGAGTGCAGAGCCTGTATTGCCCAGGCGGCAGGTTTGGCAGACTGATTCGGTCTGGCCCGGGCCCGGTAAGCCCGTAGTCGAGCACTGGCACTCGCGTGTCTGTCGGTAGGAAGCTGTGGGGGGGCACTTCGGGGTTTGCGTCGGAGTTCAAGGCGACGAGTTCAGTTCCACCCCCATCGAGTATCACGTAGTATCCGCCGCGGCTCACCGCCAGGTCACCACTGAACCAGAGCTCGATTGTTGCCGAGGAATCGACTGTTGCCGGGGTGGCGGACATGAATCCGATGGTCTCTGAGCTCAACGGTTCCCCTGCTGTCTTGCAGCTGACCAGAATCGCCAAACCGGCGAGCGCGAGAATTCGGTATCTGGCTATTGTACGTACCAGCCCTGTGCATTGATGGCCGAGATTGGGACTGCAATGATGTACCCGCTGCTACTACCTCTGTGTGTGCCTCTCGGAACATACGTCGCCGGTGAACCAGGCTCCAACGTTAGGTACGGGCCTCCGCTATCGCCACCAATCGACGCGATGTTTCCACCAGAGTATCTCTGCACACTGACCACACATGAGCCTGGGAACTGGGAGGTCGAGTAGTTGCCAGCGTTCCCGTAGGTCCACCCGGTCATCCTGCCATACTTTTGCACCGTAGCTCCGTTGGCCGGGTCATACTGGCCGCCCCACCAGCCGTATCCGCTGATGGTCAGGCTGATTGAACTTGCAGAACCCCAACGATTGTCGATGACACAACGGTTGCTGCGGTTGGTCACCGATGTGCCGTTCACGGTCCCCCAGGTGGTGCCACAGTGAGATGCAGTGCTGATGCGATTAGTGTTCATCCGAAAGCCGGACGTACACCCGTTGCCTGTGACATGTCGTGCACCTTCAGCGGCGGCGGGCAGCTCTCGCGTTGCCTCCACCACAACAACTTTGATTCCATCAGGCACCACAGACGGAACGAAAACCCTCGCGAGTGTGCCGCCGTCTTCAGGTAGAACACCAGCGCGAAGTTCAGGGATATCAGCCTGCACCTCGACACTGGCCACGGTCGAATTATTCTCATGAATCTGGTGCGCATACGCAACCAGATCGTCGAGGGTGTACCGCGAGCGAACGAACGACACTTCAACCCCATCGATAACCTCAACGCGAGCGTCGGCGTTGGTTAACAGCACTCGGACGGCAGTCGGTGAGTCAATATGGACGCTTGTGAATACAGCTCGGTCGCCAGAGTACTCACGCATCATTCGGTCACCCAGATGCAACCAGTGAAAGTGCAACAACCGTTCGGAGCGGTATGCGCATAGGGCAAGAGTAGTTAGCTCAGCGTAAAAGTCAATGTTGCTCCCGTTCGACTTCGAAGTTCGTTGCGTGCCGACAGGCGGAATCTCCGAGAGGCTGACGACAAACGGTCGGAAGATCTGCCCCAATGTCGTTGCCGAGATGACGTGGCTCATAGTGTGACTGACCCAGGCTCCAGGCACGCCGACCTGCTGTGCGGGTTGATTCGGTGGCGTAGATGTCATCCGACGCAGCCGATCGAGTCCACAAGCATTTCTCGTAATCCACGTTCTCCGCTCGCAGCTCATCAGGAGTTGGCGGATCGGTGTTCCTCGATCATCGAGCTGAGGCCGGCGGCGATCGCCGCGTCGCGGTCCTGTGTTGCGTGTTGATAGATGAGCGCAGCTCGTGGCGACGCCTGACCCATCCTCGCCATCAGTTCCTTCGTGCTCGCCCCGGTCGCGGCCGCCAGTGTGTTGCCGGTGTGGCGGAGGCCGTGGAAGCGCAGCCCGATGATGCCGACGGCCTTCGTCGCTCGGCCCCACGCGGTGTACAACGTTGCACGCCGCATCGGTGCCCCGCTCGTCGTTGTGAACAACAACCCATCCGCGCCCAGTGGAACTGACGCGAGATGCTGCTCGAGGTCGGGGATGATCACCTGCGGAATCACGATCGTACGCACCCCGGCATCGGTCTTGGGCGGGCCGAGCACGAGAGCGCCATCGCTGAGCTCTTGATACTGCTCCTCGATCCGAACCGTGCGATGCAGCAGATCGAGGTGCCGCACCCGCAAGCCCCGGATCTCGCCGAGGCGCAGCCCACAGAACGTGGCCAACAGCACGGCGGCGCGCAGCTCAGGAGTGATCGCGTCCGCAAGCTCGAACACCTGCCCGTGGTCGCGACCGGGCGCTCTGCTGGGCGCTCCGTCGAGGCGCCTTTGATGAGGCACGGGTTGCGCACGACGGCGCCGTCCTCGACCGCGGTCGCGAAGATCGCGTGCACCAGTCGATAGCACTTGGCGACCGTTGACGCGCCGGGCTTGCCGGCCGAGATCATGTCGGCGCGCCACGTGCGGATCCTGCTCGGCGTGATCTCGCGAAGTTCCGCATCGCCGAGCGTCGGCAGGATGTGTAAGCGCAACTCGCCCTCGTACAGCTCCCGCGTGCGTGGCCGCAGTTGTGGCCGCTCGGCGAGCCAACGCGACGAGTACTCCCCGAATGTCACCTTGCCGGCGTCGGGGTCGATCCATGACCCGCGGTCGACATCGGAACGCACCGAAGCGAGGTACGCGTCGGCCTCTCGCTTGGTGCGAAACGTCGTCGGCGCGCCGTGCCACACGAGATCGATGCCGTAGCGCGCCTGGAACCGACCCGACGGCAACTTGCGCACGCTTCCCCACGGGCTTCGACCCATGCCGACACCCTGATCCCACTGTGGCACGGATATGGCACGAAGTGGCACAACGACCGATTTCGGAAGGACTGCTCGGAGGGCGCACCACCCCTGAGCTGGGCTTTCAATGGAGCGGGTGACGGGAATCGAACCCGCGTTCTCAGCTTGGGAAGCTGATGTTCTACCTCTGAACTACACCCGCGAACAGACGTGCACGATACCGCCGTGGGTTGGCAGCCGCCACCGTGATGCGGAGTGCCGGCGCTTGAGGAGCGGCCACTAGTCTCGGGCTGTGATTCTTTCCGATGCCACCTTGCGTGAGCTGATCGAGGCCGGGCGCATCGTTCTCGACCCGTACGATTCCGAACTGGTGCAGCCGGCATCGGTCGACGTGCGCCTGGGGACCGAGTTTCGGGTCATGCGCAACAGTCGGCTCACGCACATCGACCCGTTCGAGCCGCAGGACAAGCTGATGGACACGGTGATCGTGCCCGACGGTGAGCCGTTCGTACTGCACCCCGGAGAGTTCGCGCTCGGCCACACCGCAGAAGTCGTCGGCTGCCCCGATGACATCGTGGGTGTGGTCAATGGCAAGTCGTCGCTCGGTCGGCTCGGAATCCAAGTGCACGCCACCGCCGGCTTCATCGACCCTGGTTTCAAGGGCACCGTCGTCCTGGAGCTCTCCAACGTCAGCAACCTTCCGATCCTGCTGCGGCCGGGCATGAAGATCGCCCAGCTCGTCTTCCAACGGCTCGACCGCCCGGCGGAACGTCCGTACGGCCACCCCGGCCTGAAGAGCAAGTATCAGAACCAGCAGGGCGCCGTTGCGTCCAGGTACAACCTGAACTCGCTCTGAGGCACCGTGTTGCTCCGAGCCAGCGGCGAGGCCCTGTCGACTGACTGCGTCGACGGCGCTCGCGCTGTACATCACGACGAGTACGAAGGACGCCAACGGATCGTCGCCGGTCGTGGTCGATGCGCTACGAGTCGTTGTTGGTCGATTGCGGCTCCGCGACCGTCGGCGACGGTGCGGTGGGGGTCGGCCCCATCGCCCTCACCCGCAGAGCCTGCGAGTCGCGATCGGGAGCAGTTGCTCACGGCGTTCCTCACCGGTTCGCTCGGCTACACCGTCAAGGGTTCGGAAGTCACATCGACGATCGGTACCCAGGCTCTCACTCTGAATGAGATCCCGTGGGTTCGCGCATAGGTCATTCGGCCCATTGAGCCATTGGCCCTTGTTGTCCCCGATCTCAGGCGATAAGACCTTTCTGCCGCTGGGGTACCCAGTGGCGGGAAGAGAAGCGTTGAACGGCGGTTTGCACTCGGTCACCTGAGCCGCCCGGAGCTAATGGTGAGACCGATTCTCCCACGTATGTCGTCGCCCAATTCGACCTCACGAAACTACGGAGAGCAGTTATGAGTGAACGTTCGGGTTCCCTGAAGAGGTTTCTGCGGTCGGCCCCTGCGGTGGTCGTGTTCGCAAGTGTTGTAACGGTCGGCGTCACTGTCGCGCCGGCAAGCGCTGCCACGTTGACCGGTGTCACCGTGCGCGCCAACCTGGCCGACCATCTGCCGGCGTCGTCGGGCAACTGCATTCGGTACTCGCCAACGTCCAACCCCTCCACATCACCGAGCGACTGGGTGACGTCCTCTGGTGAGGCGCGCACGGCCCACGGCAGCAGCGATGGCACCTGCCCGACCAATCTGGATGTCGGCACGCAGAGCGCCGTGGGCTTCGTGCCGACCGCTGCAACCTCCTTCAACACCGGAACGACCTTTCTCATCGGGCGCATGAGCCACTACAACAACCCGATCCAGGCCAGCGACTCACGCTTCACCGGCAATCTCGACGTCGACTTCGGTGGCACGGCCCTGCAGTTCCCGTGGGCGCTCTGGGAGACCCCTAACAATGCCACCGGTGCCAATTGCCCCACTGGGACCACCGCCGATGGTTGCAACGACGAGGTTGTGTTCAGTTCGCAGATCGCGCCTGTCACAATTTCGAACGGTGGAATGACCTACAAGATGGTCCTGCTCGGTTTCGTCCAGAACCCCAACACGACCTGTCCGGCCTCTGCCGCAGTCGGCGCCACCATCAACAACCAGTTCATCACCGCTGAGCGAGCCACCACCCACGGCTGCCTCTACGCACAGATCACGCAGGTTCGCCCGCTGGTGATCAAGAAGGCCGTCGCATCTGCGCAGACGGCGCCCACGACGGTCCCTGCATTCGGGTTCACACCCACCTCCTCGCTTGCCGGTAGCCCTTGGACGGGCAGCTTCAACCTGACGCCAACGGTGTCCACCCCGGCGTCGTCGACCACTCGCGACTTTCTGCCGTCATCCGAAGACCTTTCAATCGTCGAAGGGGCGCCGCCCGCCAACTGGGCCCTCACGGGCATTGTCTGCGTCGACGGCGCAGGGGTTGCCCTCGCGGGCGCCACCTACGACGTGGCCACCAGAACGCTTGCGCTGAACAACGTGCCCGACGCAACGACCGCGGCGGCCGCACCCATCACATGCACCTTCACCAACACCTATACAGCGCGCGCCACGCTCACCCTCGTGAAGACGGTGGACAACGGTGGCGTTGGTACGGCGGTCCCCAGCGCATGGACGCTTGCCGCCGCCGGCACCACCAATATCTCCGGCACCAGCGGCAACGCGGCAGTCACCAACCAGTCGGTGATCGTCGGTACCTACACCCTGTCGGAGAGCGGTAGCCCGGTCGGCTACGTGCAGAACGGAGCGTGGACGTGCGCCACGGCCGCAGGTGCTTCGGTCACCGTGACCAACAGCAAGGTTGCCCTCACCGACGGACAGAACGTGACCTGCACCGTCAACAACCGGTACTCGCGCGGCCAGTTCTCCATCGCCAAGATCATCACCGACGCGTCCGATGGTTTCACCGGTTCGAACGCAACCAACTTCACTTTCAAATACAAGTGCGGCACCGCCGCCGAGGTGACTGGTATGACGGTGTCGATCAGCGCCCCGTTCACATCGCCATTGTTCCCGGTGGGAACCTCATGCGTCATCACCGAGACACAGCCGAGTGGCAACCTCAAGGACACCTCGTTCATCTGGAACGGTCCTACCTACTCGCCAGGTAACGCCACGGTCACCATCGTTGACAACACCACTGTGCCGCTCACCATCACCAACAGCATCTCGCGCCAGCTCGGCACGCTCACGCTGACCAAGGTCGTCACCCCACGCGATGCCGCGTCGGCCGGCGGCTACACCGGTGGCACCACCCGGGTCTTCCCCATTGCGTACGAATGCAAGATCGGCGCAGCCGTCGTTGCCAGCGGCACCCGCAACGTCACCACCGCCGCGGGTGTGCAGATCACTGGCATTCCGGCCACGTCAATCTGCACTGCCAGCGAGGCCGTCGTGACCACCACGGCCGGCGACTTCGTGAATGCCTCCTTCGCCTGGGACGGCTACACGGCCTCGACGATGACACCCGCTACGGTGCCGGTCGGCGGCAACGCGTCGATCACGGTCACCAACTTCTACATCCGTAAGTTCGCCAACCTGACGTTGGTCAAGGTTGTGCAGGGCCCGGGCTACATCGGCTCCGGCATGCCGTTCACCCTCAACTACAACTGCGGCACCGGCTACACCGGCAGCGTCGATCTGGCACCGGCCGGCTCGCAGACCGTCGTCGTTCCGGCAAACACGCCGTGCACGGTGTCGGAGACCCTGCCGCTGTCCGAAACGCTACTGTTGCCGGCGTACGACTGGGGCACACCCACCTACGCCGGTCTCACCAATGGCACCGTCACGGTCGCGCCCAGCGGCACCGCCACGGTCACCGTCACCAACCCCACTGTCGCCGTCTTCGGCAAAGTGCGTATCAACAAGGTGGTCACCGGCGACCAGGCTGGGCTCGCTGGCGGCACCACCTTCAAGATGCGGTTGCTGTGCAGTAATGGCCTCGACACCACTCAGCAGGTTGCAGCAGGCACGCCATACACGTCGGTAGATCTTCCAGTCGGTACCAGCTGCACCGTCACCGAGCTTGTCGACAACGCGGGCACGCCATTGCCCGGTGCCACCGGTACCTCGGTAGGCCTCACGGGCGAGTCGTACGGCTGGGGCACGGTTCCTGCTCCCGCCTCAGTCACCGTTGCCTCCTCTGGCTCGATTGCTGACGCCACGCTCACCAACAACATCGTTCGCCGCTACGGCAGCCTCACCATCGACAAGCTGCTCGATGTTCCCGGCGGCATGCCCGGCAACGCCACGGGTGGCATCACGTACTCCGGTACCTGGTCGTGCACCCTTGCCGCCACCACCGTGAACGGAACGTGGGCTCGTAGTGGTGCCGGCGCCGCCACGCTCACCGGCCCGGCCACTTCCATTCTCTTGGGTTCCAGTTGCACGGTGCTCGAGACCGCCGTCGCCACCAACCCGTCTTCGACGGACCCGTCGTACCACTGGGGCTCGACCGTCATCACGGGGCCGGTCACCGTGTCCGCCGCGGCGCCGGTGGCCAACGTCGAGGTGACCAACAAGGTCGTTCGCTACTCGGGCTCGTTGGCCATCACCAAGACCGTGGTCGGCCCTGCGGCCGGTTACGACAACGCAGGTCTGTTCACCTTCTCGGTGGTCTGCACCACCGGTGCGGCGACCACTATCAACACGTCGGTCAGTATTCTCAACGGCGCCACCCAAGCCGTGCCGGATGTGCCCGCCGGTTCCAGCTGCGTGGTCACCGAGACCGCCATGCCGCCTGCCAACTCCTCGTACGAATGGGACAGCGTTGGGTTCGCTGTCACCGGGGCCACGGGCACCACGACGCCGAACTCGGTGAGTTTCACCATGCCGGCCGACGCCAATGCCTCGGTGGCGGTGCTGGCCACCAACACCATCAGCCTGCACACCGCCAACGTGGTGATCAACAAGGTGATCACCGGCGCCACCACCGGGTACACCGGTGGTGGCAACGCCGTCTTCCAGGTCACCCTCACCTGTAACGGGGTTTCCGTCGACAGCAAGCCCGTGGCCAACGCCGCTGGCGTCACCTTCCTCGCCGTGCCGGTCGGCCAGACCTGCACGGTGTCGGAGGCCAACGTCTCGGGCAACCTGCGCGACGGATCGTTCGCCTGGGGCAGCCCCACGTATTCCGCAGCGATCACGGTCACCGAGGGCGCTGCGAACTCGTTGACGGTCACCAACCCGATCACTCGGGTGTACACCAATGTCGCGCTCACCAAGGCCGTCAAGCTCAACGGCATCACCGGTGTGGTCACTGTCGGCACCGCCGCCTTCTCGGGTAGCTGGAGCTGCACCTACGCACCGGACAACGTGGTGGTCAACGGCACCTGGACTGTCACCGGCGCTGGCGTCGCGACGCTCACCGGGCCCTCCACGAGCATCCTGGTGGGCTCCACCTGCACTGCCACTGAGAACGCGCTGGCGCCCCCGTCGGCCGACCCTTCGTACCAGTGGCTGACCCCCGTGATCACGTTCGACACATCCACGCGCACCTTCACCGTCACCAACGAATTGGTTCGCCGGACGGCAACCATCACCATCGCCAAGACGGTGTCCGGTCAGGTCGACGGCCTGCCGGCTGGTTCGACCTTCGACTTCACCGCCGTGTGCAAGCTGACCGGCTTTGCCGACATCATCCGCACCGCCAACGGCGTCGTTGCCGGCAGCGCAGCGGTCGTCATCGTGCCTGACGCACCCGTCGGCTGGAGCTGCTCCATCACCGAATCGGTGCCCACGTTGAAGGATGCGTCGTACACGTGGGGCACGCCGGTCTGGTCGCCGTCGCCGACGGTTGCGGTCACGACTGCGGGCGCCAGCTACGCCCGAGTGGTCGACAACCCGATCAACCGGGTCGCCGGCACGCTGGAGATCACCAAGGCCCTGGCCAACACGCCCTCCGCGGCAGTGAAGGCCAACGCCATCTTCACCGGCACCTACTCGTGCTCGTACGGGGCGACGCTCTACACGGGTACATGGTCGGCCAAGATCGGTGAAGTGGCCACGCTGACCGCCACCACCAACGGCTCATTCATTCCAGTCACCGCCTCGTGCTCCGTTACGGAGGACGCCCCGTCGGACTCGCTGCTGGCTGATGCGTCGTGGTCGTGGAATGCAGCGGTCATTGCTCCGGCAACTGACACGGTCGACGGTGTGCAGGCGCCGGCCACCTTCACGGTGACCAACTCCGCTCGCCGGGTCTACGGCTCGCTGTCCGTCACCAAGGAGTTCAGCGGTGTCGGCGGGCTCAAGCTCGACGCCACTGTGCAGGGCTCGTGGTCGTGCACATGGGACGCTGCCGGCAGCGCCGGGGGTCGTTGGATGCTGCCCGCTGCTGGCGGCACGCAGCTGCTGTTCGCTGCTTCGGATGCGTTGGTGCCGTTGACTGCCAAGTGCACGGTCACCGAAGACACGTTGTTGCAGAGCGATCTGTTCGACACCTCGTTCGCCTGGAACGCCCCGCAGTACGCACCACTTGGTGGCAACGTGACGCTGGACGCGGGTACCAACCTGGTCACCATCACCAACTCGACGCAGCGTGTCTACGGCGGCTTCCGCATCGAAAAGACAGTCATCGGCAAGGCCGACGCCGGCATCACCTTCTCGGGTTCGTATACCTGCACGCATCCCGGTGACGCCGACGTAACGGCCAACTGGTCCGGTCTCACCGTTGCCGCACCGGTCGACATCAACGGCATCCTGCTGGAGTCGAGCTGCTCGGTCGTCGAGACCTGGCCGCCTGCTGCTCAACCGGTCGCCGGCGACGGTTCGTGGGTATGGGTCAACAACAACAACGGCACGCCCATCCCCTCGATCACAGTGACGAGGAAGTCGATCACGGTCACCAACACCAGCCAGCAGGTGCTCGGCTCGTTCGTGATCGCCAAGGCCCCGGTCGCCGGCGCCTCTGACGGGGTGCTCGCCAACTCCACATACGGCTTCGACTGGAAGTGTGACGCACTCGATGGCACCCTTTACTCGGGTACTGTCACCGGCCGTACCGCCGGTGGCGCCGCTGGCGAGATCGGCACCAACGTGCCGGCTTTCTCCACCTGCACGGTGACCGAGCAGACCCTGCCTGGGTCGCAGCCGTCGTTCCACTGGGGTACGCCCACCTTCACCGTCACCGGTGTCGGCGAGAACGGCAGCATTTCGGCGCCTGGGTCCATCAAGTTCGTGTTGCCGTTCAGCGGCGCAGTCGTGGTCACCGCCACCAACAGCTTGGCCGTCTCGGCAGAGGTTGCAAAGACCTTCGTCGGCTCTGCCCAGCACCTCGTTGCCGGCGCCTGGGACGGCACGTGGGATCTCACCTATCACGTGCTGGTCACCAACCCCAGCGCCGTCGCCCCGCTGAGCTACTCGCTCACCGACTCGCCGCAGACGATCGCCGGCGTGACGTACAACAATGGCATCGTCACCAGCACGCAACTGACGTCGCCCATCACCTGGGACGGAACGACACTGCCGCTCGTCATCGTGGCCGAGGCAACTCCGGTCGTACTGCCGGCAAGTGGCTCGCATCAGTACACCGTGGTACTCAACCTGTCAGCCCCGCACGCCGGTGTGGCTGAGCCGAGCAAGTGCCAGATCGGTGTCGACGGCGTGCAGCAGTTGGGCAACTCGGCCACCGTCAGCACCGATGGTCGCACCGACACGGCCAGCGACTGCGGCGAAGTGCCACCGACGCCGAGCCTGGCCATCGTCAAGGACGTCACCGTTGCTCCGTCGCAGGACGGCGCCGGAGTGTGGACAGTGGGCTACAGGGTCACGGTCACGAATCCCAGCGCGGTGCTGGCCACCAAGGCGACTGTCGAGGACACCCTCGAGCCGGGTGCTGGCGTCACGGTCACGTCCGCCGCCATCAGCGGTCCGGGTGCGTCGGCGACGTGGAACGGTGTCAGTGACACCCGTGTCGTCACCGACCGGGTGTTGCCTGCCGCTGGAACGCTGGTCTACGACGTCGTCCTCAAGGCCACGTCACTGACGACCATCACCACCGAAGCACGCAACTGTGCACTGGTCGGTCAGGAGACCGGTACTGGTTTCCTCAACGTTGCGTTGGCGACCAACGGCTCCACCACTGTGACCGACGACGCCTGCGCCGAGATCCCTGTCCCCCTGTGGACGCTGGTCAAGACGTCGGACCCCGTCGAGGGCACCACGGTCAAGCCCGGTCAGGTCGTCACCTACACGCTGACTGTCACCAACACCTCGAAGGCGTTGGTCACGGGTGCGAAGGTCGCAGACAACCTTGCTGACGTGCTCGACGATGCGGTGCTTTCGCCGCTGGTCGCCAGCCTGTCAGTCAGCGGGAACAACCTGACGTGGACGGTTCCGGACGTGGCTCCGGGCGCAAGCGCATCGGTGTCCTACTCCGTCACCTTGCTGCCCACGGCCTGGGGTCACACGTTGCGAAACGTGGCAGCTCCCCTCACCACGGGCGGTTCCTGCCCCGGTGACCTGCCGATCGGCGTTGCCGCTGCGCTTGCTGCGGACTGTACGACCAGCCATCCCGTGCCGGCATGGTCACTGTCCAAAGTGTCCAACCCGCCCGACGGCTCCACGGTGCAGCCGGGTAGCAACGTCACCTACACGCTGACGGTCATCAACACCTCCTCGGCAGTGGTGACTGGTGCAGTGGTTGTCGACGACATGTCGAAGGTGCTGGCGAACGCCACGATCGCCGGAGGACTGCCTGCCGACACCGTTCTGGCCGTTACCAACTTCACCTGGTTCGTGCCCACCCTGCAGCCGGGTGGCTCCGCATCCATCTCGTACACCGTACGAATCAACGACAACGCCTTCAATGCGACGCTCACCAATGTTGCAACCCCGGAAGCCAACTCGGGCGGCGAGTGCGTCAATGCCTGCTCCACGACCACACGCACGAAGGGCCCTGCTGTCGAGCCGCCCACGGTGCTACCGGTGACCGGAGCCCAGCTGGTCCTCATGCTGCAGTGGGGCGCAATGCTGCTGGCAGCTGGTCTGGTCCTGGTGGCGTGGCGCCGCCGGGCCACCCGCTAGTCGTCAGCCAGTTCCGCACGGAGAGAGCCCCGGCCACCGGTCGGGGCTCTCGCACGTGCACGTGCGGGTGCGAGTGCCACGCCACCTGTGCGAGTGCCACGCCACCTGTGCGAGTGCCACGCCACCTGTGCGAGTGCCACGCGACCATGCGAGTGGGTACTCGCATACCGAGGTGCGAGTGAGCACTCGGATGGAACTGTGACACTCGCACCGGGCCACGTGGCCTGGTGCTCCGACAATCAGGCGACGGGGCGACCAACGACCGGCGCGCCGGTTGCAATGGGCGCTTCGAGGTTGGCCAGCGCACGTTCGCCGGCTTCGATGGCGTCGAGCAGGTGGATGGAGATGTCGGCCACCTTCACTTCGCTCTCTTCCTTGCCGGCTGCCTTCACGCCGTCGTCGAGCATGATGTAACAGAACGGGCAGGCGGTGGCGACGCGGCTGGCGCCGGTGCTGATGGCTTCCATCGCCCGTTCGTCGTTCACCTTCGTGCCGACGTTCTCTTCCATCCACATCCGTGCGCCACCGGCACCGCAGCACATGCCCATGGTGCCGTTGCGCGGCATCTCGACGACCTCGATGCCCTTGATGCTGCCGACGACCTTGCGTGGTGCCAGGTAGACGTCGTTGTGGCGGCCCAGGTAGCAGCTGTCGTGGTACGTGATGCGCTCTTCCAGCGTTGCCTGGCTGACGTCGAGTTGGCCAGTACCGATCAGATTCTCGAGCAATTGCGTGTGGTGGATGACTTCGTAGTTGCCACCCAACTGCGGATACTCGTTCTTCAATGTGTTGAAGCAGTGCGGGCACTGCGTGATGATCTTCTTCACGCCCATCCCGTCGAGCATTTCGATGTTGGGGACGGCCAGCATCTGGAACAGGTACTCGTTGCCGCTGCGGCGGGCGCTGTCACCGGTGCACATTTCGCTGGGTCCGAGGATGGCAACGGTGATGCCGGCGCGGCGCAGCAGGTTGGCCATTGCCTGCGTGACCTTCTTGTTCTTGTCGTCGAAGGAACCAGCACAGCCCACCCAGTACAGGTACTCGGCTTCCAGCGGCTGGCCCGGGTCGACCACTTCCACTTCGAGGTCCTTGGCCCAATCGCCACGCTCACCCTGGTTCATACCCCACGGGTTGCCCTGGTTCTCCATGGCCCGGTACGCGTTGCCGAGTTCGGCGGGGAAGTTGCTCTCCATCAGCGAGAGGTAGCGGCGCATGTCGAGGATCTTGTCGACGATCTCGATGTTGACCGGGCAGATCTCATCGCACGCACGGCAGGTGGTGCATGCCCAGATCTCTTCGGCGGTGATGCGCTCGAACAGCGAGCTGGAGCTGATGGTGATCTCGACGTCGGTGCTCATTGGTGGTGTGACGTGACCGTGTGCAGCGCTGGCAGCCATGACTTCGCCGGTCTTGAGCACGATC
>Ga0105048_10010560_pt1 | contig 14623 bp, 16 predicted proteins | sample MAT05_FD_78382 | JGI IMG/M metagenome (GOLD analysis project Ga0105048, IMG submission 78382) | Freshwater microbial communities from Lake Fryxell liftoff mats and glacier meltwater in Antarctica - MAT-05 | ecosystem: Environmental > Aquatic > Freshwater > Ice > Liftoff microbial mat | place...
ATTTGCCTTGATCAGAAGAGAATTAGCTTGTCGCAGCGAGCTGCCGATTTAAGGCGCTTCAGATTGAATCGGCGTTTCGATATCAGACTCCGCATTTCGTACACATTCGTTGGCGCCCCGGCATCAAACTGAATAGTCGGCCGAAGTCCTGTGACCGTCGTTTGTAAGGGAGCCATTTTTAGTGGTTGGTAGGTTGAGCGCACGGAGGCCCGTTGCTCGTCGCGATCGTTTTTCGCCGAGTTGACACTGCTTCAGGTTTTTGTCAAAGTGATAGTGAGCTTTTGTTCATGGGGGAACATCGCTCGTTGATCGTGTGGCTAAGTGATCGAACGCCGTCGTACAAGAGATGATCAATGTCGATAGCAAATCAGGTAAGGAAAGCGTTCTGAAATCAATCGGAAATAATTTCTTCGCCTCTCGTGAATACCAGCAAAGCGTTCAAGCCTATCAAAGTCTTCGAAAAGGCAATTGAGAAAGTAGTCAGCGAGGGCGTCGATCACATCTCGGGCCAGTACAAGAATAGCAGCAATTGACCCAGATATTCTAGGTCTGCTCTGAATTTTCGCGCACCGGTAGCCACTCATCGATCTACGCACGAACTCGATCGTTGGCACAACTCCAGTAGCCAACAAATACTGCGGATGCCGCCATCGTTAGCTTGGCCGAGGACAAGATGGAGTGCACACAGCAGCCTATGAAGGAACTCGAGCCGTTGGGGTAATTCGAAAAAACTGAACTTGGCTGGAGCTAAACCGCCTTTTTGTTCCAGGCGAGATCGATTTCGTATCCAGATCTGAGCCGTTGAACGTGCCACGCCATTGCTGGAGGCAGAACGATTCAATGATGCTCCTTGGTGTAGATCGAAACGAACCTGTTCGACCAATTGAGAAATTTGGTGGCGTGCCCGAGGAAGTTGTTTCGAAGAAACATTGCCAGTGGTAGAGTGCGCGCTGTCCATGCTTGAGCCTCCTTTGGAATGGATTTATGACTCTGCCTATTGGAGGTTCAAGCCAGACATCGGAGAACGGTGAACTTGCACAAAAAGGTCACACAGGCATCGCTAGCAACTTACGTCCGGCCCGACATATGATCGGCGCTCCGTATATCAAAACAAGGAACAGTCCGTTTACTTTCTTTCGTCCTGGACCTTGAACGATATCCTAAGCTCGCTCCACGGTGAACGCCACCACCTCGTCGATCGACTGCGCTCCGCAAGCCAACATAACTAGGCGATCGAAACCCAGTGCGCAACCACACGAGCTCGGCATACCCGCCCGCATCGCATCCAGCAATCGGTTTTGAATCGGTAAGGCTTTCTTGCCTTCCACCATTCGCAGATCATTCGCAGTTCGCGAACGCAGTTCCAATTGATCCGCATCCATCAATTCGTGATAGCCGTTTGCCAATTCGACGCCTCGATAAAATCCTTCGTAACGTTCGGCTGTTCTACTATCCGTATCGCAAACGCGTGCCAATGCGGCTTGAGTCGCGGGGAAATGCGTTACCAAAACAGGACGATGCCAGCCCAGTGTTGACTGCACTCGTTCCGAAAAGATGAGATTGACCCAATCATCCCAGTCGTTCGACCAACGTTCGTTATCCACCAACTCTTGCTCGACCGCCCACGTCCCGAAATCCCGAGGCTTCATTTCAAAAAGCCCAAGCCCCGTCGCGTTGCGGAACGCATCTTCGAAACGTATGCGTTCCGAAGCCTGAGTGCCGAGTATCTCGCACAACAGTTGGTCTAGCAATGCGAGCCCCTGTTCCAAGTCCGCATCCACTTCGTACCACTCTACCATCGTGAACTCAGGGTTGTGTATCCGGCCACGTTCATTGTTTCGAAAGACAGGACCGATTTGATAGATACTACCGATCCCGGAAACCAACAATCGTTTCATGGCCTGTTCTGGCGAAGTTTGGAGATACCATGTCTCCAACTCCCCACCCGGCAATTGCATCTCCAATTCGATCGGGTCGAGATGTCGATCGATGATGGTGTCGCGAGACATGACCGGCGTTTGGACTTCGGTGAAACCACGTGTTTCAAAGAATTTGCGAGTCCGTATGAGGAGTTCGGATCGCTTTCTTAAGTTTACGACCGAGGCTGCAGAGTGGAAATCATTTTGCATAGGACGGCCAATTCCGTGAGAACCAGAGAACCACGGCACGGAATGTCGCGACTCACCTGGGCAAACGGCGAATCGCAATGTTCATTGGCAGTTGGTCTTCAGAGCACTACGTAGGCTTGACGTTGCCCTCTTGGGCAATATCCTGTGGCTGTTCGTCGTACTTTGCTTCCGGCAGTGCTTGCGAGACAGGTGCTACGAGGAACTCGACCGCGGCCTCATCAGGATCCGCCTTGAGAATCGAATCTCCCTTGATCATCTTCACGTTGCCGGCTTCTTCGATTTTGCGAATAACGGTTCGCTCAAGAATTTGATTTCTCAAGGCATCCATTTGACCCGTTCGTTCGAGTTTTGCCCGCACTTGTCGTTCGGAAAGGTCGCTTTGCTCGGCGATCAATTGGATTTCGTTTTGGTATTCTTCCTCGGATGGTTCGATAGCGCTGTCTTCAGCGATCTTTTCCAAGACGAAGTGCTCACGCAAAGCGGCTTGGGTCAATTCCTCGGTATTGCGTCGGATACCATTGATCACCGATCGGATTTGCTCGTCCGTAAAGCCATTGCGTCGCATTTCCAAAACGCGCCGTTGCAATTCGCGTTCAGCCTGACGGCGAACCAGGGCCGGCGGGAGGTCCCAATTGGCTCCCTCGGTCAGCTTCTTCGTAATTTGTTCACGTAGAAGTTGTGTTTGGTAGTAGTCCGCTTGTCGCTCTAATTCGGAACGCACGAAGGCTCGAAGCTCGTCGGCGGTATCGAAACCCAAAGACTGCAAAACAGTGGCGTTCAAGCCTTCGACATTGACTCGACGAATTTCGACGATCTCGAACTCTACATCCACATCGACACCCTTGAACGACTCGTTCATGGATGTATCGAGAACTTTGACTTTGGTCGTCAGCTTGTCACCTTCTTTGGCTCCTAAGGCGAGCTCACCGAAGTTTTCGACGATGCAGTCTGCTAGACTCAATCGCTTGCGAAGGGTGATCAGCTCCTCTTCCATGCGGCTAATGGTCCGGTCTTCGTGGCTGAAGGTCGCGTTGATGACCAATCGGTCACCGATAGCTGCTTCGCCGTCGTACGCTTCGCCTGGCGTGACGCGTTCTAGGGTACGAGCCAACTGATGCTCGACCTCGGCGTCGGTCAGTTCATAGACTGTCTTTTCCAGCTCCAGCCCTTTCCAATTCGGGGTTTCGAATTCGGGTCGAACTTCGATTTTGAATTCGAAAGTAAAATCGCCGGATTCGGGCAATTTGACGGCCCCAAAGTCCATGTCTGGCTCAGAGATGGCGGAGAACTCTCCCCCTTCGGTAATCTGCTGCAAACTGTCCATGACCAAGTTGCTTTTGACTTGATCAGCGACCGTCTTTCGGAATCGGTTTTCCAAAAGTTTACGGGGGATTTTGCCGGCACGAAAACCAGGCAAGTCCGCCTTGGGAGCGATCTCGTCGTAGGCTTCGCGGAAGTATCTCTCCAGTTCCGCTCTGGGAACAGTGACGACAACGTGCCGCTGGCAAGTGCTAGGCTTGTCAATCTTTACAGCCAAATCCAACTTGGAATCTGGGGCCTTGGTTTCCGCGGTCGACATGTTGGATCAAACGTCCTAGAGGGTGAAAAAAGGGCATAATCGAACAGCAGTGAAAGCGGGTGATGGGATTCGAACCCACGACAACAACGTTGGCAACGTTGTGCTCTACCCCTGAGCTACACCCGCAATGGAGCCTGTTCAATTATGCCCGTTGCATCTGTTGATTTTCCGCAGGATGACAACGACTTTGGGGCAAGCCATTGCTGAAACGAATGCACTGTCACGACAAATGCATCGAATTTCATCCGCACGCGGGAGGCAGATTATAAGACCATAACCATCCTCTGCAATAGCGTTCTCACCGCATTTCCCAATTCTTCAACCATCCACCGACTCACCCATTCCTCGAGATTGCGCAAACTCCACTAGACGGCAGGTTTGGGTTTTGGCTAAACGTTAGGGGTAGAGATTACAAATTCGACGTCCAAAGAGGAATTGCCATGCGCAAGCAAACCATCTGGCGCACTGTTCTAGTTGCTTTTCTAATCGTAGCAAACTCAGCATCGCTCGTTCGAGCGGAAGGCTGGAGTTGGAATCCATTTGCAAAATCCTCCAGCAGCCGCAGCTCAAGCCCCCTCTACTCTCGAACCTCCTCCTCGAGCGGCCAATCTTCGTGGCTAAAAATGCCTCGGATGCCGTGGGCAAACAGCAATACGCCAAGGGTCAATTCCTATTCTCGGAACAACTCCTCCACCTGGAACCGGATGAGCAAGACCAGCAAACGATGGTGGAACAAGACAACAGAACTACTCGATCCCTATCCAGATCCAAAACCGTCCACCTACTCGAGTTTAGGCGAGACTGCTAATTCCAAGGGAAATTGGTTTACGGGAATGTTCTCCAAAAAAGAGTCCGATGCGCCCAAAACCGTTCCTGACTTCTTGCGACAAGAATCGCCAAAGTACTAGCGGTTCGTCAACCGGGCAAATTATCTTTCGGTTGCCACCGGCGTTGCCGTCCCGTTGGCGAGGGGCTGACTAGCCACAAAAAGTCCCTCAATCACGCGTGTCATATGCGGAATCTCGAGACGGTCCCACTCATCGTCCGGCTGGTGATAGTCGGAATGCAAGGAACCAGCCGAGAAACTATGGGCGATCACCCCTTTTTCGGCGAAGGACCAATTGTCGCTGGCTCGGTAAAGCATCGTGCTGTATTTGGGATGATTGAAGATCTCGACGCCATATGGATTCGACGCTTGGTTCATGACGACCCCCAAGTTTGATTCGCTCCATCCGGTCATCCAAATCTTGCCCCGAGCTCCTGGTTCGGGACGGCCAATCATTTCGATATTAACGTTCGCACGGATTTTTTCCAAAGGCCATGAGGGAGAAGCCACGAATTGCTTCGATCCGAGCAATCCGGACTCTTCCCCCCAAAAGGTCATAAACAGTAACGTACGCTTCGGTTTCTCGATCTTGGAAAAAGCATCCGCCAGAGTCAGAACGGCCGTCACTCCGGAAGCATCATCGTCCGCTCCATTAAAGACACCATCCCCGACGCCCGCCTTAACCCCCAAATGGTCCAAGTGAGCCGAAAAGAGTATTGCTTCTTTGGATAGCTCGGGGTCCGTACCTGGCAACCGTCCAATCACATTTTTCATGGAAGCCGTCGTGGCAATTGCGGCCGGAATTTTGAGCTTGATCGTCGGAACGGTGAGTGACTCAGACGCGACCAACAGCACCGGAATCGCAAACCGAAGCCTGGCTTCGGATCGTGGCTTTTCTCTCGCTTCACGCCCCATATCGATCAATGGACTGTCCGGTGTCACCGCTAACAGCAAGGCTTCGGCACCAGCGGTTTGCAGTGTCGCCGACAGGCGCGCGATTTGGGACAACAGTCGCGAACCTTTGGCATTGCTGCTCAGCATTCCACCGACGACACGAGGAAGCCCACTGCTCGGGATCTCTTGCGCCAGATCCAGCGGACCTACACTCCCGTCGAACACATAGACCTCCTTTCCACCAGCGAGCAACCCAAACTGTGCCAACGGCTTGGAAGCCTGATCGGTCAAGAGAGCTGGCTCAGCCGGTGTTTTTATCATGGGTTCGATAGTCTCATGGTAGAACCCCCCGTCGGCAGCTCCGCCTTGCAATCCAGCACCGCGAAAACGCGAGGCAACGTAGCTTGCGGCTATATTGAACTCAGCCGAGCCCGTGGCCCGACCGGCCATTTCATCGCTGGCCAAGAAAGCGACCGTGGCCGTAACCCTACCTTCGTTGATTTCGTCGAGGCCAGGCTTCAGCGACGAAACTCCATCGAGCTGCCAGGCAAGTAGCCAGTCAGAGCTTGACAAAGCCATGCATGCAACAGTCACAACGATGCAAACGGAATGAGGTCTTTTCATGTGCTTAGAATTGCAAAGTCTGGTGAAGAACAGGGTGAGTGACAAGCTTGGCCGGATCCGTGAGCCGCGATAGAGTCTGCAATTCGCCTAATGCCGAGCCTCATCGGATCGCAGCTTAAGCGGATAGGGTACCATAGAGCACCGACCGAAGCACGGCCGTCGCTGGAGTGGCAATACGAAAGTCCGCACAACTCGTCCAAGAAAACTTCTTTTTGCGACTGTCCCCTGGGCTCCTAAATCTCAACCCGCTGGGCTCCTAAATCTCAACGCGTAACCATGAAAAACGAACCACCCAATTCCGATGCAAAGCCCTGGTTCGCGGGAGGGCTGGCGTTCGAATGCACGCAGTGCGGGAACTGTTGCAGCGGCCCCAGCGAGGGGTATGTATGGGTCACTGAACTGGAGGTGAAGGCCATCGCAACCGCGATGGGAATGGGAGACCGACTCGACGAGTTCGAACGAAAATTCACTCGCCAAGTCGGGACACAAACGAGTCTCGTCGAGTATTCCGACGGCGACTGTATATTCCTAGACCCCAAAACGAGAACCTGCTCTGTTTACCAAGTCAGGCCGGTTCAATGCCGAACTTGGCCGTTTTGGAAGAGCAATGTCGAGTCACCCAAAACCTGGGCTCGGGCGGCGAAGCACTGCCCTGGATGCAACCAAGGTCGTCTCTACTCATTAACAGAAATCAATGCTAGCTTGGCCAAAGATACCGGCGACTTTTAACGGCCACGTACGGCCTTGTCGAGGATCAAAAAGTTTTCGTTGTTGAACTCGGTCACCTTGGCCGTCACCACCCATATCGTCTTGCGATCGTCGTCCTGGCCCGCCGTCACACGTTGGAGACTTAGGTTTTCCAAGCATTTGAAGGTCCTGTTGGTCCCTTCTTCGACAAACTGGAATCGGTCCGAATGCTTGCGAAACCGTCCTTTGATTTCGGTCAGCACTGCCCCCTCACGCAGTAGCGAATCGTCTTTCGCGGTCTTAGCCTGGGATGGCTGGTCGCCCGCCATGGTCGCGTTGGAATGGATGGGGCCGTCACCCACGTTAGCCAGTACCGCTAAAAGAATCGCTATCGAACTCACCCAGAACGCGGGCGAACGTAAAACACGCATAGTCAGCACATCCTCCGATAAGAGCTTGGCCGCAAATCGCTGTCGATTGAGAATTCGAGGGAAAAAGTGTCACTGTCGCCGAGGTAGAACCATAGCGTGCAAGGACATGACTCCTCCGACAGTAAGCAGAACAAACCCAACCCAACTGGGTGGCCGAAAGCTCTTCTTAGGTGTGGCGACTTGCATGTAGACATTGGTTGCCATATTGGTGTCAGCGATATTCGCTCGCTGCGCAAAACGCTGCAAGGTTCGGGTACTGTTTTCATTCAAGACAAACGAATCTACTAGGCGAAACTGCAGTCCCAGCAGGAACAGTATCACGCCAAACATAAAGTATCGGTTTCGGTCGATGTCCATGGCGATAAAATCTTTTCAGTGATCGAGACAACATCCAAGTGTTTGATCGGTTTTGGCCCGGGTCTGTCTAAAACAAATCATCGCGATGCTGTTCTTAACGATTACTCCGTTTGGCGAAAGTAGCCACCGAGCGGATCGAAATCTACATCCCCAAAACCAAGATGCAGATGTGGATGCCAGCCTTCCGCAACTTGGCAGTTCAAGTTGGCCAGTCTCGCCACCTCGCGTCCCATATCCAGCATGGTTTGCAGATACGAATTCATCTTTTGGGTTGTTTGAAGCCATGCCTGTTGCGATTGATGGCACTCCAACATGGATAGCTTGCGGTCCAGCACCGAATCGATCGGAATAGCCAGCTTTGGAATCACCACTTCACCCAAGGGAGTTCTATTGCCATGGGGTTGGGCATGGTAGATGGCTACGTTCCCATCGAAGCTGGGTACCACTGGCTGAGTTTGAAAATTCGGGATCCCTTTTGCAAATGCGGCTGTTACAGCCAATCGACAGGTTTCCATATGATCCTCCATGTAGTCGATGGGAGCGTGAGTGAGAACGATAGAGGGTTTCGATTGCCGGACAATGGCCGCGACTTTCGCCAGATTGGGAGCGTTGTAAAAGACATCGAGATCGTCGGCTATGGGCGGGTAAAAGGTCGCACCCAGCCGCGTGGCCGAGAGCATCGATTCTTTCAATCGAACGGCTGCCGTTTGCTCGCGATCGGTTTCGGCGGAACCGCAGCAGCCGTTGGCCAAATTGCAATAATGCACGTCCCACCCGAGATCTTTCAACAGCAACAGGGTGCCAGCGGCTACGAATTCGATATCGTCTGGGTGCGCGAAGACAGCAAGAACAGATGGCATGGAAAATCTCGGAAAGCAAGCGTAATGATTTAGAAATCGCTATGGACCGGGTTGGCGCTGGCGGCGAATAGGTACGCACTCATACCGTCTCAAAAAACGTTCGCCCCCGCCATAGCCAATACGTCAAATGTGGTTCTGCTTGGTTTTTGGTTGCGAACGGGTCGCAGGTCATGCGATCATCCTCCGAGATCAATACCACTCGAACTTCTCCTTTGATTTTCATTCTAGCCAAAACACCAAAATGCTCAAAGAAGTTTACGTAGAGCAGGGACTCCATCAGCTCCATTTCCTCGGGCAACGCATCGATGATCTGTTTAGCGCGCTCATGAAAACGGACATCGATCGTATTGGGCTGGACTTCAAAGGCTTCTGGATGGTCGATATCCCAGCCGACGAAAATCGCGTACGCATCATCGAGAGAGATGTCTGCGAGATCTTGAGAAAAGGTGTGGCACATCGGACCGGAGAAACCAACATTGCTATAGATGGAGTCTTGCATGTCGTATTCGTAGCGGAACAGGAAGCACTCTTGCGGTTGCTCGAAGCCTGGCCAACTTAGTGTGCGTTGGTCTAACAACTCCATCCTGGCGGGAGAAAGCCCCATCTGTTCGTTCTGAGCCAACCAATTCGCGAGCCTCGATTCGGCTAGAGCCGCCGCGGTAGTCCATTGATCATCAATGCGGTCCTCAATCGCCAGCTCTTCTGCGTAGGCGATGGCTCGCTGTCGGCTGGAGAAGTCACTGGCCAGATCGATCAACTGCTGTTCACCGTTCTTGTCCCCGAGCTTGGCAAGCGCGTACGCGGCTTCGGTGCGAATGCGACGGTGACTCAACTTCGACGCCTGGTTCAATTTGCCGATCGCCGCTTGGTCGCCTGCCAACGCAAACGTATCGCATAGGGAAACGCATAGGGAAATGGAATCAAACAGGATTTTCTGAATCTCTTGAACCGTACCTCCGAAATGCGCCGGGTTCTCTTCGAGCAACCCAAGCTGGTTCACCAACCCTCCCATCAGGCGAATCAGCGACGGCAACTCGGCTTTGGCCGGATGCTCCATCAGAGCCCGACTGCGAACAGCATAGTTCGCAACGTCCAGCGCGGGCGATAAGACCGACGGCAACGTGCTCTGGAGCAAAGCTGGAAAAACGTCCTCGACTCGCCAGGTTTTGGATTGCATCAATGGAGCGAGCGACAATGAGACGTCCGCCCAATCGACCGGGGCGCTGACCAGCAGCAAATCCACCCCCAGCTTGATCGCCGTCGAGTGACCGCTCGCAAAAAGAACTTGGAGCAAGCTGCCTTCGCAACGCTGCAGCCCCCAGCCATGCAGCTTCGTATAAAGCCTAGCCACGTGTTCGATCAACACCAATCGCTGCAACTGCTCCAAGTCGGAATGGCTGTTTTTCGCGGCAATCGCCTGTCGAAAGGTTCGGGTCAGGCACGCTAGGAATTGCTCGAGCCGAACACGATTCTTGGCACTGCCCCGAACCTGTTCTTGAAGAGTTTCGGCCGACTCGCAGAGTTCGCTAGCGACCAAAACGGACCAGATCGGCTCCTCCGGTTCTTCCCACTGATCGATCATATCTCGGCCAATCGACCCACCCTCCTCGAGCCCTGACTCGAGTATGGCTTCCACCAAATTGGACCAAGCGTAGGCAGAGTCGGGCAAATCGAACGGGATGGCTTCCATGAAACAATTAGCTAGGTAAGGGTGTTTTGAACTAATCAGTATGGAAACTGTATCGTAGAATACCGCTTTAATCGAGAACGAAATTGCTGGCCCGGGAGTTGCTCTTGGCCTAAACCCAACATCGACCGTATCCATGGAAATCAAGATCCCAGAAACCTTTGCCGAACTCAAACTTTCCGCGATTACCCAGCGAGCGGTCGAGCGGCTCGGCTATGAAAAACCCAGTCCGATCCAAGCTAACGTAATTCCCTGGGCTCTTCAGGGATACGACGTCATCGGCCAAGCCCGAACGGGGACCGGCAAAACCGCCTCGTTCGCCATCCCTATTCTCGAACAGCTCGATCCCCTGCGAAGTTCTCGCTATCCACAAGCCCTGGTCCTCGTCCCGACCCGCGAACTAGCCGCCCAAGTCCACGGGGAATTCGTCAAACTGGCCTACGGCTGCCCGACCGAGATTCTCGAAGTCGCCGGCGGAAAACACATGACTAAACAGTTGAAAGCCCTCGAAGGGACAGTTCAAGTGGTGGTGGGAACGCCAGGACGGGTCATCGACCACATCAATCGCGGCTCCCTGAAACTGTCCAACATCTGGTGCGTCGTGCTCGATGAGGCCGACCGAATGCTCGACATCGGATTCCGCCCCGACATCGAACGGATCCTGCGACGCTGCCCCGAGAGCCGACAAACCTTACTGCTCAGCGCCACCCTCGATGCCGAAGTCCAAAAGCTGGCCCAAAAATATCTTTACGAACCCATCCACCTCGACTGCTCACAAAAGGATGTCTCGGTCGATACGATCGAACAACGCTACCTCACCGTCTCACCCGACCAAAAATTTGACGTTCTCGTCCAACTCCTCACCCGAGAAAAACCGCCGCAGACGATCATCTTCTGTCGAACCAAACTCGGTACCGCCAAACTGCACAATCAACTCGAGCGCGTGCTGCACCGAATCCCTGAGCTCTCCCACATGCGATTAGCAACCATCCACGGAAACATGAACCAATCGCAACGGGACTCGGTTTTCAAATCCCTGCGAGGCGGCGATGTCCAGATTTTGGTTGCAACCGACGTGGTTGGGCGCGGTATCGACGTCTCTACGATATCACATATCATTAACTACGATCTCCCTGACGACTGCGATGACTACGTCCACCGAGTGGGGCGAACCGGACGCATGGGCCGCGATGGCATCGCATTTACGTTCATCTTCAAAGGCCAAGGGGACTTGTTGACCGACATCGAACAACGGATCAATCGGCTCTTGATCGCCGATCCTTTGGCACAAGATTTCGGCGTCCAAAAGAAACCGGTCGTCTCGCTGGCCGAGATGGATGCCGAGCGGGCTTTGTTGGGCACCGGCGAAGCAGAAGTAGTCACGGAAGTAAAAAAACGACGCCTCAACCCGATGCGAAGACAGGTGAGCGCTCGACGTCGCCGTTAGTTCTAGGGTCGCCGTTAGTTCTGTGGTCGCCGTTAGTTCTGGGGATTCTGATGAATCGTTACGTCCACTTGCAATTGCAGACGTTGCGAGGCAGCGACGGCGTCTTCGGCGTCGATCGCGATCCAAACAGGAATTGACCTAAAGTCGGATCGGGCCATCGGATTGGGCGCTCGCATCTGGGCCGAGCCGACCACCCGATCGATGCGTACTACCCGCCCCCTCAACGTCTTCCCCAGTGCTGACGATTGCAGTTCGGCCCGGTTTGCGACCTCGATGCTTGCGACATCCGATTCGTGCACTTCCGCCACGCACACCATCGAACGAATATCGGCCAACTCCATCAGCGGCAACTGAGTCGTGCGTTCACCTGGCTCGACGAATACGTTCACCACCACTCCGTCGATGGGAGACAAGATATTGGATTGGTCCGCTTGCATCCGTAGAATCTCTATTTGCTTCTCGAGACTTCCGATCGGCATCGACTGATCGACTAGCTGGCGGGACTCTTTCGAGGCGACTACCAGCCGTTCGCTTTGAGTTAATTGCAGTTTGGCCATCTCGACCGCTTGTTGCGCTGCGAGACTCGACTGTTCGCTCATCGATTCGATTCTCAACAACTCATTCTTTTTCGATTCCAGTTCAATCGTTCCAATGGCAGCTCGCGTCAGTGGCAATTCTCGCAGTGACTGCAGGGAAACAATTTGGCCACGCAAGGAGTCCATTTGCCTGCCGGTCTTCTTAGCCATGGCCAGCTGCCCAGTCGCTTGGACCAGTATTTGCGAAGCCGCTTGAGATTTGATTTCCGCCGCTTCGATGGCCAGGTCCGCTTCCTGTTCTTTCGCTCGCCGCATCGCCTGGGCTTCCTCCAGCTTCAGCATGGCGGCCTCCAACTCCAGGGCTTTGAGTTTTTGACTTTGCAAAACGACCAGTGGCTGTTGTTTTTGGACCGACTGACCAGCTTGTACCAGCAACGCATCGACGCGATCACCGGGCAAGGCTGCGATTCGCAATGTCCCCCGGGCTGGCTGAATGCGGCCTTGTGCCAAAATGTGGTTGACTTTGCCTTTGCTCATTGCCTGGACGTCTCGCACTCCGACCGCAGCCACGCTCGCGATCGGCTTGGTTTGATTGCAGCCGCTGAGGACCAGCCATAAGCAGACGGACCGAGCCAAGAAACGCCGAGTCTGTTTTGCGATCGCGTTCAGGGCAAAACGGTGCGTCATCATCATCCTTGGAAGCGTTAGAAACTACGTATTCGGGAATCTGGACACCCAGGGACGTTACGAATCACCCTCAAGATAGGTTACACTGCAAAGTGGGAGCAAGCGATTTCGATAGCTCATAATTTAGGATTTCAAAGGACAGGGAAACGTTACGATGCTTCCGGGCAGTGTTCAGAGAGCAACTCAATTCGATCCAGCCAGTCGAATCCGAACAGCCCAACATATCCAACCGTCGATCCGAGCCACTAATCTCCGCCATTATTTCGGAACAGGGGAGCTGCGTAAGCAAGTTCTCTACGACAACAACCTAACGGTTTTTCCAGGCGAGATCATCATCATGACAGGTCCGAGCGGTTCTGGGAAAACGACACTCTTAACGCTGATCGGTGCTTTGCGGGGTGTACAAGAAGGGCAGCTCTCCGTCTTGAGCCAAGAAATGCATGGTGCTTCGCGATCGCAATTGGTCCAATTCCGCCGTCAAGTTGGCTTTATCTTTCAGGCCCATAATCTATTCGATTCCCTAACCGCGACCCAGAATGTGCGAATGTCTCTGGAGTTGACCCGCCCGGGAAGCTCCATGCGAGAGAACACCAAATGGTCCAAGGAAATGCTGGATAGTGTCGGGTTATCGAATCGCACGGGGCATAAGCCCCGGCAGCTTTCAGGAGGACAGAAACAGCGAGTCGCCATCGCCCGCGGCTTAGTGCATCGTCCGAAACTGGTCCTGGCTGATGAACCCACGGCGGCTCTGGACGAGCAGAGTGGACGGACCGTCGTCGAATTGCTCCAGCGCATGGCAGCCGAATACCAGTCGACGATCCTCATCGTAACGCATGACAATCGGATTCTGGATGTCGCAGATCGCATCGTAACCCTGGTCGACGGCCAAATCCGAAGCGACGCGCTAGTCAAGGAAGCCGGGATCATCAGCCAGATGATCGCCAAGTGCAGTGTGTTCGAAAAGGTTACGCCACGCACACTGACCCGTATTGCCGATGAGATGACGATCGAAACGTTGCCCGCCGACACACAGATCATTCGCGAAAACGATCCTGGCGATCGTTTCTTCTTAATTCGCGAAGGGAGCGTGGTGGTCAAACGGGGGTCACCTGAGCAAGAGATCGTAAAGCTCCGAAGCGGAGACTACTTTGGAGAGACCGCATTGCTAACAGGTCAACCTCGCAATGCAAGCGTCTACACGTTGGAAGAGACCCTACTATGTTCCCTGAGCAAAGCTAGTTTCCAATCGGCCATGGCCGAATCGGCAACGTTGGAAACCGAAATTCGAGAAGCCTACTTCGAAAGAAAATGATTCGGTCTAACCCGCTAAACGTTATTGGGCTTTCGAAGTATCTCTTCGCCAAACGAGGTTCTTCCAAATGGCTCTGACTGAACGTCATCTTTCATGAGCAATCTCTGAAAAAACAACATCAGCAGCGTACAGAGATAGCGACGACCCATCGTGCCCATTCTCAGATTGCTGGAACCCCAGGTTCTGCCTTCCCATCGGATCGGGATCTGTGCGACCCGATAACCACCGATCAACGAGCTTAGCGACATTTCCAACGTGATTTTGAAATAGCATGCCTTGTACGGTCCGCATGTCTTGATCACTTCGCGTCAATACGCCTTGAAAGCATTGGTCGTGTCGTTAAACGGGGTCCAGAACATCCATTGTATAGCCTTGTTCACGATCCGATTTACCAAAAGCTTGCCCCGTGGATAGCGTTGGACCTGCTCGCCAGGAATGAACCGTGACCCAAAGACACAATCGTACCCCTCCCGAATCTTCTGGTAGTAGAGCAATGCATCCTCGGGGTGATCCGAACGGTCCGTCATATAGACGATAACGACCTCGCCACGCGCAAAGTCCAAACCC
>Ga0105048_10010563_pt1 | contig 14621 bp, 8 predicted proteins | sample MAT05_FD_78382 | JGI IMG/M metagenome (GOLD analysis project Ga0105048, IMG submission 78382) | Freshwater microbial communities from Lake Fryxell liftoff mats and glacier meltwater in Antarctica - MAT-05 | ecosystem: Environmental > Aquatic > Freshwater > Ice > Liftoff microbial mat | place...
AATTGTGACTTTCTAGAAATCATGTATATCGCAAATGGATATGATACATTTATTAGCAAATTCAAACCCCAAAATGACAGTCAATTAAATATTCAAATTATTTTAAAATTACAAACAAAAAAGCAAGCCTAAAACTCAATGTTTCGGACGTCTTTTTCACAGGCAACCCAATTGGTCAGAGTGATTTTGTTGGTTACCACGAAGAATTTATTGTAAAGCGAGAAAGCCGCGTGGCAATGCTTAGTTACTCTTACAAATTTGGTGGACCCCAGGCCGGACTCAAACGCTGGCAAAGTGGCGCAGAAGAAGAAAAAAAAAGGCCCGAGGCAAACTGGTGTAAGGTTTTTTATATTTTTTATTACCGCCATTGTAGAGGATTTGCGAATTTAACTTCGGCAAACAAAACAAAGTGTAATTGCGTTCAACCCTAATGCCACCCCTATGGCAATTTACCCCTACCTTTGCAGCCTTAAAATGAATCTCCTTTCCGCAGAAAACATAAGCCGTACCATTGGCGACCGCACCCTATTCTCTTCTTTAAATTTTGGCTTAAACAAAGGCGATCGAATTGGTCTCATAGGAATCAATGGAACAGGCAAAACCACCTTATTAAAAGTGCTTGCAGGCTTAGAACCCCCCGAATCGGGTAAGGTAAGTGTGCGCAAAGAAATTACCATAGGCTTTTTAGGCCAAGAGCCTGATTTGGACAACAAAGCCACCGTTTTTGACAACGTATTTAACAACCGACATAAACTTACTGGGTTGATTAAAGCCTACGAAGAACTCACCGAAAACCCACGAGAAGACGAGAAATATTTGGTTGAATTGGATAAACTTACTTCCGAAATGCATACGCACGATGCTTGGAGTTATGAAGCCCGGGTAAAGGAAATTATTTCTAGGTTGGGCATCGGCGATTACCTTCACCAACGCGTTGATTCCTTATCTGGTGGTCAAAGAAAACGAACCGCTTTGGCTCGAATTTTGGCAGAAGAACCCGATGTTTTGATTTTGGATGAACCTACCAATCACTTGGATATTGATACTGTGGAGTGGTTGCAAAGTTTAATTACCTCTCAATTCGATACTTTGTTAATTGTTACTCACGACAGGTATTTTTTAGATGGCGTTTCCAACGCGATTGTAGAATTGGAAGGCGGAAAAGTGAACAAATACGAAGGCAATTATGCCTACTTTTTAGAGAAAAAAGAAGAACGCGTTTTAAACCAGCAAGTAGAACGTGAAAAAGCGCAAAATCTCTACCGCAAAGAGATAGAATGGATGCGCAGAATGCCCAAAGCCCGCGGCACAAAATCCAAATCCAGGATTGAAGCATTTGGCGATTTAAAAGAAAAAATAGCAGGTCCAGCCATCGATGAAAAAATTCAGTTGGACATTAAAAATACACGCCAAGGGGGAAAAATATTAGAGATCCGGGGTATCAGCAAATCGCTGGGGGAAAGGGTTCTTATTCAAAATTTTAGACATCATTTTCAGCCTGGCGAAAAAGTAGGAATTATTGGGCCAAACGGTTGCGGCAAAACAACCCTGTTGCGCATGCTCACAGGAGAAATAAAACCAGACAAAGGGGATATTGTCTTGGGAGAAAATACCGTGATTGGGTATTACGACCAAGAAGAAGTGCTGCCAAACAGCATGATGGACAAAAGACTCATAGAAGTGGTGAACGACATTGCACCCAATATAGAATTGGCGGATGGCGCAAAAATTACCGCATCTCAGTTTCTTACCCGATTCAAATTTCCTCCACAAGAACAATACAAATTGGTAGGTAAACTGAGTGGTGGAGAGAAAAAAAGACTGCAATTGCTTCGCATACTCATCAAAAATCCAAATTTTTTAATATTGGATGAACCTACCAATGACTTGGATATAGGAACACTAAATGTGCTAGAAGATTTCTTAGACCATTTTAAAGGATCGGTTATTTTGGTAAGTCACGACCGCTATTTTATGGATAGGTTGGTAGACCACGTATTCGTTTTTGAACCAGAAGGACACATTCGCGACTTCCCAGGGAATTACACTGATTTGCGTGAATGGAGAGAGTCGCACGCGAAATCGAAAAAAGAAAGTGCCAAGGCAGCGGCAAATACATCTGCAAAACCCATGCACAACGCACCGACCATGCAAACCAAAAAGAAACTCTCTTTTAAAGAACAGCGGGAAATGGAATTGGCAGAAAAAGAACTGGAAACCATGGAATCTCGAAAATCAGAATTACATGTGCTGCTCAATGGCGGAACAAACAACCACGAAGAATTGATAACCTTCGGACAAGAATTATTGCAACTGGAACATCGAATTGAACAAGCAACGCAACGCTGGCTCGAGTTGAGTGAACTATAGATTATACTGCCCGTTTCAGACTGCCTTCTCATGCATCAATCATTAATTCTTAAAACTATTTTTTCACATCCCTTCATTTTATACAATCAATTCCCGATTTTTGCCCATAATGACGCATTGCATAGCTATTTTTAGAAAAACCCTTTGTCTGTTCGTTTTCTTCACAGCATACACTTTAAGTGCACAAGATGCTGCCTTATTGGGTGCAAAAAAAGCATTCAACCAAAAAAATTATTCAAAAGTGGTGAAAATGGGTGAAAGCGCCTTGAAAAAAGATAAAAATGCGGTTGAATGGTATTATTTAAAAGCATCTGCAGAATATATGATGAGCAAAAACCCAAACAATGTGGGTGGTAAAATCAACTATTTTAAGGAAGCAGTGAAAGATGCTGTGCGCGGCAGAGAAAAGGACAAAGAAGGTCAGTTTTTTGCTGAGTACGAGGAATATTTCAATGCGATTGTAGACTTAAACAACAAAGAGGCCATTTCCAATTATGGACAAAAAAGATATTCAAAAGCGGTGCAGTTATACAAAATGAGTTTTGACCTCACTGGCGATACTATGGCTTTGGGCATGATGGGCGTTTGTTATTGGCTCGACCACCATATTGCAGAAGCTTTGCCTATTTTAAAACAAGTAACTGCATGGAACTACGATGCTTTTAGTGATGGCAGTGGCGATGGGACTTATATTCGGGAACCATTTGAGTTGTTGAGCAATTTTTATTTGGAAAAAAATTATTTCGATACCGCAAAAAGATACACTGAAATGGGTTTGCAAATATTCCCTATGAATCGCATTTTGTTGGCCAACGAAAAGAAAATGATCAAAAGCCAACTCATCGGTTTGTCAAGAATTGGGGCTTTAAACAACAAATACAAAGAAGTCATTAAATCGGGTTTAAAATTCTTTCCCGGAGATACATACTTTTTGGTACAACAAAATTATTATTATCTTACCAAATTAATGCGGGCTACGCAAGCCAAACCTTATGACAGTGCAGATGCTTTCACCAATGAATTCTACGCTGAGAAAAAAGCAATTATTGCATCAGGTGTTGTAAATGGGGACGATGAATTTCTTATAAAAGACAATACAAAGTTTATCTTTCAGTGTTTGGATTATTTTTTACGCACCAACACCCAAAGAACCGCGCCTTACTTCTTTAGGTTGTGGTATACAAAAGAATATAAGTTTGCCGAATTTGACGAAAAATTGAGTGAAAAATTATTAAAAAACCCACCCGACAATATTAGCCATCGCTTAATTTCTATGCTTTATTCCGACGTTTTAGAAGACTATCCTTGGAATAAAATTATCAAAAAAGGACGCTTGGATTATTTCAATGCCCGCCTGAAAAAGACAGTAAAGAAAGGTGAACTTCCAGGGTTACTTGCCATGAATGATGCAGTTATCAAAGACTTTCCGTTGGATAAAACTTTAAAACCTGCTCTTCAGGTTGTGTTAGGAAAATGTTTAGATTCTAGTATTTCATCCTTAGATATGTATGACGCATGGCATTATTATTATCGCTTAAAAATGGATTTTCCAGCTTTGAATATAGATGCGTATCAAAAACGATTGGCAATAACCGATTTTGAAGAACGTTATGCCAAAACTAGGGTTTATTCTACAACGGTAAAAAGCAAAAAAGTAGCGAATACAGGTTGGGATGGCAATAGCCTAGATTGCAAATTTGGTTATATGCCAGATAGTACGCAGTACAGTGTCATCAATCGTTTAAATTACTATAGACAAAATGCCGGTGTTGTCATTCCACTAAATTTAAGCCGCGAAAAAAGCCGCAAATGCCAAGAAGCTGCTGTGATGTTCATGCCCAAAGGAATTTTTACTAGAGAGCCAGCGGAAGCTACACACACTTGCTATACGAAAGGAGCAGCAGAGGCCGCAAAAATTGGCCAGTGCATTTTAGAAAACAACCCTGCGCTTTGTGCCACCATTTTTATGGATGACAACAAAAGCGATGAAATAATAAATAGACGTACTATTTTAAACCCTGAAGCCAAGGATGCAGGTTTTGGAAGCGCAGAGAACAACTCTGTTTTTTGGATGTTGGATTTAAGTGGGGCGCAAGATTCTGTTTATTACCAAACCCATTTTGTGGCTTGGCCAGCACCTGGTTATTCACCGAAAATGTTGCTCTTTAAAAAATGGAGCTTTTCCATAGCTGCAGATTTAAAAGATGCTGTAGTTACCATTAAAAACAAAGCTGCCGAAGAAATTGCATTGAGTTACGCAGAATACCCGGTAAATGGAATGTTGCTGCATACTTTGGTTTTATACCCAGAAATCAACCCCAAAACTGCGATTGCTGGCGACTTTTATGATGTAACCGTTGCGTTAAAAGACAAGAAAAAGTATACCTATAGGGTTACTTTGTTTTAAAATACCAAAATATTTGTTTCCAATAACCGGGTGATTAATTCACATTAAGGTTATTTGTTTATTCCATTAATTTAGGTAGATTTGTATAAACCAACTACTTTGTTCTATGCAAAAATTTCTACTCCCCATTTTTGCATTCTTATGGATTGGATTTGCTGGAATAATGGACATTTGTGGTGATGAAAATCCTTCAAGCCCTTGCACATCATAACTTTGCGCGATTGAAAGGCTGAATAAAAAAACTGTATTTACTGTATGGCAAAATTGTTACAAAAGATGGCTTCGATCGAGGTGTTCAACGTTATAAATGTGGCGTCTGTGGAAAGCGATTTAAAGGAGGTAGTCGCCATTCGGCGGAAGAAATTTGGCATGCTTATTTTTTAGGGAAACAAACATATAAACAGCTTTCAATCTACTATAATTATTCAATTAAGACCATTCAGCGTAAAATTGACTCAATTGATATTTCAAGTAAAACTATACTGCCCAGTGTTGCAAATGTTTTGATGGATACTACCTATTTTGGTAAACAATTTGGTGCAATGGTATTCAAAGACAGTTTTACTTGGCAAATTTTATTTAAGCAATAGGTAAAGCAAGAAACAAATTAAGAAATCACAATGGATTGTCTGAAGTTAGAAAAAAGAAATTTATAGATGCGTTTTTTAAGGTATAAGGGCCTCTAAAACGTCAATGGGCTATCGTAAGATAACCCTTTGAGCTGACATTTCTGTCGACCATCAAATCCATCACTGGCGAGTTGCTCTCCAGCATAGCTCGATTCTGTTTGAAATGACAACACAAATGTAAAAAGCAAAAATTTAAAGCCCAAGAACCATAAAATAATTCATCACCACAAATGTCCACTTGAACTAACTGTCACCGAAAAAACACCATAAATGTCCATTACTCCTAAATTTATTAAAAGGGATTGCAAAGAAACTTGCAATTCTTTTTTTTATCGGTAATTATCCCTATTTTTGCACCCCTTAACAAGGAATTGTTCTTAAAGTATAATTAAAATTGCACGCGTGGCGTAATTGGTAGCCGCACCAGACTTAGGATCTGGCGCCGCAAGGTGTGTGGGTTCGAGTCCCTCCGCGTGCACAAAAGAGTTTTACAAGGTAATAGAATCACTCGCATTCAACTCCCTCAGCGCCTGCCCGCCTTTTCGGTAGGTGCACAAAAGAATTTTAAAAGGAACCCTTCAAACCGGTTCCTTTTTTTGTTTTGTAGTATGACCTTTTGTCATAAATTAAAGATTGGAACAATAATTTCAAAATACCCCATAACGTGAATATCAGCCAACAACAACACGACGCACTAAACACTACCATTATTATTGAGGTAGAAAAAAATGACTACTCAGAAAAAGTAGAACAACAAATTCGTAAAGTTCAAAAAACAGTTTCGCTAAAGGGTTTCAGACCTGGCAAAGCACCTATAGATTTCGTTCGCCGTATGTACGGCAAATCTGTACTTTCCGAAGAAATACAGAATGTGGCCAGCGAAGCTTTGAACAAATATATTTCAGAAAACAAATTGGATGTGCTAGGTTATCCCCTATCAAGCTCAAAAGTGGAAAGTGAATTGGACATTGAAAACAAAGAAACTTTTAAGTTTGCTTTTGATTTGGGTATGGCTCCAACTTTCGAATTGGGTATTTCAGACCAGGACACTTTAGAGGTTTTCGACATACAAGTGTCGGACAAAGAGGTAGATGAAGATATTGAATACGCCCGCAAACGATATGGCAAAATGGAAGATGTGGATGTTGCCGAGGGGGAAGACATTATTTATGCCAACTTGACGGAATTAAATGACAACAACGAACCGATGGAAGGTGGAGTCGCAGAAAAACCATCGAGCTTTGTTGCCAATATGGTTGAAGATGTTGCCTTAAAAAATTCATTAATTGGTGTGAAGAAAGATGCAGTATTGGATTTTAATATTTTCCAACTTTTTAACAACAACGATACGGTTATTTCAAATACATTGGGCATTCCAAAAGAAGGTGTAAGTGATTTGAATATGAATTTCCGCATGGTGGTTACCGAAGTCAAACGCAGAACCACTGCAGAATTAAACGAAGCCTATTATCAAGAAGTATTTGGACCTACGGATTACCCAAAAACAGAAGAAGAATACCGTGAAAGAATAAAAGCAAATCTCACCCATTACTATGCAAACGAAGCAGACATGTGGGTAGATCATGAATTGGGACATTTGTTGTTTGAAAAGCACAATTTACAATTGCCCGACGAATTTCTAAAACGCTGGTTGGTAGCTACCAAGCCCGAGCAATATACTGCAGACACCATTGATGAGAAATACAACAGCGAAAGATCTGCCTTGCTTAGACGATTGGTGGTAGATAAAATTTCGGATAAATATACAGTTGAACCCACGGAGCAAGACATACGAGAAGAAGCACGCATATATTATATCGGGCTTTACAAACAGTACGGCTTGACGATGACTCCGGACGACAATTTCTTGGATGAAACGGTAAACAAACGATTGGGAGAAAGAGAATTTGTGCAGCAAATGGCAGATAGGGTAATTTATCGCAAATCATACGACAAGGTGAAAGAAATTGTAACCTTGAAAAAAACACCAATTTCTGTGGAAGATTACTTCAAACACGTAAATTCGCACAAACATACACACGGAGAATAATCATTTAACAAAAATTAAAAAACCAAAAATATATGGATCACGGTAAAGAATTTAGAAAATATGCAGTTAAACATTTAGGCCTTAACAGCATTTATGTAGACAAGTACATTGAAGCTACTGCAGTGCCCCAAGTCGTTGGATTAACCCCAAACATTATCGAGGAAAGACAAATGAACGCAGTTGCGATGGACATTTTCTCTCGTTTGATGATGGACAGAATTATCTTCTTGGGCGTTCCTATTTATGAAGATGTTTCAAACATCATCATGGGACAATTGTTGTTTTTGGAAAGTTCAAACCCCAACCGCGACATTCAAATTTACATAAACAGTCCTGGTGGCAGTGTATACGCAGGATTGGCAATATATGACACCATGCAGTACATTGGCAGCGATGTAGCAACTATTTGCACTGGCATGGCGGCAAGTATGGGTGCAGTATTGATGGCGGCCGGCCAAAAAGGCAAACGCACAGCACTACCCCATTCCCGCATCATGATTCACCAACCACTTGGCGGTGCTCAAGGTCAGGCTTCTGATATTGAAATCACCTACCGTGAAATCAACAAACTGAAAAAAGAACTTTACGATATTCTGGCTACCCATTCTGGTCAGACCTATGAAAAGATTGAGGAAGATGGCGACCGTGATTATTGGATGACTGCGGATGAAGCAAAGGCATACGGAATGATTGATGAAGTGTTGGGCCGTAGATCCAAATAAGAACAATATATAATGAAAAAGAAAGCGCAGACTTGTTCATTTTGCGGACGCAAAAAGAGTGAGACGCTAATGCTGATTGCTGGTCTTGAAGCTGAAATTTGCGAACAATGTGCCGAACAAGCACACAAAATTGTAGAGCAAGAATTAGGCAATCAAAAAACAGAGCACGTTCATCCAAAGTCGGGAGATATTTTTGGAATGGCACTGCCTAAACCTGCGGAAATCAAAGCGCATTTGGATCAATATGTAATTGGCCAAGATGACGCAAAAAAAGTAATGTCAGTAGCGGTATACAACCACTACAAACGCATTACCAATCCGCAAATGATGGGGGATATTGAAATTGAAAAAAGCAATATTCTTATGGTGGGTGAAACCGGTACTGGAAAAACACTTCTGGCCAGAACGCTAGCTAAATTTCTGAATGTACCCTTTTGTATTGCGGATGCTACAGTATTAACCGAAGCTGGTTATGTGGGCGATGATGTTGAGAGTATCTTAAGTAGACTATTGCAAGTGGCAGATTACAACGCTGAATCGGCCCAGCGGGGCATCATTTACTTAGACGAGTTGGATAAAATTGCCCGCAAAAGCGACAATCCGTCCATAACCCGTGATGTAAGTGGAGAAGGCGTGCAACAAGGATTGCTAAAAATACTGGAAGGTACAGTTGCCAATGTGGCTCCCGAAGGCGGAAGAAAGCACCCCGATCAAAAGTATATAAAAGTAGATACAGCGAATATTTTATTCATTTGCGGAGGCGCTTTTGATGGCATTGAACAAATTATTTCTAGGAGAATTCAAAACCAAGAGGTAGGTTTTAAAACTTCGGCAAAAAAGGAAGTGGAAAAGAAGGATATTCTGAAACACATTTCTCCTGCAGATTTGAAAAAGTTTGGCTTAATTCCAGAAATAATTGGTAGACTTCCTGTGGTTACCGCGCTGGTGCCTTTAGACAAGCCTGCATTAAAAAACATCTTAACCGAACCCAAAAATGCGCTAGCGAAACAATACAAAAAATTGTTTGAATTGGAAGGTGTTGAGTTGGAATTTTCAGAAGGTGCTATAGATTTTATAGTAGACAAGGCTTTCGAATTTCAATTGGGTGCCAGAGGTCTGCGAGGCATATGCGAAGCTATTTTGCTAGATTTTATGTACACTATACCGTCAGCTAAAAAGCAGAAAAAATTGGTAATTACCTTGGAAGAAGCCAAAGAAAATTGGGAAAAGCATAAAACCGTTTTTAACGCCGCTTAATCCTAATTTCACAGAAAAGGCCTATCATTGCGATAGACCTTTTTTACAATGAAAGAACTTCATAAAACCGATGTACCTGCCAATTTAAAAAACAACAAACGGATTACAAATGCTTGGGCCATGTACGATTGGGCGAATAGCGTTTACCCTTTGGTCATCTCCTCAGCCATTTTTCCTATTTATTATACTGCAGTAACCACTGTTAAAGATGCGGCTGGTTACGTTGTCAATGACAATGTAGAGTTTTGGGGTATAAGTTTTAAAAACACTGTACTCAGCAATTATGCGCTTGCTTTTTCTTTTTTAATAATCTGTTTTCTCTCTCCTCTCCTGTCTGGAATAGCGGATAGCAGAGGTAATAAAAAAATGTTTATGCGTTTCTTTTGTTACTTAGGTTCCATCAGTTGTGCAAGTTTGTTCTTTTTAACAAAAAATCCAGATACACTGGAACTAGGAATTTTATCTATATTCTTGGCCAGTTTAGGTTTCTGGAGCAGCTTGGTATTTTACAATTCCTTTTTACCCGAAATTACAGACACCGAAAACATGGACAGTGTAAGTGCCAAAGGTTTTTCTTTGGGTTATTTGGGAAGCAGTACCTTGCTTATTCTATCCTTGGTTTTTATTCAAGTTTTAGCGCCAATATGGGGCATTTCTTCTGGCTTAGCCTCTCGCTTGTGTTTTGTCGGCGTGGCTATTTGGTGGATTGGGTTCGCCCAAATATTTTTTACCCGAATCAAAGAGCATAAAAAACCCAAAAAAGGAGATTCTATATTGAAAGGCTTTAAGGAAATAAACAAGGTTTTTAGACAAGTGCGGCAAAATAACAGTATTAAAATTTACCTCTCGGCATTTTGGTTCTATTCTATGGGGGTGCAAACTGTAATGCTAGTTGCCGCTTATTTTGGCGCCAAACTGTTAAATATGCCTGCCGGAAAGTTACTACCTATCATCCTAATCATTCAGTTTGTGGGCATTGCAGGCAGTTATTTTTTCTCTTGGGTTTCTAAGAAACGGGGCAACAAATTTGCTTTAAGTTGCACTTTGGTTATTTGGGTATTCATATGCATTGGGGCTTGGTTTGATGCCGAATACAAATCTGAAACTGGATTCTTTGTACTTGCCTTTTTTGTGGGCGCAGTTATGGGTGGTGTGCAAAGTTTGAGCAGAAGTACTTATGGGAAATTAATACCCGAGGAAACCAAAGACACTGCATCCTTTTTTAGTTTTTATGACATTACCGAAAAATTTTCTATGGTTATTGGGTTGTTTATTTTTGCTTGGGTAGAGCAACATTCTCCCATCAAAGGAATGCAAAACTCAGTTTTGGCCCTAATGGTGTTTTTTGCCATTGGTTTGTTCATGCTTATTCCTCTCAAAGACGAGAAGTTAAATGCAGCAAAAGATTAACGGATTATAGTTACAACCCCCTTACGCAGTATGTTTCTGCCATACAAAGTATTAGCTTCCAATTCCCAAAAATAAACACCATTTGGGACTTCATGGTTATTGGAAGTTCCATCCCATGCTTCAAACTGGTTGGATGATTTGAATAAAATTTCGCCCCAACGGTTGCGAATTGTAATTCGAAAAGTGCTAGTGCTATCCATTACAATTCTAAAAACTTCATTTTTATCCGGTCCTTTTTCATTGGGAGTAAAAGCATTTGGCGCCCAAAATTGAAGTCCTGGCCGCACCCTAATAAATGTTTCAAATGCAGAGGTGCAACCCTTTTCTGTGGTGGTTTCCAACTTGATTTTATACAAACCCGTATCTTTAGAAAACCCCACATTTACAGAAGGTTTTGAAGAACTGCTGGGCAATCCCTTTTCAAACTGCCAAAAACGTACGTACGGAACAGATGAAATGGTTCTATCTGAAACCAAAAGGGCTGGAAAATCTTGTGTTATGGTCTGTGATTTAGGGTCAATGTCAAAATAAGCTTTAGGTGTAGAAAATACCATTACCTCAATGTTTTTCACATCTCCTGTGCAACCTTCAAGTGAACCTCTTACGCTAAATTTATGGACACCGGTATCCACAATATTTAGCAATCTTTGTGGCAAATTTGAAAACCACCCTTTTCCTTCATTCCACTCGTATGAACTGGGAATTGCGTTGTTGTTTTCATAGCCCGCATCCAAAACCAAATTCAAAGGAGAACACCCAAAATTAGGCGTAGATGTTAACTTGATTGTTGGATTGGGTTTAACAATCAATTCAAATTTGTGTTCAATATTCTTGCACCCAGGTAATGCAGATGCCAATACAGTATAATTGTATAACATTTTCCTACCCGTAGCTTGGGTTTTGAATATCCAATTGTCCATATACCTGGTTACATTTACTCCGGCATAATTTCCAGTTAAATCCACTTTTGTTGCATTAAATACAACTGGATTGAGCAAAACCGAATTGCCTTCGCATACAGATTCCTGTGTGGCCACTGTTAATATTGCTGCCTTATTTACAATTGCTTTAAAACTATCGATTGCAAAACATTGGTTTGTAGCATCGGTAAAGGTATAATAAATGGTATTTTCACCATAACCGGCTTTAGAAATTCCGGATGGCGAGAACAAATTATTGTCTGCTGATTTTGCCTTATTTTGCCATGTTCCACCGCCTGGAATTCCTTTGAGATAAAAATTGGCATTTGTTTCGCAATAATGGGTTTCTATTGGTTTTTCAACCACAACAATAGGCGCCTTTTTTACAATTAATAAAGTGGTATCTTTAACCAAACAACCTCCTATATCTTTGACATATTGCAGTGTGTATATGCCAGCGCCAGAAATTGCGGCATCGAAGAAACCACTTTTTACCGCATTTGGCAATTTTGGACAATCCCATACCCCCCCAACCAATGTGCAACTGGAAGACTTTACAATGTTTAAAGCTTTTTCATTACTGCACATGCTTAGAGGACTCTTTATTCCTGTAGGCACCACTTGAATTACATTGATATGAAACTCTTTGGAATATTTGCACAAATTAGAATCTAAACATTGAATTACAAATGCATTGTTCGCCGGTTTTTGTGGTTCAAAAGTGTATTTTCCAGCATTGTTTTTTAAGCTACCCGAAAAACCAGCATACGAAATGGTTATTGAACCTTTTTTTAACCCATTTTGCGAATACCGATTGGATAGTTCCAATTCTGTGCTTGCAGCAGGCATGCACATCGCAGTATCTGTCAATTTTAAATTAAATATACTAAAAATCTTAATGTCTTTTGTAATCTTTAAATCACAACCATTTGCATCCTGAATGTACAATTGCACGAGTGAATCTTTGCTGAATGTATAGTTTTGATTTGCAACACCCATTGGGCCATTCCAAGAATAACTGAAAGGTGAAGTTCCTCCTTCAAATTGAGCTTTCAAGAGAATCGATTCATTTTTGCAAACTTTATTTGGCCACTCCTCTTTTTGCTTTAACAAAGAAAATGAAGGAACCACAATGGAATCTTTTAGCTCCACCATGCAGCCACTAATTGAATTCAGCGTTTGATGTAATACTGACCATTTACCCGGCTTTGAAACATTAAAGTCAGCTTGAATACCAGTCTTGGTTTCTTCCAAAGAACTGCCATCATACAAGAACCATGTGTGCTGAATATTTGCCTCATTTTTATTGGCTTTGCATGCAATTGTATTGCATTTTACGTGGCTGAGAATAAAGGAATTATCAGGCGCTGGCACTACCGTTATTTCAAACGTTTTGTATGTAGTTATGGTCTGCGGACAATGATTGTCGGTAGCCGCAATTGTTAAAAAATAAGGCTTTTCGCGCGCATCTGATAGTTTAAAACTATGCGCAAAGTATGCATCAAAATTGCTTTTTGCAGTTCCAACTTTGGCTATTGTAAATCCACTCAAATCAAACCACGCTTTAAAACCCAATGAATCTTTTATGCCACCATAAGCTGCATCACCCAAAGATAAATCCATATTAAACGTTTCTCCTGCACAAGCGAAGTAACTCAATTTGGAAGATGATATTTTCGGGGCATTGTTTAATATGTCTACAACTTCAATTTGTAAATCCCTTCGCGTTAACCCTACTCTAATTGTTTTTCCAGATACTTTTCTCCATTCAGAAATTTCTATCACCACAAATCCTTTTTGACCAGAGGTAAGCGGTGTAAAACCCATCCAACCCGTTGCAGGATCAATATCCATACCATCAATTGGCCAAACTGTGTTGTCTAAGTCACAATTTGCTGAAGTGCAATAAATAGAAATAGGTTTTTTGGGACCAAAATTTGTCCCGTATGTAATAGGAGTTAAGAAGGCCTTTTCCGCTTTTACTAAAGCATAACTCAAACTATCACCATCTGTATCGGTTGCAATGGGATTGTAGGTAAAACTTTGATTTTGTGCAACAACATGAAATGCTGGAGATTCCATTATTGCACTGGCATTCTTAGTGCCATTGCATGTATTTATCTCTGCATAATTATAAAACGCCTCTCCTTTTGCCCATACATCAAGTCTCGATTCAACTTTTGAACTTACCTCAAAGCGACAATAATCTTTGCTCACGGCGTCAAAATCCGTATTCCCTTCAAACACCCATTCTTCAATTCCATAAACAAAACTTCCTCCATTGCAACTGGATTTTTCTGATTTGCACATAGGTGTTATGTCTTTTTTAGAAACCAAACTTAAAGATATGCTACCCAATTTCTTGGCATACCCTAAATCCGCGCGACTTGCAAATATTTCGAGTGATTTTACTTCGGCACAATTGCCAGTGTTGAATTCACATTCATTGCAATTTCGGTAGAGTTTTAATAAAAATTTATAATTATTGCCCCCAATGTTCCGGTAACTAAGGTCACCACCCAATATGTGATTTCCATAACCATTTCCATACGCACAAAAGCCCGCTAACATTAGCAGGCTTTTTAAATGCTTATATGGCTTTCTAAAATTCACTATCTCAGTAAGGTAATACTTCCTTTAAATTTATATTCTTTATCATCAGCTCCTATAACACTAAGCTCATAAACATAAACGCCTTGTTGGCAGTCTTGATTGCTTGTTTTACCATCCCAACCAATGGTAATGTCGTCTGTTTCCCACATTTTTGCTCCCCAACGGTTGTAAATTCTAATGTTGGCCGTTTTGTAATTTAGCGCCGAAATCTTGAATATTTCATTCCCACCAGGACCAGATCCT
>Ga0105048_10010564_pt1 | contig 14621 bp, 12 predicted proteins | sample MAT05_FD_78382 | JGI IMG/M metagenome (GOLD analysis project Ga0105048, IMG submission 78382) | Freshwater microbial communities from Lake Fryxell liftoff mats and glacier meltwater in Antarctica - MAT-05 | ecosystem: Environmental > Aquatic > Freshwater > Ice > Liftoff microbial mat | place...
GAGAAATGCAGGCTAGCGAATGCCGCGGGCGATGTACTCGCGGGAGAGTTGCACGTAGCGGTCGGCCCACACGCGGATGCCGGATTGTTCTTCGAGCGTGAGGGTCCGCACGGCTTTGGCGGGAGCGCCGAGGATCAGGGAGCCGGATGGAAAAACCATCCCGCCGGTGACGAGCGCGCTCGCGCCGACGATGGAGCGCGCGCCGATCTCCGCACCATCGAGAATGATCGCCCCCATGCCGACGAGCACTTCATTGTCCACCTTGCATGCGTGCAGGACTGCCTTGTGACCGACGGTGACGAGTTCGCCGACTTCGACGCCGTAGTCGTCGGACAGATGGATGACCGCGCCATCCTGAATATTGGTGCGCGGCCCGATGGTGATCCGATTGATGTCCGCCCGGAGCACTGTTTGGAACCACACGCTGGATTCTTCGCCGAGCGTCACGTCGCCGAGGATGGTGGCATTTGCGGCGGTGAATGCTGTCGGGTGGATGCGGGGTGAGGTGTCCAGGTGTCGGACGATTCGCTGGAGAAAATCCATGGGTCAAAGCTCTGCCATGCCGGGGCGGGAAATCAACGGAAGAAGCCCCTTCGGCAATGCAGGCTGAAAACGGTTTGGAAAGCCATTGACGCTCTTGTTCCACGCTGACAACAAGAGATCACAGTCACGGCGGCATCAGCCCCTTCCGTGTGAATCATCCAACCACCCAGAACTCCAATCTTCGATGAACAAGGCAGAACTCATTACCAGTATTCAAAAAAACCTCGGCAAAGGCGTCAGCAGGGCCGCTGCGGAGAAGGCGGCCAATGCGACGATCGACGCCATGGCTGCGGCCCTCCGGAAGGGCCGGAATGTGCAGCTCATCGGCTTCGGTTGCTTCAAGGTCGTGAACCGCAAGGCCCGCGAGGGCGTCAACCCGAAGACTGGGGAGCGGATCAAGATCAAGGCTTCGAAGACCGTGAAGTTTGCGGTCGGCAAGGATTTGAAGTCGAAGCTCTAGCCTGCATTTCTCACCCTCCGCCCGGCGTGGCGGGCAGACGGCGGAAAGTAGGTCGGGGCTTCAGCCCGCACATCGCGCCTTGCGGGCTGAAGCCTTGGACTGCTTTGCGCTCCCGCCGTGCCACTGCACCCTGTCGGGTCCGGCTTCAGGGGTGTGAGAAATGCAGGCTTGCGGCGACCGCCGCGGGATAGGATTTGGGGTCACCCGGCCGGTGGTGCAGAGCCGGCTCCGCGTCTGGCCGGGACTTGGGCGGGCTGGGTGATTGTACCCGTTTCCAACTCGGCTCCACCGCTGCGAAGAACGCAATTTTTCAAAAGTTACACTCTGTTGGGCGGACTACACTAGGGCGTCGGCGCATGGAGGGAAACGCCTGCGGCGGGCCCAACGCCCAACGCCCAACATCCACTGTGCAATTGCGCCGCATCGGATTCAACCCTCGGGCGTTGGAAGTTGCGTGCATTTCGCGGACCCGTCGCCCGTGTTTTGATGCGTCAGGCTTGGCATTCGTCCCCTGCGGGCCGGGGGCGGTCTGGAAGCTGCTTGAATGGGTCTGATCATTTCCTGCCCGAATGCGTCGAGCCTTTGCCAAAAGAATTAATGTCGGAATCGCGCTAGCCATCGCGGTCTGTCTGGCAGTGGCGATGAATGCGGGGTGGCGGCTGGCGAGGGCTGGAGCGGGAGGGATGATGGATTGGGTGGCCCTTCTCGGGTGTCTGGCGTGTTCGATCCTTCTGGCAGCCGTGTGGATGCTGCTGGTGCGAGACAAGCGGGATCGGGTCCACGTGGAGGCGGGGTTGCGCGCGGCGGAGGAGCTGAATTCAAGAATGATCGAGGGCAGCGCGGACTGCATCGCGGTGCTGGACATTGACGGACGGCTGAAAGTGGTGAACTCGCCGATGTGGCGATGGATCGAGGACATCGGCCTCGAACCGGTGGAGGATTTGCTGTGGGTGGAGACCTGGGCCGGCGAGTCACGCCAGGCGGCGGAATCGGTGCTGGCCTCGGCGCGGGCCGGGATGGTGGGCCAGTTTCAGGGACTGTGCCACGGCCGTTCCGGGGAAGGTCGGTGGTACGACGTGGTGGTCACTCCGCTCTGTGACCCGGCGGGCAAACCCGAACGGTTGCTGGTCGTCTCCCGGGATCTCACCGAAAGCCGCTCCGCCGAGGAGAAATTCCGCCTGCTGTTCGATTACTCGACGCACGCGCATCTCGTTTTCGAAAAGGATCGCATTCTGGATTGCAACCACGCCGCGGTGGAAATGCTCGGCTTTGAATCGAAGGCCGGACTGTTGGAGACGCCCATCGATGCGCTGTCGCCCGAGTTGCAGCCGGGTGGATCTTCGTCGGGCGGTCGGAGACGCGAGATCTGGGAACTCGGCCGGCAGATCGGACATTTTCATTACGAGTGGACGGCGCTGAAACGGACCGGGCAGGAAATCCCGGTGGAAATCGCCATCACGCCGATCTGGATCGGCGGGCGGGAAGTGCTGCTGGCGGTCTGGAGCGATCTGACGCAACGGAAACTGGCCGAGAGCGCCCTGATCGAGAGTGAGGAGCGTTTCGTTGCGTTCATGGATCACAGCCCGACGCTGTGCTTCATCAAGGACGAACAAGGCAGGATGCTGTTCATCAACCGGGTGATGGCGACTGCGTTCGGACTGAAGGTCGAGGAGATGCTCGGTAAGACTGACTTCGACTGGCTGCCGCCGGAGGCCGCGAGGTCGGCGCTGGAGTATGAACGGCGGATCATCGAGAGTAACCGGGCCTCCAAGCAGGTCGAAATGATCACGACCGGTGACGGGCGCACGCAGGAGTGGCTGGTGGTGAAGTTCCCGATCGTCGGACAGGACGGGCGGAAGCTTCTCGGGGGCGTCGGGGTGGATGTGGGCGAGCAGCGCCTGGCGGAGCGGGCACTGAAGCTCAGCGAATCGACGTTCCGCGACCTGTTCCTGGAAGCGCCGGTCGCTTATCACGAACTGGACACCGAGGGTCGCCTGACACGGGTGAACAAGACCGAACTCGCCATGGTGGGATACTCGGCCGGGGAGATGGTCGGCCGTCATGTCTGGGATTTCGTCGATGGCCCGGACGCGCAGGAGTCTGTGCTGCAAAGACTGGCGTCTGGTGAAGGGGTCGGGCAAGCCCGCCAGAGCCAGTTCCGCTGCAAGGACGGGAGGGTGATTCCGGTGCTCGTGCGCGACAGCATCATCTGGGATTCGGCGGGGGCCGTTTGCGGATTGCGATCCACGATGCAGGACATCAGTGAGCTGAAGCGCACCGAGGTCTCGCTCCGGGCTGCTGAGGAAAATTACCGGAAGATTTTCGAGAATGCGATCGAAGGCATTTTCCAGATCACTCCGGAAGGGCGTTTCCTGAATGTGAATCCCGCCCTGGCCGGAATCCTCGGCTATTCCTCGCCCGCCGAATTGCTGGAGAGCGTCACCGACGTGGGCGAGCACCTGTACGCGCAGCCGGGACGCTGGGTCGAGTTTCGCTCCGTCATGGAACGCACGGCATCCGTCACCGAGTTCGAGTGTGAGATGTATCGCAAGGACGGCTCGATCATCTGGGTGTCGAAACACGCGCAACCGGTGTGCGATGAAGATGGCAACGTGATCCACTACGGGGGCTCGCTCGAAAACGTGACGGCGCGCCGCGAGGCGGAGGCGGCGATGGCCCAGGCCCGGGACTCTGCGCTGGAATCTGCGCGGCTGAAGACCGAATTCCTCGCGAACATGAGCCACGAGATCCGCACGCCGATGAATGGAATCATCGGCATGACGGGGTTGCTCCTCGATACCGAGCTCACGCCCCGGCAGCGGGATTTCGCCGGTACGGTCGTGGACAGCTCCGAGGCGCTCCTGAAGATCATCGATGACATCCTGGACTTCTCGAAGATCGAGGCGGGCATGCTCACGTTTGAAGAGATCGATTTCGATCTCAACGAAGTGGTCGAGGGCGTGGTGGATTTGTTTACGGGGCGCGCGCTGTCGAAGGGAATCGAACTCTCAGTCATCGTCAGCGACGAGGTCCCCGGATACCTGAAAGGAGATCCGGGCCGGCTGCGACAGGTGCTGGCGAATCTGGTCGGGAACGCATTGAAATTCACCAAGGCGGGGGAAGTGCGGTTGACGGTCCATTGCGAAGCGGAGTCGGGTGGCGAGGCAAAGTTGCATTTCGAAGTGCTCGACACCGGGATCGGCATCCCGGTCGAACACCAGTCCATTCTTTTCCAGGCATTCGTCCAGGCGGATGGTTCCACCACTCGCCGTTACGGAGGAACAGGGCTCGGGCTCGCCATCAGCCGGCGACTCGTGACCCAGATGGGCGGGGACATCTGGCTGGAGAGCGAGCCGGATTGCGGGTCACGATTCCTTTTCACGGCTGCCTTCCGCAAGCAGCAGCGCGACAGACTCGCGCCATTGCGCCGATTCGATGGGGTGCGCGCGCTCATCGTCGAGAGCGGCGTGGGGCCACGGGCCGCATTGCGGGAGATGCTCCGGCTGTGGGGCGCCTCGGTCGAGCATGCAGCCGAAGGCTGGCAGGCGATGGAGATCCTCCGGAATGCGTGCGCCGATGGCCGGCGATTCGACGTCGCCCTTTTTGATGCGGACGTCCGCTGCGGTGATGAGACTGCATTTGCGCATGCGCTGCGGAGCGATGCCGGGCTTGCTGGCGTGAAGCTTGTGCGCGTGGACTCGCTGAACAAGGCAGAAGGATTGGTCGATCCCGACACGTCCGCCGTGGATGGGCAGCTCACCCGGCCATTCAAGCACCGGGCCGTTCACCGCTGCATCGCGCAGGCATTGCAGATGGAGGCCATCCCGGAGGTCGTGCCTCCGGCGAAAATCGGGCTGGCCGATGAGGTTCCTGGCGTCGGGCCGTTGCGCGTTCTTGTGGCGGAGGACAGTGCCGTGAACCAAAAGGTCGTCGAGTTCCAGTTGCGAAAACTCGGTTGCGAGGTCGATTCCGTCACCGATGGAGAGGCAGCCTTGCTGGCGGTCCGGGAAACCCTCTATGACGTCATCCTGATGGATTGTCAGATGCCCCGCCTGGATGGTTGGGAGACTTCCCGCTGCATCCGGCAGTGGGAAACCGGCGGCTCCCACCACACATGGATCATTGCAATGACTGCACATTCACTTGTCGGAGACCGTGAGAGATGTCTGGATGCGGGAATGGATGACTACCTGAGCAAGCCCGTGCGGTACCGCGAATTGTCCGCGGCCCTGCTGCGGTGCCCAGCCAGCCGCCGCACAGTGGAGGTGGACGAGGCGCCTGTGCCGGAGAACGTGGTTTGCCAGGAGCGAATCCAGGGATTCCGGCAGCTCGAGGCGGAGACCGGGCAGGACCTGCTGGTGAGCGTCATCGATCTGTTCATCGAGCGCACTCCGCCAATTGTCTCAGAGGCGCGCCAGGCGCTGGCTGGGAATGACGCGCGCAAGGTCGCGCGGCTGGCCCACACAATCAAAGGAAGCTGCAGCAACTTCGGCGCGCACCGGATGCAGTCGGTGTGCGAGCGGATCGAGGCGGTCGCTTCGCGGGGAAGCCTGGAGTCGGTCGAGCCGATGCTCGATGAGATCGACCGTGAGTTTGATTTTGTGCGTGTCGCTTTGGAAAATGAACTGGAGGTGCAATTGTCATGAGGATTCTGATCGCGGAAGATGATGCCGTGTCATCGAAGATCCTTCAGGTCGCGCTGGAGGGTGCGGGGCATGAGGTGGTCGCGACCGAAACCGGCGAGGCTGCCTGGCAGGCCTTCGACGCCAAGCCGGTGCGCGTGATCGTGAGCGACTGGATGATGCCTGGAATGGACGGCTTGGACTTGTGCCGGAAGATCCGTGTGCGGCCGAAGACCGACTACACTTATTTCATCCTCCTCACTGCGATCCACACGGGCCGCGAGAATTTCCGCAAGGCGATGGATGCGGGCGTGGACGACTTCCTGCCAAAGCCGCTCGACCGCGAGGCGATCATGATGCGTCTGCGTGTCGCGGAGCGCATCGTCGAGTTTGCGACGCAACTCCGGCAGTTGAAGGAACTGCTGCCGATCTGCATGTACTGCAAAAAGATCCGCGACGATGAGAACTACTGGCACGCAGTCGAGAGCTACATCTCGCAGCAGACGGGGAGCAATTTCAGCCACGGCATCTGCCCGGAGTGCTTCGAGAAGCACGTGAAGTTCCGGCGTCCGGCTGCGCTGTAGCGGGGCGATCTAGGGCTGAAGGCGCCCGGTGGATGACAGCACCTTCCAGCACTCGATGAACCCGGTCGCGAAATCCTGGGGCCGCGCATCGATCCAGCGCTGGATCTGTGGAATCGAGAAGAACGCGCCGCATTCGATCTCCGCGGGCGGCAGGCGGAATGGTCCTCCGTGAACCGCGCGGTAGATCCGCACGAATTCCCATCCCGTCCCACGGCCCGCGGGCAGTTCGCCGACGCATTCCAGCGGAGCGGAGACGCCGAGTTCCTCGACGAGTTCCCGCGGGGCGGTGGCATCGTAGGTGTCGCCGGAATTCACGTGCCCGGCTGCGCTGCTGTCCCATCGGCGCGGATGCGCATCCTTCCAGCGCGAGCGGCGTTGCAGGAAGAGTTCGCCGCGCTTGTTGAAGACGAAGATGTGAATCGCCCGGTGCAGCAGCCGCTCCTTGTGTACCTCTCCGCGAGGCTTGCTGCCGATGACGCGATCCTGCTCGTCCACGACGTCGAACATCTCGCCCATCACATCCTGTGCGCCCGCGCTGTGATCGTCCGCGGTGCCTGCTGCGAGATTCGTGAGCTTCACCCAATGGGTGAGGTCCAGTTCCTCGGCCCGCGCCGTCACCGGCAGTCCGAGTGTCGTGGCGAATTCCTGCCAGCGCTCCAGGACGAGCATCTTTTGGAGCTGCTTTCGGCGCTGGCTGAATCCGCGTTTGACGAGCTCCCTGAAAAGCGCGCCGTCACACTCCGGAAGCGTGGCGTCTTCGCGCGGAACGAGCGAGACCACGGCGGACCCGACTTTCGGAATGGGCGTAAAGATTTGCGGCGGCAGATGCTTCATCAGCTTCGCATTCCAGCGGCGGCCGATGAGCACAGTCAGCGCACCGTATTCGCCCGTGCCCGGCTTGGCGCAGAGGCGTTCGGCGAGTTCGCGCTGGAGCGTGAAGACCATGCGGCTCGCGGGACTGGGCTCCTGCGTGAACAGGAAAAGCAACTGGCTGGAGACGTAGTAGGGGAGGTTGCCAAAGACCGGCAGCGGCCCACGCCAGAAAAGTTCGCGGGGATCAAAGTCGAGCGCGTCGCCATGCACGAGTTCCAACTTGGGGAAACGTCCCCGCAGCCAGGGCGCAAAGCGGTCGTCCTTTTCCAGAAGGATGCCGTGCGGCGAAAGTTCCACGGCATACTCGGTCAGCGCACCGAGTCCCGGCCCGACCTCGACCCACGGGGCACCGGGCGTAATGCCCGCCTGCTCCACGATCCATTTCGCGATGTTTTGGTCGTGGAGAAAATTCTGCCCGAGGCTCTGCGTCGGCTTCGTGCCGAGCCCCGCGAGCGTGGCTGCGATGGTCGAGAGCTTCATGATGTGCGCCTACGAGAGGGCGCGGGATCAGAGCCCGCCTTGCAGCAGTTCCGTATGCTCGGCCGGCTTCACCTTTCGGAAGACCGCCGCAATTTTCCCTGCGGCATCGATGACGAAGGTCGTGCGCTCGGTGCCCATGTATTTCTTTCCGTACATGCTCTTCTCCACCCAGACGCCGTAGTCGTTCACGATCTTCTTTTCGTCGTCCACGAGGAGCGGGAAGGGGAGGGAGAATTTCCCGATGAACTTCGCATGGCTGGCCGCGGAGTCGATGCTCACGCCGAAGACCACCGCCTTGCCATCGAAGTCCTTCCACGCGTCGCGAAGTCCGCACGCCTGCGTGGTGCAGCCGGGCGTGTCGTCCTTCGGGTAAAAGTAGAGCACGACTTTCTGCCCCTTGAAGTCGGTCAGCGAGACCTTCTTCCCGTCGCCAAATTTTCCGCCGACCGCGATGGCCTCGAAAGCCGGCGCCTTGTCGCCGGGTTGCAGTTCCTTGCTCATGAGTTTGGGAAAGAATGAAGGGGTCCGCCCTCGACGGACGGACCCCTTCGAAAAAGCAAAGGCTTACTTCAGTTCGGCGAGCTTCGTCTTGATGGCTGCGAAGTTCGGCAGGTCCTTGGGCGTGGGAGTCTGCTCGGCGTATTGCACGATGCCGTTCTTATCCACGATGAACGCCGCGCGCGCGCTCGTGTCGCCGACGCCGGCGAGCAGAGGGAACTCCACCGCGTAAGCCTTCGTCGTCGTCTTGTTGAGGTCGCTCACGAGCGTGACCGAAATCTTCTCCTTCTGCGCCCATGCTTCCTGCGCGAAAGGGCTGTCCACGCTGATGCCGATGACATCCGCACCCACGTCCGCATAGCTGCTCAGCCCCTGCGTGATGTCGCAAAATTCCTGCGTGCAAACGCCCGTGAACGCGAGCGGGAAGAACAGGATGACCGTGTTCTTCTTGCCGAAATTGGCGGACAGCGTGACGTCCTTGAGTCCGTTGGCGTCTTTCGACTTGAGGGTGAAATCCGGTGCTTTGGTTCCGACTGCGATGGGCATGGTGTGTGGGATTGGGTTGAGTTTTCTTTGTGAAAGGAGCAGCGGCTTGTAGAGGGTCGCCGCTCCATCCGCAATCGCTACTTTCGTCCGGTGCCCCGGTTCGGGGTGGTCCAATGTGAGTCCGAAAGCGGGTTGCCGGCCAAAGCCGATCGGCGCGTGAGTGCCGCGAGGCCTTGGAGTGCGGAGGCTCGACTCCGCTTTGGCTTTGCGGAGGAGCGATGGGGGAGATCGCGGGATGCGCCGGGCGGACGCAAGGCGCTGCGTTCCTTTGCGGGGCAATTGTGACTTGGTGCGTCGGACCCGAGGCGAGGAAAAAGCGGCGTCAAGCCGCGCGCAGTCCAAAGGCTGGCGCCACGCTCGGACCCATTTTGCTCATCCATGTGAGGCTCTTGCAAAACCTCAGCCGTAAGCGGGCGAGATGCCTTCACTCCTCTGAGCGACGAAGCCGCGCGTCGGTGACCGTGTAGGTTTTGCAAGAGCCTCATGGGACTCACTTTCAATGACACCCGCTCCGGTTCGGATGCGCGATGGGAGTGGATTGAATTCGCGGGACGGGCCCCAAGTCGGCGACCTGCTTCGACGCGATGAGCATCAGCGATGAATTCATCGGCCGCGCCCCGGAGGCGTCCGTCTTTTTGCGCGGAAGGGATGCTGGTTCGCGTTTGCAATGGACGGGTCAGAATGTTGCGCCTACACGGGGCGGCGATGTCGCGCACCAATGCTCCTGGCTGGCTCGTGGTCGTCGAGGGAATCGATGGCGCGGGCAAGAGCACGCTCGTGCGCCGGCTGGCGGAGTTCTGCCGCGAGCGCGGTCTGCCGTGCGTGACGAGCGGCGAGCCGACACGCGGTCCATGGGGCATGAAGCTCCGGCGGAGCATGGTTGAGGGCAGGCTGTCGCTGGAGGAGGAGCTTTCCCTTTTCCTCCGCGACCGGGCGGAGCATGTGGAGCAGCTCATCCGGCCCTCGATGGCGGAGGGAAAGGTGGTCGTCCTCGACCGCTACTATCTTTCCACGGCCGCATACCAGGGCGCGCGGGGAGGTGAGCCCGGCGAGATCATCGTGGCGAATGAGCGGTTTGCGCCGAGGCCGGATTTGGTGCTGCTGTTGGATTTCGATCCCGAGGGCGGTCTTCAGCGTGTTCACGCCCGCGGGGATGCGCCGGATACGTTCGAGGAATTGGAGCAGTTGCGCGCGGTGCGCCGCATTTTTCTCGGGCTGCAATGTCCGTTCATCCGGCGGGTCGATGCGAGCCGTTCGCCGGAGGAGGTCTGGCAGGAGTGCCGGGGGCATTTTGAACGGCTGATCGTTTGACTTGTGGGATCCGGGGAACGGGCTTAGGGAGCGGTCATGCGCCGTGAAATCTTGTTTCCCCTCCTCGGCTTCCTCGGTGGATTTGTGGTAGCCGCGTTTGTATTCTGGCAGCCTGCCGCTTCATCGGAACCGGGTGCTCCGGCTGCGGCGGCAACCAAGGAATCCGCCCCGAAGGCGGTGGCCGTTGAGACGGGCGTTCCGGAGCACGGGCGGCGTCCCATGGTGATGGCTGCGTCGGAGAGTGCCGGCCCGCTGCCCGTGGTCGAAGGCACGCAGCAGGCGAAGGCGCCAGCGGAATTGCTGCACGAACTGGTCGGAAAGGTGAAGGGGCTGGACCAGACGAAACGGCAGGCCGCAATCGATAATTTCGTGAAGCAGCTTCGCGCTGCCGGGCCGGAAGGGATGCAGGTGCTGCGGGAGTATTTCCGGGCGGGGCAGGATGTGAAGTTTCAGGGCGGCTACTCGATGGTGAACGGGAAGGTGGTGCAGAGTCCATCGCTGCGGGCCGCTCTGTTGAATTCCTTGGAGGACTGGACCGGGCCGGAGGCGGTGGAATTGACGCGGGAGATTCTGCGCACGACTCCGCGGATGTCGGAGGCTTCGCTCGCGATCAATCAGTTGGAAAAGAAGGCGCCGGGAGTTTACCGGCAGGAGGCGATTCAGACGTTGCAGCAACTCGCCGCTGCGCCGCCGGACAAGGACGGATTGGGCGGCTTCACTGGCACCACCCCGCTTTTCGAGGGGATCAAACAGTTCAAGGCGACGGAGTTGTTGCCGGCGGCGGAGGCGTTCGTGACGAAGAATCCGGGGTTCCTTCCGCAGTTTGCGGCGTCGGTGGAAGCGTTGCCTGCTGACGTGCGTTCGGCGGCGTACCAACGGCTGTTTGCGAATGAAGCCGTGACGAAGAGCCTGACGGCGAACCCTTGGGCCCTGCAGTCACTCAATTACTCGGAGCCGGTCGTGGCGCAGAAGGTGACGCAGGTGTTTGCGGCGAATACGGATAAGAAATTCAGGGAGAACTTTCTTCAGAACCTCGTGAATGTGCAGTCATTCGCCTACGGGATGGGGCAGGTGGGCGTCGCCGCGGACGCCTCGGCCAATCGGACTTCGCAGCTTCAAGGGCGGCTGGCGGTGCTCGAACAGATCGCGCCGCTACTCACGACGCCGGTGCTGCAGGAGCGGTTGCAGGATGCGCGCACGGACATCCAAAAGGCGATCGCGAATCCGCAGAAGGCACCGGGCGGTGCGCAGAACACGATTTTCATGGGTGGCGGCGGCACCGCGATCGGGAGCGTGATTCCCAGCGATGCGACTTCCGGGTTCGGTGTTCAGATCGGGAAATGATCGGAGCCGAGGGTGCGGGCCGTCTGGCGCAGGCACGGCTGTATGGGATTCTGGACTTCGCCTATGTCGGGCTGGATGAGTTGGAGGTTGTTGCCGGGAAATTGTGCGAGGGCGGGGTGGATGTCGTGCAGCTCCGTGCAAAGGGCAGGGGGGAGTGCGAGATCGAGGAGATGGCGAATAGGGTCGTGCCGATCTTCCGCGATGCGGGTGTGCCGTTCATCATGAACGATCATCCGGAACTGGTGCCGAGCGTCGGGGCGGATGGTGCGCATGTGGGGCAGGATGATTTTTCCGTGGCCGATGCCCGATGGCGTGCCGGTCGCGCACTGGCCGGGGAGGTGGCGCTGCCAATCATCGGGAAGAGCACGCACTCGGTCGGGCAGGCGGTCGCTGCGGCCGCTGAAGGGGCGGATTACATCGGCTTTGGTCCGCTTTTTCCCACGCCCACGAAAGCGGGACGACCGGCGATCGGGCTGGCCGATGTCGCCCGGGTGCATGAACTCGTGCAGGTGCCGATTTTTTGCATCGGCGGCGTGAAGCTGGAGAATCTGGACGCGGTGATCGCGGCAGGAGCCAGGCGGGTGGTGATCGTGAGCGGCATCCTGCAGGCAGCGGATGTGGTGGCCTATTGCCGGGAGGTGCGGGCGCGCCTGGGTGAAGAGTGACCGAATGCAGGAGGCGGCGACGGGGTGCCGTAGCGTAGCTCTCCAGAGCTGCGCATCACGAGGCTTCACGCGCAGAACCAAGCGCGCAGCCCTGGAGAGCTACGCTACTTTCCAGCCACGCGCCGCCATCTGGCAACAGGACTGGACCAATCGTTTCACTCGTCATCCTTCATCATCCGGCATTGCCAAAACCACTGCTGGACGCCGCGCCCGGGTCCATGTAACCCCTCCGCCGTTTCCAAATCCATACCCACACTGCCATGTCCGTTCTCGTCGTTGGTTCCATCGCGCTCGATACCGTCAAGACACCCTTTGAGGAGCATGCCGACCTGCTCGGTGGCTCGGCCAGCTATGCGGCGGTGGGCGTGTCCTTCTTCTCGCCGGTGAATCTCGTGGGCATCGTGGGTGATGATTTCCCGAAGGCGCACGTGGACTTTTTCAAGTCGCGCAAGATCGATCTGGCGGGGCTGCAGACGGTGCCGGGGAAGACGTTCCGCTGGTCGGGCGAGTACATGCTGGACATGAATGTGCGCGAGACCCGGAGCGTGGCGCTGAATGTGTTCGAGGACTTCAACCCCGTGCTCCCGCCCGCGTACAAGAAGCCGGCGCTGGCGCTGCTCGCGAACATCGGGCCGAATCTTCAGAACCACGTGCTCGACCAGATGGAGCGCCCAAAGTTCGTCGTCGCCGACACGATGGACCTGTGGATCAACATCGCGCTCGATGAACTGAAGCGGCTGCTGAAGCGCGTGGACATGCTCATTCTGAACGACAGCGAGGCGCGCCTGCTCACGCAGCAGACTTCGCTGGTCAAGGCCGGCCAGCAGATCCAGGCGATGGGACCGAAATTCGTCGCGGTGAAGAAGGGTGAGCACGGCTGCCTGCTGTTCGGTGAAAATGGCGACTTCTTCTCATGCAGCGCCTATCCGCTGGAAGACGTGCATGACCCCACCGGTGCGGGCGACACTTTTGCCGGTGGCCTCGCGGGCCATCTCGCCGCGAACACGCAGGGCGACGTGACCTTCGCCGCACTGCGCAAGGCGGTCGTCTTCGGCTCGGTGCTCGCCAGCTATAACGTCGAGCAATTCAGCCTCGAACGGATGCGCTCGCTGACGCAGGCGGATATCCAGGAGCGCTACGAAGGCTTCAAGCTGTTCAGCCACTTCGAGGTCATCGAGGACTGATCCTGAAAGCGGCGATGGGAATCGAACGCGGAGGCGTGGAGGCGCAGAGGGCGCAGAGAGGTGAAGGCTTTCGGGCAGCAGCAAAGGGAAAGGCCCATTCACCCACTGTGTGAGCGGCATTGGAACGGCGGTTGTTTCCTATCTCGACGTCCTCTGCGTTTCATTTCCTATTCACGTCTTCAGGTGTGCGCCGGGGATGCCGGAAGCCACGCAGGTGAAAGTCCCGCCGCTCGAATTAGACGGTTCACGACCGGAAGAGATGCCCGGAATGAGGCAGCGGGGCCGAATCTGCAAGCGGGGCATCTGCTGAACCGACAGGCCCTGATGAAAATGAACTCCATCGAATGAGCCTGCCGCGTGGGGGACTCGAAGGCCCCTTTTACGCGGCATCGAAACGAACAACACCGGAAAGCCGAGCGGCTGCCTAAACGGCGAAGCCTAACATTTCGCAGGGTTGCCGCGTTGATGTTCGAAGAACCTCGCTGTTTCCGGCGAACCTGTTCCGCTCCATTTGTCATGAAGATCCTCTCCGTCCTCCTTTCCCTCGTCCTGACAAGCCTCGCGGCCGCCGGTGACAAGCCTGCGCATCTATTCATTCTCTCCGGCCAGTCGAACATGGCCGGGATGAATCCGAAACTCGGTTTTGAAACCGAAGCCGCCGCGCTTTTTCCGAATGCCGATGCGCCGTATATCAAGGTCGCCTTCGGCGGGCAGCCGATCCGCTGTTGGGTGACGGAGTGGGATGAGATCGCGAAGATGCATGGCATCGATCCCGCGAAGGCGCGCGCCGCCGACAAGAACAAGGGGACCCTCTATTACCAGCCCATTCTCGATCAGTTCGCGGCTTTGCGGACGAAGCATCCCAATCCCGCTTCGGTCACCTTCTGCTGGATGCAGGGCGAACGCGACGCGAAGGAAAATCTGCACGCCGCCTATGGCGATGCGCTGAAGCAACTCATCGCCAATCTGCGCCGCGATCTGAAGCAGCCGGATATGAACTTCGTCATCGGCAGGCTGAGCGACGTTCTGAAAGCTGACAACGTTCCGTGGGAGGCGGTGCGGCAGGCGCAGGTCAATCTTTCCAAAGCCGATCCGCGCGGAGCATGGGTGGATTGCGATGACCTGAACAACAAGGAAAAGAACGGCGCAAAGGTGGACGACCTCCACTACACCAAGGAGGGCTACGAACTCCTCGGCCGCCGCTACGTGCGGCAGGCGAAGGCCCTCATCGAAGGCAGGAAGCCCGCTGACAATGGACGGCCGGAGTAAGTGAATCCGGCCAACTATCACAACTCACTTTGATTCACAGCCCATCCCTCTCATGAAACCGTTCACCTGCATCCTGATTTGCGTCGCCTTTGCCCTGGCCGCACGGGCGGACGAAACGTCCGGCGCGACGCGGCCAAACATCGTGGTCGTCGTAGCCGATGACATGGGCTGGCGGGACACAGGCTATAGCGGCAATCCCGATGTGAAGACGCCGAACCTGGACGCGATGGCTGCGAGGGCTC
>Ga0105048_10010566_pt1 | contig 14620 bp, 11 predicted proteins | sample MAT05_FD_78382 | JGI IMG/M metagenome (GOLD analysis project Ga0105048, IMG submission 78382) | Freshwater microbial communities from Lake Fryxell liftoff mats and glacier meltwater in Antarctica - MAT-05 | ecosystem: Environmental > Aquatic > Freshwater > Ice > Liftoff microbial mat | place...
CATGTATAATTAGGTAATACTCATATTTTAATACCATAAAGATGAAAAGAAGGGACTTTCTCCGCACTACGGTACCAGCAACGGTTTTGCCAGCTATGCTCGGTGGCTATTCCATTAAAGCGTTTGCCGAAGGCTCGGGCCTTTCGGGCATGTTTGGCTTGGGTACCAATACCGACCATGTACTGGTGCTGGTGCAACTGAACGGCGGTAACGATGGCCTCAATATGGTAATACCGCTGGACTTCTACAGTAATTATTATAATGCCCGTACTAACATTGCCATACCAGAAGCATCGGTGCTTAAGCTCAATGGCAACCTCAAAACTGGCCTCCACCCTTCTATGACCGGGCTGCATAGCATGTACAACGAAGGCAAGCTGAGCATTGTGCAGGCGGTAGGTTACCCCACACCCAACTTCTCCCATTTTAGAGCCACAGATATTTGGATGAGTGCGTCGGGCAGCACCCAATATGTAAACTCTGGCTGGGGTGGGCGATACCTTAATTACGAATACCCCAACTTCCCCATAGGCTACCCCAACGCCACTATGCCCGACCCGCTTGCCATACAAATAGGCAGCGTAACATCTCTTGTTCTGCAAGGCCCGGCGGTAAGCATGGGCATGAGCATAAGCAACATCAGTAGTTTTTACAACCTTATAAATGGTGTGCAGGATGCGGCACCTAATACCCCGGCAGGTAAGGAACTTAGCTATGTTCGTACAGTGGCGCAGCAAACGCAGCAATACAGCACCGTTATAAAAAATGCTGCCGCAGCCGTAACCCAGCAAGGCGTTTACCCTACCGGTAACTCCCTGGCCGACCAGCTTAAAATAGTGGCCAGGCTGGTAAAAGGCGGTTTAAAAACCAGGGTGTATATGGTTAGCTATGGCGGCTTTGATACCCATGCTTCTCAAACGCAAACCAATACCACCACTGGTACCCACGCCAACCTGCTTAAAAATGTTTCGGATGCCATCAAGGCATTTCAGGACGACCTTAAATTTTTGGGAATAGAAGAACGTGTGATGGGCATGACCTTCAGTGAATTTGGCCGCCGTATAAAAAGCAACGCCAGCAATGGAACCGACCATGGAGCCGCTTCGCCGCTATTTGTATTTGGTAAAAATGCCATTGGCGGCGTAGTGGGCAATAGCCCCATAATTACTACCACCTCCACGGTAAACGATAATATTCCTTTCCAGTACGATTTTCGCAGCATCTATGCCTCTATGCTTGAAAATTGGTTTTGTGCCGATAGCACAGAACTGCAGGCCGTGCTGCTGAAAAACTTCCAGAGCCTGCCTGTGGTGAATGGAGCTTCGTGTAAACCAGCTGTTATAAACCCAAGCGGTATTACGCTTATCCGCAATTACCCTAACCCCTTCGATAGCCAAACAACCATAGAATTTACCACCGAAGGCGGCCATACGCTGGTACAAATTATAGATATGGCTGGTAGGGTAGTAGCCACCCCAATAGATAAAGTGTATGCCGCACCGGGTACTGACCGGGTGAAATTTACCGGGGGCGGATTGGCAACCGGTAACTACTATGCAAGGTTACAGAATGGGAGTGTAACCCAGGTGCATGCAATGCTGAAGGTGCGTTAGTGGTAAAGTTGTTATTCGTGTGGACACGAACGACGGTGTTACGGTAGCAGTTGTAAATCAAACTGTGTCAAAGTTCAAAAAAATTAAGAACTTTAAAATGCAGTTTTTTTATAGAAAAGAAGCATGCAGCCTTCGACTACGAGGCATTAAAAAAGAAGACCCTGGAGCCATTTCGTTCGGGCAAAAGTTTATTTAAAAAGGATGGTGCTTTTGCGCCACTTCAAAAAGACTTATTGGAATCTGCTTTGGATGCAGATATGGATAATCATTTAGCTGATGCAGCTCAACATCAGGATAACCGCAAAAACGGGCATGGTAAGAAGCTCCTCAAGACTGGAGAAGGCAGCTTTGAACTAGAAGCTCCCGGAGATCGAAACTGCCCATAATAAAAGTATTGCTGCAAGCAGGGCTTGACGTTGAAACAATCGGCTGCAGTTCGCTATCAGCAGCGGTTCCAGCGGTCGGAATTCTGTTGGGGTTTTTGTTGTTAACTTGTACTTTAGTTTTTTAATCGGCTTCAGTTCCGGGGCTTGACGAGCAATGAATTCCCTGCCTGCAGCGATACCCGAACGATGTACGATACCGACATTTCTGCCAGTACGCTATCTGCCATTACCGACAGAATAATACCCCTTGTAACACAGTGGCAAGCCCGGTACTTAGAGGCTTTGTATTGCATTGTATGGATGGATGCTTTGTATTATAAAGTGAAGCAGGATGGAAAAATAGTTACCCGTTGTGTCTACAATATTGTAGGCATTACCACCGAAGGCAGAAAAGAAACATTGGGCTGTTATGTAAGCGAAAGCGAAGGTGCAAATTTTTGGCTGGCTGTACCTACAGACGTTCAAAACCGGGGGGTAGCCGACATTCTGAGCCTGCACCAATAATTTAAAAGGCTTTGCAGAGGGCATTGCCGCCATATTTACCAGGGCGGAAATACAGCGTTGTATTGTACCTCAGATACGCAATTTATTAAAATATATAGCCAGCAAAAACCAAAAAGAATTCATGAAAACTTTAAAGCCAGTCTATCAGGCAGTAAACAAACAATTGGCATAACTGGAGCTGGAAAAACTAGCTGAAAAATGGCAGCAGAAATATCCCATAGTTATAGAATCATGGCAGCGAAACCGGGAAAGGTTAAGTACCTATTTTAAGTATCCCGAGGCCATCCGGCGACTCATTTACACCACCAATACCATTGAAGGATACCATCCCCCAATTAGAAAAGTAACAAAAACAAAAGGAGCCTTTACAACTGACACTGCATTACTGAAATTAATTTATCTGGCTACGCAAACATTCAAAAAAAATGGACCGTGCCCCTGGCAAACTTGTGTATCACCGGGTCGCAGCTCAGCATCATTTTTGCCGGCAGGCTGACATTAAATATTTAATCCCTGATTTTCCAATAGAATCAACCTCCGAGCGGAAGCCTTGTCAGGCGGACTTTTGTTTTTTTTGTATCGGTTGCCGTAAAATTCATCAAAATTTATAAACGAAAAGGACAATCAATACAAAAAAAACGAGTTGACAAATCAGTAGCAATCAATCAATCTTTGACACAGTTTAATTTACACTCCCGGCTGCTGATTAATTTATTCTGGCACAATTGCAAAACAAAAGGATTGTCCTTGCTGAACCACCATTATTACTGATTATCATCCTCCAGCTTCTAATTGGATTATTAGGGTTAAGCCCTGAATAGTTTATTGCAATATCTTCGGCTGCGGCGTTAAAGTCGCGGTGTCCACCCCCTCCGCTAATAATTTTTGTTCCTTGCGGGCAGTCAATTGCCAAAGAGTATCGGGAATGGGCGTTACTTTGATATTCAGTGCTGTAGGTCATATAGCCCATTGTAATATCACCTGTTACCGTAGCGTTTCCGGTTACGTTAATACTGCCATTTACATCCAGTTTTGAGTTGGGTGTAACCGTGCCCACACCTACATTACCATTGGCTTGTATTCTTAGTAGTTCGTTGGATGTTGTGCCTGTAGCAGCACTGTAAAATACATGATCAGCAACCGACTGGTATCTTAACACATTGTCGTTTACGCCAAACCCGAAATACTGATGGTCGTTATTTTCTGCGGCCCATAATACTATTTTTCTGTTGGCAACTGAAGTTGCAAACTGTAAGGGCGCATTGGGTAAGGCGATGCCGATGCCCACATTCCCATTTGCCCGAAGCCGCAATATTTCTTTAGAGGATGTAGCTGATTCCATGCTGTAAAATGCATGGTCAAACCCCGAATGGTATCTTAACAACTCATTATTTATGCCAAAACCATAAAAGTTATGGTCATTGTTTGCTTCCTCCCATAATACTATTTTTCTGTTGCCAGACACATTTGCCATTTGCAAAGGCGCATTAGCTGTAATGGTTCCCAAGCCGATGTTACCATTGGAGTGAATGAACAAACGTTTTTGATTATTGGTTACCAGGCTAAAACTATGGGCTTCAAAAGTACCAATAGAGGGTGCGTTAAATGTACTGATACGGACATCTACATTGTTGATGGTATCCTTTATTCTCAGCAGGTTCAACCCCCCGTTACCCTGAATATCTAATTTAAAAACTGGGCTGCTGGTACCAATGCCAACGTTTTGGCTAAACGACTTGCAGCAAAGGCAAACTAAAAATGTAATAATGATTGTGTGTTTCATGGTAATAGTTTAAATGGTTGTTGTACCACCAAACTACCACCCGGTAAAAGCTTATTGGAGCATTTGTATGTGAACTACCTGTTTTTGTATGCGAACAAAGGCCGCCTAGTTAAAATCGAATTGTTTCAAAAAATCTTCTTTATAATTCCTGCCAATGGGGAGTTCGTGTTTTTCTATGATCACATCATGATCATTAAAATTGCTGATAGCGTCGATATTTACGGCAAATGACCGGTGAATGCGGATAAGTTTCTTAAAATGGATTTTCTCCAGTAAACTGTTGAGCGATAGCCGAAGTGAGAACTTTTTTTCGCTGGTGATCATGTTGCAATAATTGTTGTCTGCTTCGGCGTAAAGAATATCGGAGAGTTTAATTTTTACAAACTGATAATTGTATTTTACGAAGATGTGATCGTTCAGTTGGAGGATCGTCTCTTTATCGGTTACTGCTTCTTTTGCGGTTTTATTCTTTTCTTCTAAGGCAAACACTTTAGCCACAGGCTGCGGTTCTTTAGCTATTGCAAAATTATTTAATGCCAGTTCTATGGCTATCCGCACATTATTAAGGTTGTAAGGCTTGGTAAGAAAGGCCGCAGGGTGTAGCAATTTTACCCTGCTTACGGTTTCGGCATCGGTAAAAGCTGTAAGAAAAATCACCGGCACCTGTTTTATTGTCATAAGTTCCGCTGCTGTAGTAATTCCGTCTTTGTCCCCTATAATATTGATATCCATCAGCACGATGTCTACTTCATTTTCTTTAAACAGATCCACTGCTTCGGCGGCATTATCAGCTATACCCACTACGTTGTAGCCATCATGTTCCAGGCCTGCACAGAGGTTCATGGCAACAATGCCTTCGTCTTCTACTATCAATATACTTACTTGCATGGGGTTTTGTCAGGTTCAGGTCCAAGGGTCAAGAATCATGTTTCAAGCTGAAAGGTTCAAATATTCAAAATACAAGGCTTAAGCTTTAAGCTACAAGTTTTGGTTTAATACTGTCGTTTTGATTCTTACACCTTGTAGCTTGAATCCTGGATTATTACATTATGCCGCCTTGGCGGATACCGGAATTATAAACGCAAAACTGGTGCCACCGGCCGTATGCAGCGTTTGTTCGGCCCTTAATTGTTTGCACAGCGTTGCTACCAATTGTTTGCCAAATGAACCGCCTTTTTTTTGCCAGGTTTTTTCATCCAGACCTTTGCCATTATCTTTTATAGAAAGCAAAATATTACCACCCTCATGGGTCAACGATATAAGAAGCGACGGGTGCTCAATATCTTTATATGCATACTTAAAAGCATTGGTCACTACTTCGTTAATGATGAGGCCCATGGGCAGTGCTTTGTCCACGTCGAGGAGTTCCTGCTCCATGTTTATATGCAGGTCAAAATTATCATGGCGGTACCCGTACGACTGCATCAGCATTTCCAACAAATTTGTAATGTACTCTTTGAGGTTTACCGAAGTAATGTTGTCTGTTTTGTACAATCGCTGGTGGATAAGCCCCATAGCTTCCACCCGCTGGCGGCTTTCATTTACTGCCGCAATGGCTTCATCATCATGCATTTTGTATGCCTGCAGGCTTAAAAGGCTGCTTACTATCTGAAGGTTATTTTTTACCCTGTGATGCAGTTCCTTCATCATCAATTCCAGTTTATGACTTTGCTGACTGATCAACTCTTTCTGCTTTTTGAGACGGTGATAGAGCCAGGACATTATTCCGATAAGCGAAAGCAGGCTTACCATGGCAGCAAGCAGGATACCAATGCGTTTACTTTTACCCATGCTTTCTGTGCCAAGCCGTGTAATTTCCACTTGCTTTTTTTCAGTCTCGTATTTTGTTTGCATTTCGGCTATCTGTGCCGATTTGGAAATATTGGTCAGCGAATCGTCCAGCATATCATACAGTTGATAGTATTTAAGGGCTGAGTCCGGCTGCCCGTTACTTTTGTAAGCCCGGTGTGTCTGGTTGTATGCATTGGCTATTCGGTAGGGTGCTGCCAGTTGCTGGGTAATGCGCAGCATTTTTAACGCATAGTCTATGGCCGCCGTTTTGTTGCCCATCTTCAGGTACACATCGCTTATATTGCCATAGTTAAAAGAAAGGCTGTTGGTATTCCTTTTTTGCTCATTAAAAACGACAGCTTTAAACAAATAACTCAATGCGGTTTCGTAATCATTTTTATGTTCGTTGTACACCTGGCTGATATTGTTATATAATCGCCCCACGTGTTCCGTGCCCTTACCGGACTTTTCTATAAGTTTCAGCCCTTTTTGATAGCAGCTAAACGCTGTATCGTAGTATCTTTTTTCTTTTTTGCCCCAGTCACGGTATATGATGCCACTCACGTTTAAACTCAAAGCCATGTTGCCGCTGTCTTTCAGCGATTCGTAAATGGTATACGCTTCTTTGCTTTCTTCTATACCTTTTAAAATAAACTCTTTTGTAAATTGTTGGCCACCCATGTCTTTGTAAACCTGTGCCAGCTCCAAGTGTGCTTTTGCGGCATCCTTTATCAGATGTATGGCTTCAAACAATTTCAGGCTGTTAATGCCAAATTCAAGTGCTTTGGGGTAGTCGGCCTTATTTCGATAACATGCCGATAGCTTCATGTTGCCTACAGCTGCTCCCCGAAAGTATTTTATTTGTTGTGACAAGGCTATTGCCTGTTCGGCAAAATGGGTAGCCGAGTCAATATTTGTTTGGATATAGCCGGTAGAAAGCTCATTGAAAATGTTGACCCTGGTACTGTCATTCTTAACGTGGGTTTCAAGCAGGTACAACAAGCTGTCTTTTACAGTGGGGCACTTTTGCTGGGCCTTACCCATAAAAAAGCAAAGCAATAAAAAAATAAGTGGTATATTTTTTCCGGAAGGTTTAATAGTGCTAAAGTATAACTAAAACGAATGTTCTTAGATGCACTTAAACACGTAATATATTTTTTGCTCTGGGGCTTTCATAAATAGGGCCGGCAGCGCATATATTATTTGTTTTCTTCCGAAAAAGTGCAATGATGGGGCTGGCCATTTGGCTTGTAAAGAGTCTTTACTAGCGCAGGCCTCCCGGCCTGTGCTGCCCCGTTACTTGTTTTAAACTTTCAACCGGTATTACATTCGTAATCAAGTAACGCTAAGGCACAGGAAGCCTGCCTACATTACCCACGCCTCATTCCTGCGTCAAATAAGGCGAATAGAAAACCGCTATTTCTTTTTGTGAAGGGAATGCAATTCTGCATTAAATAAATACAGCGTTTTTTATTTGCATGATTCAGCCGCCAGCATGGCTGCTCCACAAAACCAAATCGTTACAATTTATTTTTTGCAACCTCATTGCATTCTATATATTTGCAACATTGATTCAAATAAACCAGAACACTATGAGGCATTTTTTGGTACCAATACTGCTGCTTTCTTTCATGGCACAGCTATCTGCCCAGCAAAAAAACTTAAAAGAAAATCTTGAAACCGAAGCCAAGGGCTCCCTTACAGGAAAAATTACTGACGGCGAAACCGGCAAGCCGCTTGCCGGAGCCAGTATTTACTTTGCCGATTTAAGAGTGGGCGCAGTGGCAGATGGTGCGGGTAACTACAAACTACCGTATGTGCCAGCGGGTTCTTTTATTGCTGAAATTTCTTACCTCGGCTATTCTTCCTTGGCCGAAACGGTGGTGATTAATGGCGATACAAAACTTGATTTTTCACTAAGCAGCACGGCCGCCGAGCAAAATAATGTTACGGTAACAGGTGTATCGAGGGCTACGACCATAAAGCGTACGCCTATACCGGTAACCATTGTTTCTAAAACCTACCTCAACCGTTCTTCGGCCACTAACCTTATAGAAGCTTTGAGCCATCAGGCAGGGGTTTCTACTGTTACTACGGGCCCGGCTATTGCTAAACCTTTTATTCGTGGGTTGGGCTATAACCGCATTATTACTATTAACGATGGCATTCGCCAGGAAGGCCAGCAGTGGGGCGACGAACATGGAATAGAAATAGATGAATATAGTGCCCAAAAAGTGGAAATTCTTCGTGGCCCTGCTTCGCTCATGTATGGCAGCGATGCCTTGGCTGGGGTCATTAATATACTTACCAATGTACCCGTGGCGGAAGGAACTATAAAAGCCAACCTTAGCGGAAGCCTTAACGATAATAACGACCAGCGGGGTGCTTATGCAAATTTTGCCGGTAATATAGATGGCATTAACTGGAACCTGTATGGCTCTTACAAAAAGGCCGGCGATTACAGCAATGTAAACGATGGCCGGGTGCTGAACAGCCGTTTTAAAGAAGCGAATTTTGGCGGCTATGTGGGCATTAACCGTAGCTGGGGTTATAGCCATTTTATCTTTTCTCAATACGACCAAAAGCCGGGATTGGTAGAGGGTGAAAGGGATGCCGACGGCAAATTTATTCTGTATGGCGGTACACCTTTTGAGGTAACCGCAGACAACGATATCTTAAATGGCAAGGGTTTGTTGATACCTTTTCAGCACATACGCCACACCAAATTTGCGTTGGATAATAGTTTTAATATAGGAACTGGTAGGCTCTCGGCCATTGTGGGTTACCAGCAAAATGAGCGGAAAGAATTTGGAAATGTAGAAGATGTAAATGCTGCCGATTTATGGTTCGATTTAAAAACCATCAATTACAATATAGCCTATCACCTCAAAGAAAAAAATGGGTATAAAACCTCGTTTGGCGTTAGTGGTATGCAGCAGGTAAACAAGAACAGGGGCAGCGAGTTTTTAATACCGGAATACGGCCTGTTCGACATTGGTGTTTTTGCATATACCCAAAAGCAGATAAGCAATAAACTAACCGCCAGTGGCGGCCTCCGGTTTGATACCCGCACTCTTGACAGCAAGGAACTGATGGAAGGTGCGGATGTAAAATTTAATGGGTTCAAAAAAACGTTTTCCAACATAAGCGGTAGTGCTGGCATTAGCTACGATATTAACAAAGAGGTTACGCTAAAAGCCAATGCTGCAAGGGGCTTTAGGGCACCAAGCATACCCGAGCTGGCAGCCAATGGTGAGCATGAAGGCACCAACCGGTATGAGATTGGAGTAAACGATTTAAAAAGCGAAACTTCTTTTCAGTTTGATGGTGGTGCCGAAATTCGGTCAAGCCATTTTAACCTGGCGGTAAATGGCTTTTATAACAATATACAGAATTTTATTTTTTACGGAAAGCTGCCATCTTTTAATGGCGGAGATTCAATAACCGGTGGCAGTACCGTCTTTACATTTAACCAGCAATCTGCCACCCTTACTGGTCTTGAGTTTTCATTCGATTTACATCCACATCCTTTAGATTGGCTGCATTTTGAAAACACCCTTAGCCTGGTGCGGGGCAGGTTTAATAAAGATGTGGACGGCACCAAAAACTTGCCGCTCATTTCACCAGCACGGTTTTTATCGGAGCTGCGGGCCGAGTTCCCCAATCAATTGGAAAACCTGCCTAACTTTTATGTGAAAGTAGAAATGGAAAATGTGGCCAACCAAAACAACCCCTTTACCGGCTTTGGTACCGAAACAAGAACAAATGGCTACACATTATTCAACCTTGGCCTTGGCACTGACATCAAATTTGAAGGGCACAAACTCTGCAGCTTTAGTATTGCCATGAACAACCTCGGCGATGTAGCTTACCAAAACCATCTGAGCCGCCTAAAGTATGCCGCTGAAAACGTGGTTACCGGCAGAAATGGCGTATTTAACATGGGCAGGAATTTTACTGCAAGGCTGATATTGCCGTTTGATTGGAAGGTGCGTAAATCTTAGTTTGTAAGTAGGCAGTTGACAGTTTGCAACTTAATCGTAAATGTCTTTTCTGTGGACGGGGCTAAGAACGTCTATAATCAACGTGTTGTCCATGAATGTCATAGATAACACTGTAATCTCCTATCCGGATTCAGTAACATCTCTGCCCACTAGTTTTTTAACCAGAAGGGCGGGGATTTTCTGTGAGCTTATAAATAGCTTGCTTAATGGCCGAATAAAATGGGTCATTAATTTTTTCTAATCTTTTAAGGCTTGCTTGCTGAAGTTTAAAGAGTATGCCATTTTAAACCTTATTATTTCTTTTTGCTTCAATCATTCTAAAAGCATCTTCCAGAGAGATTCGTTTACCATCGTCATTTTTCTTTGCATCATCATAAAGTGCCACATCGTGTAAATCCTCCAGTTCTTCTACAATAGCTTCATAGTCCTTTAGCGGAAGTACCACTAGAGCATTGTTGCCGTTTACATCTTTTATGTATTAAGGATGTATTGATAACATAACCTGATTTTTTAGATGTAAGAGATAGTAAAATTTATTGTTTTCTATTTCCCCTTGCTCTTATTAAAATACTTCAGCAGCCTTACTTCCTTATCATTTAAAAAACGCCACTTGCCTCGTTCCACATTTTTCTTGGTCAGGTTGGCGTACATCACCCTGTCGAGCCCACGTACATCGTAACCGAGGTGTTCGAAGATGCGCCGAACCACACGGTTTTTGCCGCTGTGTATTTCAATTCCTACCACACTTTTGTCTTTATCACCGTAGGCCAGGCTGTCAGCATGTACTTCGCCATCATCAAGTGTTACGCCGGTTAATACTTTTTCAAAATCATCTTTCTGTAAGGTCTTATCCAGCCTTACCTCGTAAATTTTTCGCACTTCAAAACTGGGGTGGCTCAACTTTTGCGCCAGGTCGCCATCGTTGGTCAATAGCAATACGCCGCTTGTATTTCTGTCCAGTCGTCCCACCGGGTACACCCTTTCAGTTGTAGCATTTTTTATAATGTCCATCACTGTTTTTCGGCCTTGCGGGTCTTCGGCGGTGGTAATGTAGTCTTTGGGTTTGTTCATTAAAATGTACACCAGGTTCTTGCTGCGTTTAATGGGCTTGCCTTCCACTTTTACATCAGCATCGTCGGTTACTTTAAAGCCAGGTTCTGTTACTACAGCACCATTTACCGTAACGGTTCCTTTCTTTATAATATCGGCAGCATCCCGGCGGCTGCAAAGGCCGGCATGGGCCAGAAATTTATTCAACGGCATATCGTTGCTTATCACTTCAGCAGCTTCGCCGCTGTTTTTTTTCTTTTGCGGTGCTGTTTTGCCAAATGCGGGTATCACTACTTTTTCTTTCTTCTTATATTTTTCTGCCGGGTTTATCCGGGTTTTCTTTTTGCTATCTGCTGTATCTTTTCTGGTTTCTTTAGGTTCATAGCCACCATCGCTCATAGCTAGTTCTTCGGCGGTAAGCTCCATATAGTTGATGGGTGCTTCGGATACTGTTTTAGTGCCGTGGTTTTTGCCAGCCTGTTGTGGGGCGTCGGCTTTTCTGTCGTAAGGCCTTTTATTAGCCCTCGATGATTGCTTTTCCTCCGCCTTTTCCGCCGGGCTTTCGCCACCTATTATGCCGGTATTTTTTGTTGATTTTCTGTTGTAGTCTGGTTTTGCGGGTTTGGGTTCCGGTTGGTTAGCAGCCCGGCTGTTTGGGTGTACTACAGGCTTTTTATCAAAGACTTTTTTTGGTACTGAAGCTAATTTATTACTATCAAATTTTTTGGGGCTGCGGTCATTGGCAGATGCTGTTTCTTTTGGTTCGCCGTTTTTAGTGTAGGCCGGTTTGGCGGCAGCATTTTTACCATAAGCCTTTTTGCCTTCACCTTTAAAACTGCGGTTTTCGTTTGTGCCTTCTTGGTTTAGGCGTTCGGCTTTTAGCTGGCGTTTTTCTTCAAAATGTTTTTCTATTGCTTCTCTACGCTCTCGTACAGCAGCCTTTTTCTCCTGCCGGAATGCTTCTTTTATTTTGGCACCTTTTACAGGTTTATTAATAAACTTGTCGAATGCTTTGCCCTTTGCCATGTTGTAAATGTTTAGCCACTTTTCAGCGGGATGAGGGGCGAAGGTAAATTAAGATTAAGGTAAATTAAGATTTAGGATTTGTGATTTGCAATGGAGTTGCGGCACCGGCTAAAGTTATCGGCAGACGCTTACAAGGTTTTAAGAACACTCCAACCTATTTTAAAAGCATTTTGGGTTGTACAGTAGCACCTTATTTCGATTGTGCCCCGTACGAATAGGGTTAAAATGTCGCAATTGTGGCACAACATGTCTGCGGCAGAAAGGTAAAATCTTGGCTTTGGCCGGGTTCATAAATAAGAAACGCCATTTCTTAATGTAGAAATGACGTTTCTGGTATGGATTCCTTGGCTCAAAAAAATCTAAAACCCAAACCCTACGCTTACAAATACTTCTTTGCCATATGGGGCATTTGAGTTTTGTAGCAGATCATAATTTAAAGCAATGTAACCGCCGCCAAAACCCACTCCTGCGCCCACTAAGAGGCTTGGTGCATTACTATTAAACTTTTGGTCGGGAAAGTTGGGGTTGTTATACTTCACTTTGTTTTTTATCCAGTTAAACTCTGGCTGAAGTTGTATAAAAGCCTGCCTGATGGGGTAGGCCCTGGCAAATACATTTACCCCATACACACCTTGGGTTTGTTTGTACAGGTCGTTACCCTGGTTATCAAAAACCTTTAGGCCCACATACTGCATATTAACTCCAACGCCAGCTGCAAACCATTTCTTAAAACGGTAGCCCACCTGTGGCGAAAGAATTATTTGGGTAAGGTTGCCAAAGTTTGCCCCGAGATTGCCGCCTACAAAAAGGTTTTCTTTTTTGAAGCCTTTTGTTTCAGCTTCAGCTGTTGTTTCTTCCTCATTTTGCGAGAAACCCTGCATGGTTAGTACTGTAAGCAGCAGGCACAGGAACGATATTTTTTTCATTTTTTGTTCTTTAATTTAAGGTTGTAAAAGTCGGGTAAAATGCGCAATGCCAAATCGTATGAGCGTATCCGTTGCCTCTTTGTTTTGTTTATTAACATCTTTTGTACTTATACGGGCACCCGTAAAAAAGGAGCGGTTTTTTTGATAGGTACAATTCCTATATTCGTCGAAACGATTTTTATATGGGTCCTGGCTCACTCATTGCCTTAATTATTGCTGCCATTTCCTTCTCGGGGATTGCCGTCCTCGTTTCAAAATTTATTGTAAAAGCTACCCGTAATAAACAGAAAGGAGAACCTTACGAATGTGGCATCCCCACAAGGGGCCCGAGCTGGATTCAGTTTAATGTGGGTTATTACCTCTTTGCCCTAATTTTTCTAATTTTCGATGTGGAGCTGATATTTTTATTTCCGTGGGCGGTGGTGGTAAAGAAGCTGGGATTTGTGGCCTTTGCTGAAATTCTTATTTTCTTTTTTATACTGTTTATGGGGTTCTTGTACGCACACAAGAAGGGGGCATTAAAGTGGAAGTAAAAGACCAAACCACAGCCCACGAAATCCCCCGAAGTGGGACTTTAGAAGTCTGATATTTTTTGCGTGTTTTGAATATTAATTATGGAACCAGAAAAAAATTTTTATACCAATCCTGCAGTTCCTCCTTTGGGAGCGGAGGGAGCTGTGGCCGTGGATGCTTTTCCCGGCGATGTATATCAATCACCTGGCGGTGGTATATTGGTGAGCAAAATGGATCAGGTGATTAACTGGGCAAGGAGCAATTCGCTTTGGCCGCTGGTGTTCGGTACAAGCTGCTGCGCCATAGAAATGATGAGTGCCGCCGCCGCCAAATACGACTGGAGCCGTTTTGGTTTTGAAGTAGCCCGGGCCACCCCAAGGCAGGCCGATGTTATAATTATTGCCGGTACCATTGTAAACAAAATGGCTCCTGTTCTAAAACGCCTGTACGACCAAATGGCCGACCCCAAATACGTGGTAGCTATGGGGGCTTGTGCTACAAGTGGCGGCCCTTTTTTCTACAATACTTATTCGGTAGTAAAAGGCGCCGACCATATAATACCAGTAGATGTGTATATAGCCGGTTGCCCGCCAAGACCGGAGGCGTTGATACATGCATTAATAAGCTTGCAGGAAAAAATAAAAAGCGGCCAAACGAGGGAACAGTTTAAAATGGAAAGGTAGAGACGCCATGCTGGCGTCTAACTATAACCGATAAATCATAACCGATAAATCATAACCAATAAATCATAACCAATAAATCATAACCAATAAATCATAACCGATAAATCATAACCAATAAATCATAACCAATAAATCATAACCGATAAATCATAACCGATAAATCATAACCAATAAATCATAACCAATAAATCATAATCGATAAATCATAACCGATAGATCATAACCAATAAATCATAACCGATAAATCATAACCGATAAATCATAACCGATAGACTATAACCGATAGATGATAACCGATAAATGATAACCGATAGATCATAACCGATAAATGATAACCGATA
>Ga0105048_10010569_pt1 | contig 14616 bp, 13 predicted proteins | sample MAT05_FD_78382 | JGI IMG/M metagenome (GOLD analysis project Ga0105048, IMG submission 78382) | Freshwater microbial communities from Lake Fryxell liftoff mats and glacier meltwater in Antarctica - MAT-05 | ecosystem: Environmental > Aquatic > Freshwater > Ice > Liftoff microbial mat | place...
CGCGCCGTTCATCACGCACAACTTCGGGATCCGCATCCCGGCGAACGCGACGGGCTACACGGAGACCAAGACCTGCACGACGCCGACAGGCACGAAGTTCTGGACGCTGTCGACGCATACGCACAAGCAGGCCGTGAAGACCACGATCCGTAGCGGCGCAGCGGCGAGCACGAACATCCCGTTCGAGAGCACGGACTGGGAGCACCCCGGTTCGAAGAACTACATGACCGCGCCGTTCTTCTCGTTCGACAACAACCAGCTGTCGTTCTCGTGCACCTGGGACAACCCGACGAATCGCGAGATTCGCTTCGGCCAGAGCGCGGCGACCGACGAGATGTGCATGGCGACGGGCTACTACTTCCCGGCGTCCGCACCGATCACCTGCGCATGCGTCGCGCCGGGCTGCGGCAACTTCTAGCTCCGGCTCGCTAGAGCACCGATCGGTTAGCGTCCAAATCGACGAAGTTTCGATCACTTGCCACGGGGCACACGAACGAGAACCGGATTATTTCGATCACTTGGCCGATCAATCCGGTCGGCGCTCTAGTTACTCGTCGCTGATCTCGATCACGATCTCCTCGATCATGATCGTGTCCTCGGGCGCCGTCACGGTCGGCGTCGAGGTCGTCGTCGGAGTGGTCGCTGCAGCAGCAGCCCCCGGCGTCGCTGCGGCAGCTGCGGCCGCGGTGACCTCGGTGGTCTCCTCGGTCGCTTCCTCGGCGGCGGCAACCGCCACGGACTCGCGCGGTGCGATGCTCTCACCTCCGTCGGTCTCGCGGTCGGCGGTCTTGGGCCACGCCGGCTCTCCAGCCCCACGCGCTCCACACGCACCGAGCGACAGTGCGGCAACGACGAGCGCGGCGAACCTCATCCAGCCAGCGTAGCAAGCCCCCGGGCGCTCTGCATCTGGAAGCGAGCCGCCCGGTCGTGGTACGGCGAGGTCATGATCGAGGTTGGTAAGAAAGCCCCTGCATTCACGCTCGAGTCGAGCGACGGCGACAAGGTCAAGCTCGGCGACCACGCCGGCAAGAAGATCGTCGTCTACTTCTACCCGCGCGATAGCACGCCGGGCTGCACCGTCGAGGCGCAGGAGTTCTCGGCCGCGATCCCCGCGCTCAAGAAGCTCGGCGTCGTCGTGCTCGGCGTCAGCAAGGACTCGATCGCGTCGCACTGCAAGTTCCGCGACAAGTACAGCCTCGCGTTCCCGCTGCTGTCGGATCCCGACGGCAAGGTGCTCGAGGCCTACGGCGCATGGGGCGACAAGGTGATGTACGGCAAGAAGATGAAGGGCATCATCCGCTCGACCATTCTCATCGGCGAGGACGGCAAGGTTGCGAAGCACTGGCCCAAGGTCAGCGTGAAGGGCCACGTCGCCGACGTCGTCGAGTCCGTCAAGGAGCTTGGTAAGAAGAAGTGATCGGGGCTTCGCTGGCGGTACTGGTTCCGTGGTCAGCCGCGCGGTGGGCGTCGTCGGGGTCCCTGCTGTCCCCGGCCGCGTTCGCCGCGGATCCCGAGAATCAGCCGTTCGTCGTCAACTACGGCTCGACGATGTAGCGTCGGTCATCAGCCGGAACCCGACGCTGCGCACGGTCTCGATCACGTCGGGTCGAGGCAGCTTGCGCCGCAGCCGGAGGATCACGTTGTCGACCGCACGCTCCGAGACCTCGAAGTCGCCCTCACCCCACGCGAGATCGAGGAGGTCCGCGCGCGATAGCGGCTTGCCGCGTGCCTTGATCAGCTCGCGCAGCACCGCGAGCTCCACCGAGGTCAGCGGGATCGTCTTGCCGCCGAGCCACAGTGCGCGACCGTAGACATCGAGCGTCAGGTCGCCGAACCGCAGCCGTCCGTTCGAGCTGCCTTTCCAGTGCACGCGCCGATGCACCGCACGAACGCGTGCGACGAGCTCGCGCGTGCTGACGGGCGTGGTCGCGACATCGTCGAAGCCCGCGGCGAGCAGCTCCTCGCAGTCCTTGGTGCCGCCGTCCTCGACGAGGCCGATCAAGCCGGCGCGCGGCTCGACCTGCGCAGCCCACGCGACGAACCGCGGCGCGAGATCCACGCTGCGCGATGGCGCGATGCTGAGCACGTAGACCGGCGCAGCGGGCGGAGCATCGAGCACGTCGAGCAGCGCGAGCTCGACGCTCATCGACTCGCGGCGCAGCTCGTTCACCACCGCCTGGGTGGTCGCACTTGTGGCAACGGTCACCACGATCACCCGCACGGGTTCGATCTTCGTCGCTGGGTCGTCGGTCGATGACACGTCGATCACGACACACGTTAGGGGACCCAAGTGACGAGATCGGTGGGCCTCTGCAACCGTACGGTGACGTGAGCCGCACCAGGCCGGTCACGCCTCCGTGACCTGACTGTCACAGTCGGCGGCGTGCCGCTGCCAGAGCGTTGCGATCAAGTTTCGTCGCCTCCCGCGCCGCGGCACACGGGCCGCCTAACCTGCTCTCAACGACACGAGAGGTGGCCATGACGCAACGCAGCCCGACTCGCGCGATCGGTACGGAGTTTCAGCACACGAGCGTGACTCCGAGACCCACCGCGTACCTCGTGGATGCTGCGGTCGACCAGGTCGACCGTCACCGGGCGCAGATCGTGTCGGAGAACGTTTTCACGAGGGCCGCATGAAGGCGATGTCGGCGCTCCGCGGTGTGCGCCACATCGGCCGCGGCCTGTTCAGCGCCCTCGCCGAGCTCGGCGCGATCCGCATGGCGCCGCTGCACGACTCGCGCACCGCCGCGCATCGCCTCGCCGGTGCGCTCGGCACGATCGCCCGCGCGCACGATCTCGCCATCGAGATCTCGGGCGACGTTCCGCGGTCGACGGTGCTGCTCGTCGCCAACCACGTGAGCTACCTCGACCCCCTGGCGATCCTGCCGCTGTGCCCGGCGATCCCGGTGGCGAAGGCCGAGGTGAGCGACTGGCCGATCATCGGGCCGCTCGGGTCCGCGCTGGGAGCCGTGTACGTGCGGCGCAAAGACCCCCACGCTCGGATCCGCGCGCTGCGCCGGATCCACGATGTCCTCGCGTCAGGCGCCTCGGTGCTCAACTTCGCCGAGGGCATGACGACCCGCGGAGAGCGCGTCGCACCGCTCTTTCGCGGCAGTTTCGGCATCGCACAGCGACTCGGCATCCCGGTGGTCCCGGTCGCGATTCGCTACCGCGACCCCGCGATGGCCTGGTGCAACGGGCGCATGTTCCTGCCGCACTACCTGCACGTCGCCGGACGGCCGCACGTCGAAGTCGCGCTGCAGTTCGGTGCGCCGATGCATCCACGCACCGGCGAGTCACCCGAGGCAATGGCAGCGCGTGCCCGCGGTGTGATCGCGCGGATGGTTCAGAGATTGGCGAGTCCTTTGCTCGGCGCAGCGGTGGTCGCGAACGCGCCGGTCTTGGTCGGCGAGCGCGCATAGCTCGAGCCGGCCGGCGACGCGCCTGCCGCCCAGTCGACGCCGTCGGACAGGCGCTGGTCCGAGATCCGATAGACCCAGACGTCTTCGTCGCCGCCGAGCGCGAAGCCCGAGATCGCCGTGCTGACGTCCTGCGCGTAGTAGGCGCCCGGAGCGAGCGTCATCGTCGGGAACGGCTTCATCATCAAGAAGTCGTTCGCGGTGTCGACGTACGCGAACTGGTCGAGCTGCACGGGGGCGTTCGTGACGTTGACGATCTCGATCCAGTCCGGATCCTCGCCAGCCGCCACCTCGTTGATCACGAGGATCTTGAGCGGTGCGGTCGGATCGACCGCGAGGTTCACCGTGCCCTTCGTCGGCATCGCGGTGGTCTGGAACGCACCCGTCGTGTCGGGGAGCCGCGCGAACGTCGAGCCCGCGGGCGCGACACCATCGTCCCAATCGAGCGAATCGGAGAGCCGGTGATCTGCGATCCGGTAGACGAAGATCGCCTCGTCGCTGCCGAGCTTGAAGCCCGAGATGATGTCGTCGACGTCCTGCGCGAAGTGAGCACCGGTCGCGAGTGACATCGCGGAGAACGGCTTGCACTTCGCGAAGTCGTCAGCGGCGTCGCTGTAGCAGTAATCGCCGAGTTGCACGGCGGATCCCGAGACGTTGACGATCTCGAACCAGTCCGGGGTCTCACCGGGGGCGACCTCGTTGACGATGAGGATGCCGAGCGGCGGTCCTGCATCGACGATCGAGGCGTCGACGACACCGGCAGGTGCATCCGGGGTCGGGTTGGCGGCGTTGCTACAGGCGGCAAGCACGAGAGCGAGGGAGAGCGAGCGCATGGGACTCCTTAGTCGAGGACGAACGGTGCAACGGCAGAGACGATCAACATCGCGACGGTGGCGTCGCCGGAATCGGCGCCGGGAAGTGGCATCGCTGCGCCCGACGACGTGATGCGATCGACGGCGAGCCAGATCCGGTAGCGGCCGCGTGCCGAGTCGCGCCATGGCTCGACCGCGAGGGCGCCGCCGAACGTCGAGACCCGACCGCCGGCAGTGAAGCCGAGCGAGGCTCCGCGCGCGGCAACGTGCAAGTGATCGACGATCCGCCCGTCGGCCCAGCCGCCGAGCTCGACGCCCTCGGCATCGCCGCGATCGCCGATGCCCCACGCCTTGATGACCTCGACGCCCGCCTGTACCCACGGCGTGGCCAGCGTCGCTCCGCCACCGGCGCGACGATCGCGCACGCGGGCGACACCGATCGAACCGTCGCGGCCAACGGCGGCGAAGGACAGGCGCAGTGTGCGCTGGTTCACGGCGACGACCTCCGCGACGGCGGTCGTCGTCTTGCCGGTGTTGCGCTCGGGATAGCGCTGGCCCTCGCCGTTGCCAACGGAGATCGAGAGCCGCGCGGGACCGACCGATGCACGGACGACCGCGGCTAGATCGCTCGGCAACCACCCGAGCAGCCGCTCGGTCCCGCTGCGTGACAGCGGTCTGAGCGTGTAGCCGTCATCGAGCGTGCGCAGCCACGGATCGGGCACGAAGCCGAGCGCGCCGTCGAGCGTGACCGGGCCCATCACGACAGCGCCCGCGACATTCGCGAACCTGACGCGGACCACCATCGAGTCACCGTCGATCCCGAGCGCACCACCCTCGAGCGCGGAGCGAATCGCCTCGAGCCGGAGCTCCGCCGCCGCGTGGGGACCGAGGGCGATCTGCGCGCCGAGCTCACCGCGATCGAGCCGGATCTCCGAGAGGTTCGATCCCGCCATGCTCGCGTAGCGCGCGTGAGAGACCAGCTCGAGCTCGAGAGCGAGCCGCGCGGTCGACCACGGCGCGAACAGCGGCAGCGGTGCTGGTGGCGTGACGATCACCTCCGGCGCGGGTGCCAGGCTCGACGCCGCAGGTGCGGCGGGCTCGGATGTCGCTGGTTCCACCGGGGGCTCCACCACGTCGGTTGCCTCGGCGGCCGAGCGGGGCTCCGAATCCGGCGCCGGTTGCGCGAATGCGATCGACGTCGATGCGACGAGCGTCGCAAGCCAGGCGATCGGGCGGATCACGGTGCGACCTCGGGAATGACGAGTGCGAACAGATCGAGCTCCTTCATCAGCGCGTGGTCGGCGATCACCTGCGCCGCATCCGCGGTCGCGAGCGACACGAGGTCATCGACGAATGCGGCATCGCGTCCGGCCAACAGTGGCGCGATCGCGATCGCGCCGAGCACACCGTCCTCGGTGAGCGCCTGGCCGTGCGCGCGTGCGAGCATGCCGCCGTAGATCGCTGCGAGGTCACCGAGCTGGGCGCGCTCCGCGGTCGTGCCGGATGCGAGCGCGGTGAGGTCGTCGCGGTTGAGCCCGCGCTGAAAGGCTTCGCGGTTTCTCAGCTTGAGGCTGAGCGCACCGACGAGCGCATGACCAAGCAGCGGATCAGCGTCGGGCCGCGCCTGGAGCCGGCGCTGCGTTGCGACCGAGCGCGCCGCGGGCGAGTCCCACTCGGCAGCGCTGAACCGCGGAAGGCCACGGATGATCACGCCCTCGCGGGTCTCCTTGACCTCGAGTACGAGGTCGTCGTCGATCGCGGAGGTCGGGCCGTCGAGGACCACGTTGAACCGATACGCCGCGTAGCTCGACACGCCAGAGCCGACCCGACGCGCGCGCAGCTTCACGGCCCCCGCATCGGGGTGGCTGCCGCTCCATTGCGCGATCGCGCGATCGATCCAGTCGGCGACCTCGGGCGAGACAGGCGTCACCCGATCCTCGAAGACACCGTCAGGTGCGACGGCCTCTAGATCTCCGAATGCGATCGCCCGGACACCGGCCGTCGCGGGGGCGACCTCGTCGAGCGCGAAGTTGCGCGCACCTCGCGTGCTCGCCGTATCGATCTCGTCGGCGAGGAACGCGTGCGCGCTCGCGAGGACCGGGCCGATCTTCTGGCCCGCGGCGATCATGGCGATCTGCTGCGCGTACGCGGTCGCAGCGCGCCGGACGAGCTCGGCACCGATGGCTGCATCCTCGGCCGCGATCACGAGCCCTGCACCGAGGCGCCGCAGATCGCCCGTGAATGGGCCGTAACCAGTGCTGTCGAAGTCGTTCCAGTCGACCAGCATCGTGCCGTCTGCAGCGCGGAACGTGCCCGCGTTCTCGGGATGCGGATCGCCGACCAGCAGCACGCGCGACGAGGCCGGGTCCCCGAAGCTGCTAGCCGAGCGGTCCGCGCCGGGCTCCATCAGATCGCGCCAGAACAGGCTCGCGGTCCCGCGCAGCCACTCGTACGGGCCGCGCTGCATCTTCACGAGCTTGAGACGCGTCAGCTCTGGATCACGCGCGGCCCACACGTAGTTGTCGTCGGCGAGGCTCGTCAGGATCCGCTGTTCGCGGCCCGCGAGGTCGGGCGCCGCGCAGCTCGCGACGAACAGGACGACGACAGCGGTGCGCACGCCCAGCAATCGACCATGCGCAGGTGACGGGGGCGTCGCGGGCTGGCGACAGCTCCGAATGTGACAACTTCGTCGCAGCCTGACGTCACCTCAACGTCACAAAACTCTCGATATCGACATCGATCCGCGTACGCTGATCAAGATGGTCCGCTGCATCCTGCTTGCTGCTGTCCTCGCTGGAGGCTGCGCGACCGAAGCCGAGCCTGACTGCGACGCGTGCCGCCCGCGGCCGCCGAGCACCGTGTTCCTAACCGATCGCGGTGGCAACGCGATCCTGCGCTACGACGGCGTGACCGGTCAGTTCGAGGACGTGTTCGCGGCGGGGATGGATGCGCGGATCGATCGGCCCGCGAGCGTGCGGCTCGGTCCGAGCGGCTACCTCTACCTGGCGGGGTTCGGTCGCGGTGATGTCGTGCGCTACGACCTCGTGTCGGGCGCGATGACGGACGTCTTCTACTGGGACACCACGCTGCTCGAGGAGCCGGTCGAGCTCATGTTCCGCGGCGACGAGCTGATCGTCCTCGGCAACGACACACAGAACGCGGTCGTGATCGGCGAGGACGGTCGCGCGACCCGCAGCTTCGGGTATCCCGACATGCGCGGTGCGCTCGACATGGTGCTGAGCCCCGACGAGAGCACGCTGTACGTCGCGACCAACACACATCCGCAGCACGGTAGCGCGCTCCAGGTCTGGGACGCCGCGAGCGGTACGCTGGTTCGCCATTTCGCGCCACCGAGCGAGCTCGCGTCGGCAACCAGCGTGGCGCTCGGCGCGGATGGCCTGCTCTACGTCTGCGACTGGGAGCGCAGTCAGATCCTGCGCTTCGATCCGGACACCGGCGTGCTCGTGAACACCGTCGTCGATAGCGCGAGCGGCCTCCTCGACACACCGGTCGCGATCGACTTCGGACCTGACGGAGCGCTCTACGCGCTCGACCGGATCGGGCTCCACCGCCTGGATCCCGATACCGGTCGCGAGCTCTCGCTGCTGATCTCCGTCGGAGACGGTCGCAACGAGCGCCCGATGAGCTTCACGTTCGCGACGCAGACGGCGGTTGCCGCGGCGATCGCTCGCACCCGCTAGTTACTGCGGGAACGCGGTCCAGCCGGCGGTCCAGTCCGTGGTGCCGATCGCACCGCAGAACGTCGCGGTGGTGTCGAGACCCACCGTCGGCGTGCCGCAACCCGTGAGCACCGGCGAGCCGACCGCGGGCTTGAAGCTCGGCGCCGTCAGGTTCAGCGGCGAGGTCAGCATGACGTCGACGTTCATGCGGTTCGTCGAGTCGCCACCGATCAGCGCGAGCTCGTCGACGCAGTTCGTGTTCGGCGTCTGGCAGTCGTTCTGGTTGCCGCCCGAGACGTCGAAGCTCGCGGGCCACAGATCCGTGGCGGTGCTCTTCACGAAGTACGTGTTCTTGACCGACAGGCTGCTCGCGTTCGCCTCGTTGGCGGAGTCGAGACCGTCGACGTCGACCGCGAACTGGTTCCAGTACGCGACGATCGCGTTGTTGACCTTGCCGGCGGTGCCGCGGCGCAGGTGCATGCCGCCCTGCTTCTTCGCGGCGACCGTCGAGTCGCCACCGATCAGCGTCGCGTTCCAGATCTCCGGCGCGCTGCGCGGAAGCGACGTGAACACGCTGGGGTGGTTATCCGCCTCGAAGCCCTTGTCGCCGCGTCCGTTCTTCTGCTGCACGATCACGAACTGGGCCTTGCCGGTCCAGCCGAGATCCCAGTCGAGCCCGTCATCGTCGGGCTGCGTGATCACGAGGTGCTTCACGTTGACCGTGCCACCGAAGATCTCGATGCCGTCGTCGAGGCCGAGGTGCGACTGCACGAAGTCGATCTCGGTCGCCGAGCCGCAACCACCCATTGTCAGGCCGTTGAGCTCGGTCCCCGGAGCGAGCTCGAAGCCCGCGTACTCGATGCGCGCGTACTTGAGCTTGCCGCAATCGTGGCTGTTGTTCGGGGTCGCGCCGCCGCCGTAGCGGATGCGCTCGCCGAACGTCGTCGCGAAGCCCTCGATCGGGTTCGTGCCACCGGTGACGTTGATGCCGGCCTTGCCGAGGAGGACCACGCCGCCCCAGTCGCCAGACACCGGCGTCGCCTTGCTCGACGTGAACACGATCGGCTCTGCCGCCGTGCCCACTGCATTGATCTTCGCTTCCTTGGTGATCGTGAGCGCGCTACCGATGTCGCCCTTGACGATCGTGCCCGGCTGGATCGTCAGCGTTCCGCCGGTGACGAAGACGTAGCCCTTGAGCGTGTAGACCTTGTCCTTGGTCCACGTGGTGTCCGTGGCGATGTCGCCCGCCGCTACATCGACGAACGTCACGCCCGGAGGTGCGTCAGGTATCGGTGCCGCATCCGGCTCCGGCATGTCGTCGCCGCCGGTGAGTCCCGAGTCATCCTTGCAGGCCGCGGTGGTCGCGAGGCCGAGCGCCGCGAGCCAGATCATCTTGTTCGTCATCATGAGGCGAGTTCCTTTCAAACAATTGGTTTTCGAAATCACGGCGTCCAGTCGAGTCCCAGCGAGAACGAGACTCCCGGCGCATAGCTGTTGACGGCGATGTCGCCCTGCTCGAGGCGAACCCGCTGGTTGAGCAAGTTCGAGACGCCGAGCTTGAGCTTGAGGTCCTTGCTCATCGCGCGCGACGCGACGAGGTCAACGCGGTGCATGGGCCGCTCGTACGTGTCGGGCAACCCCTCGGCACCGACGTCGGTGATCCGCGCGCCGATCACGTTGTAGAGAACGTTGATGTCGGCAACCTGCGGGTGCGACCAGCCGAGGTTGACGTTGACGACGAACGGCGACTGCCCGTAGAGCGGCCGATCCTTGCTTGTCAGCAGCATCTGGTCCGCACCGAGCTGCACGCGCGAGCGCAACAGCGCCATGTTCGTGCCGACCTTGAAGCGCCGCAGCTCGGGCGAGATCCGCGACAGCGACGTGCGCGCCTCGAGCTCGCCCCCGACGAGATTTCCGCCCTTTGCGTTGAGGAACGTCGCGTCCGCATTGACGTTCGCGAGGACCTGCTCGATCGGATCGACGAACCGCTTGTAGAACGCGCTGACCGCGATCACCTCGTCCTCGCTCGGGAACCACTCCCAGCGCACGTCGGCGTTGTGGAGGTGGGTCGTGACGAGGTCCGGGTTGCCGGAGATGTCGCGGCGGCGGACGTAATCGAAGAACAGAAACGGTGCGAGCTCGCGGAACCGTGGACGGGTTAGCGTGTAGCTGTACGCCGCGCGGATGTTCATATCCGAGCGCGGCGAATAGACGAGGTTGACGGCGGGAAGGATGTCGCTGTCGTTGCGCGCGACCTCGGCCTCGAGACCCGCGACCGCGTAGCGGCTGCCGTTCGCCATCTCTTGCGTCGAGTACTCGTAGCGAGCACCGGCGATGCCGCGAACCTTCTCGTGCAGCTGCACCTCGGCCATCGCGAAGCCGGCGTGGACGTCGAGGCGCGCCTCGTACGCGTCCTCCTGCAGCGTGTCCTCCTGGAGCTGGAAGCTCGGACCGATCTGCGCCGAGCCGAACATCTCCTCGCCCGACATCGTGCGCACCGTCGGATCGTTGCCGACGTAGCGGTAGCGGAAGCGGCGACCGCCGAGTGCGCGCGTCGACAGTTGCGACGTGGCGCCCGCGCGAACCTGCGTAGGGCCTGCGCGGAACCGGAGGTCGGCTCCTGCTCCACCGCTGAGATCCTCGAGCACCTGCCAGAAGTGCTGCCCACTCCCCGGCTGGTCCTCGAACTCGCGGTCGCCGGTCGCCTCGTCGACGGTGTACGTCAGGTCGCGACTGTCGAGCTCGTGGCGCGACGTGGTGGCGACGTTCGCCTGCCAGCGCAGCTCGACCGCATTGGCGCGGTTGAGATGATGCTTGCCCGTGAGCTGCGCGAACGAGAGCGCGCGCTCGACGAACGACATCCGCGTGACGTCGATGTTTGCGCCCTCCGACTCGCTGTAGCCGAGGCTCTGCTGATTGACGTCCTCGCCGACGTGCGTGTAGAGGCCGAGCAGGCTGACCGTGTCGTTCGGCGACAGATCCACTCCGACGTTCGCGAGCGCCCCGACGGTCGCCTCGGCGGTCCCCGTCTGATACTCGAGGCGATCCGTCTGCATCAGCGAGCCGTTGCTGAGCGCGACGCGCCCCGTCTCGCCATCGCGCACGGTGAACGCGCGCTTGAGCATCGCGCTGCCGAGGTAGCCGATCCGCTTGCCGCCGATCTTGGTGGTGTTGCCGACCATGAGGTTAACGCCGAGGTTCGGCGCCACCGTCTCGCCGTTCGGCGTCCAGACGTTCGGCATCGCCTCGCCGATCTGCTCGGTCTCGCTCGCCGACATGCCGCGAACGGCACGGTTCTTCGGGACCAGGTCCGGCAGCGCTCGGTTGCCGTTGTCGAAGCCGAACAGGCCCGCCGCGCCGCCCGGCGTCGCGTTCGATAGACCGCTCTGCCCCGTCGACACCGTGTTCGCCGACGTCGACACGCCGAGCTTGAGCTCGAAGCTCGTCGGGAACGAGCTGGTGTCGATCGACAGCGTGCCGCCGCCGAACTGCCCCGGCAGGTCCGGCGAGTAGCTCTTCATCACCGTCATCGTCGACAGGAGATTGGTCGGGAACAGGTCGAGCGGGACCGCGTTGCGATCCGGCTCGGGGCTCGGCAAGAGAATGCCGTTGAGTAGCGTCGTCACGTACCGACCCTCGAGGCCGCGCAGCGCGACGTACTTGCCCTCGCTGACCGTCACCGCGACGACGCGCTTCATCGCATCGCCGGCGTTGCTATCGGGCGTCCGCGCGATTTCCTGCGAGCTGACCGCATCGCTGACGGTCGATGCCGCGCGCCGTACCGCGAGCACCGCAGCCTCGCGGCGCGTATCGATGCGGTCGACGATCTCGATCGTCTCCTCGGAGCCACTGTCGAGCGGCACCGGATCGAGGTTGAGGCTGAGGTCGACCGCCTTGGACGCGACCACGGTGATCATCTTCGACTGCTCGAGGTAGTCGGGCGTCGAGAACGTAACCTTGTAGGTGCCCGCGGGAATCTCGAAGGAGTACGTACCGTCGAGCTCGGCAACGGCGGTGATGTCCCCGCCGGGAACGCCGAACACCTGGATCGTCGCCGCGGGCAGGCCGACCTTGGTGTTGTTGTCGATGATGCTGCCGCGGAGCGTACCGGCTGCGGGAACCGCCGGAGCCTCGACGACGGGTGCCACAGGGGCCGGAGCGGGCGGTGTTTCCGCGGGCGGCGTGCTCGCGGGCGGTGCCTCGGCCGGAGGCGCTTTCTCTGTGGGCGGCGTATCGGCACGTGGCGGCTCGACAGGCGGCGGCTCGGCAGGAGGTGAGCCTGCGGGCGGCGCGGGTTCGTCCGCCTGCGCGGTTCCGAACCCCACAGCGACGAGCAGCGCGATTAGCGACGTCGACCGAGTGCGAGTGCGGAACATGGGCGCACCCTACGAAGTCGGTTTGTCGGGACGACTCTGTCTCCGTGACTGGACGGAAACAACGACAGCGGAGATCTCGGCAACTGACGTCACCTCGCCCGCTATGTGACGACTTCATCGCAGATCGATCGCGCCGCCGTGACGGCTACGCGACTGAAGGCACGTACGCGGATTCGGGCATCACGGAGCGGGTTGCACGACCGTGCTGCCGTCGATGACGACCGACGTCTGGGCGAGCAGCCGTCCATTCTGGGATGCACCCGCACCGAACGTGACCGACGTCTGCGTCAGCACGACGCCCTCGAGGTGGGCCATCGTGGCGAGCGTGACCTTGCCGCTGATCTGCCAGAACACGTTCTTCGCCTTCGCACCGCCCGCGAGCACGATCTGTGCTCCGGCACTCACGGTGAGATCGTTGGCGACCTGGAACAGCCACACGTCGTTCGGGCCGCCGGTCAGCGTCACCGTCGACGGAACCAGCAAGGCACCGCTCCAGCGATGGACGCCTGGGAGCATCGGATCGCTCGTCGTCGCTGCGCCGACTTCGGTGAAGTCAGGCGCGCGCGCGGCCGCGGCGGTGAACGCGAGCTCCATGTCGCTGATCGCCGTCGTGAGCGCGGCTGGCGTCGCGACCGCGTAGTCCGCCGCGTAGACGCGGCCCGTGATCTGCGCGGACGTCGAGAACGTGTTCGACGAATCCGCGATCAGCGAGAACCCGGTGATGTACGTGGCCGCGGCCGGGCTGACGCCGAGGTTGCCGGTGACCGTCGCGGTCGTGCCGGAGATTCCTGCCTTCGAGAGAACGACGTAGCCGCCGGCGGTGCCGAGGTTGACCGGAGTCCCGGTGCCGCCTATAGACGCGTCAAGCTGGGGCGCCTCTGCGTCGATACCCGTGCCTGCGTCGGGGCCCTCCGCGCCGCTCCCACCGTCGAGCGCAAACCCACACGCCGACAGCGAACACAGCATGATCGAGATCATCTTCATCAGGCCCCCATCACACGTGGTGCACGGTGGAGGCCGCGCGCGTGCATTCGTGCTGGTACCTGTGAGCGGCGAAGGGCCAGGTCCCGTGACCTCAGGCGCGTCAGTCCTCACCGAGACGTCGAGGGAGCGAGCGGTCGCGCTCGATCAGTCGCTCGATTTCACGCTGCTTCGGGGTGGTCGAACACGTACGCCGTGTCTGCAACGTCCCACTCGTCGACCGCGGAGTCGGCCTCGACGAGCTCGAACGCGGCGACCTTGGGCAGCGGCCGATCCGCCGGAGCCGGCGCGATCATCACCGAGCGCGGAATCGAAGACACCGGCGCCATCTGGTACGTGATCGAAGCGCCGGCGACCGAGGTCGAGCACGCGAGATACGCGGCGAAGTCCGTCCCGATCTTGATCAGCTGCTTGGTCGACAGCGACAGGCCCGCGATCGGGAACATGGACAGCTCTTCGAGATCGGCGTGCTGGTTGAACAGTCGGATCAGGCGGTCGAGCTCGGCGTCCCACGTATCACCGCTGAGGCCACCGATGCGGAGGTTGTTGATCGCGTCCTCGATGCCCTGGTGCTGGTGGCGCGCCAGCGAGACCTCGGCAACCAGGCCCTCGATGTCGGCGAACCGCGGGTAGACGGTCGCGTGCTCCGCGCGCATGCAGGCGATGAGCTTGGTCGCGACGCCCTGGAACAGGACGTGCCCCAGGCTGCGCTGCTCCGTTGCGAGCGCCCTGCGCACGTCGCAGAACAGCTCCTCGATCTCACGCTGCTGCTTGGCGAGTTGCTCGAAGATGGACATCGTTCCGGTCTCATCAGCAAGCGGCGGACCAGGACGGTCACCCGTCCCCGACTCAATGGAAGTCACGGCTTTCCACCTCGGCGACCGGGCGGGACAGCACAGGTGCCCATACCCGCTCGGCGATCAAATGCACGATGCCCTCCTGGACTTGCAGCCTGCCCGACACTCCGAGGAGCGACGTCGTCTTGATCACGTGGGCGTACTGGGCGAACACCTGCTGCCAGACCACCAGGTTGACGAAGCCCGTCTCGTCCTCGAGCGTCATGAACACCACGCCTGCCGCGGTACCGGGCTGCTGGCGGCAGATCACGATACCGACGTAGTCGACGCGTGCCCCGTCCCGCCCTCGCCCGAGCGTCCGCGCATCCGGCCAGCCCTTCGATCGAAGCTCCTCGCGCAGGGGGCCCAGCGGGTGCCCGATCGTCGAGTGGTCGCTCGACGCGTAGTCCCAGAAGATCTGGTCGAGGACGCCCAGCTTCGCAAACTCCGCCTGCCCGTTGACGTCCCCGCCCAGCTCCATCGAGTCGCCCTGCCGCGCGATCCATCCCGTC
>Ga0105048_10010571_pt1 | contig 14614 bp, 12 predicted proteins | sample MAT05_FD_78382 | JGI IMG/M metagenome (GOLD analysis project Ga0105048, IMG submission 78382) | Freshwater microbial communities from Lake Fryxell liftoff mats and glacier meltwater in Antarctica - MAT-05 | ecosystem: Environmental > Aquatic > Freshwater > Ice > Liftoff microbial mat | place...
CATGAAATCGAAATGGCAGGCGGCGAGGTCGTCGCGATCCTTCCCGCCTCCGATCTGGGGTTGGTCGCGGCAGGCGCTTTCGGAATTGAACACATCACCAGCACTGGATTCGGTGAGGAAGTCGATGTCGTCGTTGTTGCCGCCGGACGAATGGCGGATTCCGGTCTCGCTTTGATGGCCGAGTGTACAGCCGGATACTCCCACCAATTTGGCGGATTCGTGCCGAAAGTCGATATCCATTTGCAAACCTCCGTCGCAAACCTCTTCGTTTGCGGAGATTGCGCCGGACCCTGTTCGGCCGAAGTAGCGCTGATCGAAGGCGAATACGCAGGAGTTGCGGTCGCGTCATCGCTTGGGTTGATCACCGAGGAACAACGAGATGAATCAAAAGGGCACTATATTGCCAGTACGGGTGACCGCGCCGAATCGCTACGTGCCGTCGAGGGTTCATTCGTGCAGGTCGATCGCGTGCCATTGGGAGTGAGCGAAGAATGAGTGATCCGATTCAGCCCATTGCGCCTGCGTTCATCTGTCGCTGCGAGGAGTTGACCGCCGTACATATCCGTGAGGCGATTGCCGCCGGCGCGAAAACGATCAATGACGTCAAGCGACGAACCCGGGCCGGGATGGGAATCTGCCAGGGCGCGTTCTGTTTACATCATGTCGCCGAACTCGTGGAGTCCGAACTCGGTACGGAGCGCGAACAGGTTCCTCCCATGACCGCGCGACCGCCTGTTCGCGTGATTACGCTCTCCTCACTCGCCAATTTGTCCGGACCGGAATAACGTCGCGGGCACGATTCTCCCGTGCTACCATCGAATCATCGTCAGATCGTTGACGGTGGTATGCGGATTGCACAGGACCTCGCGTGACAACGTCGATCGATTTCTCCTGGATGAGGGTGGTGTTGCGGTCACTTTTTGACGAGTCAACACCGGATACCGCTCGCGCTGCAATCACCTCGCCCGATGCACTGGCTGAATTACGCCGGGATCTTGAGATGCGCGTGCTTTCAGATGGAAGACTCGGACGAATACCAGCGGGCGAGTTTGGCGACAATCTCCTGATGGCATTGATCGCGCTCCGCCTGAAGTTTCCGCTCGAGGAAGCGTTTGAAAAGCTCGAAATCAATATCGCGATGCGTGAGCGTCGCGGCGCCGGCTGAGGAGTACGGTGAGAATGACGCCACAATCATCCGCCCGACAGGTCATGATCAATACGGCAGCTGTGCTGGCCGTGCTCTTTCTTGCCTGGTTTGTCATTCAGGTCAGATCGACGCTTGTTCTACTTCTGATCGGTATTCTCTTCGCTTCTGCCATTGAGCCAATCGTCAGTCGGCTGCGACGGCGTGGCCTGGGCAGAGCGCAGTCGATTCTCGCTGTCTATTTCGCATTGCTGGTACTGCTCGCACTCTTGATCGTCGCGGTTGCGCCGCCGCTGGTGACCCAGGGAACGAAACTGGTCAACGATGTGCCCACGCTGCTCGAGGATCTTCGCGCCGAGGCACTAAGGAGCGACAACGAATTCATTCGCGAGAGTGGCTCCAAGGGTATCGATGAAGCTCTCGATGCCTACCAACGAATACGAGAAAGTCCACCGATCCAGCAGGACCAGGCGTTGAGCTTTGCCACAACGATCGGCGGCAGCATCTTCTCAGTTGTCACCGTGCTGATCGTCGCCTTTTACTGGATGACGGAAAAGGCGATCGTGAAACGCCTGATCCTGGGTCTCTTCCCGATGGACCGCCGCGATCGCGCACACGGCATGTGGGACCAAATCGAATTTCGGATCGGCGGCTGGACACGGGGCCAACTCTTTCTCTGTCTCGTTATTGGTGTGCTCTCTGCGATCGCTTACTGGCTCATTGGTCTTGAATTCTGGTTGGCATTGGGTCTCTTTGCCGGTATTACCGAAATCATCCCATTCGTCGGACCGGTTCTAGGAGGTGGCGCGGCGTTTGCGGTTGCAATCACCGATTCCTGGCAAAAGGCCATCATCGTGCTTATCTTCGCCATCGCATTGCAGCAACTGGAGGGAGCCTTCCTTGTCCCTCGGGTTATGAAAAATGCGGTCGGAATGACCCCCTTGACTGTCATTCTGGCTGTCTTAATCGGGGGATCACTCGCGGGGGCGCTGGGTGCGATTCTTGCTATCCCGGTCGGTGCTGCGGCCCAGGTGCTGATCGGAGAGCTGTTATACAACCGCGCAGACGACCCGGATATGCGATCACGCGGACCGCGCGGGCGGCCCAAGCGACGTCGTGATGAACCAATTGAGCCGGTTCCGATACTCGCAAACAAGACTGAAAATCAACCCGGCACAGAACCTGCCCACTCCCCCTCGCGTGCGTGAAAGTGAGCCCGTCATGGAAGAGAACCCCGCTGCACCCCTCCCACTTCAAACAGTCGTCGGATTGTTCGATGATCAGATCGACGCAGAACACGCGCTAATTGCGCTGAGAAAATCGTCCCGTCCCGCTGCCAGCGTCTCCGTTCTGGCACGCGACCGCGCCTCTAAACAAGGCGGTGATTCGCCCATTGATGTCACGCGCGCGGTCATGGATACGGCGCTGTCAGCGATGAACGGTTGGCTGACCGGATTGGCGGCACTGATGGTGCCGGGCAATGGGACATTTCTCGCGGCGGGCCCAATTGGTGTCACGCTGGCTCGCGTGCAACCGGCCGACTACGGGTCGGAGAAGATCAGACCTGTTGATCACGACGAGGAAGATGCTCCTGTCGGCAGCGTTGGACACGCACTCGAACTCTTCGGTTTTCCCACTGACGAAGCGCATTACCTGGAACAGCGCCTGGCGGCCGGTTCAGCGCTGATCGCAGTGACGTCGCGCGAGGAGGAGCAAATTGAGGCAACATTGCGGACATTCGCCGATTTCGATGCGATCTTCATCGGTCAGGCAGAGACCGAAGAGGAGGTCATCGATGGAACTGAACGCTGGCTGGCGAACCCAATGGGCACCGAGTCCGCTGAAGTGATCATCGCGGACGTTGTCGTCACGTTGCGAAGCGCGCGGGCCAACGCGGGAGCGTTGGCCGAGGCCTTTACCTGGTGTGGTCTTGACGTACTCGATGTGGATGGTGCTCGTATCGGGGAAGTTGAAGACGTGCTGGTTGACGCCACTGCCGATTCGACTTTTCGGTACGTGATCGTAGCGCACGGTGGTGTGCTCGGTATCGCAGAGCGAAGAACTGCCGTGCCGACCGCGATTGTCGAACGCGAGGGAGAGTCAGTGCGACTTCTGAGTAGGCAGCCGAAACTCGCGAATGCACCGGTATTCGACCCGGGAACGCCGTTCAGCCGTAAGGACGAACTGGCTGCTCACCTCTTTTTCGGGGTAACCACCTACTGGAGCGATTCGTAGGCGCCAATATATCTGCGGAACCACCGATAAGTGGTCCAGCCCGCGGACGAAAAGTCGAAACGTATTCCGCCGACAATGTCGATAATGCCGGAGGAACACGTTTCAAGTCGTCTCGTTTTTCAGGTTAGGAATCCGACACCTTTGCGATGGCAGAGAGCAGCGCACCCGGTGCAGGTGAACCCTGCTCACGGAAGATGATCTTGCCATCTTTGCCGATCATCACAACTGTTCGCAAGATACGGCCACCCTCAGGTTTGAGTGCGCTATAGGCCGTCGAAACCGCAAGGCCCTCGTCGACAAGCAGATCAAACGGCAGATCAAGTTCGTCGATGAATTGCTGGTGACTTTCGGCCGAACCTTCGTTCACTCCGAACGGAATGGTGTCGACCGCCTCGAAATCGGCGATTGTGTCTCGGAGTGCGGAAAGTTGATCGGTGCAGCCGCTGGTCATATCCTGCGGGTAAAAAACGAGAATTGCGCGCTTGCTGCCCTTGAGCGCACTCAGGGCATGAATCTTGCCACCCGCTCCCTTGAGCGTGAAATCGGGCGCGATGTCTCCAACGTTGGCTGAATGCTGACTCATTGGTACTCCAGCTTTGGTGAGGTGCGACGGACAACTGAATCAATCACCGCAAGATTGCAAGTGAATTGTCCTATTGGATTGTACGTCCAATTTGCTGAATCGTTGCTTATGGAACGGACAACATCCGATCGAGCGCGACCAATGCATCCCGGCAAGTCACCGCATCGACCACGATCTCATTCACCACTTCGCCGGCTGCCAGGTGTTCGAGCGTCCACAACACATACGCCGGGTGTACCCGGTACATCGTCGAACATGGGCAGATGACTGGATCGAGGCAAAAGATGCGTTTGTCCGGCATCTCGTTTTGCAACCGGTTGACCAGATTGATCTCCGTGCCGACCGCGAAGGTCGTGCCAAGAGCGGCCGCCGTGATCTCGTCGATAATGAACTCGGTCGAACCATTCGAATCCGCGGCCTGCACAACCTCAAGCCGACATTCCGGGTGGACAATGACGTGAACTTCCGGGAATGCCTCGCGCGCCGCCTCGATCTGCGACACCGAAAAGCGGGCATGTACCGAGCAATACCCCTTCCAGAGAATTACGGTCGCATCCCGCAACTGCTCGGCGGTGTTTCCCCCAAGCGGTTGAAACGGATCCCAGACCACCATCTTGTCGGTCGAAATTCCTTTGGCAACTCCTGTGTTGCGTCCGAGATGCTCGTCCGGGAAGAAGAGAATTTTCTCGCCCCGTTCGAATGCCCAGTCATAGACTCGCGGCGCGTTCGACGAAGTGCAAACGATGCCACCGTTCCGCCCGCAAAAAGCCTTGAGACTCGCGGCCGAGTTCATATAGGTGATGGGCACGATTCCTTCGATCCCGAGCTCTTGCAGGCTGTTCCAGCATGCTTCGACATCGTCTGCCTTCGCCATGTCCGCCATCGAACATCCGGCTTCGAGGTTTGGCAGAATCACCCGTTGATCGGGTTGGGAAAGAATATCGGCGCTCTCCGCCATGAAGTGAACACCACAGAAGAGGATGAATTCGGCCTCGGTGCGGTTCGCTGCCTGCTGCGAAAGTTTGAACGAGTCACCACGGAAATCGGCGAACTGGATGACTTCGTCGCGCTGGTAGTGATGCCCGAGTATTACGAGACGATCACCCAGCTGATTCCGCAACGCCCAGATGCGTTCGTCTCGTTCGGCGGCCGGGAGTTTGAAGTAATCGCGGGGTATCTTTTGCTGTTTGAGAGGAGTTACCTCATAACGTTCGAGCGTTTCATAAGCGCCAACTCCCTCTTCGGGAACGCAGCTGGCGGAAGTGAGTTGGGATTCAACGAACCATCGAGAGGGTTTGCTGCCGAATTGCAGATCATGACGCTCAAGAACGGGAACCGTGGATGCCATCTGGATTGACTCCTGCGCCAATCTGCCACATTTGACAGCTGCGCCCCTCCGAAGGTTGACCTCGAAGGTGTGTAACGGCGGGTCCAAGCCGGCAAAAGTGCCTGCCGCGAGCCGTTCCGCAGGATTATGAAGAGATTGTTAGTAATTGTCAAGATGACACTAACTCAGATTTGTCCCGGGTACCCGGATTTGGGTCGCGATATGTGGTTCCCAGGTTCAACCTCGTATCATTAGGGGGTATCGTTCGAACGCAATCGGGAGAAATCGTCCTTGACAGCGCAGACTGAGTTATTGACCCGCGAGCAGGTCCCCGTCGACGAGACGTGGGATCTCACGACGATTTACGAGAATCTCGCCGCATGGGAAATTGAGTTTCAATCCGCCAGATCCCTGGTGGAATCCGCTGCCTCTCACCGTGGTCACCTGGCGGCAAGTCCGGAGCGACTGCGACAAGCGCTCACCGAATCGCTTGAGATCCAGGAGCGATTGGAACGCCTCGTTGTCTATGCCAGACTGATCCTCGATGAGAACGTCGCGCTCAGCGAATCGAACGGTCGAATGGACCGAGTCACCGCGTTGTCGATCGAAGTAGGCGAGGCCCTTGCCTTTTTTGATCCGGAAGTCATCGCTATTCCCGATGAGCAATGGGCATCCTTCGAAACCGCGTCCGCGCTGTCTCCTTACCGTCATCTCCTGTCGGACCTTCGACGTCACGCCCCGCACACCCGTTCAATTGAAATCGAGGAGTTGCTCGTGCAGAGCACCGATCTCGCCCGTGCCCCTCGTGAGATCTTCAGTGCGCTGGACAACGCTGATATCGAGTACGGAATGGTCTACGATGACGACGGCAATGACGTCAAATTGACCAAGGGACGATACCAGGTGCTCATGGAGAGCCGGAATCGTGACGTTCGCAAGAATGCCTACGCCACGCTCTTTCAAGCCTACGAGGCGCACAAAAACACGCTCGCCTCAATTCATGCCTCTTCGGTTCGCAAGGATCTCTTCTTCGCCCGCGCCCGTGGTCACGCCACGTCTAGAGATGCCGCGCTTTTTGGCAACAATCTCCCGGGAACGGTCTACGATGCGCTCCTGACCGCGACCCGCGAAGCTCGCCCCGTCATCGACCGCTACCAGGCGTTGCGACGGCGTGCGCTGGGAATCGACGATCTGGCGATGTATGACATGTATGTCCAGCTCGGTGCCGAACCCGAACGCACATTTACCTATGGCGAAGCCGTCGATGTGGTTGCCCGCGGCGCTGGCGCTCTCGGCGAATCGTATGTGAACGATATGGTCGCAGGACTGCGTGGCCGCTGGGTCGATGTTCGGGAAACGCAGGGCAAGCGGTCAGGCGCATACTCCTGGGGTGCATATGGACGACCTCCAGTCATCCTGATGAACTGGAACGGTTCCGTCGATCACGTCTTCACCCTTGCCCATGAAGCCGGCCACGCGATGCACAGCTTTTACGCTGACCGCGCCCAGCCGTACCACAACGCCCAGTACAGCATCTTCCTGGCAGAGGTTGCGTCAACACTCAACGAAATTCTCCTCACCTGGCAGTTGCTCCGGGAATTGCCCCAAGACGATGTCAAGGGACGGTTTACCATCCTGAATCGTCTTGCCGACACCATCTCCGGCACACTCGTTCGCCAGGCAATGTTCGCCGAGTTCGAACTCCGTACACATGACATCGCCGAGCGCGGTGAACCGCTGTCACTCGAAGCACTGAATGCGATCTACGGCGAGATGCTGGAGGCGTACGTTCCGGGAGTCCTCAACGACGAGCGCACTCGACTTGGCTGGAGCCGGGTGCCCCATTTCTATGGTGCGTTTTATGTGTTCCAGTATGCGACCGGCATTTCGGCGGCGATCTCACTCGCGCGGTCAATTCGCGATGAAGGACAACCCGCCACGGAGCGCTATCTCGCAATGCTGAGCGCCGGGGGATCGGACTACCCGCTCAATGTTTTGCGGGCGGCAGGGGTCGATCTCGAATCACCGGAACCGGTGCGTGACGCACTCAAAGAATTCGACACGATCATCGGCGATCTCGAAGCGTTGGCCGATCGCGGCGCACTCGAGCAGTAGGAGCCGTCATGGATCGCTTCGCCGCAGAGAAAATTCGCGGGTTTGGCACCTCCATTTTTGCCGAAATGAGCCGTTTGGCGGTTCAGCACGGCGCGGTTAACCTGGGGCAGGGATTTCCCGATTTTCAGGGGCCGGATTTCGTGAAGGAGGCTGCCAAGGCCGCGATCGATGCCGACCTGAATCAGTACGCCGTCTCCCACGGGGCGCCAAGATTGCGTGCCGCGATTGCCCAAAGCTGGAGTCCAATGCTCGGACGCGAGATCGATGCCGATCGCGAAATTACCGTTACCAGCGGAGCAACAGAGACGATTTTCGACGCCTTGCAGGCTTTTCTCGGGCCTGGCGATGAGGTCATTTCATTCGAACCCTTTTACGATTCGTACCCGGCCAGTGCGGTGCTCGCGGGTGCGAAGCTCATTCCAGTTACTCTGCGCCCACCTGACTGGTCGTTCGTGATGGAAGAACTCCATGCGGCTTTTTCGCCCCGAACCCGCGTGTTGCTGCTCAATACGCCGCACAATCCGACCGGAAAGGTCTTCAGTCGGTCTGAACTAACCGCGATTGCGGCACTTGCCCAGGAACACGATGTGCTCGTTATCGCGGACGAGGTTTATGACCGGATTACCTACGATGGCGTGGAACACATCTCAATGGCGACGCTTCCCGGCATGTGGAAGCGAACGCTGACCATCAACTCGACCGGCAAAACCTTCAGCATGACCGGATGGAAAATCGGCTTTGCGATCGGCCCTGCCTCGCTCAACACTGCACTTCGTCTCGTTCATCAGTTCGTCACCTTCGCTTCGGCGACGCCCTTCCAGGACGCGATGGCCGTGGCCTATGAGTCGGCTGAGGAACGTGGCTACTACGTGCAACTCCAGAGTGAGTACACCGATCGCCGTGCTCTTCTGCGGGATGCGCTCGAAGCGAGCGGTCTTCCGACTCTGCCAATCTCCGGTAGCTATTTCCTGATGGCCGACTTCAACCACCTCGAATTCGCCGATGACGTGGAATTCTGTCGTTTCCTGGCGACCGAGGTCGGGGTAGCGGCCGTTCCACCCTCCGCCTTTTACGCGGACAAGGCACGTGCGAGCAAACTCGCCCGCTTCTGTTTCGCCAAGCGGGGTGAAACGTTGAACGAGGCCGCCGTCAGACTCGCGCGGTTGCCGGAGCTTGTTGCTGCGCGATAGGGGAACTTCGTCTCGATGGAGCGCTCGCCCCTGCGTATCGACTGCGTATCGACCGAATCGTCGCCACTCCCGCGCCCGCACAAATCCCATTTGCTCGTAAAGCGCCAGGGGCCCGTCATTCTCACCTTCGACATTCAATTGTGCCCCAATTGCTCCTGCCGCCGCGACGCGATGGACACCCCAGGCGAGAAGTGCTTTGCCAAGACCCTTCCCTCGCCATTCCGGCAGAAGTCCGATGAATTTCACCTCCCCGGCCTCACCCGGACCGTGGTCGTGCGCGCTCCTGCACATCCCGATCAACTTCCCGCTCGACCTCTCCGCCAGCACCAACGTCATCGACGGATCATACCCAGGCCGAGACTTTGCCCAATCAACGATCTCTCGGGTTATCTGCAATGGTGTCGGGTGACCTGCGAATGCCGTATTGAAGAGCCTGACGTACTCGTCCAGATCGACCTCGTCGATCGACCGTGCCTCGATCCCCTCGGGCAAAACAGGGGGAGGAACGTAGCGTTCGGGAGAGAGATTGAGTTGCCAGAGACTCCCGCTATGGCGCATCCCCAGTGAGGAGTAGAAGGCAGCGGCGCCTTCTACTCCATCGGGGAGCCACAGCAGGAGGCGTTCACCAGTCGACTCGATGAATGATTGCTCGGCGAAATCGACCAGCTTTCGGCCAATTCCCATGCGACGATTCTCGCTCTGCACAACGAGGAGATGCGCATCGGCATGGAGAAATCCCGCCACGTCTCCTTCCGAAACCGCGACAAAGACACCTTCTGGATGAATCGGGAGACGGTCGACCAGCATGTCAACATCTGAAGCATTGAAGCCGTCCAGCATTCCCGCTGTGACCGCTTCCTGCCACATCACTCGTATCGGCTCGGCATCTTCAACAGTGACTGCCCTGAGGTCGACGCTCATCATGCACTGAATGCGGGCTGATCGACGACTTTGATCGTCTGAAGATGGTGATCGGAGCAGCCCGAGATGTACATACCCAGTTTCGCGATCATCGCCAGGTACTCGAGTTTCTCCGGCAGGATCACATCACCGGGCGCGAGTACCGGGATACCCGGCGGGTAGGGGATGACCAGTTCCGCTGAGATTTGACCAATTGCCTCCGCCAACGGAATGGTTCTCGTGCGGGCGTAAAACGCCTCACGCGGAGTCATCGCCTGCACACCGGGCGCAATCACTGCACCGGATGAGCGCAGATGTTTACCGCCATTTCCGTTGACGAGCCCGTGCCGGCCCTCTGCAATCGTCTGCATGGCGTGCACAAGTTTGTCGATCGAGTTCTGCGAATCGCCGACGGTGATCAGGCAAACGATTCCACTGAGATCGCTCAACTCGGGCACGATGCTGAACTTGAAGCGAAGCATCTCCTCGACTTCGAATCCGGTCAACCCGATGCCATGGACATCGATCACCAGCTTCGTCAGATCGTAAGTCTTCACCCCAAGTTGTTCGCCGTCGAGCACCGAAATACCGGGTATAGCCTGAATGCGTCGTCGTGCCTGCTCTGCCAGGATAATCGTTCTGCCTATGAGTTCCTCACCGTGGAGCGCCATCTGACGACGGCAGGTGTCGATCGAGGCCAGAATGAATGCTGCCGGACTGGTTGTCTGTGACATTCCGACGGTGCTGCTCAAACGACCGATATCCACCCGCGGGCCCTGCACATTCAGAATCGCGGATTGCGTGATCGCGCCGAGCACCTTGTGGGTGCTTGCGACTGCGCCGTCGATTCCGGATTCCATGGCAGATTTGGGTAGCGCCGGGTGAAAGTGGAAGTGCGGACCCCAGGCCTCGTCGACATAAACCGGAACACCCCGCGCATGGGAGACATCCGCGATCGCGACCAGGTCGGACGAGATCCCGCAGTAGGATGGACTGACTAGAATGACCAACTTCGCCTTCGGATGCGCGTCCAGCGCGGCAGCTATATCGGCTGGATGGACGCCAATGCCGATGTTGTGCTCCGGGTGAAGACGAGGGGCGACGTAGATCGGTTTGGCGCCGGTGTGAATCAACGCGACCATCATCGATTTATGAACGTCGCGCGCGATGATCACCTCATCGCCGGGTCCGAGCATTGAGAGCAGGAACGCATGATTTCCGGCAGATGAGCCGTTGACCAGATAGTAGGTTCGATCTGCTCCCCAGGCGTCTGCACCCAGTTCTTCTGCCTGACGCTGGATATCCCACTTGAAATGAATGTCGTCGACACCGCCGCTGACCGGAATGTCTGACATCAACGCCTGTTGGCCGAAGAATTCAATTAGCTCTGGATCGACACCCGCGCCCAGTTTGTGACCCGGCGTGGTGAACGGCGTCATATTCATTTCGCGGTAGCGCTGCATGCCTTCCAGCATGGGTGCCCGCGTGTGATCGATCACTTCAGGACGGGTTCGCGCCTTGCGCTCGGATTCAGCCAACTGCCCGACCGTTTCGATAAACGTCGTCGTTGCCACCGTCTCCATCAGCACTCCCAACCTCTCAGAACCGACTACTCCTCTATATCAGTAGTGTAGTGTCGGAGATTTGGGTTTTGGGCGGAACTGCTAAAGGGCACAATTCAAAAAGTAGTTATTGTGACAATTGCACAATAACTACTTCTGTTTTCGTCACTATTATCCGAGTTGTGGACCTATCCGCGCTCGAAGTAACGCTCCCGTTCCCAATCGGTCACCACGGAGTCGTATGTCTGCTGCTCGACCCGGGCGTAATTCAAGTAGTGGGCATGAACGAGTTCACCAAACGCCGCCCGCACCATGTCACTCTCTTCCCACGACTCGATAGCCTCATACAGCGCCCGTGGCACTCGGGGTAATCCCTTCGCCAGATATCCATTGCCGACAAACGCTTCCGGGGGTTCGATCCGGTTTTCGATTCCGAACCTGCCCGACGCCAGTACCGCCGCGTAAGAGAGGTAAGGATTCGCGTCGCCACCGGGAAAGCGATTCTCGATCCGCAACCCCTTACCACGACCCACGATCCGGAATCCGCATGTGCGATTGTCTTTCGACCACACAATGTTCACCGGCGCCCAGCTCGCCGAAGCGAATCGTTTGTAGGAGTTCACGGTCGGAGCGATGCAGAGCGAAAAATCGCGCGCACCGGCCATCATCCCACCCAGAAACCAGCGCATCGTTTGCGACATCTCATCCGGTCTGTTCGGATCGTGAAAGAGATTCCGCTCTGCCGCGTGATCCCACAAACTGACGTGGATGTGACCGCTCGAACCCGTCCAGGTGTGATCGGGTTTGGCCATGAAGGTGACCGACATCCCGTTCTGGTATGCGATCTCCTTGCAGCCATGTTTCAGCAGCGCGCCGCGATCAGCCGACGTCAGCGCATCCGCGTAATGAATATTGACCTCATGTTGACCCGGCGCCGCCTCGCCTTTCGAGAATTCAATCGGAACCCCGGCCGCATTCATCAAATTCCGAAACTGCCGGTAGAGCGGTTCCGCCTTTGTCGCCTGCAGGAGGTGGTAATCCTCGTTGTACCAGCCAAAGCGCTGAAGGTTGTCGAATCCCTTTGCATGGGCCTGCTCATAGGTATCGGTTAGCACGTAGAACTCAAGTTCCGAGGCCATCATTGCGGTGAAACCCAGATTTGCGAGTTTTTCGATCTCATGTTTAAGAACGGATCGCGGTGCGACTGGCACCAATTCGCCGCTCTCCTCGATCACCGCATCACCGAAAACAAACGCCGTCTTCTCGAGCCACGGTATCCGTCGTAACGTGGTCCAATCGGAACGGGCGAGATAATCCCCGTAACCGGAATTCCAGTTCATCATCGGGTAACCGTCCGGTGTATTCATCTCCATATCGCTGCCGAGCAGATAGGTACAGAAATGCGTGCCGTGCTCCAGCAACGATTCGACGAAGAACGAGGCCACCACCCGCTTTCCGACCAATCGACCCTGCATGTCGCACACGGCCGAAATGACGGTATCGATCTCATCGGTCGCCACCAGGTGCTTCAGTTCCTCGACCGTGATCATGCCCTTGACTGCTACCACCCGCTAACCCTCATTTCTGCTGCATGATGCGACATTTCGTGCTCCCACCACCCGGCCCCAGGTGTCATCCAATGTGGCCCGCCCGGCCACCAATCGCATGCCAGCCAGTCTCTCCCCCTGGTCACCTGAGGCACGAAGGATCTCCGCGGAGTGCGTCGTCACTCGAAGTCCCCCGTGAATTCGAACAAAAGATCCTTCGATGTCGCTCTAACGATGACGCATGTGCAGGCGGATCAAATGGACAGTTCAGGCTGGAAAGATCACGGCCGTGTGAGGGAGGCACCCGGATGGTGCGGCCCCTGTTCAACACCAAGGGTCGGCGGCCCGCGACCTACCCCAACCCATAAAACCGCTTCGCGTTTTCAGACCACAGCTTGCGCTTCGCCGCCTCCGAAAAACCGGCAGTCAGTGCGTCGAGCGTCTTATACCAGCGCCGGTACTCCGAGGCGAGCGTCACTACGGGCCAATCGCTCCCGAACATCACACGCTCCTCGCCAAACACCGTCAGCGCGTGCATCGCGTAAGGGGCGATCTCCTCGACCGTCCAGCCATCATGGTTTGCTTCCGTCACAACCCCGCTGATCTTGCAGCAGACATTCGGAAATGACGCCAGATCCGCCAGTTGTGTTGCCCAGGGTTCGAACTCGCCGCCGCGAATGTCGGGCTTGGCAATGTGGTCCATCACGAATTGGGTATCCGGGCACTGCCGGACCAGTTCGACATTCTGCGCCAACTGGGTGGAATTGCAGCAGATATCCGAAACCAGACCGAGTTCTCCCAGAATCTGATTCCCCCGCACGAAGTCGGGTTGGAGGCAATAGGCGGGATCCGGTTCATCCTGCACGATTCGGCGGACGCCCTTGATTTGCGGTCCGATTGCGGCCAGTTCCTTCAGGAAATAGCGTCCGCGCTCACCGAACTCCAGCGGCGCCCATGGCACAATCCCGAGCACCCGGGAATCGCGCTCTGCCAACGCGACCAGATCGCGCGCCTCCAGCATTGCGTACGGCGGGGCGACCTCGACCTGCAAATAGACGAGCCCCTCGACGTCGATTCCAGCCGTTGCCGCCTCATACTCGGGCAGATTCATCGGTTGGTTGATCTTCGGCACCTTGTCCAACCACGGAATGCGGTAGAGGGCGGGATTCCAGAGATGAACATGCGAATCAACAATCGGAAATGCCGGCATGGGTAGCGCTCCTTATCGTGCCCGATCGGGAAACCCGTGGCACAAGACGAAAACCGCGCAAGTTGATGGCAATACTTTAGCGCACCACGGATTCGACTGCGTCCGATTGAACGAAAACGATTAAGATCAGTGCGAAGAGAGTGGCTGCCGGAATGATGCAGTCATGGATGGAGACAAGCAGAGGAGTGAAGCGTGCGGCTCGCGGGGAAAGTGGCGCTCATCACGGGCGCGGCAAGTGGAATGGGTCGGGTCGCGACCCGCATCTTTGTCGAACAGGGCGCAATGGTGATCGCCGCTGATTTGAAACAGGAAGCGCTCGATCAAACGCTCGCCGAGATCGAACCCGGCCTGCGCGATTCTGTTCTGACCGTCACGGGAGACGTTTCCGTGAGCGCAGACGTCAAGGGTTGGATTGATCAGGGAATTGCGAAATTCGGCAAAGTGAACGTGCTTTACAACAATGCCGGCATCATGCCCGACGAAGACACATCCGTTATCGAAACCAGTGAAGAGACCTTCCAGCGCATAATGGATGTCAACGTGAAGGGCATATTCCTCTGTTGCAAACATGGCATCCCTGCGCTCCAGGCGGCCGGTGGCGGCTCGGTGATCAACATTGGGTCATTTGTCGCGATCATGGGATGCAGCATTCCACAGGATGCCTACACGACTTCTAAGGGCGCCGTGCTCGCATTGACCCACTCCCTCGCAGTCCAATATGGGAAAGATGGCATCCGCGCCAACTCCATCTGCCCTGGACCAGTTCTGACTCCGCTGATGGAAACGCTCTTCGCGACTGAA
>Ga0105048_10010572_pt1 | contig 14611 bp, 15 predicted proteins | sample MAT05_FD_78382 | JGI IMG/M metagenome (GOLD analysis project Ga0105048, IMG submission 78382) | Freshwater microbial communities from Lake Fryxell liftoff mats and glacier meltwater in Antarctica - MAT-05 | ecosystem: Environmental > Aquatic > Freshwater > Ice > Liftoff microbial mat | place...
GCAGGGCACTCATTAAGCAATTTGGCAACCGAGACGGCGAGCGATTGCCATTCTTGCCACATGGCGAAACTTCTGCTCTTGGACCAGCCTGACGTATGGGCAGCTTTGAGGTTCGCACCGCCGATGTCAAGTCCAACCCACGGATCGCGTGGACTCGACTTTGATTGCGGGAGTTGGCTTGATATCGAAACGTTCACGTTTTAGGAGCAATCAAAGCGGGCAAGTAAGGTTCTTCCTATCCATTAAACGATGAGCATGCAATCGCCATAGCTATAGAAGCGGTACTCTTGTTCGATGGCTTTTTGGTACGCTTCCATGATCAACTCTTGACCTGCAAAGGCAGAGACGAGCACAAGCAGGCTGCTGCGCGGCAAGTGAAAATTGGTCAGCAACACATCGACAGCCTTGAATTGGTGCCCCGGTCGAATAAAGATATCGGTCTGTCCACTCCACGGAACGAGCGAACCGTTGCCGGACATAGCAGCGGTCTCGAGCGTTCGTGTCGTGGTCGTTCCTACGGCAACGATGCGCCCCCCTTCGGCGCGACAGCCGGTCAATCGCTTCACGACGGGTTCGGTAATCTGCGCGACCTCACTATGCATTTTGTGTTCGGATAAGCGAGCGGTTTGGATTGGTCGAAAAGTGCCCAGGCCGACATGGAGGGTCACGGATACCAACGCGACTCCAGCCGATCGTATGCGCTGGATCAATTCATGTGTAAGATGAAGTCCAGCGGTAGGAGCTGCCACGGAACCTGGGTTTCTCGCGTAAACGGTTTGGTAACGTTCCTTGTCGATGGCAGTCATTTGGCCGTCCCGGATGTACGGCGGCAAAGGGACTCGACCATTGCTCTCGAGCAATTCAAGCCATGGAATATTGGGCTCGGGCCTAAGAAGCATGTGACCTCGTTCCGAGCCAGCCACGACAATTAGTTTTTGTTTTTCACGACCTTCGGGATCGCGTACGACGATCTCTTCGCCCGGTTGGATATAGCCACGCGTTTTGCAAATCAGCTCGGCGACGCCGTTTTCCTCTCGCAGAAACAGGCCTTCCCAACGACCGCGGGTCTGAGCGCGAAACCCGATAAGACGAGCCGGAATGACCTTCGAGTCGTTGACGGCCATTGCGTCACCAGCCCGCAAAAAGGAAGGGAGATCACGGACCGAAACATGATCGATGTGACCGGTCGCCCGATGGAGTACCATCATCCGCGAATCGGTACGCTTTGACGTAGGCTCCTGCGCAATGAGTTCGCGGGGCAAGTCAAAATCGTACTCATCCAGTTCGTTTTTCGCGTTTTTTTTGGGTGTGTTGGTGCTTTTTGATCGATCGGCCACGAAGCGTTATCCGTAAGCAATTGGGGCGTGAGCGAGTCGATGAACGAGCATGCTCAGGTAATTCAGCGCTCTACCCATTCTAACCCCAATTGGCGTATCACGCAGGGGCTTTAATCGAGTGGTTTTTGTCAACCGTCGTTCAACCGTCCTTCAACCCCATTAAACGCCGTTAAACGCCGTTAAACGATAATGTTATACGTCCATGACCATGGCACCGTGTCGAAGCGCCTGGACCGGATCGGACCAAGTTGGTATGAATTCTTGAGCTACGAAGCCGTGATAACCTGTTTCAAGAATCGCTCGCAGGATTGGAGGATAGTTGATCTCTTGCGTGTCATCCAATTCACCGCGGCCTGGATTTCCTGCCGTATGATAGTGTCCGATCAGCGAATGGTACTTTTGGATTCTGCGAATGACATCGCCGTTCATGATCTGCACATGGTAGATATCAAAGAGCAGTTTGAAATAAGGTGAATCCATTCGCTTTACCAACTCAAAACAGTGTTCAACATCATCGCCAAAATAGCCAGGGTGCCCCTTCATTGGATGGGTACTATCTCGCGAATTGAGATGTTCTAGGACGATTGTAATTTTGTGCTTCTCAGCGTGGCTGATCACTTGCTTCCAGCAATCGAGGCAGTTCTTGTCGGCCAATGCGTCTGGCATGTCGGCGACACGCATGCCAGTAAAGGTGATGACGCTGGGGGCTCCAAATTCGACAGCGATGTCAATTCCTTTCATGATTTTTGAAACGCATTCGACGTGGTTTGCCAAATCTGTCGGTCCCTTCGCGAAACCATGACTTCCGACCAAGGCAATTTTGAGCCCATTTTCGAGAGCAAGGGGGTAAAACTTGGAGTCGATGCCTTCGATAGCTTCAATCCTAATGCTAACGCAGTGGTCTATTAATTCAGCGACCGGCATTGGATTGAAGCACCAACCCATGACCGATTGTCGTATTAGCTTGTTCGTAACTTGGAACTGGCCGAGGACGGAATTTTTTGGTGTTTGGGATGCGTTCGCACTGGAACTTCCAGTTGCCAGGATAGCGGTGGTTACAGCCGCGGATGCCAACATCGATCTCCTGGAAAGTGATTCTACATCGTGTTCTGGCAAGTTTTTCATGGCGAATCGCTCACGGGGTTTGTCAATGGGTTTGCGTAGGCTACGGAGCATTTTAGCTTCCCAGGGCTTTGGCAGGCTCAACGACTCCGATACAATTAGTAAAAGTTTCTCTCCCAACCTCCAAAAGCGGTGCAACGTATGAAAAATTTACGCAACTACCTTTCCCGATCCAAACGAGCTTGTGCTACAGGTTGTGTGGTCCTCGTATCACTTTTGTTTTCCTCCGAAAACGCTCACTCCAACGAATCAAAAATGCAGATCGAAACAGCCCCATACGGCAAAACGACCGACGGACAAAACGTCACACTCTTTACACTGACTAATGGCAGCGGCAATACCGTCCAAATGATTGACTATGGCGCGATCGTCGTTTCTATTAATGTTCCTGACCGAAACGGCAAAAAGACCAATGTGACCGCAGGCTTTTCATCGATCGACGGGTATTTGCAGCGTCACCCCTATTTTGGCTCGACTGTTGGTCGGTATTGCAATCGAATCGCCAAAGGCACTTTTTCCATTGACGGTACCAATTACAAGTTGGCGATCAATAATGGTCCTAACCATTTGCATGGTGGTGCGGTAGGCTTTGATAAACTCATGTGGAAGGCAACCGAAATCAAGTCGGAGTCGAACGTGGGACTCCGATTCTCCTTGGTCAGCCCGGATGGCCAAGAGGGCTACCCTGGAAAGCTTAGTGTTACGGCTGAGTACACTTGGGACAATAACAATGAGTTGGCCATTCGTTTTTCGGCGACGACCGATAAGGCGACCCATCTCAATTTGACCAATCATGCCTACTTCAATTTGTCAGGCGCAAAAAACGGGTCGATTTACAAGCATGAGCTAACGCTCCCTTGCAGCAAGTATTTGCCCGTGGATGACAACATGATACCGCTCGGGCAACTAGCTTCCGTAACCAATTCGCCCTTAGACTTTACGTCCAAACGAGCCATTGGAGAAAGAATTGCCGAGCTGAAACAAACTGATGGCTATGACCATTGCTTTGTGGTCGACGGTGCCGCAGGCAAGCTTCGGCTGGCCGCAAATGTGGTGGACCCTGCAAGTGGTCGAACGATGGTAGTCAAGACAACTCAACCAGGGATTCAGTTGTATTCCGGAAATTTCCTGAGCGGAGAAGCGGACAATGCAGGGTTTAACAAGCACGAAGCCTTTTGTTTAGAAACGCAGCATTTTCCTGACACCCCAAACCAAACTTCCTTCCCATCCACAATGCTAAAGCCGGGCCAAACATTCGACGAGACAACGACTTACCGTTTTGGGGTGACCAGATAAGCTGTGCGTGGACTATGCGACAAATAGCAGGCGGGCAAAGCCGAGGGGAGCGCGAGTTGTGGCGACCAGTTTTAGTATGCCAAAACGCATCCGCCGGGGAAAAGCCCCGAACGGATGGGCTAGCGATATTGTCCAGCTCGAGCCTAGCGCTTTAACATGCGAGCGATCACAAAAATGACCAAAGCACCAATGAGTCCACCGCCCCCAAGCATGTAGATCAACGAGTATTCAATGGCTGCAAACGGCACTACTTGGAATAAGTCCATGACACGGTCCCCGGTTTAACGTCTTAAACGTGCTAGTAGGCCCGACGCCAACTAGCTTTAATTCATCCTTAGCAATAAACGCAATAGCCGTGCCAATTGTTTCATTGTTGGCGAATCGTCCTGTAGGTGATGGATAAGCGACCATCTTGATTCCTTGGGGACCGCTCAGGGGTCAACTACCCAGCCTCGCTCTGCAAATTCTTCGATGACGGATTCTATTGACTGTTCCAGTTTTTCCAGTTCTCCAGAGTGGAAAAATTCCAGATCTCCGCTAGCGGCTGCGTCCTCGAGTCGATGTGCAAGCTCGACCGTGGGTTGAGCAAAAAAGGTGGATGCCAAGCCTTTCAGGCTGTGCAGTGCGGATCTGGTTTGGGTTGCACTTTTATTAGCCACCGCGGTCTTCAGCTCATTCAGGATCAGGGGGGCGTCCTCTCTGAACATTCCGGCCAATTCCACCAGCAGATTTCGATTTCCGTCCAAAGCCCCAAGCGCTCGCTTCTCATCAATTTGAAACATGTTGTCGGCGTTTGTTGTAGGAAGTAGGGTCTGCGGTCAAGGTTCAAACGAAGTTCATTGTTCAAGCGAAGGCAAGAAAGGGCAATTGGCGTGCCAATTTGAGGACAACAATCTCAGAAGTTCTCTGCATTTTGCTTGTCTCGTTGATAGTCGAACCGATGCATGGCGAGAAAGACGTTATAATTATTAGTCGAGGAGTTTCATGACGCATCGAGGTTTTCTTGGTCGAAAAAACGAGGCGAGCGATCCTTAGTGACTAGATTTAACGTCGTACACCCGTTAAAAATACGAAGGCAGAAAATTTTCTTGCCAGGGGAGTATTGGATTGACCAAAGTACTGATTATTGATGATGACCGTTCTGTCCGCCACATTGTAGCTAGTGGATTGGATGGATATTGTGGGATATCCGTCGTGCCAGCAGCGGATGGCGATGTCGGCTTGGATTTGCTGGATTCCGAAAAACCATCCGTCGTTCTGTTAGACGTTTTCCTGCCAAATCATAATGGGCTGGAATTGTTCCGGAAAATTCGGGCGATTGACCGCAAACTGCCTGTCATCTTCATCACCGGCGATACTTCAAGTGAGACAGCCATCCAAGCCATGCGTGCGGGTGCATTCGACTATCTCTCAAAGCCTCTCGACATTGGGCAGATTCGGAGTCTGACTCTGAGCGCTCTCAAGGCGCGACGCATGATGGATGAGCCGGTGGCATTTCAGGTCGGGGAAGGCGAATCGGGTGGAGAGCGATTCGTCGGCAAATCCAAGGCGATGATCGAAGTCTACAAAGCCATTGGTCGCGTCGCGGCTGAAAATGTAACGGTCCTGATCCGAGGTGAAAGCGGATGCGGCAAGGAACTGGTTGCACGCGCTTTGGTCCAGCACAGCGACCGAGCGGATAAGCCTTTTGTGGCTGTCAATTGCGCAGCGATCCCGGATCAACTTCTAGAGAGCGAACTCTTCGGGCACGAAAAAGGGGCGTTTACCGGAGCGGAACGGCGTCGCATTGGCAGATTCGAGCAATGCGATGGCGGAACGATCTTTTTGGATGAAATTGGCGACATGTCAACCATCATTCAGGGCAAGGTTCTGAGGCTCCTTCAAGAACAAAAGTTCGAACGCGTTGGCGGAAACGAATTGGTTACCACCAACGTCCGAGTCATCGCCGCAACCAATCGTCCCCTCGAACAAATGGTGAAACAGAATGAGTTTCGGGAGGATTTGCTGTACCGATTGAATGGTTTCACGATCGAACTTCCTCCGTTAAAAGAACGACGAGAGGACATTCCGCTTTTGCTAGAGTATTTCCTTCGCCGCGCGAAGTCTGAGATGGGCAAGAAGGACATTCAAGGGATTGCGCCCGCAGCTTACCATTTTCTGCTCAAGTACGATTGGCCGGGCAACGTCCGGCAGCTTCAGTCGGTCGTGCGTCAATCGATGATCAACACAACTGGAACTGTTATCGGGGCAGATAACTTACCACCGTTTGTTTGCTCGCAATCCGATACCATGGTAGAGCCCGCACCAATTGCAAATGTCATCCCAATTGAAGTTGCAACGTCGAACCTATCGACACAAGGACCAAGCGATGGCGAAAACCAAGTTACCCATCAAAGCACGGACGAAGTGTGGCCGGCAACCGTCGATGATTTTCAACTTTTCAAATTCATCGAAGAGAAACTGGCGCTTGGTTCAACCAACCTATATGCCGAAGCGTTAGAACACATGGAACGTCGATTGTTCGCAAAAATCCTAGATGTGGCCGGAGGAAATCAATCCAAAACCGCTGAAATTCTGGGTATCACGCGCGGTAAAGTTCGAGATCGGATTGCCGCCTTTGGCATCCAACTCGAACGCACGGTGACCGTGGGTAAACAATAGTTCCTGCATGCTGCAGCTTACCGCACCCTTCTTTCGTCGGAACTTGCAACAGGTGTCGGAGGCCGTTGGCCAGGTCCTTGGCGATGTGCCTCATCCATGATAGGCCGAATCAGATGTTGCTCTCCGAGGTTACGGCAGGTAGTCTTTTCAGTGTTAGTCCAGAATCCGATTCGCTGGCATTTCAAATTCAAGTAAAAAACGGGAGTACGAGCGCAAATGCACTATAATTTCAAGGGAAAGAATGCATTGGTGACCGGATCCTCGAAGGGGATTGGGAGGGCTGTCGCCATGGCTCTGGCACAAGGTGGTGCAAATGTAACAGTCAATTGCAGCTCGAGCAAAGATCAAGCCGACGAGGTTGCCGAAGAGATTCGCAAGCTCGGCTGCAAAGCCCTCGTCGTGGCTTGCGACGTGTCGGATTTGGCTGCCGTCGAGGATATGGTTCAACGGACCGTAAGTGAGTTTGGTAGCTTGGATGTCTTCGTATCCAATGCGGTTTATAGCGATCGTCAATTGATGGTCGAAGCGGATATGGTTGGCTTTCGTCGTACAATCGAAGTTAGTATGTGGGGAGCGTTGCACGGAGTTCGAGCCTCGGCTCAGCAAATGATCAAGCAAGGCTGGGGTGGCAGTATCACGGTGGTCAGCTCTCCCCACTCGATCATTCCGTTTCCAACCGCCATGGCCTACAACATGGCCAAAGCCGCGATTGACCATATGGCCCGAACCGCGGCTATCGAGTTGATTCAACATGGAATTCGAGTCAACGTTTTTCATCCAGGCTGGATCGATACACCTGGAGAAAGAAAATTCTTTTCGGAAGAACAACTTGCCAACGGCGCACAACAGATACCCATGAAGCGTCTAGGGACTTCGGAAGAAATGGCGCATGGCATCTGCTTCACGTTAAGCGAGGAAGCAGCTTACATGACAGGAACTACGCTTACGATGGACGGGGGCGTGGGCTTACCGTGGTGGTCCAAACGGACCGAAGGTGGGCAGTAAGGCAGGTGAAGTCTGAAGTCTGAAGTCTGAAGTCTGGCCGACATGCCTCCACCGACCCCGTCTGGCCGACATGCCTCCACCGACCCCGTGTCGGTGGAGCGATGATTGGCAGCTACTTCGTTACCCACATGGACTGCTCTCCACCGACCCTGGTCGGTGGAAGCAACGTGATTCAACGAGCCATCCTATTTCTTTTCGCCTGCGCTAGAGATAGGCGTTTCTTTGTTGCCGTTGCGGAGGAAAGGTTCCCGTTCCTGCACTCCTTGTACTGGTTTAATCTCTCGAATCCAGATATTTCGAAACCGCACGGGGTTTCCGTGATCTTGGATAGAAATGGGTCCCTTTGGTGGGTGTGCCTTGTATTGAGGGGGACGATTGAACGGGGTGTCTCCCAGCAGTTGGAAGTGGTTGAGGATTAGAGCGCCGTTGTGGACGGCGGTGATATAAGCAGGCGTGTCCAACGAGGCATCTTCTTTGAAACGTGGTCCGGTCCAGAAGATGTCATAGGTATTCCATTCGCCGGGACGCCGCATGGCGTTGACCAAGGGAGGTGTTTGTTTGTAAATCGCGCCAGCTTGGCCATCAAAATAAGTGAGGTTGTCAAACGAGTCGAGGACTTGCAGTTCGTACTTGCCCATCATGAAGACGCCGCTGTTGCCTCTGCCTTGGCTACTTCCCACAGCAGGTGTTGGAGCGGACCATTCGATGTGAAGTTGGCAATCTCCAAACTCAGCCTTAGTTGAGATTTGGGCTTTGCCACAAATCAAAACGCCATCTTTTACTTCCCAAGTGTCGGCATTCTTCCATTGCGACTTATCTTTTCCATCAAAGAGTACAACGGCATCGGACGGGGGATCGGCGTTTTGAGTACCAGGCGTGACGATAGCAGGGGCCGTCCACTTGATCCCATTGAGATACTCTTGACTGTTAGCGTACGAGGCACAGACGGACAAACAGAGAATGGCAAGAAGTCTACAAGATACTTGGCTTAAATAGGCTGGGCGGATAAAACCGGTAGGCATTGTGAAAACTCTCGTTTTGGGGAGGAAGGATACTTCGCGGGATGACAGCAAAAGGCATTGAGCAGAACCCGACGGGCATTTCATTGTAACTCAAAACCTGTTCCCCTCGGTAGACTAGCGGTGGATCATAACCTATCGTAGCTGAATTCGTGTGAATTCTCTGCAATCCTGAATTCTCGCGGATTCAGCGACAACTGCCTTTTACCTCCGCGACTCACGAATGAAACCGATCCACGTTTTTATTGCGATCATCGCCTTAAGTTTCGTTCCATCGTCGGCCGCTGAGCCCCAGCCGAATGTCCTTTTTATCGCGATTGACGATTTGCGAAACGACTTGGGCTCACTCGGTGTTGCGTCTGCGAAAACAGCGCAATTGGATGGCTTTGCCAAGACGGCACGCGTGTTCAGTCAGCATTACGTACAAGTTCCTACCTGCGGTGCCTCGCGCTGCGCATTAATGCGAGGACGTTATCCAACCGTCCCATCGCAAGTCGGCAATGACGGCATCAAGCAAACGCAAAAGGATTGGGGTTCGCAAAGCCTGCCCGCCGTGTTTCGCCAAAACGGTTATCGCACGCTTGCGCTGGGTAAGATAACTCAGTGACCACTTTGCAAGAGTTAGGTTTGGAAAAAAACACGATCGTCGTAGTCTGGAGCGACCACGGTTTTTTGCTCGGTGAGCACGCTATTTGGGGCAAGCACTGTCTGTACGACAAAGCGCTTCGTTCACCTTTGATGATCCGTCATCCTGGCCTTGAAGCACCGGGCCTTGCCAGTGTTGCGACGGTCGAAACCGTGGACCTATTTCCAACACTTACCGATCTATGTGGCCTGCCTTCGCCGTCCGGACTCGATGGCCGCAGTTTACGCCCACAATTAGCCGATCCAGCAGCGCCTGCTGTCAAACCCGCGCATGGCTTCTGGAGCGGAGGTCAACGCACCGTGCGCACGGATCGCTGGCGTCTCATCGCCAAGCTCGACAAAAATGGTGACGCATCGCAAAGCGAATTGTTCGACTATCAAACGGACCCAGACGAGACACGCAACCATGCAGAAACACGGCCCGATGTTGTTCAAGATTTGGTCGCACGCATCAGAAGCTTTCCCTAACCTGATTAGGACGCGACACATTAGTTATCATTAACAGACATCTCCAACTATCACCGTATTACGAATCGACGTGACCATGAAACAGCTCCTCACTTTCTTTGTGCTTCTATCGTTATCGGGCGGTCATATTTCGGCTGCGGAGCGACCCAACATCCTCTTCGCTATTGCCGACGATTGGGGACTTCATGCAGGCGCCTATGGCACTCAGTGGATAAAGACACCGGCATTCGACCGAGTCGCCAAAGAAGGACTCTTGTTCAAAAACGCTTATACACCCATGGCCAAATGCGCTCCGTCGCGGGCGATCGTCTTGACCGGACGGCATCTGTGGCAGAACGAAGAGGCTGGCAACCACATGTCCTTTTTTCCTGCAAAGCTAAAAAGCTGGCCCGAGGTGCTTACCGAGAAAGGCTGGCACATGGGAATCACCGGAAAAGGCTGGGGACCTGGCGTAGCAAAAGACGCGAACGGCAATCAACGCCAGATCACAGGCAAACCGTTTAACTCATACAAGTCACCGCCTCCCACCAAGGAAATGGGCAACAATGACTACGCGGCCAATTTCAAGGAATTCCTCGACGCGGCACCCAAGGATGCACCGTGGTGTTTCTGGTATGGCAGTACGGAGCCACATCGCGGTTACGAGTTTCAGTCCGGCACAAAAAAGGGAGGAAAGAAGCTTAGCGACATAGCTAAGGTGCCCGATTACCTGCCCGACGACGACATCGTTCGACACGACTTGCTCGATTATGCGTTCGAAGTGGAGCACACCGACAATCATCTTGCCCGCATGATCGCTGAGCTGGAAAAGCGAGGCAAGCTGGACAACACGTTGATCATCGTCACGAGCGACCACGGTATGCCTTTTCCTCGCTGCAAAGGGTATGCTTATGAGGACTCAAATCATATCCCGCTGGCTATTCGTTGGCCGGCAGGCTTGAATAAACCTGGCCGCGTAATCGACGACTTTGTCAACTTCACCGATATTGCGCCCACCATCCTTGACTACACGGGCATTGAATATAAAGACAGCGGCATGATGCCCCTCACCGGCCAGAGTTGGCGTCCCATTTTGGAGAGCGACAAAGCAGGTCAAGTCATCGCTGAGCGGGATCACACGCTCATTGGCAAGGAGCGTACTGACGTCGGCCGCCCAAACGACTGGGGCTATCCGATCCGAGGAATTGTCACTAGCACGCATCTCTACTTAAAAAACTACGAACCGACGCGGTGGCCGGCCGGGAATCCTGAAACCGGCTACACCGACACGGATGCAAGTCCCACGAAAACGTTGATTCTTGAGCTAGGTAGAAAGGACAGGGCGAACAAGTTTTGGCAGCTCAACTTTGGATTGCGGCCTGCCGAGGAGTTCTACGATCGGTCCAAAGATGCGGGGTGCATACACAACCTTGCAAGTGATGCCGTGAACGTGTCGGGAATGAAACTATTGCGAGACCGCATGGAGAATGAGCTCCGAAGTCAAAACGACCCGCGCATGGCGGGCAATGGCCAAGTCTTCGACAACTACCCTGCCACCAGCGGCGCGGGTTTCTACGACAAGTATCAAAGAGGCCAGAAGCCCAAGGCTGGCTGGATCGAAGAAACCGACATTGAGAGAGAACCCATCAAACTGCCGTAACTGTGGCCAGTTTTTTCCAAGATGAAGCTCGAGATTTTACTGCATTTTCGTACTCGTACTCGTACTCAGCCCTCAGCCGTAGGCGGTACTCGTACTCGAAGATGGCTCCTGTTAGCCACCGACTTGTTCCAGGGCGCTGTTTCGGAACCCACTGACTTGCAGGCTCTGGCTGGGCTGTGCGACAAATAGCAGCTTCGACATTTCTTTCTGATATATATCGAGTATTTTTTTCCGAACAACAATAGAGTTTTGACAAAATCGCTAGTCCATCCGTTCGGGGCTTGCCCCCGACGGATGCGTTTTGGCGTTTGCCTGCTTCCCGTAGTTATGGCTTTCTATCGATTGATGCGGTTGGAACAGGTTTACAAGGACGAGAATCCGATTCCTTCTAGTCTCGTTGATCGCGCGACAAAGGTCGCAAACGATCTGGGGATCGAGTTGCCACGCATTCTCATCGGTTCAAATGGAGCCATGCCAATGGTCTGGTCGTTTGGGAAATCGAGATTGTTTCTGCCTGCGGACGTTGACCAGTGGACCGCCGATCGGCTGAACGCCGTTTTGCTGCATGAAATGATTCATCTGAGTCGGCGCGATACCACTTGGTTTTGGATTGCGTCGCTTGCACGCGCCGTCAATTGGTTTAATCCGATGGCATGGTATGCGGTTCATCGACTGCGGGTCGAATGCGAACGCGCTTGCGATGATCATGTCTTGCGAATGGGGGTGGAGGCAAGCGACTACGCTGCCATTTTGTTGGAGTTGGCAATCAGTGTACGAGCTGCTTCAGGAACCGGATCACTGGCGTTGGCCATGGCGAGCAAACCAAATGTCGAGAATCGGATCCTCGCGATCCTGGATGGACGAACCAATCGATGCGGCGTCACTTTGCTCCGCGCAGTCGGAGTGTTGGCCACAGTTTCTATTGGCGTAGCTGCCCTCGCAACCGTCGCTGCGAACTCAGCCGAAAAGAACATTGCCGAAAAAAGCGCTGCCGCAAATCAAGATGAGGATGTGCCCTACAAATATCCTCACTGCGTAGTGGAGGTCAAAAACCTCAAGTCCAGGTCGCTCGAAGAAGCGATCACCGTGTTCAACCGAGAGGCACAGGAAAGTCCTACCGGTCGAGGGCAACCGCAAATCACGGAACAAGAAACGTTGGACGCCATTGCGAAATCTCTCGAACTAAACCACGTCGCCGAAGCAGCCAAAGAGACTCTGCGCGAAATCGCGAGGACGAAAACACTGCCCCCCAATGCTTACTTTAGGCGCTTCACGCGATTCGATGACGAGCAGCAGATGAACGGCGTCTGGTGGGTTCGCTTAGTGGTGGAAGGAGACGCCCCTTCAGTCTATTCCGTTCCGGTTCGAACGACCCAGCTTTTTGCTCGACCGTACACACAGATGGAACGGCAACAGAAGGCCGAACAAGGTCTTACACTTATCAATCGTTTCGTTTCGTATTTTGAAGAGCAGCCAAACATCCACCTCAGAGAAGCGCTTCCCAAGGAAGCCATGGATCGCTTGATCGGACGATTTGAAAAAGGGATCAAGGAAAAAGACCTCGAAGCGTTGAAAGGACTTTTCAATTGGCAGGACGCTAGCGATTCGACTCGCGAATTTGTTACCGCCGAATTGCGGTTGCTACTCTTCTCAGAAATTCACTCGGTCAAAATCGAACCGAAAACGCTCAATGGCAATTTGCTTCATTGGTCCGCCTATCAACGCTATCAACCTAATTTAGAAGCAATTGGTTACTTGGAAGTAGAATACTACGTAGGTCAAAAGGAAGTTCTTTCGCTTGAGATCGGCAGAGATGGCGATGAATTTCGGCTAGTAAACTACGTCCCTTTCGAAAAACTTAACTTGCCCAAAGAGACTTTCGCGGGGTGGTCAGTGCATGGGCACAACGAAAGATTAACCGATGGCACGCTCCTTATGACACAAATCATATCCAATCCAGGCTCGCTCATCTCGGCCCATTTGGCCAATGAAGAAATCCGACAACACAACTTCGGTCGCACGAAGAAGAATGCGCTCTTGGCTGAGGTTCAAAACGACGATAACCAGTATGTGCAGGGCAAAATTGTCGACGTTGTGGACGACGGTCGCACCGTCTACATTAATCTGGGACGGGCTGACGGATTGCGACCGGGCGTGAGCTTTGGTGTCGTGGACAAACAAATCTATTTGATTTCTGAGGCGAGGCCGAAGGCGAAAATCGAAGTCGTCGAAGTGATCGCAGGATCGCTACATCTTTCCCGGTGCAAGGTTGTGTCCATCCCGGCTGCTCACATCAGCACGGGCGATTCCATTTATTCGCCAGCTTGGCAACCGGGGAAAAAGATCGAATTTGCCCTGATTGGTAATATGGATATCGACGGTAATGGCACCGATGATCGCGAGGAGGTTAAGAGAATGATTGCAGCGGGTGGCGGAATAGTCACGTGTGATTTGCCTCCCAATGGAAAAATCACGGGTGAGTTATCTGTTGAAACGCGTTGGCTAGTGATCGGTCAAGATTTCAAAGCGATTGATGAGTGGGGAGTTGTTGATTCCAAAGCAAAATCGCTTGGAATTAGCCGGATCTATCTAGATAAACTTTTGGTTTTCTTAAGGAAATGAAGTCGATTGGGGATTAGAACCGCCAAGCACTACCCATCGAGCAACGTATTCAGCTTCTCAACCGCCTTCAATAGAAGGTTCCAATGCTGAAATGCGTCGAAGGTATCGATACGCAAACAGTCATCGCGATCAAACCCGAGTTCGCTCAGTTCTATCGTTTCGGCCAGCGCGATCATATTCGATGGCCCGTTGGAGAACATCTCGATCGCCTGAGGTTCGGTTTCGAGCGGCATGACTTGTTCCATGGCGGTGTGCACTGCCCACAAGGCTGCTCGTTCCGCATCTACGCTGTCAATGATTGCTCGAAGTGTACCGCTTTGAACATAGAATTTGGCCATGGCAATCGTCCTTGATGGTTGAGTTGACTTTATTTTGTTAAACGCCGAAAAAGCTGGTGGCGATTCCAGGTCGGCCGCCCACTTCCTGCCTCGTGAGGGCTGAGGCAAGAAGTGGATTAGGCCGCTTTCAGGAGAGTCAAAGCAGGGATGTTGTGGCTCGTCTGCTTTGACAAAAGAAGTATCGCTCCGACCATTGACACGTTTGGTCAAAGCTCTGCCGAGAAATGGAGAAATGGAGAAATGGAGAAATGGAGAAATGGAGGGGTGGATCAATTCCTCAAACGATTTCTGGGGTTGAGCGGGAGCTTGTCTCCTCTTAACCCTGTTTTGGCGTCCTAAGGCGAGCGGCAGACAGAAGACTACCAGGCCAGGCCACCGTGTGGCGCGCCCAAAGCGATTAGCGCGATTAGCGATGGGCGTGGGAAGTGTGGCAAATGACTCTAGCGATTCACCACGCCC
>Ga0105048_10010573_pt1 | contig 14611 bp, 13 predicted proteins | sample MAT05_FD_78382 | JGI IMG/M metagenome (GOLD analysis project Ga0105048, IMG submission 78382) | Freshwater microbial communities from Lake Fryxell liftoff mats and glacier meltwater in Antarctica - MAT-05 | ecosystem: Environmental > Aquatic > Freshwater > Ice > Liftoff microbial mat | place...
ACCTACGTTTTTTGACGCTACTGGTATCCCGGTAATTCAGGAATCTATAGTAGCAATTGTAATCCTCCTAAGAGATTTTATAAATTAATCAATGCGAAACAATTTGCTCGGATTCTGGAGTGTATCCCAACCTGATGCGTATGCAAAAAGACCCAGTGGGGGGACACACAATCGGTAATTTTATCTCCCGAACTACCCGCACTATTTTTTTCAAAACTACAAACGGAATTTTAGATTAAACAGGGCCCACGTTAAAGTAGACGCTGTAGGTATCAAACGGTACGGGCGGAGACCCGGAGCGAATACAGGCAGCGCACTTAGCAGAAATAGGGTATTGCGAGATATTGTGGCAATACCTACGCGCAAAATTCGGGTTATTATAATTTCAGGATGGTGAATTCTACCCGCCGGTTCTGTTTACGCTTCTCTTCGTTGGTGTTGCTGGCCACTGGTTTGCTCGGCCCCCAGGCTTTGGTCTGGATGCGTTCTTCGGCTATGCCATGTTTCAGCAGGTAGTCTTTCACCACCCGAACGCGGTCTTCGGAGAGTTTGATGTTGAGGTCCCAGTCGCCCTGATTGTCGGTATGGCCCTCAATAAGCAGCTCCATCGTGGGGTGTTCATTCAGCATCGTTACAATCCGATCCAGTTCGGTATTGCCACCGAGTTGCAGCATAAACTGGCTCTGCTCAAACAGAACTTCGCGCATCACAATTTTCTGGCCCGGTGCTATCTTCACCAGATACAGATTGCGTTTAATATCGCGAAACCGCTTGTCTTTGCTTAGGTCCAGCGTTTCGGTGGTTGGGAAATAGCCCTCGCGGCTGGCCGTCAGGTTGTACGTTTTCTGAGTGGGCAGAATAATACGGTACTCACCAGTTTCGGGGTTATAATCAAATTTGGAACGGTCGGTACTGTCGCCCAGCACTGACGATGTAACCGACGACGCCATTGGTTTTTTGCTGACAGCGTCCAGTACGTGTCCTGAAATGATAGCCACCGGGTCAGGTTTGATGGCGGGATACAGTTTAAGCCGGAAGATGTCGTCTTCGCCCATCGACCCCGCCCGCGAACTCAGGTAGGCGTAATCGCCGGAGGCCGGAATGGTGAAATAACCGTCCCATTCGGGCGTGTTGATGGCCGGGCCGAGGTTTTCGGGTTCGCTCCAGTTACCCCACGACGCGTCCAGTCGCCGACTCACAAAAATGTCGCCATTACCAAAGCCCGCGTGGCCCGACGATGTAAAGTACAGCGAACGCCCATCGGCAGCCAGAAACGGCGAACTCTCGGCGTCGGCAGTGTTGACAACCCGCCCCAGCGATACCGGCTCGCCCCAGCTACCGTCGGACTTCTGCTGGGATACGTACAGATCGCGGTTGCCGCGCGTGTCTTTGCGCTGCACGGCCAGAATAATAGACTGCCCGTCGGGCGAGACACAGAACTCCATCTGGTTCATGCCGTTGACCTCGATGTTATAATTGTTCGCGATTTTGCATTCTACCGGCGTTGACCAGCCTGCTTTGGTCAGGATGGACCTGGAGATGCCAAACGTCATGTTGCCATCGGGCTTATAGACGTTGATGAGGTAGGCCGTGCGCCCGTCGGGAGCCATACCGCTGATGGCGTTATCGCCCGAGTTGTTGATGGGCGGCCCCATGTTGACCGCATCGCGCCAGCCCGCCGGGTTGCCGCTGCTACCCGACTCCCGCACCGAGTACCAGACGTCCTGATGGTCGGCTCCGCCAATGTTTTCTTTGTTGAAATTGCGGGTAAAGTACAGCGTCCGGCCATCGGGCGAGATCACAGGAGCCACTTCCTGCCCCGGCGAGTTAATGGTTTTACCGAGGTTTTCTTTCTGAATGTCTTTGGGCGTTTCTTTCGAGACATTGACGGTCGCTATAATGGGTTTACTATCGGTTGAGATACCAATGGCGTCAATCTGGTTTGGTCCTTTCAGCGCGGCTCCGTTGATGAATACCTTTACCGACCGGCACACGTAGCTGGTATCGGTCGGGAAAATTCGGAGCAGCGGGTCCTGCCGGGGCTGCGTACCAGTACCCTGATACACCACATGTTCGGCACCGGCCTCGTCGAACACAATGACTTTGATCACCGCACCGGGATTCACGTTTTCGGCCACCACAATCTGCCGCGCCCGCATGGGCGTCTCAAACCCCACCTGTACCCATTCGTCGGCGGTACCATCGGCGTAAAACGGCGACCAGGCGCAGGGCGTCTCGCCAGGCTGGAGCAGCTTGCTGGGTCGGCCCAGCGTTTGTGAGGCCCGGTATTGCTCGCCGGAGATATCCCCCCTTTTCTCCGACGATACGCCAACGACCCGGCTCGCCCACTGCACCGACTGCGCCGGGCAGATGCTGGCGAAACTGAGTAGGAAGAGTACCGATAGATAAAGCGTCTGCATGTAATTCAGAAATCAATTCGTCAACACCCGGTATTCCCAGGGCTTGAGTGATACGGTCATATCTGGTTTCAGCGTTACCGGCTCGTGCATGAATACGTCGGTGTACATACCTTCGTAGCCGTTGCCGTTCAGTTGAAAATCCAGCGTCTGATTGCTCAGGTTTACAATCACCACTACCCGATCAGAATCGCGCTGCCGGTAAAAGGCATAGACCTGCTGGTCGTGGTCAGTAGGAATTTTTATGAGCTTACCCCCGGCCTGTCCGTTCCAGAGCGCGGTATTGCGGTGCTTTAGGGTCAACAACGCTTTGTAGAAGTCTGTTTTGCCGTAATTGCCCCAGTCAATGGAATCTTTCTCGAAAAAAGGCAGGCGTTTATTCAGGTTCGACTCCATGCCGTTATACACCAGCGGCATGCCTTCCAGCGTACTGCACAGGACAAAACAGGCGTCGGCAGCGGGGCCAAATGATTCGTTCAGGGTGCCGTTCCAGGTGTTTTCGTCGTGGTTCTGGGTAAAGAGCATCTGGTAATGCCAGGGCGGAAACCGTTTTTGGTTGGCCAGCCGCAGCGAGTCAAGTTTGTCTGCCGTGCGGGCACCCTGCGCAATGGCTTTGAGCATGGTATGCATGCTCCAGCCGTAGTTCATGTTGAAGCAACTCCTGAACTGATCCGGCTCGTCTTCCCACTCAGCCAGCATAAACACAGTCTTGATTTTATCTAACTCCGGGCGCAGTTCGGCCCAGAAATCGTTCGGTATAAATCCGGCCACATCGCAGCGGTACCCGTCAATATCAGTCTCGCGCAGCCAGAACTGCATAGCGTCAATCATGCCCTGCCGCATTTCAGGATTGTCGTAATTCAAATCAACTACGTCGGTCCAGTCGGTAGGTTTGCCCGTTTTCGGATCAACGGGGGCGGTCATTTTCCCGTTTACGCGGGTGTACCAGTCGGGGTGCTGTTTGGTCCAGACGTGGTCCCAGCCGGTGTGGTTGGGTACCCAGTCCAGAATAACGTGCAGCCCCAGCGCGTGGGCGCGGTTGACGAGCGATTTGAAATCGGCCATAGTACCGTAGGCAGGGTTCACGGCTTTGTAGTCGGCCACGGCGTAAGGGCTGCCGAGGGTCCCTTTCTTATTTTCCTCGCTGATCGGGAAAATGGGCATCAGCCAGATGATATCAACGCCAAGTTCTTTAAGCCGGGGTAGCTGCGCTTCAATGGCTTTGAAGTTACCTTCCGGCGAAAACTGGCGGGTGTTTACCTCGTAGATGGTCGCGTTTTTGGCCCAGTCAGGAGCGGGCGGTGGTGTGGCTGTTGTATCGGTGGTGGTTGTCTCGCTGGTCTGCTCCTGAGTGCCGCAGGCTATTGTCAGCACCAGTAAGCTCAGGACAAGGAAAAGGTACGATTGCTTCATGTTGGGTTTGTTGTACGGAGGAAGGTAATTCAGAAAGACCATCTTAGCCTGTATGACTACGCCAGGTTTAGCTGTTTACTGTGCTTGAGCTGACGGATAGCATCGGCTGGGTTGCTGGCTCCGAACACCGATGTGCCAGCCACTACGTAGTCGGCACCGGCTTCTGTGAGCGTGGCCGTGTTGTTGAGGTTCAGCCCGCCATCTACGCCAATCAGGGCCGAACTGCCCGTTGTTCTGAGCAGGTGCCGTAATTTACGGACTTTCGGAATGGACAGCGGCATAAGTTGCTGCCCGCCAAAGCCGGGGTTGATGGTCATAATCAGAACCTGATCGAAGGTGTCGGCAATATCGGTCAGTACCTCCACCGGCGTCTGCATGTTCAGGGCTACTCCGGCGCGGCAGCCCGCTTCACGAATCTGGCTCAGTACGCGGGGCAGGTGCGTACAGGCTTCGTAATGTACCGTGATATGGTCGGCTCCGGCGCGGGCAAATTCGGCAATGTAGCGTTCGGGCTGCATAATCATCAGATGGACATCGAGCGGCTTTTTGGTATGTTTGCGGATGGCTTCGAGAACCGGAAAGCCGAACGAAATATTTGGTACAAACAGCCCGTCCATCACATCAATATGGTACCAGTCGGCCTCACTGTTGTTAAGCATCTCGATATCGCGCTGGAGATTGGCGAAATCGGCAGAAAGAACAGAAGGAGCTATTAAGGGCGGCTGCATGTATTACGAGATTCGTTCAGTTGGTAAAATTATCTCTTTTTGCCCGAACTGCCTATCCTGATGTTGCGGCCAAAGCGATTAACTCAAACAGCCTCTAAAGACTGATTACTCCAAACTGCCAACTAAATATGACCCCACAGGAGCGTGTTGTCCAACTATCCGAGCTGCTTAATTACTATAACTTTCAATACTACCAGAACAGTATTTCGGAGATAGATGATTTTCAATTCGACAAACTTCTTGCCGAACTCACCGATCTGGAAATGCAGTATCCCGAATATCGCGTTCCCGATAGTCCTACACAGCGCGTTGGCGGCACCATCAGCAAGGAATTTGCCCAGGTTTACCACCGCTTTCCAATGCTCTCGCTGGGCAATACCTATTCGGAAGAAGACCTTGTAGAGTTCGACAACCGCGTCAGAAAGGGTCTCGACGGGGCCGGGTTTGAGTACGTCTGCGAACTTAAATTTGATGGCGTGGCCCTAAGTCTGACTTACGAAAACGGTATCCTGACTCAGGGCGTTACGCGGGGCGACGGTAGCCGTGGCGACGATATCACCAACAATATCCGAACCATTCGCACGGTGCCACTCAGCGTACCGTCCGGTCTGAACCCGCCCGCCTTGTTTGAGGTACGGGGGGAGGGGTTCTTGCCTTTGGCTGAATTTGAGCGCGTCAACAGAGAACGCGAAGACATTGGTGATTCGCTGCTGGCCAATCCGCGCAATGCGGCTTCGGGCATGTTCAAGAAGCAGGATTCTGCCGCCGTAGCCAAAAACCGGCTCGACTGCTACGTCTATTCATTTTTGTCTGAAGAAACCCTCTTCCAGAGCCACCAAGAAAGTCTGGTGGCTCTGCAACGCTGGGGGTTTAATGTCTCGCCCACCTGGCAAACATGCGCCGATATTCAGGCCGTCATGGCGTATATCAACGAGTGGGAAAGCAAGCGGTTTACCCTGCCGCTTGGCACCGATGGTATTGTGCTGAAGGTGAACCGCTTTTACCAGCAGGAGCAGCTGGGCTTTACCGCCAAAAGTCCGCGTTGGGCCATTGCGTTCAAGTACAAAGCCCAGGCTGCCAGTACCACGCTCAACACCATCAGCTACCAGGTGGGCCGCACAGGAGCCGTAACGCCGGTGGCCAATCTGACGCCCGTACTGCTGGCCGGCACCACCGTAAAACGGGCGTCGTTGCACAATGCCAACGAAATCGAGCGGCTTGGTGTGCAACTGCACGACACGGTTTTTGTGGAAAAAGGGGGCGAGATCATCCCGAAAATTACGGGTGTTGACCTGACCAAACGTAGCGGCCAAACCATCCCGATCGTTTATCCAACGCACTGCCCCGCCTGCGGTACCGAACTAATCCGAACTGAAGGCGAAGCACACTTCTATTGCCCCAACGAGTCCGGTTGCCCCCCGCAGCGGCAAGCGCGGTTCGAGCATTTTATCCAGCGTCGGGCCATGAACATAGAGAGTCTTGGCGAGGGCAAAATCCAGCTACTCCTCGAACGTGGTCTGGTGCATACCCCCGCCGATTTGTACGACCTAACGGCTGATCAACTGCTGGGTATCGAGAAGGTATTTGAAGATGAAGAGTCCGGTAAGAAACGGGTAGTGAGTTTCCGCGAAAAAACCGTCGCAAATATTCTGACTGCCATCAAACGTTCTAAAGCGCAGCCTTTCCGTAACGTGTTGTTCGCACTCGGTATCCGGCACGCGGGCAATACTACCGCCGAACGGCTGGTCGATTATTTTGGTACGGTAGATGCGCTGATGGAGGCTTCGCAGGAAACGCTGGCCGGGGTGCCTGACGTAGGGCCTCGCATTGCCGAAAGTGCCTTTGCCTGGTTTGCTGATGCTGAAAATCGCGCTTACATCGAGCGGCTGCGGGCGGCAGGGTTGCAGATGGCGGGCGAGCGCAAAACCATCGAAGCCGTGAGCGAATCATTGGCGGGCAAGACGTTTCTATACACCGGTAGTTTTCAGAATTACTCCCGCGAGCAGCTCGAAACTGAAATTGTAGCCAACGGCGGTAAGTTGCTGAGTGGCGTTACTAAAAAACTAAACTACCTGATTGTGGGCGAAAACGCCGGTCCGTCGAAGGTCAATAAAGCCGAAACGCTGGGGGTACAGATGATTGGCGAAGATGAGTTTATGGCCATGCTGACGGTGTAAACCTGCCTGACTGTAAATGCGTTAAGTTTGTACCAGACAACCCACCAAATTATGGAAACCAACAACAGTTTTGACGAAATACGGGCCATTCTCCGAGGAATAGCCGAGACGTAGCGCGAACATGCAGACGAATTAATTAGACTGCGGGCCGAAACAGAAAAAGAATGGAAAAAAACGGCCAAAATCGTGGGTGATATCGGCAATAAGTTTGGCTCGTTTACGGAGGGGATGGCGTTTCCGTCGATGGAAAAAGTCCTGCGAAAGCAGTTTGGCATGAAAACCATCACTACGAACTATAAGACCGAAGCGGGTTCCGATTCGCTCGGGATCGACGTACTCGGTCTGGCCAATGGTGACGTGAATATGGCGGTTATCGTAGAGGTAAAAAGCCATCTCAAAACCTCTGGCATCGAGCAGATGCTGAAAACACTGGAGCGGTTCCGGCGGCTGCATCCTGAACATGCCGACAAGAAACTGTTTGGTATCATTGCCTGCGTGAGCGGGTCGGACGAGAGCCGCCGGGAAGCGCAGCGGGCGGGCCTGTTTGTAGCGTCGATTCACGATGAAGTATTTGAGCTAGAAACGCCCGCCTATTTCGTCCCCCGTGACTTCTCGCAACCAGCCGTTGCGGCCTGACCCAATTTGCCGCCCGAAAATCACGTAACTTTGTCATCCAATCAATTCTTCTGCGGCAAGTATGACCACTCTTTTTCACGGCGTTGGCGTTGCCATTGTCACGCCCTTCAACGCTGATTTTTCTCCTGATTTCGACGGCTTTGGCCGCATTATCCGCCACGTAACAGAGGGGGGCGTTCGCTACATTGTTCTTCAGGGAACCACCGGCGAATCACCCACCGTGACGAAGACCGAGAAGAGGCAGCTTTTGCAGTACCTCAAAGAAAACAACCCCGGCAATCTGCCCATTGTCTTTGGCGTAGGTGGTAACGTTACGAGCGAGGTGGTGGCGGGTATGCAGGATATTGATTTTGATGGAGTTGACGCCATCCTGTCGGTTTGCCCCTACTACAACAAACCCGGCAAACGGGGCGTTATCGAGCATTTTACGCGCATTGCCGACGCCAGCCCGGTGCCGGTCATTCTCTACAACATTCCGTTCCGTACCGGCATCAATATGAGTGCCGAAACGATTGTTGAACTTGCCCAGCATCCCAACATCATCGGCGTCAAAGAAGCGTCCTGCGTGATTGAGCAGTGTATGGAAATTGCCCGCGACAAACCCGACGATTTTCTGCTCATCTCCGGCGACGACGTGCAGGCCGTACCCATCATCAGCATTGGTGGCGTGGGCGTAATGTCAGTGGTTGCCAACGCGTTTCCGGCGAAGTTTACGGGCATGATCGATGCGGCTTTGCAGGGTGATTTTACTTTCGCGCAAAACCAACTTGCTCATTTCCTGCGTATCGACCCGCTGCTGTACGAAGAAGGGAACCCGGTGGGTATCAAGAATATTCTGAGTCAAATGGGCCTGATTTCCAACGAAGTCCGGCTCCCCCTGATGCGGGCCTCCGACGACCTGAGCGAGCGGCAACGGGCCGTTCTCCAGCGCGACGGGTTGCTGGAACTGGTGGCGTAGCGTTCACTATCTGAGCCGTTGCGGTTTGCCGGGAAATGTGTAGCCAAGCGCGAAGTCACTGGCCAGACCAACGTACCGTTGCGATGCGCCTACGCCCAGTGCCAGATTCAGGTAAAAATTCCGGCGGTACGTTCGCTGAAAGCCCCACATGGCCTGTACGCTGATTCCCTGTTCAGGTGTAATAATGGCTGCCCTGGCGTCAATATGTTCTATGAATGGGGGCAGGAAATAATTGGCGCGGATAGTCAGGTAGTTGGCTGAGTTGTAGCGAATACTTTTCTCTTTCCGCAGTCTTCTCTCCAGATTATAATAATAGCGAATCCCTGACGACAAAACCGGACTGAAGTAGTAAGATGTGTATAGGCGACCATTATTGTTCCCTCCGCCCACAATGGCACCGTCCAACCGCAAACCCGAAGATAGTGTGGTACGAACACCGAGCCTGATCTCGTTGGCCACGCCTGGCGATAAGAACAGGACCCGCCAGACATTTTCGCGTAAATGGTTGATCGGATTGGCCAGACGAGTACCTGTATTTGTAGAGTCCTGCGCCCGGCATAGGGGCGATATCAGCATACAGATAAGGATGAGTTCCTTCATGACAGGTTTACGGATGTTTTTATGACAAGATTACACGCTGAAATGCATTATGTCAACTGACTGTCATTAGAAAGAAATTAGAGTTACTGCCATACAGTCAAGAGGACCAAACCCACTCAGGGTTTGGACCTCTTGGCTGTCAATAAAGACAGCTTCTCAGCGTCGGCCCCCGAGGAACTTGGAAACCAGCCAGATAAGCAGGGCCACTACAATGATGACGCCAATGATGCCCGTGTAAGCACCGGCTTTGAAAATGCCGCCGATCAGCTCACAGCCGGTGAGCGTGACGGTTAGAAAAAAGGCTACGACGGCCAGCGGTAAAACGCGAAGTAAAGCTTTCATACGAACATTGAGTTTTGTGCCGTGTCATGGACGAATTATCCCTGACGAACAAGGAAATAACCGCCACTGCCCTCGTTTGTTTGTCTATGGACTCTACTGAGGCAAGTTGGATTCAACAATAGAATGATACCAAGAAAGCTGTTCTCGGTACGTTTCCCTCCAACTTGCCGTAAAACTGAGATGGTCCTTGACCTGAGCAAAGCCTGTTTGAAACAAATCACTCAGGTCCGTGAGCTCTTTGACAAATTGCCGGTCCGCCGGTGCGGTTTGCTTGAGTCACCGCTTCACCGATTTCCAAACCTGCTCAATCGGGTTTAGCCGCGGTGGCGGACCACTCAGGACTGTAAGTGGGCAGTTGCTCGTCCAGTTCGTCCTGCCGAAAGTCGATGCACGACACCCGGTCATCTGCCGCACTCGGTTCGCGTTCAAAGCCGCCCACGGCGTTGCTCCGTCCCGCAATAAGGCGAGCGACTGTTCACCGCAGCCAGTACCGCGTTTGTATCCAGCACAACGGTCAGTTGATCAGGCATCTTCGCTCAGTAACTGACTCATTATGCTGTTGTCATAGCCCTTTTGTTCCCAAATGACATCCACCCGTTGGCGAGCTTTCTGAAGCAGAAATTTGGCCATGACCTGACGCAACTCCAGCAAATCCTCGTTAGGTATTTGCCGGGAAAAGACCTTGAGTAGTTCGGCCTGTACGTTCGTTAATGGGGGCTGTACCATGATTTTGCTGCTTTTTTAGCAAAAAAAGATAACAAATTACACCGTCGTGTCAATGCTCAACTCGGCTAGTTGCTTCGGCGAAATGGGCGAAGGTGAGTCGATCATGACGTCGCGACCGGAGTTGTTTTTGGGGAAGGCGATGAAATCCCGGATGCTGTCAGACCCGCCGAAGAGGGAACACAGCCGGTCGAACCCAAACGCGATGCCGCCGTGCGGGGGCGCGCCAAACTCAAAGGCATCCATCAGGAACCCGAACTGCGCTTTGGCCTCTTCGTCCGAGAAACCCAGCAGCGAGAACATCCGGGCCTGCAAATCGCGGTTGAAAATCCTGATCGACCCCCCGCCCACTTCGGTGCCGTTGATGACAAGGTCATAGGCGTTGGCGCGAACCTGTCCCAGCGTGGATTCGCCGGGACTGGTATCCAAAAGTGCAATGTCTTCGGGTTTGGGCGAGGTGAAGGGGTGGTGCATGGCAAACCAGCGTGCTTCTTCCTCGCCGTATTCCAGCAGCGGGAAATCCAGCACCCACAGGGTTTTGAATACGTTGGGGTCGCGCAGGCCGAGCCGGTTACCCATCTCCAGCCGCAACTCGCCCAGCTGCTTCCGCACTTTATCGACCTCGCCCGACAGAATCAGCATCAGATCACCCGGTTTGGCCCCGAAGTGAGCTGCCCAGGCTTTCAGGTCCTTCTCTGAATAGAATTTATCGACGGACGATTTCACCCCGCCGTCCTGATTAACGCGGGCGTAAATCAGGCCTTTTGCCCCAATCTGTGGGCGTTTGAGCCACTCGGTCAGTTCATCGAGTTGCTTGCGGGTGTAGTCGGCGCAGCCCGGTGCGTTGATGCCCACCACCATCGGAGCCGCATCGAACACCGGAAACCCCTTGCCCGACGTCATGTCGATGGTATCGAACAGACCCTTCAATTCCACGAACTCCATGCCGAAGCGGGTGTCGGGTTTGTCGGAGCCGTAGAGCCGCATGGCGTCGGCGTAGGTCATGCGCGGCACTTCGGCCATATCAATGCCCTTAACGGCTTTGAAGAGGTGTTTTACCAGTCCCTCAAACATGTTCAGGATGTCTTCCTGCTCTACAAAAGTCATTTCGCAGTCGATCTGCGTAAACTCCGGCTGGCGGTCGGCCCGCAAATCTTCGTCGCGGAAACACTTCACAATCTGGTAATACCGGTCAAACCCTGACACCATCAGTAGTTGCTTGAACGTCTGGGGCGACTGCGGCAGGGCGTAAAACTCACCGGGGTTCATGCGGCTCGGCACCACAAAATCCCGTGCGCCTTCCGGCGTCGATTTGATTAGCACCGGCGTCTCGACCTCAATAAAGTCCTGCCCGTCCATATAGATCCTCGTTTGCTGGGCCATGCGGTGGCGCAGTTCCAGATTCCGGCGCACGGGGTTCCGGCGCAGGTCTAAGTAGCGGTATTTCAGGCGGAGGTCGTCGCCCCCGTCGGTTTCGTCTTCGATCAGGAACGGCGGCAGTTTGGCAGGATTCAGCACGGTAAGCTGCGTGGGCCGCACTTCCACCTCACCGGTGGGGATATTCGGGTTTTTGGATTTGCGTTCCACTACCTCGCCGACGGTCTGTAGCACAAACTCGCGGCCCAGCGTCCGGGCAATGGCAAATAGATCGGGGGCGGTAATGCCCTCTTCCAGAATGATTTGGGTAATGCCATAACGGTCGCGCAGGTCAATCCAGAGTATACCGCCCTTATCGCGAACGGTTTGCACCCAGCCGGCGAGAGTAACGGTTTTAGGGGCGTCAGATAAGCGGAGTTTACCGCAGGTATGGGTACGAAGCATGGTTTATTGTTTTAAAACAGGTTGGGACACAGAGATGCACGGAGAAGACACAGAGTTTCACAAAGTTTTAACTTACTTTTCTCTGTGAATCTTTGTGTCTTCTCCGTGCATCTCTGTGTCCCAAAAAACAAAGATAACTCACTTTCGGTAATCCAGCGCTGGTTTACGGTCTCCCAAGAGGGCTTCGTACTGGAAATTACCCCCGCGTTTCTGCTGCCATTCTGCCGTGGCTTTCTGGATCAGGGCGGGCGAGTTGAAGAGGTCCAAGGCGGTGAGGGCGAGGGTTTTGGCCGCTACGATCATGCCACGCTGCCCGATGCTCATGCCGCTTGCCGCCGTTGACTGCCAGCTATGCGCACTCGATCCCGGTACCCAGGTAGCGGTTTGCAAACCTACCGTCGGCACGGCCCAGCTCACGTCGCCCACGTCGGTGGAGCCGCCACTGGTCGCGCTTTCGGAGGCATCGCGGAAGTTTTTAACCCCGGCGGCATTGGAAACGGGTACCTGCTGATCGGTGGGGAAGGTGGCGCTGATTTTCTCGGCAAAAGCCGTTTCGTCGGGGGTGTACGTAATGCCGCCAACGGTGCTGAGGTTCTGGTGCATGACTTCGGCCAGGGTTACGTTGGGCAGCAGGTTATATACTCCCCCCAGCACTTCCCAATCCACTTTTGTACCCGTGCCTTCGGCGGCACCTCTTGCCGCGCTTTCGACGCGTTCCCAGATGCCTTTCAGCACCGCGCGGTCTTTGTGGCGGGCGTAGTAATAGACTTCGGCAAAGGCCGGCACCACGTTGGGAGCGTCGCCCCCTTTGGTGATGACGTAGTGAATCCGGGTGTCCTGCGGAACGTGTTCGCGCATCATGTTCACCATGTAGTTCATGGCTTCTACGCCATCGAGGGCCGAGCGTCCGCGTTCGGGCGAGGCCGCTGCGTGGGCGGCAATGCCCCGAAAGCGAAACTTACCATTTTTGTTGGCCAATGATGTACCGGCGTCGGCGGCATTCTGCGAACCGGGGTGCCAGTGCAGCACCACATCCACGCCATTGAACAGCCCTTCGCGCACCATATACACCTTGCCAGACCCACCTTCTTCGGCGGGACAGCCGTAAATCTTTACCGTTCCGCTGTGGCCAGAGCGTTTCAGCCAGTCTTTCACCTGAACTGCTGCTGCTACAGATGCTGTGCCGAACAGGTTATGCCCGCAGCCGTGACCGCCTTTCTGACCCGTAATGGGCGTAAAGTCTGCTTTGGCTTCGGTAGCGAGTCCGGGCAGGGCGTCATATTCGCCCAGAATACCGATAACGGGTTTACCCGCGCCATAGGTGGCCACAAAAGCTGTGGGGATACCCGCTACGCCCGCCGTTACGGTGAAGCCTTCTTTGCGGAGTTGTTCCTGCAACAGCAGCGAGCTTTTCTCTTCCTGATAGCCCAGTTCGGCGAAGTCCCAGATTTGTTTGGAGATACCCGCGTATTCGGCAAAGCGGCTGTCGAGATCGGTGATAATGATCTGTTTTTCTTTGTCGGGTGCCGGAGTTTTGGCGGCTTTCTTCGATTGACCCAGCGCGAGGGCGGGCAGCAGTAGTGCGGTAAGCAGCAGTCGTGTTATCATACAGGTTGTGTTTTGGTTAAGCCGTTAAAAGTACGTTTTCGCGCTCAAAAATTCGTCAGGATACCTCAGGAAACAGCAACGAAACGAATTTGTACACGGGGCCGTTTGCTCAATCTGGTTGAACATTGACTAATTTGGTGGGTTAAAAAAATAGTAAGCCTATATAATCAAACGGCTAATTATTAAAACCAAACGTACTCAACTATGGCATCGTACACAGATCAAAACACAGGCACAACCCGGCCCGTTGGCACTACCCAGCCCATTGGCACAGCTACAACCGTACCCGTTGACCAGGATTACACGACCTACAAGGACCAAATGATGACGGCCCTGTTTACCGACCGCGACAGTGCCGAACGTGCCTACGATGCACTGAAAGACCGGGGTTATGACGACAATGACATCACAGTACTGATGAGCGATGACACTCGCAAAACGCAGTTTTCGGATAAGTACGTTGATGACCGCGACACTGATCTGGGCGACAAAGCTCTGGAAGGGGCCGGTACCGGATCAGCTATTGGCGGTACTGTTGGGGCCATTGCTGCCGCTGCTGCCGCCATTGGTACCAGTCTGGTATTACCAGGTCTCGGACTTGTGGTGGCCGGACCGTTGGCCGCTGCCTTTGCCGGTGCCGGTGCGGGCGGGCTGGCCGGTGGCCTGATTGGCGCACTGGTAGGTTCCGGCATGTCGGAAGACCGCGCCAAAGAGTATGAAACGCACATCAAGAACGGCGGCATTGGTATGGGTGTAAAACCCGAAAATCAGACTGACGCTGACTTCCTGCGCCAACACGGATTTCATTACTAAATCCTGAATTGAAACCGAAGAAACAAAAAAGCCCCGTCTGATTCAGACGGGGCTTTTTTTGTTTCTTCGCCGAAGCAATCTGTCGTTAGTTCCGACGGCCCAGCAACAGGCTGGCGTAGTAAAGCAGCGTGGCAAGTGAACCCAGCGCGGCAACTACATAGGTCATGGCAGCCCACCAGAGCGCGTCTTTGGCAAAACTGTACTCCCGCTCATTCACAACGCCATTGGTCTGAATCCAGGCCAGCGCGCGTTTGCTGGCGTCGAACTCAACGGGCAGCGTAACAAACGAAAACAAGGTTGTCAAGCTAAACAGGGCCACGCCAACGGCCAGCGGAATGGGCGTGGTATTGAGTAACAAAATGCCACCCAGCAACA
>Ga0105048_10010574_pt1 | contig 14611 bp, 6 predicted proteins | sample MAT05_FD_78382 | JGI IMG/M metagenome (GOLD analysis project Ga0105048, IMG submission 78382) | Freshwater microbial communities from Lake Fryxell liftoff mats and glacier meltwater in Antarctica - MAT-05 | ecosystem: Environmental > Aquatic > Freshwater > Ice > Liftoff microbial mat | place...
ACAGCAAATGCACAGTGAACTGACTCAGAGCCAGAATCGACTCACAGAAATAGAGGCATGGAACCGAGAACTCCGAACTGGAAAGGATTGGCTAGAATCCCAATGGCAAGCCTGGATGCTGCGCGGACAGAAGGCTGAATGGGAATGGGGTAGGGCGCGATCTCTGATCCAGCAAATGCAAAGCAGCAGGTTCTGGAAACTGCGGCAAGTCTGGTTCAAGCTCAAGCGTAAGCTCGGCAGAATCGGCATTGATCCACTTCAGCCCAGTGCACATGCGCTCACCCCCGGCGTTCAAAAAATTGTGACTCAAATTGCAGGTCAAAAAATTAGATTTTTCCAGCCTGTTGCCTCGCGTATTCCCGTCATTTCGGTCATTTCGTCCTGCTTTGAGGATTATCAATACGTAGAGACGACATATCGCAGCCTAATCAACCAGACACTTCAGAACTTTGAATGGATTATTGTCGATGATGGCTCTACTAATCCGGCTGCGAAAGCGTTTCTAGCCTCATTGCCCCAAAGAACCGCCAAGATTCGTGTATTGTCTCCTGCGGCTCATCAAGGTGTAGCAGCCAGTTACAATACTGCGATCGCCCAAGCCAATGGCAACTACCTGTGTTTCCTCGACATCGGTGGCATTCTCGACCCTACCTATTTAGAAAAGTGCGTTCTTTTTCTAGAAACCCATCCCCAGGTATCTGTCGTCAACTCCTACGCGATCGCGTTTCAGGCGCAAGAACATTGGTGGCAGCCATATCTAAACCAGCCTCAGTCTCTATTCTCTCAAACTGGGCTGATCAGCCATCCAGTGTATCGCAAGACAGACTTTGACAAGTTGGGCGGCTTTGATGACTCGCTGCAATCGTTGGCAGATTGGGAACGCTGCTTGAAGGCAATCTCCCAGCATCAGGTCGGCTGGACGATTCCTGAATACCTGGATTGCTGCCGCTCTACTGACGAAAATACGCCAGTAGCCCAACATCACACGGCTGAAATGCAGCAAGCGATCGCAACGATCCACTCTCGCTATCAAACCTTCTTCACTGCGGCACCAACTACTTCCCTGGAGCCGCAGCCGCTCAACCTGCACACGTTGAACTTCAGAGTGAATGTGGAAAACCAGCGCACAATTCCCAATCCTGGTAAACGGATTCTGTTGTTCTGTGAAGCCCTTGGTAATAGCAAGGTCGATCAATGGAATCTAGATCTAGTTCTACTGCTGGAGCAGCACGGGTATGACGTGGCAATAGTCACAACCTCACCCTCTGACCATCCCTGGCAAGAATTCTTCTACCGCGCCACTCCAGATATCTTCCACTTGCGCAACTTAGGTGAGCGATCGCACTGGTTAGCTTTGATCCGCTACCTCCTAGACTCGCGTCAGATTGATGGCATCCTCATCTCTGGCTCTCAGCTTGCTTATGCCTTCCTCTCACTGATTCGGGTTGAGTTTTCCCAGATTACGCTCATGGACTACATCCATGCAGGTAGCGCGATCACACAGAACAACGAATTTTCACCCATTCACTCATTGAGTCAAAGCCTTGACTACCGCTTGGTGGCTTCCCAACGTCAGGCGAGAGAATCCACGGGTTATAACTCCACCTTCCACTCAAAAACCAAAGTTTGCTCGACTCAGGCTGATGTAGAGGGCGCTCTAGTGGAGGCAATAAAAGCGCGTCAAACCTTCGTTCCAACAAAAACAAACGTCGAATTGGAAGAGACTTTGAGGCTACTATTAGAGAATTTACAAGAACCTGTTATTGAACATCAACCTGAAACCAGCAAAGATGAGGCACCCGCAGAACCTAACGCCCGACAGCTTCTTAAACTCTTACTGAAAAAACTCGTGAAGAGATAACGGATAATCTTCTTTTATACTTTACCTGAATACTTTTTTGAATTTTAGGTTTCACATTAGTTGATCTTTAGATTCAAACTGATTTTTAAGTGAGCTTATAGTAAAAGCTGAGAGAACCCATAGTACGTATAGGTTAATACTAGAGCTTGATGATTTAGATCTAGAAGACCAAAGCCACTTTTTAACTTCATTGAGTTCTAACCATTCCGATGGATCAAGGTTGCCTGTTGCCTGCTCAAACTCCAGTTGGGCTTGTTTCAGGTTATTCGTGTGGACAAAGTACATCACTTTAGCCGCCAAAACGTTTGGCTTCATCTTCTCTGGAGTTACTGATAGGGAATAATCAAATGCTGCTTCAACTTCAGCTTTAGAGAATGTATCAAATGCACAGGAATTTTGTAATACTTCATTTGAAATTGGCTTGATATAACGAAACGCTTTTGAAGGGTAGAGCCACGAAATCTCCACGGGAGAAAAATACTCTCGTAAACGATAAATGATTAAATGAATCCAGGAAGTATAGTGATGAGCAAAATCCTGATGGACAACTAAAGAAATGTCGGGAACCAACTGAGGAAAAAAATCTTTCACGATACTGGCTGCTAAGCTCCAAGATTTCATAGCGTCAATGAAGAGAAACTCGATCGCACCCTGATCCCACCCAATTTCAGTCAGATCACCCGGATAGACCTGAATAAACTGACTCCAAGAACGAATTCGCTCACTATATTCGTCGAAAAAACTATCTCCATTCTCATACTTCCCCTCTAGAGAAGAGCCAATCACTGCTAGCTCCATAGAGCAAACCCAAATGAAGCTATCATAGGCGTGAATACGCTGGCTCTTTTCTGTGATGTGTGAGTTAGCGGTAAGTCCTTTTGCCAAAGAAATACTTGCTGATCCAAGCCAACAGCCAAGTTCTACAATTTCCCCTTTGCCAGAATACTCATTGCGGGCATATTCCTCTAAAAAGGTTTGCTCTTCTATTGAAGTCATTCCCAGTATCCACTGTCTAGGATCGTCTACAAGTTTCTGTGAGCTATCTTCAATTGAAGCAGTTTCTAACAATAGATTGCTTACTGGAAAGCAAGAAGGCGAATGTACTGCATGATCAGTTTTCCAACCATACTCTTCTACTTTTTGCTTGAGAGATTGTGACAAGAAGAACGCTAAATCTGCGTGTTCAAACGAATATTGCTCATAGTGACTTGTTTGCCAATGCCACTGAGGATTCGGTTGCGTGTATTGGGCTTGAGCTTCTCCCAGCCATTCCTGCCCGCTGTGCAATGTGACAGCGACGACACAATTTTCTCCCAAAACACCCGATCGCTTTGCCTGCACCGTGCGATAGCCCAACCCCAGCATCTCTGGAAATTCGATATAGATGTAGGCATCCGGAAAGGTAGTAGCGATCGCCTGAGCAAAAAACAACGCACAGTAATTCTCGTACTCTACCCATTCCCATTCTTGCAACTGAGATAGGATTGCCAGGTGAGTGGGTTGTAGTTCCAATATATCTTGACACTCCCTAGTTAAGAACATATGCTTCAAACCGGGAATCATTGATTTTCCAGCAAATGTCTCCTGACTTTGACAAAGCAGCAAGATAACGTAGAAGTCTTCTGCCGCCAATCTCTCACTCAAAGTGCAGTAATAAGTTCCAATCCCACCATTTCTGAAAATATCTTCGTATTCAGGAGTAACCAGCAGCGCTACTTTTTTAATTGATGAAGGACTTTCTTCAAGCACACCCTGCTTAAATGAGATCTCAAAGTTGTCAAGCTGACTAACCGCACGGGATGATATATTGGTTGACCTTAATTGATATTTTTTTGGGGCATCCTTCTTTTGAAAAATGAGATTAAAGATCTGATTCGTAAAGGCTAACGGTTGGTCTATGTTCTTTTCGATGAAGTATTGCTGTAAAAGCTTCTCCTCAGTAGAAAGAGGATACAAGCTTCTCATTTCTTCTGCATCGCCATCGGCAACGATTAAGTCTTTTAGGTTTGAACCCAATACAAGTTCAAACTCGTGATAGCTTACCGCAGTTCCCCAACGAATTAAAGTGTCTCTCTCATCTCCATATTCGCCGACCTCAAGTTGCTCTTTTACTGCTAGCTTGAATAAATTTCTTGGAGACTTTTCATAATACTTTAGGGCTAGATCCAATGGCAGAAAGTGAAAAAAAGGAAGCCAGGAAGTATGGTGATCAAAATACGTTAGTCGATTAGGAGTCTCTGCCACGATCAAAATTCCGTCAGGTAGCAGCAAATCCCATGCTATCTTTAGGGTTTTCAGTCGTTCTTGAACGGTCATGTGTTCCAACACCGCAAATAGTAGGACGACTGACACACCAGAATAGTGGTTTAATTTCAAGGTTTCTAGTAAATTATCAGGGTTGGAATGAATGATAGAAACATTATTAATTCCCATAATTTTCATTCTCGCTTGGGCAGCTAACACAGAAATTTCAGAAATTTCATAAGCGTGAATATGTTTAACAAAGTGTGCAAAAGCAGCCGTGCTACAACCTGTTCCACAACCAATTTCAATAATTTCTCTTCCACTTAAATCAAATACTTTGGAAATCCAAGGAATATAACGATCTAATGTTGTTTCGTATCTCTGAAAAACAAGATCGTTGATGATATTGTTTAGCTCTTTAGTCTCCAAAAACTGTTCATCTAATCTTTTGAGATAGTTTTTAAGGAAAGTTTTGCGAATATAATCTTCTATTTCAGCAGAAAAATTGCTGTGTTCAAGTCGCAGCCTTGCAAGATCATCTGCTAACGTCATCCAGTTCTCCTCGCATTTCAGTCTTTAAGCAACAAACCAAGCATTTGACAGCAACTTTATCGGAAGTCACTTAGTCCTGACACCAATGTAAAAGACGGAGCGCGGAAATTTAGATCGGCTTCATAGAATGCGACGTTATGCAACTCTTTCTGAGATAGCAAATGTTCAACGATCGCCCTAGCCTAGCGAACCAGCCGATTGTCTTGGCGATCGACACGGAGATTACATCAAAGGCAATGGTTTACCCGATTAGATCTAACCTTTTACTTCATTACTGATCATCAGTCGTTGCCCCTTCAGACTGTCACGCTGAGTGGACTGTAGCAGATGGCTAGCTTCATCTGCTACACGTTGGACGCACGTCAGTAGGCAATGGGCAGAACAACGGGCTTTCGCCCACGCATTCATCAATGCCATACTCAGGTGGATAGCGCGTTATGATTCACCGCTTGGTAGTCGATCTTTAGGAGAAGATACGTGAAGATTCCTCGATCGAGCATTCCTGCCCTTGCGATTGCGTTGCTGAGTTTTCCAGTTTGGCAACAGGTTTTTACTCGTCCAGATCTGCCTATTCAAGTTCAGATCGCTGCCAGCGAGTCAGGAACGATCAAAGCCTATTGGGACAATCCCACCGTGAATCCAACGGCTTATGAGGAAATTCCAGTCAAACCTGTGCCGCTTCCTGCGGGGGAAATCACTTCAAACATCTGGCGCATTAAGGTAGAGGCGCTTGCAGAGAAAGAACTAGCCGCTAAGAGCACTGAGGTTTGGCTGGCAGATGTGAGAACGCCAGAGAATCGGGTCAACTGGGCGGAAGTCAGCATGGGAGCGAAAAAGTGGAACTTGCTTAACAATCCCTACGGACCCCAAGGTAAGCTCGCCGCTGCTCAGGCTAGACAACCGCAATCTCTAGAAGCGGTAGTCAAAGGCAGTGATTTAACGATTACGCTGCTGCGAAGCGCTTGGAGTGGCAAGGCACGGGTAACAGCCAATGAACAGGTGCGTGAAATCAGCTTATATTCTGCGATCGGTGCCGTTGAGACATTATCTTTTGCATCTCCAGAGTTGGAGAGTAAAAGAACTAGAACCTATGAGATGAAAGTAGTCAAAACGCCCTGGCATCGGTTGAGGTTTGTCTCAGAATCAACTCCTGATCCTAATAGGATTCGAGTTAAATCTATTCGCGTTGGAGACAAAACGATTCTTCCCGATTCCAATGGCGAATTTGTTTTGCCGTTCTATTTTTGGAACCGAGTCAGTTGTGCGATCGCAGCCACAGCCCTCAGCTTCTTAGGATTAGTAAGTTTATGGGTTGTTGTAAGCCATGCGTGGCAGCAAGATGCCAAATTCTTCGGCTGGCAATGGTTTGATCACCGTAGCCGACCCAGGGCAATTCTTAAAATTAAAATTGCCAAGCAGCAGTTCTTGATTTTGCCCTACCAATCCTTCAAATATCTGTTCATTGTTCTAGCCATCCTAACCAGTGGATTGCTTTTAACTGAGGGCTATTTTTATCGCTTGGAGGTAGATAGAGTCATTAACGTGCGATCACAGCAAAGGAATTACTTAGCTGATTTCCTCTTATTCAGAGCGTCTGCTAGTCAAGCAGCAGTCCAATCTGACAGGACTCGTCCAAAACTAGCTTCACGAGTTTGGCAACAGGAAGACGAGCGTATCTTCCGCAATAACAACAAAAAGATTTTGACTTCTGGTGATGTCTTGCATCCAACTAAAGGTAATTGGGTTTGGCGTTCCAGCGGATTCCCTGTCAGTCAGGTTGCCCAGAAACCTAACCGCATTCTGGTGATGGGAGATTCTTTTGTCTGGGGTGACGGTTACGCCAACATGAACGATATTTGGTGGCGGCAACTGCAACGAGAACTCATTCATAGAGGCTACAACGACGTTGAAGTGATTGCCGCTGGATTAAATGGAGCTTCAACCCATGAGGAATTAGAACAAGCGCAAAATCTTACCCGAATTTACAAGCCAAATTTAATCATTTGGGGCTATGTATCTAATGATCCAGATGAGAGAAATCTTAAATTATTTGATTACAGTTTGATTCAAAAAGATCCACTAGTACAAACGCTCGATACTGTGGAAGCTAGAGGGATTTTTCCAAGAGTGAGCACATGGCTAGCAGTAGCTCGTTCCTCGAAAATTGCCCAATCAATGAGCGGTGAGAAGAATGGTTACGATCACCTCCAATGGCAGCAGAAACTATTTGAACCTAAAAACTTTAAGCTTTATCAGAAAACGATAGACAAATTGGGTGTTTTTCAAAGCCGTAGTGGGATTCCTGGTTTCATGATGACTTTACCCAGCCTTCCTGCTCGTAGCAGCTACACTTCTAATTACAGTAAAGTACTTCCTCTATTTCAATCTGCGAAAGTCCCTGTTTACAACATCCTGGATGACTATCTGGTCTACTACTCAAGTCTCAAGTTAGATCCCATCTATGGTTGGCGAATTAATCCGGCAAATGGTCATCCCGCTACCGCCAGCACCTACTTTCATGCGGTAAAAGCAGCAGATATTTTGGAAGCCCACTATTTACAGGTCTTAGGCAAACGACAATTGAGTAGAAAGCAGCCAACCATTCAGGTGAATGATTGGGTTCCCCACAATCTGAACCCAACTTCGAGCATGGCAGGTGTGTTTACGTTCCAGTACCCTACCTCAGAAGACTATATGCTGCGGTTGCCTGTGAATCGACCGTTTGTGCAATTCAATCTCGAATATCCTGGCGCTCTCAAAGAAATTCGCCTTTCGGGTGCCGGATTAGAAGCAGCCATTCTCGATCTCACTGTGGTTGATCCTAAGTTTAAGTTTGACGATAGCACGATCTACTCTTTGGACTCGCAGCAAGGGAACTCTCTGGTATGGAACCTGGAAGGGCAAGCTATAGCGCAATCAGTGAACACCATCCGACTGTCAGCCAGCTTCAAAACCAATGACAGAACAATCACTCTCACTCTGATTCCAGCAGAAGCAAGGAGGAACCCATGACCCCAACCCGGATTCTTGGCATCTCTGCTTACTATCACGATTCAGCAGCGGCGTTAATCGAAGATGGCACGATCGTTGCCGCTGCCCAAGAAGAACGCTTCACCCGCATCAAAGGCGATGCAGCCTTTCCTCACCATGCGATCAATTACTGCTTAGATGTTGCTGGCATTGATGAACAGCAACTGGATTACGTCGTGTTTTACGAGAATCCGGTCGTCAAATTTGAGCGGCTCCTCACCACCTATCACCTGACGGCTCCCTACAGTTGGCGTAGTTTCTTAAAGTCCTTTCCCGATTGGCTCACCCGTAAACTCTGGTTAGAGAGCGAAATTGCTAAAGAAATGGGGATTAAAAAACGCATCCATTTTAGTGATCATCACATTTCCCACGCCGCCAGCGCCTTTTTTCCCTCTCCCTTTGACCAATCTGCGATTCTAACTCTAGATGGAGTGGGTGAATGGTCTACTGCCACTTTTGGCATGGGACAAGGCGCACAGATCCAATTACTCAAGGAAATTCGCTTTCCCAACTCGTTTGGACTGCTCTACTCTGCTTTCACTTACTACACTGGATTCAAGATCAATAGCGGCGAGTATAAGCTAATGGGACTGGCTCCCTACGGCGAACCTAAGTATGTCGATGTAATTCGTGAAAAGTTGATTCACCTGAATCCAGATGGCTCCATCATTCTGAATCAGCATTACTTCAACTACGTTGGCGGGTTAACCATGACCAACGATCGCTTCCATCGTCTATTCGGTAGCCCACCCCGTCAACCAGAGTCGGTGATCACGCAAAAGGAGATGGATATAGCTGCGAGTATTCAAGCCGTCTTGAATGATGCCGTGCTAACAATGGGGCAATATATTCAGCAACAAACCCAGCAGGACAATCTCTGTCTGGCGGGAGGCGTGGCGCTCAATGTTGTGGCAATGGGCAAGCTCTCCCAGTCAGGCATCTTTCGCCATCTGTGGATTCAACCTGCTGCTGGAGATGCAGGAGGAGCGATCGGATCTGCTTTATGGATGTGGCATCATCGGCTTGGCAATCCCAGAACGCCTGTTCCATCCGACGGAATGCAGGGTGCTTTCTTGGGACCCGATATTTCACCTGCTTCTGAACTGGATGATGCCATGTTGAAACGTTTGGGAGCGATGTGGGAGACGCATTCTGAGGGGAATCTGCAACCCCTAATTGCTCAGCAACTAGCCGGGGGGAAGGTCGTCGCCGTGGCAAGGGGACGGATGGAATTTGGATCGCGTGCCCTGGGTGCTAGATCGATCTTGGGTGATGCGCGTTCTCCCACTATGCAGAGCCATATGAATCTGAAGATTAAGTTCCGTGAGGGTTTTCGTCCCTTTGCGCCAATGGTGTTGGCAGAAGACGCGGATGAGTATTTTGAGATGAAGCAGGAAAGCCCTTATATGATGCTGGCTTATCCGGTAAAGCAGAATAGACGGCTTCATGTCGAGACTGAGGGGCTGTTTGGTATTGATCTATTAAAAGTGTCCCGCTCCGATATTCCGGCTGTCACCCATGTAGATTACTCGGCGCGGGTGCAAACCGTTGATCGCGATCGCCATCCTTTCATGCATGGAGTATTAACCAGCTTCAAAGGTCTGACAGGCTGTTCTGTCATCATCAATACATCGTTCAACGTCCGAGGCGAACCGATCGTTAATACGGCTGAAGATGCCTACCGCTGTTTTATGGCAACCGAGATTGATTGCTTAGTGATTGGCGATCGCTTCTTAGATCGTCATGCTCAAGACCAAAAGTCTCTGTCTGAAAAGGAGCGAATTCAATGGTTAAGGAGGTTTGAACTTGATTAAGTCATCCTATTTGCACAGGCTGAAACAAAGACGACGGATGACTCAACTCAAGGAGCAAATTGTTTTTGGCTTGACTTTGGGATGGCTACTCACTCTAGTCGGCGGCTTTCATTACTTCTTTGCAGTGGGGACGAACGATAATTTCTGGCGATCTATGCTTTATGTGGGAATAGTGTTGATCGCGCTCTCTATCATTCTGCCTTCGATGATCGGTCTTCTTCAAAAGCCATTGAAAAATGGGACTCAAGCGATCGGAGAGTTTCTGTTTTCACTGATCCTGATTCTGAATTATTTTCTACTGATATTACCAGTGGGACTCTTGTTAAGAAAATTACAAAAGAACACCTCGTTCTACACTTGGAGAAATAAGCGGCTGTCTGAGATGATTGGATGGACAGACTGGAAAGCTCAAGAGAGTATGGAAGCACTTCAGCATGGTACAAAAGGGCGTTCCTTAGCATTACAACTAGTCTGGGTTATTTCCTACTTCGTCCGGAATGGACATTATCTATTCATTCCGGTGCTGGTCTTGCTACTGGTTCTAGGCTTGATCCTGTTCTTTATCAAAGCCTCAGCGTTTGCTCCCTTCATATACACTCTATTTTGATAGTAGGAGTCATCATTTTCCAGCACCCACTAATCTAACAGTAAGGCTTGAACCAGTCGGCACACTCCAACCACTCCTCAACATCAACTAGATTCCACCAGTTTGAAGCATCAAATTTTGCTCTAGCTTGGCTTAGTTCTAATTTTGCTCGTTCTACATCGCCCATCTGAATAAAATACATCACCTTAGCGGCTGCAATGTTTGGTTTTGCCTGCTCCGGTGTCATCGCCATTGAGTACTCAAACGCAGCTTCAGCTTCTTCCTCAGAAAACGAAGCGAGTGAGTATGAAGTGTTCAACATCGCTTCTGGAATCGGTTTAACGTACCGAAACACAATCGAACTATGGAGAAACGGATGGTTTTCAAGCGGAGTAAAATACTCTCGTAGTCGATACATTGTCAAATGAATCCAGACATGGAAAAAATGAGCAAAGTCTTGATGGACGACTAAAGAAACACCCGGAATCAGTGAGGGGAAAAAATCTTTGAGAACACTGTTGGATAAGTCCCAACTCTTCATTGCGTCAATAAAGAGAAATTCAATGGGACGTTGATCCCAACCAATTTGAGTTAAATCACCCGGATAAACTTTAATTAGGTCGCGCCAAGGGTTAATCCGATGTAAATACTCATCCAAAAAACTATCTCCATCTTTGTACTTCCCAGCGACTGAAGTCCCTAAGACGATGTATTCCATATTGTGATCGGAGTACCACATAAAAATATCGTAGGCATGAATCCGATGCTCCTTGTTGGCTACATGCCCATTCTTCTTAAAGCCCATTGCCAAAGAAATACTGGATGAACCCAGCCAGCAGCCAAGTTCCACAATTTCTCCCCGACCAGAATACTCGTTTTGAGCATAGGTTTCTAAGTAGATTTGCTCCTCATTGGAAGTCATGCCCAAAACCCATTGCCGAGGCTCCCCTGCCTCCGGTTCAATCCCTGCGGGTGCCGCTATTGGAGCAAAAGTTTGCCCCATATATTCAAACCGTTGATTCAGCAGGCGTTGGTTGATAAATTGAAGAACTTCTCTTTGGGGAGGAATCACTGTCTCTGGGTAGTCTGAAATCGCTTGAATGATCACCTGTGCCAGCGATTGCGCTTCCCCTGGAATGAACCAATGCACACTCTTCTTGCGTCCAATCAATTGGAGCGTCTCCCGAAATCCGCCAGTATTTGAAACCACTAAACTAACGGGCAGTTGTCCCATTTCCAGTGCAGTATTGGGAAAGTTTTCTTGACTGCTGGTCAGGCAGACGATCGGGCAATGCAACTGATTCACCCACTGAATCGCTTCTTGACTAAACAAATCAGTCACAATGCTGTAGCGATAGTTCCCATCCAGATTTTGCTTGATGTATTTCTGACTATCAACTCCTTGTAAGCCTTCTGCTTGGAGCTTTGTGCTCTTACCGAGAAAGAGGATATGAATGTTCTCAATCACACTGCTCTCTAGTAGCTGAAGTGCGTCTAGAAAAGTCAATAGCCCTTTTCGCTCCTCCAGTCGCCCAAAGAACACCAGCGGAATTGCATCCTCCTCTACAAGTCGTTGTAAATCACCTCTAATTGTAGTGTTCTCCAATGCTTGCTCAATCACTGGAAAACAATAGGGTAGACGCAACGCATGGGAGGTTTTCCAGCCATACCCTTCTACTTTCTGCTTGAGGAACTGCGACAGGTAGAACGCCAAGTCCGCTTGCTCAAAGGAATATTGCTCGTAATGGCTCGTTTGCCAATGCCACTGAGGATTCGGTTGCGTATATTGGGCTTGAGCTTCTTGCAGCCATTCCTGCCCACTGTGCAAGGTGACAGCAACGACACAGTTTTCTCCTAAAACACCCGATCGCTTTGCCTGCACCGTGCGGTATCCCAACCCCATCATCTCTGGAAATTCGATGTAGATATAGGCATCTGGAAAAGCAGTGGTGATCGCTTGGGTAAAAAACAAGGCACAATAATTGTCGTGTTCTACCCATTCCCACTCCTGCAACTGAGACAGAATTGCTAAGTGAGTCGGTTGTAGCTCCAATACATCCTGACAGTCCCTGGTTGAAAAGATATGCTTCAAAGCGGGAATTGTTGACTTATCAGCAAACCTCTCTTGGCTTTGACAAAGCAGTAACACAACGTGGAAATCTGCTGCTGCCAATCTTTCACTGAGAGTGCGGTAGTAAGTACCAATCCCACCATTCCTGAAAATACCCTCATACTCAGGAGTCACCAAGAACGCGACTCGTTTAACTGATTGAGGAGTTGCTTTGACTATATTTTGCTTGAATGTAACTCCGCAGCGATCGCTACGACCAACGGTAGAAGGCACTGAATCTATTGGTTTTGATCGGGGATCTTTCTTCTGAAAAATGAGATTGAAAATCTGATTCGTAAATGCTAAAGGCTGATTGACATTTTTCTCAATAAAATATTGCTGTAAAAGTTTCTCCTCAGTAGAGACGGGGTATAAACTTCTCATTTCTTCTGCATCACCATCAGCAACCAGTAAATCTTTTAAGTTTGAACCGAGGGCAAGTTCAAATTCATGAAAACTAACGGCTGTTCCCATGCGGGTTAACGCTTCCTCAGCAGTGTTAGCACCCAGTTTGTCACGATGATGTTTGAGTCCTAGCTTAACCATTTCCCTGGGAGATCTTTCGTAATACTCCACCGCTAAATCTAGAGGCAAGAAATGGAAAAATGGCAACCAGGACGTGTGATGGTCAAAATAGGTTAAGCGATTTGGAGTCTCTGCCACAATCAAAATTCCGTCGGGTAGCAGCAGATCCCACGCATCCTTCAGAGTTTTGAGCCGCTCTTGAACGGTCATGTGCTCCAATACCGCAAATAATAAAACGACCGACACTCCAGAACGATGGTTTGATTTCAAGGTTTCCAATAAATCATCTGGCTCAGACTGAATGATGGAAACATTATCAATCCCCATAATCTGGACTCTTGCCTTCGCTGCTAGAGCAGATGACTCAGAAACTTCATACGCATAAATATGTTTAGCAAAATGAGCAAAAGCGGCGGTACTAGAACCCGTTCCACAGCCAATTTCAACAATCTCTTTATCACTTAGAGCTAATACTTTTGTGACCCAAGGAATATATTGAGTTAAAGTGCCTTCGTATCGCCGAAAGACATGATCTTTGATGTCATTTTTTACCTCTTCAGTTTCAAATAGGTGCTCATCGATCCCTTTGTAGTAAGTTTTTCGCAAAGCCTGTTCTATCTCAGAGCGAAACTTGGTCTGTTCAAGCCGAAACTTCTCAATGTCTTTTGTTAGTGTCATTAGTTTTTCCCTTGAACCCAAGTTTTTGAGCGTAGAAACTAAGCTTCGACATTAACTTTATCGGAAGCTACCCAGTTCTGATACTCATGAAAGCTTCTTCGCTCTACCGCCCCATGCCCACATAGCGAAACCCGGCAGCTTCCAAGGTCTGCTGCTGTAGGAAGTTGCGTCCATCAATCATCACCGGATGATGCATCAAGGTTGCTAGATGAGCATAATTCAAAGTCTGAAATTCTTGCCAGTCCGTGATCAACACAAGTGCATCGCAACCCGTAGCCAATCGCTCTGGATCAGGTTCCACACTCACATCCGGCAATCCAGGTCGCGTTTCAGTGTGGGAAAGGATCGGATCATAGGCTTTGACCTTAGCACCCAGCCGAAGCAGATGCTCAATGATGATGAGGGAAGGAGCCTCGCGCAGGTCATCCGTATTGGGCTTAAAGGTAATGCCCAATAGCCCAATGGTTTTTCCTTTAAGGCTTTTCAGCATCTTTTGAAGTTTTGCTATCACAAGTAAGCGTTGATGCCGATTGACGCTGACAACGGCTTTCAACAGCGGTGCTTCATAGCCATAGTCTGCGGCAGTGTGGATCAATGCTGACACGTCTTTTGGAAAACAGGAACCACCCCAGCCGATGCCAGCCTGCAAAAACTGGCTGCCAATCCGGGAATCTAGACCTATGCCTTTAGCAACTTCGGTAATATCAGCACCAACGCGATCGCAAATGTTTGCCACTTCATTGATAAAACTGATCTTGGTTGCCAAAAATGCATTGGCAGCGTACTTGATCATTTCAGCAGAGTTCAAATCTGTGATCACAACGGGCACACTGGGCAACAGTTGATGCTCAGCAGATTCACGGGCAATAATCGGTGCATAGAGTTTTTTCATCAGGGTGATCGCTGGCTCACTGCCTCCCAACACAATCCGGTCAGGATTCAATGTGTCATAAACGGCTGACCCTTCCCGCAAAAACTCTGGATTGCTGACCACATCAAAGGCAGGTTCTTTGACCAGGGTGGCGATCTCGGCTGTGGCAATGCTTCCTGTGGAGTTGCCGCCACTTTCACTCAGTCGCGCCGCCACTTGAGTGGTCAAATGCCGTTGGGCATAGCCTTCTAACATCAGCATTCTCACCCAATCACCAGAGCCAATCGGCACCGTAGACTTATTCACAATTACCTTATACTCACCGTTCAGGTGGCTGCCA
>Ga0105048_10010575_pt1 | contig 14611 bp, 9 predicted proteins | sample MAT05_FD_78382 | JGI IMG/M metagenome (GOLD analysis project Ga0105048, IMG submission 78382) | Freshwater microbial communities from Lake Fryxell liftoff mats and glacier meltwater in Antarctica - MAT-05 | ecosystem: Environmental > Aquatic > Freshwater > Ice > Liftoff microbial mat | place...
CGCCGGTGTTGGCGACCAGATAGACCACCCACTCACGGTTGCCGTCGCCGTCGACATCGCCGGTGGCGCGCGGCCGACCGAGCAGTTGCACCGTCACGCTGTCATCGGTATTGGCATATTGGCCGTTCACCAGCCGCACCTCGCCACCCGGCACGTCCGGCACGGGATAGAGCGCATTGGCCAGCGCCGAATCGGTGAGCGGTGTGATTTGGGCCGGAACAATGGCCAGGGCGGTGTTGGCCGGCAACGCCGATAGTGTTAATGAGAATGCGAGAGAGAGGGATGTTAAAGATAGCGCAACACGTCGCATGTTTTTTATAGCTCCTTGGCTAGGCGGGCACATCAATGGAAGAAAGCAGTGAGCTAAGAGCGAAGAGCTTTCTAAAAGCTCCAAGCACATCGCCTCAAGCTCATCATGCGCACGCTGATCTATGGAATTGACGTCGAGTTTACCAGAGGGGTTCCACAAAGTTGTATTCCGGCAATTCGCGTTGCAACCCGTAATGAACAAAATTAAACAGAATGCAGAGAAATCTTGGTTTTTCTGCATTCTGTTTTATTCTGTAAATTCTGTCTAAAAATCAGCGACTGAGTAGTTACTGCAACCCTGCGAAATCCAGTATCAAACCGGGTTTGTTTAAGCGCGCCACTTTTTGCGAGTGCATCCGGTAACACCATATCGTCTTGTGATGAGCAGCCCCATCCCGTTTTGGAGGGGGCCGGGGGGTCTGGGTGGTAATCCTGTTTCACATCGGCTTCATTTGACAAATTCGTCCCTATTCCTAGACTTGGAAACGTTTCCAATTTCGTTGTCATGTGTGTTGTGACCTAGCCGGCACGCATGTGAGGATGCTTATCGTTTACGTTCGGTCACGAACGGCCCAGCACCAGGATGAAATGGCAGTAACAATTGTGGATGTGGCCAGACATGCCCAGGTCGGCGTTGGCACCGTTTCTCGCGTGATTAACGGAGCCAACCACGTGCGCCCTGAAACACGTCTGCGGGTCGAGGCGGTCATGCACGAACTCGGCTTTCATCCCAACGCGCACGCGGGCAACCTCAAGCGCACCCGCGGCAGTGTGCGCGCCATCGGCTATTTGTTTGCCGCCGACCAGCGCACCTTGTCCGATCCCTTCTTCAGCCGCCTGGTGCTGGGCATGGCCGACGCCGCTCGCGAATTGGATTACGACATTCACATCGCCAGTTGCAAAGATCCTTCGGATGAGCTCAACGCGTTGGAGCGGATGATGCGCGGCAACCGCATCGGCGGCATGGTGCTGACCGACACCCGCGTGGAAGACGAGCGCATCACCTTATTGCAACAGCGTGGCTTCCCCTTTGTGGCCTTTGGCCGCACCGGCAACATGTTGGCGTCGCAAAAGAACGCGCCCCACAGCCTGCCCTATGTCGATGTGGATGGCTGCGCGGGCGTTCGGCAGGCGGTCTCGCATCTCATCGCCGCGGGCCATCGCCACATCGGATTCATCGCCTTGCCGATGCAGTTGATGTGCGCGCAGGATCGATTAGACGGCTATCGACAGGCGCTCAAACAGGCGCGCATTCGATTGAATGAATGCTATGTGGTGCCGGGCGGATTAACTGAGGCAGCTGGCGAGGATGCGGCACAGGCATTGTTGCAATTGCCGACGCGGCCCAGCGCGATTGTGGCCTGTTCGGATGTGATGGCCTTCGGAGCCATGCGCGCGATTCAACGCTGCGGCATGATGGTGGGCACGCACGGCGATGATGATGTGGCGCTGATCGGCTTCGATGATGTGCCGATGGCCGCCCATACCACGCCGCCCCTGACCACCGTTCGACAACCCATCTACGACATTGGCCGCGACATCGTGACCATGCTGGTTCAACACCTTTCCGGCGGCAACGCCCCCCTGCCGCCCAAGCTGATTTTGCCCGAGTTAATCATTCGTGAATCGGCGTGAGTCATGCACGATGAGGGATTCCCAGGAGGTGATCTATCGAGACATCCTATTGACGACAGACCCGAAATAAACTGAATCAGTCCCAAACAATCAAAGACAGCGAGATATAACCGAACGTGGAACGTGTTTGACCCAATTTACCGGGAGGTAAAGAGAATGATGACTAGTACGAATTCGCACACGCCATTGGCCCGGCTGTTTATGCTGGGCATGACTGCGACGATGCTGTTGGCCGCCTGTGCCGCACCAGCGCCCGCAGCGCCTGCCGCCCCAGCCGCCCCAGCCGCAGCACCCGCCGCCGGTGAAGCCACCACCGCGCCCGCTGCCGAGGCCACCACGGCCCCGGCTGCCAGCGCCGGCAGCACCACCATCCGCGTCAGCGCCTGGGAAAGCAGCGATGCGCTGGAGCCGTGGAACAATGCCATCGCCGCCTTCGAGAAGGTGAACCCCGACATCAAAGTGCAATTGGAGAGCGTGCCCCAGGAGTACGGCACCAAGCTGCTGGCCCAACTGGCCGCCGGCACCGCCCCCGACGTGTTCCAGATTGGCGACGGCGACGTGGCCAAGTATGTGAACAAGGGCGTGGTCGAGCCATTGGATGAGTACATCGCCAAAGACAAGTTCGACACCAGCGTGTTCTACGAGGGCATCTACAAGATTGGCCAGGTGAACGGCAAGACCTACATGCTCACCAAGGACTACAGCCCATTGGTGCTCTATTACAACCAGGCCCTGTTCGACAAGGCCAATGTGCCCTATCCCAAGGATGGCTGGACGTGGCAGGAGTTTCTGGACACCGCCCAAAAGCTGACCGTGAAAGACGGCGACAAGGTGACCCAGTGGGGCGTGAGCCTGCCGAATACCTGGGGCGACCTGGTGTGGCAGCGCGGCATCTCGCCGTTCATGTACCAGAACGAGGGCGATTTCCTAAGCCCGGATGGCAAGACCGCCACTGGCTATCTGAACAGCCCTGCCACGGTCGAAGCCTTGCAGTTCTACGTCGACCTGATCAACAAGCACCGCGTTGCGCCCAACAAGACCGAGCTGGCTTCGTTGCAGGGCGTGGATTTGTTCGCAACCGGCAAAGTTGCCATGCAGTGGACGGGCCGCTGGCCGATCAAGGATTACCGCGCCAACAAAGACCTGAAATTCGGCACGGTCAGTCTGCCCAAGGGCAAGAAAGCGGCCAACGCCATCTGCTGGGCCGGCTTTGCCATGTATGCAGAAGGCAAGAATAAGGATGCCGCCTGGAAGCTGATGAAGTTCATTGGCGCAGAGGATGGTGCAAAAGCCTTTGCCGATTACGCGTTGACCGCAGTGAAGTCGATCGCGGATTCGCAGGGCCTGACCAAGGACCCACAGGATGCCAGCATCATGGCCGGCCTGGATCTGGTGGTTGCGCCGCCCGAGTTCCGCCAGGAGCGCTTTGGCGATTGTGTCGACAAGGCCTTCAAGGAGAACCTGGAGAAAGTCTTTGCCGACCCGACGCTGGCCATTCAAGCCTCGATGGACGCCGCGGCCAAGCAAGCCGACGATTGTCTGGCGCAGCCATAGCGTTTTGAAGAAAGAGACGACGGACGACGGACGACGGACGACCCCTTGCCGTCCGTCGTCCGTCGTCCGTCGTCGCGGCTTCTGAGCCGCTCCGTCTCTACTCCCTCATCAAGGAGGTTCCGATGGCAATAGCAGCAACCTCGATCCGTTCTTCAGCGATTGACAAAAAGCCGAAGCGTGCCACGCAGGCCGCGCGCGAGGCGCGCATCTTCTATTTGTGCGTCGCGCCGTGGGTGATTGGTTTCATCCTATTCCAGCTGGGGCCGATGCTGGCCTCGTTTGTGCTGAGCTTCACCCGCTGGGATATTTTGTCGCCGCCGGTATTTGTGGACATTCGCAACTACACCTTCATGTTCACCCGCGATGCCGACTTCTGGCAATCGCTGCGGGTGACGGTGACCTACTCGCTGTTCAGCATTCCCTTGCAGCTGATGGTGGCGCTGGGGCTGGCGGTGCTGCTGAATGAGGCCACCCGCGGCATCGGCCTCTTCCGCACCCTGTTCTACCTGCCCAGCGTGGTGGCCAGCGCCGCTGCGGCCGTGTTGTGGACGTGGATCTTCAACCCCGAGTTTGGGCCGATCAATGGGCTGCTCGGCCTGTTTGGCGTGCAGGGGCCGGCCTGGCTGATCGACCCCAAGTATGCGCTATGGGCGCTGATCATCATGAGCGTGTGGGGCGTGGGCGGCACTATGCTCATCTTTCTGGCCGGCCTCAAGGGCATCCCCGGCAATCTGTATGAGGCGGCCGAGATCGACGGCGCGGACCGCGTGGCGCGTTTCTTTCGCATCACCCTGCCCATGCTTAGCCCGACGATTTTCTTCAACTTCGTCATGACCCTGATCGGCTCGTTTCAAACGTTTGACTCGGCCTACATCATCGGCACGCGCGCGTCGGGGTCGATTGGTGCGCCGGCCAAGAGCACCCTGTTCTACATGCTGCATGTCTACGACCAGGCCATTGCCCAGACCAAGATGGGCTATGCCTCGGCGCTGGGCGTGGTGTTGTTCGTCATCATTCTGGTGCTCACCTTATTAGTTCTGCGCTCGTCGTCGTTGTGGGTTTACAACGAGGCCGAAAGGAAATAGCTGCCATGGCACAACTCACTTCGCCTGTAACGCCGCCGCGAACACAAGAGTGGTGGAAGACGCGCCAGTTCGGCCAGACCGTCCACGACATCATCGTTTACACGTTGCTGGTATTGCTCAGCCTCGTGTTCATCTTTCCCTTTTTCTGGATGGTGACCACGGCGCTCAAGCTGGATTACGAGATCTTCCTATGGCCGCCGCGCTGGCTGCCCAACCCGCCTCATTGGGAGAACTTTGGGCTGGCTCTGACCGACCCGCAGTTGCCGTTCTTCCCCACATTCTTCCTGAACACGATGAAGATCGTGACCCTGGTCGTGATCGGCCGGCTGGTCTCGTGCGTCGTGGTGGCGTATGGCTTCGCCCGCCTGGAGGCACCCGGCAAGGATGTGCTATTCGCCATTCTGCTGGCCACGCTGATGATTCCTGGTACCTTGCTGCTGTTCCCCAAATACATCCTGTTCAATAGCATCGGCTGGGTGAACACGATTTTGCCGCTGACCGTGCCGTCGTTCTTTGGCGAGGCGTTCGCCATCTTTTTGATGCGCCAATTCTTCGCCTCAATTCCCAGGGATTTGGAAGAAGCCGCGCGCATGGACGGCTGCAACACGTTTCAGGTCATCACCCGCATCATTGTGCCGCTGAGCGTGCCGGTGCTGACCGTGATCGCGATCTTCAGTTTCAAGGACAACTGGAACGATTTCTTCGGCCCCCTGCTCTACTTAAGCGACCGCACTCAATACACCCTCGCCGTCGGCCTGGCCTTCTTCAACGGCCGTTACGACGTAGCCATGAACCTGCTGATGGCAGCCTCGGTGGCCGTGATGTTGCCGCTGGTCATCCTATTCTTCATCGCCCAACGCGCCTTTGTGGAAGGCATTTCAGTGACGGGCCTGGGCGGGCGGTAGGGACCAGAGTCGGCTAAAGCCTCCATTCCAAGTTGCTCCGTGGGCTCGTGGAATGGAGGCTTTAGCCGACTCTGCTTCAGAGTAATGACAAAGACGCGCAAGGCAGCTTCTTCCACAGCCACAACTTCACCGTCGCAAGCAATCTCGCTTCGGCCGCTTATGCTCGTCATCTTCCTGGTGTCGGCTGCGGGTCTTACGTATGAGATCGTGCTGACGCGGATTTTCTCGCTGCTGTTTCAGTATCACTATGCGTTTCTGGCACTGTCGCTGGCCGTGCTTGGCATCAGCCTCGGCGCAGCCGTGGGCCGGGTGGTGCGCAATCAGGAGCGTGCCAGTGCCGCCGATCTCTTCAACGCCGTGCTCGCCTTGAGCCTTGCATTCCCCATCGTCACAGCCATCCTGGCCTTCCTGCCGTCCACGGCTTCAATCGTGCTACATGTGTTGATCGGGCTCGTGCCATTTGTGCTGATCGGTTTGGTCAGCATGTTTGTGTTTGCCAATGCCGCGCGCGAGAGCGGCCAGCTGTATGCGGCTGATCTGGTGGGGGCGGGTTTGGGCGTGCTGCTGGCGTTGGGGTTGCTCACCGTGCTCAATGCGTTCGCCGTGGTCATGGTGCTGGGCGTGATGATCGCGACCGGTGCCTACCTCCTTGCGCGCGCCAGTTTGCCCCGCCAGGATCAACTCAAAGGCATGGCCGCGCTGGGCCTGTGCAGCCTCATCGCCGTGGCCAACGCGGCCACCGGCTTTGCCGACTACGCGCCCACGCGCCTGGCCGATGCGCCGCTGGACAAGACGCTGCTGCAAGTGCTCAAAAATCCGGATTTGCAAGCCAGAGTCGTGTATTCCACCTGGAACCCCTTTGCGCGCATCGATGTGGTCGAGACCCAGGATGCGGCCCAAAAGCTGGTCTTCACCGATGGCGGTGCGGGCAGCTACATGCTGCGCGCCAACAGCAACGGCGACTTGACTGATCTGGAGCCGATGCGCTACACGTTGGAGTTTTTGCCATTTGCCGACAAGGTGATCAGCAAGACCTTGATTTTGGGGGCTGGTGCGGGCAAGGATGTGGCCCTGGCGTTATTGGCCGGCAGCCCCGATATCACCGCCATCGAAGTGAACCCGGCCATGGTGGCCACCACGCGCCGCTTTAGCGACTACAACGGCCGCATCTTCGACCGCCCCGGCGTGCACGTGGTGGTCGGTGATGCGCGCTCGTACGTTGAGCGTTCACGCGATCTGTTCGATCTGATCTATCTCAACGTGGTGTATTCGCAAGCCGCGCCGCCGGCCAGCCAGGCCCTGGTCGAGAACTATATTTTCACGACTGAAGCCTTTCGCAGCTATCTGAGCCATCTGACGCCGAACGGCAAACTCGCCTTAATCACCCACAACGGTTTGGAGGGCACCCGCGCCGCCATCACGGCCATTCAAGCCATGGACGACATGGGCATCCCGCCGGCTCAGGCGCTCGATCGCATCGCCCTCATCATGCAAAATGGCGACGATCCCACCCAGCGCATCACGACCCTGATCGTGAGCCAGCAGCCGTTTACGCCAGCCGAGATTGGCCAGTTTCAGGCCGCGGCACAAGCGCTCAACTTGCAGCCGTTGCACGTGCCGACTGTGTTCGAACTGGGTTTCAAGAGTTTGAAGGACGGCCAGAGCCTGGAGCGCTTTCTCAGCATCGACCCTACCTATGATCTCTTTCCCACCACCGACAACCGGCCCTTCTTCTACAAGCTCGACCCCGGCGTGCCCACGCCTGTTACCGGTGCATTGATCGCGGCGCTGGTATTTGCCGGCATCATTGTGTTGCTGGCGCTGGGGCAATCTCAGGCACAAACCGGCTCCAACACACTGCTGCTGTATGTCGCGCTCATCGGTGCCGGCTTCATGCTGATCGAAATCCCGCTGATCCAACGGCTGCAATTGCTGATTGGCACGCCCACGCTGTCCATCGCCATCGTGCTCGGCACCTTGCTCATCAGTGGCGGCCTCGGCAGTTGGCTCAGCCAGCGCTGGCCGGAAACCCAACTCCCCAGGCGTGTGGCCGTTGCGGCGGTGTGCGTGGCTGGTCTGGCGCTGGGGTATGGGCTGGTCTTACCCAGCCTGGTGCCGTTGCTGATGGGGTTGCCGCTAGCCGTGAGGATCATCGTGGTGATGGTGTTGGTGGCCCTGGTTGGGGTGCCGATGGGCATTCCATTTCCCTGTGCGTTGCGGCTGGCCAGCGCGCGCACAGCCACCTCCGGTATCGCCTTCCTGTGGGCGACCAACGGCGCCTTCGCCGTCATCGGTTCCACCCTGGCTCTGGTCCTGGCCATGTCGCTGGGCTTCCAGTGGGCGCTGCTGGTGGGTGTTGCGGCCTATGTGGGCTTGGCCGTGCTGATGAGTGTTGGGGCCGCCGGGAAGGCTCTTTTTAATGGCTGATGGCATCGCTCTCAAATTAAGGAAAGCGAGGGGTTGTCAAGGGAATATTTCGGCATATTTGGCATATTTGGCATATTGGAAGGGTGACAGAAAGCAAAGCCGGCCACACACGCAAGAAAAGCAGCGTCAAGCACACGCGGTCGGTGCAACATGATCGTAGACTTCAAGCGAAAGTCCTGTAGATAATACTTCTATTAGAACCGGCCACCAGCCTTGACACAACCCTTTTAACTTTGCTAGAGTCACCCCTGTTGTTGGGGAGTAGCCATTCTGCATAAGAGCAGAAGTGGGTGGCCGTCATGACGAGCATTGCAAAATTGATATGCTCTGGCCGCTCAACAGAGACGAGATGTATCTTCTGAGGCGAGACCAGCGTGGCGCTGCGTGACCATGCTGGTCTCGCTTTTTGTTTGTCGCGCGGGTGAATCTGCGTCGTCACAGGAGAATTCATAATGTCCAACTGGCACACCAGCCGTGCAGTCGATGTATTGCAATCGTTGCAATCCAGCGAGGAGCAGGGCCTGACTCAGGCCGAAGCCGATACACGCCTGACCAATACCGGCCCCAACGAACTGGTCGAGACCAGCGGCCGCAGTCCCTTTAGAATCCTTTGGGAGCAGATCACCGCCACCATGGTGCTCATCCTCATCGCCGCCGCATTGGTCTCGGGTTTCCTCGGCAAGTTGCAGGAGGCCATCGCCATTCTGGCCATCGTGGTGCTGTTTGCAATCCTGGGTTTCATCCAGGAATACCGCGCCGAGCGGGCCATGGCGGCCTTAAAAAAATTGGCGGTGCCCAATGTGCGCGTGCGCCGCAACGGCCAGGTGCAGGAGGTATCCGCCCGCACGTTGGTGCCGGGCGATGTGGTGCTGCTGGAGGCCGGCAATATGGTCCCGGCCGACTTGCGCCTGCTGACCAGCATCAACCTGCGCATTCAGGAGTCGGCGCTCACGGGTGAAGCCGAGGCCATCGAGAAGCAAGTCGCCAAACTGGATGGTGACGATCTGCCGCTGGGCGACCGGTTCAACATGGGCTACATGGGCACGGTCGTGACCTATGGCCGGGGTGTCGCGCTCGTCGTGGCCACGGGCATGAAGACTGAGCTGGGCAAAATTGCCGGGTTATTGCAAAGCGCAAAGGATGAAATGACGCCGCTGCAACGCCGGCTCGATCAGGTCGGCAAACTGCTGGCCATCGCCGGTGTGATTATAGCCGCGGCGGTGGCTGTGCTGGGCGTGCTGCGTGGTGAGACGCTGGTGGACATGCTGCTGGTCGGCGTCAGCATTGCCGTGGCCGTCGTGCCGGAGGGCTTACCAGCTGTAGTCACCATTACCCTGGCCCTGGGTGCGCAACGGATGCTGGCGCGCAACGCCCTCATTCGCCGTCTGCCAGCTGTGGAAACGCTGGGCTCGGTCACCGTCATCTGTTCGGACAAAACCGGCACACTCACCGAGAACCGGATGACGGTGACCGTGCTGGATGTGGCCGGCCACCGCATCGAGGTGAACGAGGAGACCACGGATGCGGGCTCGGCCAGGTTCGATGTGGCCGCGCTCAATCCCGAAACCCCCGAAGGCTCCATCCGCATGTTGTTGATCGGCGGCGCGCTGTGCAACGATGCCCAACTGGTCGAAGACGATGCTCGTAACGGCAAATATCATGCAATCGGCGACCCTACGGAAGGTGCGCTGGTGGTGGCTGCTGCCAAGTTTGGCCTCATCAAATCCAAGCTGGATGAGCGCAAACCCCGGGTGGCTGAAATGCCATTTGACTCTGACCGCAAGCGCATGACCACGGTGCACGACATAGCCAATAGTCAACAGTTGCCGGTGCGGGAGCTGGTCAATTCCATCGCTCCCAATGCGCGCTACATTTCGTTTACCAAAGGCTCTGTCGACGGGTTGCTGGATGTGGCCTCGCATGTCTGGCTCGATGGACACAATGAGCCGCTGACTCCGAAGCTGCGAACTCGCATCGAAGACGCCAACCGCTCGCTGGCCGAGAACGGCATGCGCGTGCTGGGAGTGGCCTTCCGCGCCAGCGATGACACCCAGCCAGTCGAGAACGATCTGAGCTTCATCGGCTTCGTCGGCATCATCGACCCGCCCCGCGCCGAGGTGAAAGCGGCCGTGGCGACGTGCAAACGGGCTGGCATTCGGCCGGTCATGATCACGGGCGACCATCCGCTCACGGCCTTCCACATTGCCAAGGAGCTGGGCATTGCCACGCCGCAGAGCAAGGTGCTGACCGGGATCGAGTTAGGCAAACTGAGCGACGCCGAGCTGGAGACCATGGTCGATGACGTGTCGGTCTATGCGCGCGTGTCGCCCGAGCACAAGCTGCGCATCGTGAATGCGTTGCAGCGGCGCGGCCACATCACCGCCATGACCGGCGACGGCGTGAACGATGCGCCCGCGCTCAAGCAGGCCGACATCGGCGTGGCGATGGGCATCACCGGCACCGACGTGTCCAAAGAGGCCGCCAATATGGTGCTGCGCGACGACAATTTCTCAACCATTGTGGCCGCGGTGGAAGAGGGCCGGGTGATCTATGACAACCTGCGCAAGTTCATCAAGTTCAGCATCGGCGGCAACATCGGCAAGGTCATCGTCATGGTCGGCGGTGTGCTGCTGGGTATGGCCGTGCCACTGCAGCCGCTGCAATTGTTGTGGCTGAACCTGCTGACGGATGGACTGCTCGGGATTGGCCTGGGCGTGGAGCCGGCCGAGCGCAATGTGATGCTGCGCAAGCCCTTCTCGCCCAAAGCCAGCATCTTCAGCGACGGCGTGGGGGGTCAAATTATTCGATATGGCCTAGTCATTGGCGTCATCTCGCTGGGCATGGGTGCGCTGCACTTTTTTGCCGGCGACGCCGACTGGCAGACCATGATGTTTACGACACTGGCGTTCTGTCAGGTCTGGCAGGCGCTGGGCATTCGCTCTGGCAACGACTCGCTGTTCCGCGCCGGTGTTTTCACCAACAAGCCGTTGTTGTTGCTGTCCCTCATCGTCGTGGTCGCGCAACTGGCCGCGCTGTATGTGCCCTTTTTGCAAACCTTCCTGCGCACCGAAGCGCTGGACCTCGGCGAGTTGGGCCTGTGTGTGGCGGCTGGTTTCCTCGTCTTCGTCTACGCCGAAGTGGAGAAGTGGTTCCTGCGCCGCGCTGAGTCGAATCGGTTGAGCGTGATGCCGCCGGTGGTGCCGGCGTAATGCGCGGTTGCTGCACTGGCCGGCCGTGTGCAATCTGGTTTCGCAGGGGCGCAGCATGCTGCGCCCCTACCCTGCACATCACGTAAAGAACTTTTGCCGACCTCTAATCAGACAGGCGTGTAACACCTGAAGATATACACGACAACACACCTTAAACCCTTCGGGTGGCGAATGCACCCGTCGTCAGACCAAAACTGACGACTGGCTACTGATTACGCATTACCCACGACTTCCCTTCCTCAAAGACGCGATAATCGCACGGCATGTCCCCACGACCTCGTACCCAAGCAGCAACCGCCGCACGACACCCCATCGCCTTCGCCGGCCTCCTGCTGATTGCGTTTGCACTGCGCGCAGTGAATCTCACCGGCGAGAGCTTATGGCGCGACGAGGTCGACATCGTGAACTTTGCCCTTCAGCCGATTCGTTCGCTGCTGGCCGGCTTCACCGAAAAAGGGTTCAACGGCCCGCTGTATCTGCTGCTGATGCGGCCGTGGCTGTCGTTGGCCGGCGTCAACGACTTCGCACTGCGTTACTTCTCGCTGCTGTGCAGTATCGTGTTAATCGCGCTGGTATGGGTGCTGGCGCGACGGTGGGTTGGACCGCGTGCGGCCTGGGTGACGGCGTGGCTACTGGCCGTGTCGCCCGTGCACATCTGGTACGCCGGCGAAGGCAAGATGTATACGCTGCAGCCGCTTCTGCTGGTGCTGGCGATTTATGCACTGGCACGGATCCTCACATCAAATTCAAAGGCCGCGCGCTGGTGGTGGGTCTTCGTCGTGGCGACGTCCTGCGCGTTTTACGTCCATGTCCTTTCACCGGTCTTTTTAGTGGTGGCAGCGGCTGTGTTTGTGTCGCAATGGCCGGTCGCTCGCGCTCATCTTAAAGGCGCATTCATTGCCCTGGCCTGTCTCACGGTGCCGTACGTGCCGTTGCTGATCTGGCAGTTCCCGGCCCTCTCCCGCGGCATCGAGACCGGTCACACGTTCTACCCGCTCGGCACCATGGCCCAGGTGTTGCTCGCCGACTGGAGCTATGGTTTTGGCATCAACGCGCCGCTCTACTTCATCACCCAACCTGCGTGGGTGCGTTGGGTCTGCATCGGCCTGTTCGCGGGGCTGGCAGGCGTCGGGTTGATTCGTCTGCTGGCACAGCGGCCCCAAATTGCCATGGGTTTATGGGCCTGGCTGATATTGCCTGCTTTGGCAGTCTATGCCGTCTCGACTCGCGCCCCTGTGTTCGAGCCGCGCTATTTGCTGTGGTGCGCGCCGGTGCTGTTTATTTTGATCGGAGCCGGGATCACAGGAAACGAGAAGACGAAACTCTCTCTGCCTACCCACCTCTCGCTCATCCTCATCGCCCCGCTCACCCTCATCAGCCTGCTGGGGCTGGCCGCCCAATGGGCCCGGCCCATTCGGCCCGACATGCGCGCCGCCACGTCTTTTGTAAGCAGCCGGCTGGAAACCAATGACATCGTCACGTTTCAGATTCCACACGGCCGTTACACCTTTGGCTACTACCTGGCATCGCGCCCACTCCAACCAGGCCAGAACGCGCCGCAGGTGGTTGAAGGCCCTTATACCAATTACGGCATGAGTGAGGTCGACGTTGAGCAGGCGGTCATGCCGTATGTGCCGCCCGACCGAAACCTATGGCTGATTGAGCTGGAGCCGGCCATGTGGGATGCACGCGGGATGGTGCGCCGATGGTATGACGACCACATCCCTCTCATCGAACGCCGCGAATTCAACGGCATCACCGTCAGCCTGTATCGCCATCACGCCCCATGACACACACCGACCCAAACCCACACCACCGGCCACACAACCTTCCACACGCCATTCACATCGCCATCGACGAAACCCTGCGCGCCCGTGCCCGGGCCGACGCGGCCGTGCGCCAGATGTCGCGCACGCGTGCCTCGCAGCAGGATGCCTACATCGGCACCCTGGGCGAGTTGGTATGGGCCAAGCTGCGCTACGGCGACTGGTCTCACTTCGACACCCTCCACACGCGCGGCAAAAGCGATGATGCCGGTTCGGGCGACAGCGCCGGCGATGTCGAGATCAAAACCTCCAAGACGCGGATTTCAACCTCATCCCATTTAATGGTGCGTGAGGATTACGCCCTCAAACGGCAGCCCGCGTTCTATGTGCTGGTGTTGGTGCCGCAGGATCAGCCGCCGCAGCAGGAGCGCGATGCCTATGTGTGCGGGTGGGCCAGCCATGCCGAAGTGATTGCGCGGCCACCGATCGAGCGCATCTCGCGACACACCCAGCGGCCGCAGGGTTTTCGCTGCTATGAGGTGGGCTGTGGCGACTTGAAGCCGTTGCACACATTGCCGTTTAGGCTGGCCGGGCTGCAATAGTCGTAATCGCATTTCCATTCGGCAAATTTTAGACAGAATCAGCCGTTAAAAATGGGTCGCGGAATCGGAACAGATTTTGGACAGAATGACAGAATAAACAAAATGGGACACGGATTTTTCAACCCCTTTGATGTGCATTCTGTCATTCTGTCCAAAATCCGCATTCACCAGCGAGCCATTCCCGATTGGGCCTGAATTGGTATCATTGCGCAAAACCAGCCGTGAACACTGTCACCCTTCACACACTCAACGACTTCGCCTCGGCCCATTTGAACAACGAGCGCAACATTCATGTGCTGTTGCCGCCGCGTTACGCCAACAGTCCCCGCAAGCGCTATCCGGTGCTCTACCTCAACGACGGCCAGGATTTGCACGCCCTTCGCGTGCGGCCAACGTTGCAACGGCTGTATGACACTCACGCGCTGCAACATATCATCGTGGTGGCGGTGCCGACCAATCACGACCGGCTCAATGAATACGGCACCGCTCACATGCTGGATTTCAAGGGCCGGGGTGCGCGCGCCCAGGCCTATACCCGCTTCATCATCGAAGAAGTCATGCCAGAGATTCAAGGCCTTTATCGCGCGCAAACCGGGCCGCAGCACACGGCTTTTTTAGGTGCGTCACTGGGTGGCCTGTCCGCGTTCGATATCGCCTGGAATTACCCGTGTGTGTTCGGCACCTGTGGCGTGTTCTCCGGCTCGTTCTGGTGGCGCACCGACTCCAAGGACGTGCAGGCCAAAACGATCTCGCGAATTGCCCATGACATGGTGCGCGAAAGTGATCGCACACATGGCCCGGCCAACGGGCGCTTCTGGTTCCAGGCCGGCACCGAGGATGAGAAGGATGACCGCGACCACAACGGCGTGATCGACGCCATTCAGGACACCACCGAGTTAATGGATGAGCTGGCTCAGAAGGGCTATCGCCCCGGCAGCGACATGGTCTATGTGGAGGTGAAGGGCGGGCAGCATCATCCCAATACGTGGGCCGAGGTGTTGGGGGAGTTTTTGCAGTTTGCGTTTGGTCAGGGTCGGGTGCAAGTGAACACGTAGCTTTTGACGTTCTCCGTAGTCGTAATCGTTTACGTAGACGTCTACGTAAACGATTACGACCTCA
>Ga0105048_10010576_pt1 | contig 14610 bp, 9 predicted proteins | sample MAT05_FD_78382 | JGI IMG/M metagenome (GOLD analysis project Ga0105048, IMG submission 78382) | Freshwater microbial communities from Lake Fryxell liftoff mats and glacier meltwater in Antarctica - MAT-05 | ecosystem: Environmental > Aquatic > Freshwater > Ice > Liftoff microbial mat | place...
GACCGCGATCAAGAAGTTGCCGCAACAACGTGACGTGTGGCAGGCGGATTGTCCTCAGTTGTCGGACTGGATGCGAGTCGGTGGCGAACCGCTTCGCCCGTGGTTTGTGATGGTCATCAACGAAAGCGACGGCCTTCTGTTGGGTCATGAGGTTGTGGAGGAGGCTCCTTCGACCGCCCTTCTGTGGGACAAGTTGGCGAATGCGATCCGGCACCCGGCTGCGGGGAAGCCACACCGACCGACAACGCTTCAGGTGCGATCCGGGCGTGGTTGGGAAGATCTTCTACCGCACATCGACGAACTCGGTATCGAACTGGAAATCTGCGACGAGCTGTCCCCGTTCGACGAGGTGTTCGCGTCTCTGGCCGAGCATCTCTGCGGTAAGCCCCGGCCGGGTTTGCTCGACATGCCCGGCATGACTCCCGAACGAGTGCGAGGGTTCTACGAGGCGGCAGCGGAGTTCTACCGCCAGGCTCCATGGAAGCGAGTTGGCTACGAGTCGGCAATCAAGATCGAGTGCGAGAAGTTCGACAGTGGACCGTGGTACGCGGTCTTGATGGGGCAGTCGGGACTCACGGCAGGAGTGGCCTTGTACGAGGACATGGCAGCGTTGCGGCGAATGTGGTCTCGCGACGACGACGAGGATGAAGAAAACACCCGCGAGGCGGTCGGCACGAGCGTGACGTTCGGAGAGGAGTGGGACATCTCAACAGCCGATCTGGATGCGGCGAAGGAACACGACTGGCCTGTAGCACGTCCCGACGCCTACCCGTCCGCATTACGCAAGGAGCGTGGGATGTCGATGCGTCCGCCGTTGACCTGGGAGTTGGAATTGTTGGAGGGGTGCCTTCGGGCCGTTCCCGAGTTCGTGACTCGAAGGAAGCAGGATGACTCAACGCGAGAAGAGTTCGCCGTTCCCACCGCCGCCGGGGCGTTGAAGTTGGTGCTGGCGTGGGTGGCAGAAGACGAGAGCGAACTTCCCAAACCTGCGACGTGAGAGGACTGCGACTGGTTTGTTCGGCGTACCACACTGAAAAGGGGTGCGGTCCTTTGCCGCTTCCATCATTTCCGAAGCCACTCGGCTCGGCGTCGAGGCTCCGAACGCAGAGGTGATTCTCATGGCAGATGATGAAAGGACAGTTTCCAGGGATCGGGCGTGGAAGGCATCGACTGACACGGGCCGTTATGATCGGGCACGAGTGGCTCGGTTGCAGCCGATCGTAGAGGCCGTGAACCAAGTCGGGTTGCCCGTGGATCGTCTTCGCAAACTTCGCGGGATTCTGAACGCTCTGGAGATACAGATCGAAGATGGTGGTGACAGCCCAGAAGTCAACCGCCATCTCCTCGAAACGCTGCGGATTGCACTTCGACATCAAGTCAACGAGCAGCAAGCTCAGCCTGCATTTGCTGCAATCGACACGTTCTCGCAACAAGAATCCGAACGATGGGTACAGATTCGAGCTGGCCATACTCCGATCCTGGAATTAACGGTTGAGGAACAACTCAATGACCTGATTCAGCAGGGCTCCGAGTTGCTGGATAAGAGTCGAACCGCTGATGCTTGCGACCAGTGGTTGGAGGCATGGGAGAAACTGAAACAGCTCGTCGGCCCAGAGTTGAAAACGATCGAGGCATTTGAACTCGCTTATCCCGACCTGACGATGTCCATCTTCAACTGGTGTTCGGATATGGAGATGGAACTTAGCAATGCCGGTCTGCGAAATCCTCGTTACCTCGATCATCGGTTGCGTTTTGTCCGCGAAGCCTTGGCTGTGTTTCCCGATGAGGATACCGATCACCAGATCTCTTTCCGGCGAGCCGAGAGCGAAGCTCTCTGGGAGTTGGGGCGACACGCTGAAGCGGAAGCCGTGTTCGCAGCGATGATCGAGCGATACCCGGAAGAGGGCTGGGGCTACATCGGTTGGTCGGACATTTACTGGCTCGACGACGAATCGAGCAAGGAGTACAGCAAGGCAGAGACAATTCTCAAACGTGCCCTGACCCGTACCAGCGTGCAGGACCGGAGCGATGTGCTGGAACGATTGCACGATTTGTATGTGGAATGGGAGAAGCCCAAGGAGAGGGCATTCATCGCCGCCCAACTCGGTTACACGCAGAGACCATCGAAATCGCCCATTCGCGTCGTGCCTCCTCCATCGGTGCTTGTGCCTCCGAAGATGACTTCACCCCGAAAGCGAGGTCGCAACGAGCCTTGCTGGTGTGGGAGTGGCAAGAAGTACAAAAACTGCCACCTTCGCCAAGATTCACAGTAGCTCGTTTCTCACCACGATCCCGCTGATCCAGCGGACGATTCCTTTTGAGGCGACGCATCGCTTGTTCGGCGTCACGGGTTGGTCCTGCAGGGTCGTTCAGCCCGGTGGCGTTCCAGTAGAAGGCCGACACCGAATCGAAGGCTTCTCGGACTTGCTCCGGTTGAGTGTGAAGCCGGGCACGACGACCTCGCCGTCATGCCGTCCGCCGACCAGTTCCTCCGGCGTCGGGTCCTTCCCCTCGAACTCCGGCAACCGAACCGACGGGGAGAACAGGTGATAGCCGAGGACGCCGCCGCCCGCCCCAGAGGCCGCAGGCGACATCATTCAATTATTGGCCGACTATTTAATTTGCTGCGTCACGCTCCTGGTTCCTGGTTGTTCTTCTATAATTCTGCTTGCCCTCCCTGCCCGTCGCCAGGTCAGGTCCCCCCCACTGCTGCTCTCACTCCGACTGGGAGTGGTCCAAATCAAAGCCCGAGGCGTCCGCCGACGCGGCCGAGGGGCACCGGTGCGTGCGTTCGCACGGAGTATCGTCGAGTCGGTCCGCCACTCCCCTCCTCGTCCTCGACGTGGGGCTGCGGGTCCGGGCGGCCGACCCGACGTTCCACGCCGTCTTCGACATCCTGAACGGCGAGGCCGGTGGACGATCCGCCTTCGTCCGGCTGACGGCGGGGCATGCACGCCCACGGGACGGGGGAGAACGTCACCCCCACGAGCACCAAGGGGTCGATCGAATGTGGGATTTTTGGAGCCGACTGTTCGACCCGTCGGGGTTCCCGGCCCGGTGGCGGTGCGGGTCATGGACCCCCGGTCACGGGTGGCTGCACATCCTGTCGGACGTGGGCATCTGGTCGGCGTACTTCGTGATCCCGTGCGTCCTGGGGTACTACGCCGTGCGGCGGCGGGGAATACCCTTCCGGGGCGTCCTCGTGCTGTTCGTGGCGTTCATCCTGTCGTGCGGGCTGACGCACCTGATGGAGGCGGCCATCTTCTGGTGGCCAGCCTACCGCCTCGCCGGGATACTCAAGTTGCTGACCGCCGTCGTCTCCTGGGCGACGGTGTTCGCCCTGGTCCGGGTGACGCCGCAGGTGATGGCGTTCCGCAGCCCGGCCGAACTGGAGGCAGAGATCGCCGAGCGGCTCCGTGCCGAGGGCGACCTGCGGGCGTTACAGGCCGAACTTGAAGAGCAGGTCGGGCGGCGGACGGCGGAACTGGAGGGGGCCGTCGCCGCCCTCAAGGCCGAGGTCGAGGAGCGGAAGGGGGTGGAGCGACGGTTGCGGGAGAGCCGGGAGCAACTGCGGCTGGTCACGGACAACGCCCCGCTGATGCTCGTCCACTGCGACGCGGACCGGCGGTACAGGTTCGTGAACCGGGCCTATGCCGAGATCAACGATTTATCGCCCCAGGACGTGCTGGGTAAGACCATCCCCGAGGTCGTCGGCGAGCGGGCCTACGAACTCCTGCGGGCGAACGCGGACATCGCCCTTTCCGGAGGGCGGGTCGACGTCGAGGTCGAAAGCCCATACCGGGGGTCCGAGAAGCGGTGGCTGCGATACAGCTTCGTGCCCCACCACTCCAACTCCGGGTCGGTGGAAGGGTTCCTCGTGGTCATCCTCGACGTGACGGAGCGAAGAAACGCCGAGTTGCTGCTCCGCACGATCATGGACACGGTTCCGGCCCTGATCGCCTACGTCGACCGGGAGGGCCGCTACCGGCTCAACAACCGGGCCTACGAGCAGTGGTTCGACCACGCCCGGTCGGACATGGTCGGGCGGCACATGCGGGACGTGCTGGGCGAGTCGGCGTGGCCCGTCATCAAGCCGAGGTTCGAGACGGCACTGGCGGGCCACGCCGTCAGGTACGAAGCATCCGTGCCGTACAAGAGTGGCGGGGTGCGTTGGATCGACGCCACCTACACGCCCCACCTTGACGCGGGTGGCGAAGTTGACGGCGTCGTGTCGCTGGTCAATGACATCACGGACAGGAAGAAGGCCGAAACCGCCCTTCGGGAGAGTGAGGGGCTGTTTCGCCAGCTCGCCAACGCCATGCCGCAGATCGTCTGGATGACCGGCCCCGATGGACTCGTCGATTATCAAAACGACCGGTGGTACGAGTACACCGGGCAGCCGAGGGCGGGTGGCGGCGACGAAAGTTGGAAGCTCATCCTCCACCCGGACGACTCGCAACCGACCTTCGACGCATGGGACGCCGCCGTCCACTCGGGCCGACACCATGAGATCGAACACCGCTTCAAGAACGCCGCGACCGGCGAGTACCGCTGGCACATCAGTCGGGCCGTGCCGGTGCAGGGCGACGCGGGCGGGGTCGTGCGGTGGTTCGGGACGAGCACCGACGTCCACGACAAGAGGCTGGCCGAGGAAGCGTTGAGGGAGGTGAACGCCACGCTGGAGGATCGGGTGGCCCGACGCGGTGCGGAAGTGGAGCAGCGGGCGAAGGAGTTGCGGGACCAGACACGGCTCCTCGAACCCATCGTCAACAGTATCGCAGAGGGTGTGGTCGTCGCCGACGAGAATGGGAAGTTTTTGCTGTTCAACCCCGCCGCCGAACGACTGCTGGGGGTCCCCGTCACGGACTCCCCGGTCGCAGAATGGAGCCGAACCTACGGGGTGTTCCTGCCAGACGGCCAGGCCGAGTTCCCGCCCGACCAACTGCCGCTGGCGAGGGCCATCCGGGGGGAACCGACGGACGATGTGGAAATGGTCGTCCGCAACCCGAAACAGCCCGAGGGGATCGTCCTGAGCGTGACGGGGAGGCCGCTTCACTCCGACGACGGGGGCTGCGGCGGGGTGGTCGTCCTACACGACGTCACCGCCCGAAAGCGGGCCGAGGAGCTGACCACGGCCTCGCTGCGTGAGAAGGAGGTTCTGCTCAAGGAGATCCACCACCGGGTCAAGAACAACTTGCAGATCGTGTCCACCCTCCTCGACCTCCAGTCCGGCCACACGACCGACCGGGCGGCGATCGAGATGTTCAAGGAGAGCCGGGGGCGGGTCAAGTCGATGGCCTTGATCCACGAACGCCTGTACCGCTCGCAGGACATGGCCCGCGTGAACCTCGGCGAGTACGTCCGGCAACTCGCCGCCGACCTCCACCGCACCTACCGGATGTCGGAGGGCATTCGGCTGGAACTCGACGTGGACGTGCCGCCGGTGGCCATCGACATCGCCATCCCGTGCGGCCTGCTCCTGAACGAGTTGATCTCGAACTGCTTCAAGCACGCCTTCGCCGACGCCGCCGAGGGGTGCCTCCGGGTGGCCCTCCACAGGGACGGCGGGGCCAATGTCCTGACCGTGGCCGACGACGGAGCCGGGTTCCCCGCAGGCACCGACTTCCAAAACACCGCGTCCTTCGGCTTGCAGTTGGTGAACACCCTCGTTGATCAACTCGACGGCGAGATCTCCCTGACCGCCGACCGGGGGACCACCTTCACCGTCCGCTTCCCCAAGCCAAGTAGCACCCCGACAGGAACGCCCCCATGACCCCGACCTCCGTCCTGATTGTCGAAGACGAAAGGATCATCGCCAAGGGGATCGAGAAGCAGTTGAAGGCGATGGGGTACGCCGTCGCGGGGTCGGCCTCGACCGGGGAGGACGCCGTCCGCAAGGCGGTCGAACTCCGTCCCGACCTGATCCTCATGGACATCTCCCTCGGCGAGGGCATCGACGGGGTCGAGGCGGCGGGTCTGATCCGCAGGCAACTCGACGTGCCGGTGGTGTACCTGACCGCTAACTCGGACCACGCCACCCTCCAGCGGGCGAAGGTGACCGACCCGTTCGGGTACGTCCTGAAGCCGTACGAGGACAAGGACCTCCAGACGGCCATCGAGATCGGGCAGTACCGGCACAAGATGGAGCGGCGGCTGCGGGAGAACGAGCGGTGGCTCGCGGCCACCCTCGGTAGCATCGGCGACGGCGTGATCGCCACCGACGAGCGGGGGCGGGTGCGGTTCCTGAACGCCCTCGCCGAGCGGCTCACGGGCTGGACGCAGGCAGACGCCATTGGCAGGGACGTGGGGGAAGTCTTCCAGATCGTCGATGAGGCGTCCCGGCAGCCCGTCAAGAACCCCGCCCTCGACGCACTGGAGAGGGAGGAGCCGACGGCCCCCGCCCCCGACACGGTCCTGATCGACAAGGCCGGGCTGGAGCGGCCCATCGACGACAGTGCGGCCCCCATACGCGACGAGAACGGGAAGGTGTCCGGAGCTGTGCTGGTGTTCCGGGACATCACCGAACGCCGCCACCTCGAAGGGCACCTGCGGCAGGCCCAGAAGATGGAGGCCGTCGGGCGGCTGGCGGGCGGGATCGCCCACGACTTCAACAACATCATGACGATCATCACCGGGTACAGCGATGTCCTCCTCGCCGAAGGTCAATTGGCCTCCGACCACCACGACATGGTGCAGCAAATCCACGACGCCGGTAAGCGTGCCGCCGCCCTGACGCAGCAGATCATGGCGTTCAGCCGCAAGCAGATGCTCGTCCCGTGCGTGCTGAACTTGAACGCCGTCGTCCGCGACATGGGGGCGATGGTGAAGCGGCTCATCGGGTCGGACATCGAGTTCGCCACCGAGACGGCCCCCGATCTCTGCCAAGTGAAGGCCGACCCGACGCAGATCGGCCAAGTGGTGTTGAACCTGGCGTCGAACGCACGTGACGCCATGCCGAAGGGCGGGTGGCTCGTTATCGCCACCGCGAACGCCGAGTTGGACGAGACGGTGAACCGGCGGCACCCGGACGTGAAGCCGGGCCGGTACGCCGTGCTGTCGGTCGCGGACACCGGCGGCGGCATGTCGGAGGACGTGCTGGCCCAGGTCTTCGAGCCGTTCTTCACCACCAAGGGCGTCGGCCAGGGGACGGGCCTCGGCCTGGCCACGGTGTACGGCATCGTCAAGCAGAGCGGGGGCCACGTCGAGGCGTCCAGCAAACTCGGGGAGGGGACCACGTTCCGGGTGTACCTCCCGCTGGTCGAGGAGCCGAAGCCGCAGGCGGGCAGCGTCGAGATCCTGTTGGCGGCGAGGGGCCGCGAAACCATCCTGCTCGTCGAGGACGAAGGGGCCGTGCGGCGGATGACCAAGCTGATCCTGTCGAAGCAAGGGTACACCGTGCTGGAGGCGGCGGACGGGAAGGAGGCGTTGGCGGTCGCCGAGGGGCACCTTGAGCCAATCCACCTGCTGCTGACCGACCTGGTCATGCCGCACCTGTCCGGGCGGGAGGTGGCCGAGCGGCTGAACGCCGTCCGGCGGGGGCTGCGGGTGCTGTTCATGTCCGGGTACACCGACGACGCAATCGTGCGGGAGGGGATCGAGTCGGCCGGGGCCGACTTTCTGCCCAAGCCGTTCAGCCGCGACTCCCTGACGAGCAAGGTGCGGGAGATCCTGGACCGGGGCTAAATCGCCGCTGATTACCAGTACGGGGATCGCAGAGGTTGAGACCTGTTACGACCTCGGTGGCAAGAGCCGCCCGACGGAGTTCAAGACCAAGGAAGGCAGCCAGCAGTTCCTCGTCACCGACAAGCGAGAGAAACCTTGAAGGCGGGACTCGGAACGACGTTGACCGATGGAGTTTGTTGATGGCTGAACCGACGCGGACGGTGCTCTTCCTCTGCACCGGCAACTACTACCGCTCGCGACACGCGGAGGCCGTGTTTAACCACCACGCCGCTGCGGCCGCACTCGACTGGCGAGCGACCTCGCGTGGACTGGCACCGGAATTCGGCGTCAACAACCACGGCTTCATGTCCCGTTCGACCGTCGCTCGGCTTGCTGTCCTCGGCATCTCGCATGACGAGTATTTGCGACTGCCCGCCAGGGTGAGCGAGAGCGACTTCGCAGCGGCCGAAATGGTCATCGCTTTGAAGGAGGCGGAACATCGACCGCTCATGGTGGAACGGCATCCGGCTTGGGTTCAGCACGTCGTGTTCTGGCAGGTTCACGACATCGACTTCGCAACTCCCGACGTGGCCTTGCCGCAGATCGAGGAGCAGGTTCTGGAGTTGATCGCCGGGTTGTCTTCGCCTAACGGGTAACACCAGTCTGACCATGGCACCGACGATCAGTCCCGCTGCACCACAAGTCGCGATGGCGACCCAGACCCCGCAAAGGTTATCGGCCACCCGTCCGCAACAGGTTCCGACGGTTCCGACCCGCCTTTCACAAAGTTTGACTTCTCCATCCTGTTACTGTGGGATAAGCTATCTTGAAACAGGATTACTTTGTCCGCATTGTGCGGGAACCGACCGACAGGAGTGACGCCGTGACCACAACCAAAATGCGTCTCGGTCTGCTGGGTGGGGCAGCCGGGGTGCTCTGTCTGTCCCTGGGTCTGAACGCTGATCCGCCTCGCGTCTCGGCCGAGGAGTCGTCGAAGAGGGCGAAAGGCGAACCCGCCGAGAAACCTGACGACAAGCGTGTGTCGGTCGCCGTGGCGAAGGACCGGGCGAAGTTGATGCACGGAATCTATTCCGCCACCCTGGACGCGATGCACCACCGGTACTTCCGACGCGAGGGGGCCGTCCTCCCGGCACGGGCCATGGAGGACGTGTTTGCCGACATCGACAGGCAGACGGGGATGAAATCGCGGTGGATCGCCGTGAACACCCCGGCCATGAGCGTCAACCACGAGCCGGAGACGGCGTTCGAGAAGAAGGCCGCCGCCGCGATCGCGGAGGGCAAGGCCGAGTTCGAGGGCGTCGAGAAGGGCTCCTACCTCCGTGCGGGTGCCATCCCGCTCGGGACAGGGTGCGTCGGCTGCCACACGAAATTGTCCACAACGACCGACAAAACATCGCGTTTCGCGGGACTGGTCATCTCAATCCCGGTGAATGACGAGTAGCATCCGCCGCAGCCGCCCAACCGCAGGAGAGTCGGTCCGTCTGAACGGCTTCCGAGCCAGCCGCAGTTCGCCCCTCGGATGGGTCCGTTCTGCAACTCCCGACGACCGCCTCCGCTGTCTCGTCAAACGCGGCGGGATGATTGCCCGTCCTCCGTCACTTCTTCGGGTCGAGTGCATCAGTGAAGAACTTCACCACGGGAGCCACGTCCTTCAGTCCGTGTGGGTGATGATCCTGGCCGGGCTTCACCACTCGCTCGACCGGACCACCAAGAGCCTTGTAGCGGTCGAAGACCAACTCCGAGTTCTCGGCGTGCGGCACGACCGTATCCTTGTCGCCGTACACCAGCAACAGCGGGATCTTCGCCTTCGCCAGCGGAGCGAGGTTGTCGACCGGATTTAGCTTGTAGGCGATGGCATCCTCGTCATTCTTGAAGTCGTAGGCGGCGAGCAGCTTCTTCCACTCGCCCTCGGAACCCTTGCCGGTGCCGAGCTTTTTCGGCATCCCGCCTGGCCAGCTTTTGAAGTCGCAAACCGCGTTGTCGCGGTACACCGCCAGCGTCTTGTCGGGATGTGCCGCCGCCCAGTTCATGCAGTACAGCCCGCCACGGCTCAGGCCGATCAGTCCGGGCTTCGCGTGCAGGCCGTAGTCCTTCACCATCGCATCGTGGAACACCTCCCACTGCTTGATGGCTTTCGGTGAGCCGAACAGATCGGGCACCTTCACATACGCGAGGTGCCAACCGGCCTTCACGAGTGCGATATCAGCATCCGCGAACGCACCGAAGAACTCGCCCCGCCACACCCACGGCCTGCCCGGCAATGGCTTCTCCGGCACCACAACCGTGGCGTCGAGATCGCCCACTTTGAAGTCGTGCCGAGTGGAACCTTGCCACTTCGTCGGTGTACCTGGGAACGGTTTCGGTTCTGCGGCGTCGGCTCCGAGCGGAAGCGTGAGCAACAGGATTGCGACGAGAACGAAGGCGGGGTGGTGGGTCATGGGGTCACCAGATGCGGCGGGAATGGGATCGGGGTATAGTCTACGCATCTCTTGCCCCGATCTTCTGCCACGGTGCCCCGTGATCCGACACATCACTTCCCTGCTGGTGCTGTTCTCGCTTGCGGTTCCCACCTCTGGGCTGGAGCCGATCCCGGACAAGCTCGTGGTTCTGACGTTCGACGACTCCAGCAAGTCGCACCACAGCGTCGCTCGGCCGATCCTTCTGAAACACAAGTTTGGAGCGACGTTCTTCGTCACCGAGGGGTTCGATTTTCCGACGAACAAGAAGGACTACATGACTTGGGACGAGATCGAACAACTACACAAAGACGGCTTCGAGATCGGTAACCACACGATCGACCACAAGGGCGTGACCGACAAGACTCTCGCCGACCTGACCGCCCAGGTGAAAGCGATCAATGCCCGCTGCAAAGAACACAACATCCCGCAGCCGGTGAGTTTCGCTTACCCCGGCAACGCGATCACCAAAGAAGCACTGCCGATCCTGAAGGATCTCGGCATCAAGTTCGCCCGTCGCGGTGGTGCTCTCGAGTATCCCTACAAGGAGGGTCGCGGGTTCGCCTACGAGCCCGGTCTCGACCACCCGCTGCTCATCCCCTCGGCTGGCGACGCCCGACCAACCTGGACGCTGGACGACCTCAAGGCCGCCGTGTCGCAAGCCCGCCACGGCAAGATCGCGGTGTTGCAATTCCACGGCGTTCCCGACACGGCCCACGACTGGGTGACCACCAAGAAGGAGCAGTTCGAGGCATTCATAAAGTATCTCGCGGACGAGAAGTTCACGGTGATCGCACTCCGCGATCTGGCCAAGTACGTCGATCCCGATGTGGTGCCGTCGAACCCGCTCGGGGTGATCGAGGACCGCCAGAAGCTCCTCGAAGCGAAGCGTGACGGAAGCAACGCTCGCCCCGCGAAGGGTGACGACGAACTCCGGTACTGGCTCGACAATGCACTCGTGCATCATCGCTTCACGACGACCGAGGCAGGAGCAGTTTTGGGGCTGACGGCAGACGAAGTGACCACGGCCGTGAAGCGACTCGGCATCGACCCGACGAAGCGACCAGAACGGAAGCCCGGTGAGCCGCTTCTCGTGCTTCCGTATCCGGGTGGGCGACATCCACGAACGGGGTTCCGCGATGGGGCGATTCGCCCGCAACGCGAAACCAAGGCGAGCGTATTCGCTCCGTGGGCCGATGGCGGTTACGCGGTTGCCGACGTTCCCGAAGCGGTGTGGTTCGAGCCCACCCCGAAGAAGCCCGAGCTGCTGTACCTCGCACACACGCACGTTCCCACGACCTGGGACCGGCAGAAGGTAACTCTCGACCCGCTGGAGTGGACGCGGAACAAGGACGGCTCGCTGACCCTGGAACGCACGCTGCCGAACAAGGTGACCCTCGCGTCGAAGGTGGTGCCGGGCAAGGACGGCGTGCGGATGGAATTCCGCGTCTCGAACGGCTCAGAACAGAATCTCACTGGATTGCGGGTCCAGATGTGCGTGATGCTCGCGGGACTGACCGGCTTCGACAAACTGACGAACGAGAACAAGGTGTTCGCGTCTCCGTTCGCCGCGTGCAAGGACGCCACTGGGAAGCGTTGGATCATCACGGGCTGGGAACGCTGCGGGCGAGCGTGGGGCAATCCGCCGTGCCCGTGCCTTCACGCCGATCCCGTGGTTGAGGACTGCCCGGCCGGAGAGACGAAGACCGTTCGCGGTTGGCTGTCCTTCTACGAGGGCACCGACATCGACGCGGAACTGAAGCGATTGAAGACCATCGCGTTCGAGTGATGAGGTTCGTATTGCGAACCCAATCGGAGGAGCTTCATGCCATTCACAGTCGCAACCCACAACATTCTGGCCACGGCTTACGTCAAGCCGGATTGGTACGAGGGGGTGCCCGAACAACTCCTTCGGCCCGAGTCGCGGCTGCTGGCCGTCGTCAACCACGTCGAGGCACTTCATGCCGACATCCTGTGCCTCCAAGAAGTCGAACCGACCGTGTTCTCGGCATTGAACAACCGACTCGGGCCGCTCGGCTACACCGGATATTTCGAGCAGAAGGGACAAGGTCGGCCGGACGGCTGTGCCACCTTCATCCGCAGTAACTTGTTCGCGGTGCGACAGCTTCAGCGGCTGGAGTATTGTGACCGAGAGAACAGTCCCGAACGGAATTCGGGGTATGTTGCCCTGCTGCTGGCACTGGAATCAGACGGCCACATGCTCGGTGTCGCCAACACGCACATCCGATGGAACAAGCCGGGCACGCCACGCGACGAACACGTCGGCTACCGCCAAGTCACGGACTTGGTCGAAACGTGTCGGACATTCGAGCCGCGTTGCAGCGACTGGGTCATCTGTGGCGACTTCAACGCAGCTCCGGACACCGAGGTCGTTGGTGCCATGCGGAATGCGGGGTACGTGTTCGCACACGCCGACCGACCGAATGTTCGGTCGGCCGTGGCCAACGGGCGGGCGAAGTTGATCGACTACGTTTTCCATACTGCCGGGTTGCGGGCCAAGCCGCTCGATCCTCCGGTGATTGCCGACGACACCAAGTTGCCTTCTCAGGACCAACCATCCGATCACCTCGCCCTTGTGGCCGAATTCGCCTGGATCGACCGCTGAGAATGGAGTCTGGCCACAATGTCGTTGGCTCCCCCCACCCCCTCGGCTATTGTCGTGGAACCTCTCCCATCGCTTGCCAGCAGCCTCCGGTACGCCAGAACCGAGGTTGCAAGTGGCCTGTCATGCTGCCTCAGCGGTCACGTTGGCCTCGGGAGAGTGCGAGGAGGACAACGATCATGTTCCAGCGTGCGGTACTCACTCTCGTCGCAGGTTGTCTGGTTCAACCGCTCTTCGCGGCGACCATCCGGGTTCCCCAAGACCAGAAGACCATTCAAGCGGCCATTGACGCTTCGCAACCAGGCGACACAATCTCGGTCGCCCCCGGCAAGTATCAGGAACGCATCCGCCTCAAGCCCGGCGTCCTCTTGCGGAGTGGCGGTGAAGACAAAAAATCGGGCGATGCTCACAAGCGTGCCGAGGCAACCGTCATCGACGGCGGCGGCAAGGAGGGTAAGCAACCCGGTGTCGTCATGGCCGAGGGCAGCACGCTCGACGGCTTCACGGTCACGAACGTCGGTGTCTACGACGATGCACTTTGGAAGAAGCACTTCGACTCGCAGGGCGAAGAGTTGGGCGACGAGGAAGGCTCGGTGCAAGCAGAGGGGACCAATCCAGCCGTCAGCATTCAGGGCGTGTGTTGCATCGTCACCAACTGCGTCGTTCACCACAACGGCGATGTCGGGATCGGTATCCTCGGCAAGGACAAGACGAAGACCGCCTCGCTCATCACCGACAACATTGTGCTGCGAAACATGGGCGGCGGCATTGGCGTGGCGGAAGGGGCCGAACCGATCATCCGAGGCAACCTCTGCAAGGAGAACCTGCGGGCCGGGATCGGTTGTCGCAAGGCCGACCCGATCATCACGGACAACCTGTGCTTCAAAAACATCCGGGCGGGGATCGGCTGTCGAGAAGGATCGAAGCCGGTCATGCGAGGCAACAAGTGCTACCAGAACCGGCGTGCCGGGATCGGCATTCGCATGGAAGGCACGGCTCCGGTCGTTGAGGCGAACGAATGCTACGAGAACGAGATGGCCGGGATCGGGTGCCGTGACAGGGCCAGCCCGATCCTGCGAAACAACGTCTGCCGCAAGAACAAGATGGCGGGCATCGGCTGTCGAGACGGAGCCAAGCCGCTGATCGTCGGCAATGAATGCCGGGAGAACGAACTGGTCGGGATCGGAGTGCAGAAAAAGGCAACGGCACTCATTCAGGGGAACAAGTGCCTCGACAACAAGTTGGTCGCCATCGGCGTGACCGAGGAATCGACAGCGACCATCACGGACAACGAACTTTCCCGAACTGGTGGGATGCCACCGATCATCGCCGTGAAGGACGGTTCGACCGCCACCATCCGAGACAATCGCATCACGGGCGGTGGGGTGGCGGCGGTGTTGGTGCAGGGCAAGGCCACGATCAGCGGCAACACGTTCACCGGCATTGGAGAGAAGCAAGGAAACGCCGTCTGGGTCTGGGAGGCATCAACGGCAACGATCTCCGACAACACCTTCGATGGCTACAAGACGGCGGTGAACGCCGCGAAGGCCACCGTGATTGTCACCGGGAACACGATGAAGCGGTTCCAGGGGACGGCGATCATCGTCAAGGACAGCACGAAGCCCGCCCACGTTTACGGCAACACGGCGACTTCTGTCGATCCGAAGGCGAAAGTGGTCGATGTGCAGGGGCCGACCGGGATCGTGGACGAGAATGTGCTGAAGAAGGAGTGAATCGAACGGCCTCGAGTCCAGACCGGAGTTATTTCTCGGCCTTCTTTCCGGACTCAATCAGTTGCCGGATGAGGTTCTCGCCCGTCCGATAGAAGTCTCGTCCATCGTCGTTGGC
>Ga0105048_10010577_pt1 | contig 14609 bp, 12 predicted proteins | sample MAT05_FD_78382 | JGI IMG/M metagenome (GOLD analysis project Ga0105048, IMG submission 78382) | Freshwater microbial communities from Lake Fryxell liftoff mats and glacier meltwater in Antarctica - MAT-05 | ecosystem: Environmental > Aquatic > Freshwater > Ice > Liftoff microbial mat | place...
AGTGGCTGGTGCGCCACGCGTCCAGAACCGCGTAGCGGGCGCGACGCGAAGCGAAGAACTAATAGCGCGCGCCAAAGAGACTCTGCTGGATGACGGCACGCCGTTTTGGCACGCATTGTTCAATCTCGGCGAAGACCTACCCGACGGTGTTCCGCTGGAGATTGCTCAATCTGCGATGTTCCATCAGGAGCCTCGAAATGACCCTTCTGTGGTTCTTGAAATCACACCGCGTCTCGGTGCTGAAGTCGTGAAGCTATCTGAATCGGTACATGGTCGCGACTCATTCGCGATGGATTCGCGCGTCGAGCTGCCACTAGAACCCGCCCGGCGAAAGTGGCCCTATTTTCGGTTGGCGTTAACAGCCCGCGAAGTGGTGGCTAATCATCGGCCTCGGGCTTGCACTTGCGGCATCCGCGATGTTTGGCAGACCACCACGGTGACGGATGCCCGGCTCACGTCTACCCTGGAAAACTCCTACAGCGAACCCGGGTAGATCGCTACGAGCACCCGCCACCGGCCGCGAAAAGCCGGAATGTGCCGGTGACGATATCCCGCACGTGGCGCTACGAGCCGCTCATCATGATGACGTACCCCACAAGCAGAAGAACGCTGAGCAGAATGAGCCCGGTGAGGGGTGCCGTCCAGCTGCGCCGCGCACGCACAATCCGCACGAGGTAGCTAATGCTCGTGATCAGTACTACGAGCCCACCGCCGAACACGGCGACCCCGAAGCCGAAATCAGTGGAGTCGCCGAAATTGGTGGTTCCGTACTGAATGAGCGCAACAATACCGAGCACCCCGATCATGAGCTCGGCCACGAGAATCACGAGGCCAACGAGCGCATCAAGCGCATGTTCTGGGCCATCGAGCTTGCCGGACAGTACGCGCGTACCCGAGTAGTTCGCGTTCAGTGTCATACCGTCTACTCTATGGCCCTACTTGGCGTGCCCCGCCGACCAATCGACGACGACTTCGCCCGGAGAGCCGCCAAGCTTAGCGTGCAGCTTCGCGCCGGGGAAGATCAGTGGCAGTGCGCTTGAGGGAACCGCGTTACCGACCTGAATCTGGTACGGGGTATCGACCCCCTCAGCCACGGTAAGAGTGAGAGCGTGAACAGGGTCGCCCTTGAAGTTGAGCACACCCGTCTGCTGGTCGGCGACAAGCACAACCACGATGGGCTTGCCAGTGGCAAGGATGTCGGCTGCACTGCCTTTGCCCGTCGACTCAGGCAACCGCACCTCGGGTGGCTGGCTGGCGAAGTCGATCGCAACGCGCTGCGGGTCTGCTGCGTCCACGCGAACGGCGACGGCAATTCCCGGCTGCTGCAACTGCGGGATGTTGATCTCGGGAATGCGTTGGGAGATCCGTACCTCGTATGGCGCTTTTCCATCGCTCAGTACGTTTATCACAAAAGCACAGTTGCGCTCGACGAGACCGTTCATCACCGACATGGTTGTACCCGAGGGCTCAAGCGCCACGATTTCCCCACGGGCCAGAGTGCCATTCGCCAATAGCTGCCCATCGACGCCGCCCGTCAGATCGCGGAAGCCCTGCGCGAGGTTGTTAAAAAAGCCCATCGTGAAGTCCCTTCATCTCGGTTCGTCGCTTAGCGTATTAGGCTCGCTGGGTGAGCGCCAGTTACCCCACCCGTTTGCGCCGCACGGCTCTGATTCCCGCACTGATCGCCACGGTCGCACTGCTGGCCGGCGTCGTACTCATCGAGGGCGACGGGTTCACGATCATCCGCTACGTCGTGTCGATCTTCGCTCTCATCGTCGGGGTGTTCGCCTGGCAGGCTAAACAGTGGTGGTGGCTCATCGGGTTGGTCCCCATCGCGGTGCTGTGGAATCCCGTGATCCCCATCGAGCTGGGGCTTGCCGACCTGTGGCTTGGCCTGCAGTACGTCGCGGCTGCGGTGTTCATTGCGGCCGGCATCCTGATCCGAGTGCAGGACACCGAAAATCGCTCATAGCCGAGGGATGCTGCACCACTGTCGGCAGAAACGGCGTAGAGTACACATAACGCAGCAGGGCCCACCAGTCGCATCGTGACTGGGTCTGGATCAGCCCGACAGCGCTGTCGCCGAGTGGAACCTCCACCGATGACTTTCGTGTAGAGCCGTGCTGAAGCCCCCGCTGAAGTACAAGGAGACCAATTGGCCGTTCCTGAACAAACCCGGTCCGGGCAGTCTGAGCCGGGCCAGCGCAAGCGTCAGCGTTCCACGTCGAGCGGAAACGGTGGCTCGCAGCGCCAATCATCCGGGCAGCGCCGTCGTGTTCGCCCCGGGGATGACATTGGGGTCATCCCGGTTCTTGCCCGCGCGGCGCGCGAGGTCGAAACCGCAGTGCAGAAGGGGCCGCTGAAGCCTGCCAACCGCGCACGCTTCCAGGTCGCAGCACTGCTTCTGCGCGAAGAGCGCACCCGAGTTAAGGGCGACAAGGCCCTGAGCGATGCCGAGCGCGCCAATGAACAGAAGCGCCTCGACGGTCTTGCCGGCATCCTCGCCAAGACCGCGGCTCGCGACACGAGCCTGATCGCTATGCTCGCCGACGACGCGCCCGTCACGAGCGCCGCTAAGGCACTGCGTCGCGACCTGCTGCTTGCTGCGGGCGTCGAGTTGAGCCCCGATGAGCTCATCATCACTACCGAGCCGAAGCCGATCGACAAGCAGGTCGAGAAGCAGGTTGTTCCCGCATCGGTGCGCCAGATGCAGATGTCGAACCCGTTTCTCGCTCCCGACTTCAGCGCACTGCAGGCCAAGCCCGCTGCGGTGAACCGACTGGGCAACTGGGAGCTCATTGAGCCCCTGTTCCGTTCGTTCGAATACGGTGCCGGCGGCGGGGCCGCCACCATGGACCTCCCCGAGGCAACGTCGCTTCGCACGCAGGGTGACCTCGAGATGATGCGCCACCAGGCTCGATTCGTCGAAGAGGTCAAGCGTGGACATCGCACCTTCCTGTTGGCCGACGAGCCGGGCCTCGGTAAGACGGCGCAGGCGTTATTGGCTGCCGCGGCATCCAACTCCTATCCGCTGTTGGTGGTTGTGCCCAATGTCGTCAAGACAAACTGGGCTCGCGAGGTCGAGTTGTGGACGCCGGGACGCACCGCAACGGTTGTGCACGGCGACGGCAAAGACGTCGACGCGTTCAGCGATGTCGTCATCGTCAACTATGAAATCCTCGATCGACACGTGGGCTGGCTCGGCCGATTCGGCTTCAAGGGCATGGTCGTCGACGAGGCGCACTTCATCAAGAACCTCAAGTCAGAGCGTTCCAAGCACGTGCTCGCGCTCTCGAAGAGTATTCGCGCCAGCTCCCCGAAGGCGCTACTGATGGCGCTCACCGGCACTCCGCTGATCAACTCGATCGAGGACTTCCGGGCGATCTGGCAGTTTTTGGGTTGGATCGATGACAAGAAGCCGTTGTCGCAGTTGATGGAAAAGCTCGAAGACACCGGGCTGACCCCGGCCGATTTCGGCTTCTTCGCCGAGGCGCGTCGCGCGGTCGTCGATATGGGCATCGTGCGGCGAAAAAAGGTGGATGTTGCAGCCGACATTCCTGCGCGTCGCATCGCCGACATCCCCGTCGAACTTGACGACGACCTTGGTCGCTCGATCCGAGCCGCGGAGGCGGCACTCACCGCGCGTCTCATCGAACGCTTCAATCGGGTTCGCTCGCTCAAGCCCGACGCTACCGATGACGAGCTCATCCGCGTTGTCGCTCACGCCGAACTCGACGAGTCCAAGGGCGCGGCAACCGGCGAGAACGTCTTCACGATGGTTCGTCGCATCGGCCAGGCGAAGGCGACGCTGGCCGCCGACTACACGGCGCAGCTGGCGCGGTCTGTCGGCAAGGTCGTGTTCTTCGCTAAGCACATTGACGTGATGGATGCCGCCGAAGAGCACTTCGCGAAGGTGGGACTCAAGTCCGTGTCGATTCGCGGAGACCAGAGCGCCAAGGTGCGCCAAAACGCAATCGATTCGTTCGCCTCTGATCCCGAGGTGTCGATCGTCGTCGCGTCGCTGACCGCGGCCGGCGTTGGGCTGAACCTGCAGGCAGCATCCAACGTGGTGCTTGCCGAGCTCAGTTGGACGAGTGCCGAGCAGACCCAGGCCATCGACCGCGTTCACCGCATCGGACAGGAACTGCCCGTCACCGCGTGGCGCATCATTGCGGCGCACACCATCGACGCGCGCATCGCGGAACTCATCGGCAGCAAGGCCGGTCTTGCGGCCCGGGCTCTCGACGGGTCCGACGAAGAGGTGGCCGCTGAGGCGAACATCCAACTCGAAGCACTCTCGAGCCTGTTGCGCGACGCTCTCGCGTGACGCCCGAGCTGAGAATTCTGGGCCTCGCCGCTCACCCACGATTGAGGGCTCGCAGCGACGTCGTTGTTCGAAAGGGCCGCTTTGCGCTCGTCAACGACGTGATGTCGCCGGCGGAGGCACGGGTGGCCGACCTGGTGGCTGTGCACGACGCGCTCGATTCGGCGGGCATCCAACACCTGTTAGTGCGTCGCGACGACGATCGGCCCGTGATCGCTGTTGATCGAGACGACGCCTCGGCCACCACGGCCGCGCTGGCCGACGCGTTTAGGCGTGAGCCGTTCTACTCTCGCGCCGGTGGTGAGCACGCCGTGCTGATCGCGGATGGCGCGCTCGCCTCCAGTGATTCGGCTCGCGTGCTGCGGTTGTTCCGACCCCGAGTCTCGTCCGCGGGGCGTATGCGAATGGCCGCAGCTAACGGCATCCGGTTGGAGTTCTGGACCTTTGCGCCGCACGAGATCGTCGCGCCCGCAGAAAACGCGTTGATGCGTCACCGATTGCCACGCACGGAGGCGGTTGAGGCGACCGTCGACCTGTACGACCGCACCTGGTCGACGCTCGCGGGGATGTTCGACACCCTGGCCAGCGACGTGACCTTCGACATCGACATGGTCTTTTCGTGGGTCGACGGCACATCTTCCGACTTTCAGCGCGCCCGCGCACAACGGATGAAGTCCTACGTGGTGGGCGACGGCGATGACTCCGACGCACGCTTTCGCCAGATCGATGAGTTGAAATACGCACTTCGCAGCGTCAACCTCTACGCGCCGTGGATTCGCCGGATCTTCATTGTCACCGACTCGCCGACCCCGGTGTGGCTTGCCGAGCACCCTCGCGTGACGATTGTGCGTAGCGAGGAGTTCTTCTCCGACCTTGCGGCACTCCCCACGCACAACTCGCACGCGATCGAGTCCCAGTTGCATCACATCGAGGGACTCAGCGAACACTTTCTCTACTCGAATGACGACATGTTTTTTGGGCGTGCCGTGCGTCCCGACATGTTCTTCTCGCCGGGCGGGGTGTCTCGCTTCATCGAGGCGACCACACGAATCGGACTCGGCGAGCCCAACGCCAGTCGCAGCGGATTCGAGAACGCCGCCCGGGTCAACCGTGCGCTACTGCGGTCGCGATTCGGCCGGGTCACCACACGCCACCTTGAGCACGCCGCGACGCCGTTGCGACGAAGCGTTCTCGATGAACTTGAGCGTGAGTTTCCTGACGACTTCGCGCGTACCGCAGCGAGTGCCTTCCGATCGAGCACCGACATCTCAGTGACCAACTCGCTCTACCACTACTACGCCCTGATGACCGGTCGTGCGGTGGTGCAGGATGCCGCGCGGGTCAGGTACATCGAAACGACACTGGCAAGTGCGCCGACCGAGATGGAGCGGTTGCTTCGGGTCCGAGATTACGACTTCTTCTGCCTCAACGATGGCTCCGCGCCAGAAATCTCGGTCGCGCGGCGCACCAAAACCGTTCGATCTTTTCTGCAACGGTACTTCGGCATCCCGGCCGACTGGGAGGTCAGACCGGCAGCTGAATTGGCATCGTCATCGGCGGTTCAGGAGACACCCGCGAGTTGATGCGGTCGGGGATGACAATCCCGCATGCCGCGAGCCGGCGGGCGGTCTCCGCAGAGTCGACGAAGTCGAGGGCTTTGTACTGCCCCACGGGCACCACCGAGTGCAGCACCACGTTCTTGTACACGTGCACGAGGTTGAACGATCGTGCGCCGTCACGGCCGCGCGTTCCGCCGGTGGGCACGTTGAGATCCTGCGTGTAGCAGGTGGCCGAGGCGACCGAGACCGGAATTCCGGCGAAGGTACCCGTTGAGCTGTAGTGCAGGTGCCCGGCGATAATCGATCGCACGTCGCTGCCATGTAGCACTTCGCCAAGGCCCGCCTGGTTACGCAGTTCGACCGCCACAGCAAGGTCGAGCACGCTCGGCAGCGGCGGGTGATGCATGGCCAGGATCGTGCCGTGCGGGGCGGGGGTGGACAGCTCTTCGGCGAGCCAGTCGAGCTGGCGACCAGACACCTCACCCCAGTGTTCCCCGGGCACCGTGGAGTCGATCGTGATGATGCGCAGCCCGTTGACGTCGTAGACACGATCGATCGACCGGTAGCTTGGCACCTCGCCGAGCAGCCGTGCGCGAAACTGGGCGCGATCGTCGTGGTTTCCCATGACCCAGATAACTTTCGCGCCAAGGCGGGCCGCGACCGGCTCGACCATTCGGCGCAGGTCGTCGTAGGCCTCAGGCTCGCCCTTATCGGCCAGATCCCCGGTAAAGACGATCGCCTCCGGGCGACCCTCCGAGGCCTCCAGTTCGACCAGCAGCTGCGCGAGGTGGTTCGCGGCGTCGACCGCGTTATACAGCCGACGGCCGCCGCCGAGCAGGTGTGTGTCACTGATGTGCAGGATGAAGTGGTCCGGCCGTGGATATTCGGCCGTTCGGGTGTTCACGGCGCTCACCCTACGCCGGTTTTCTGTCAGTTACGTGCGGCGCTCCGACAACCTTCGGAGCGCTAGCAGCGGGATAGGTAGCCAGGCGGGGCGGTTGCGCACCTCGTACACGGTCTCGTAGAGCGCCTTGTCGAGTTCAAATGCATCCACGAGCGCCCGATTTGCCTGGATGTCGCACCCCGATGCTTCGCTATAACCAAGGGTGAAGGCGGCGCGGGCCGTCGCCACCCAGTCGTCGGTCGCGGCAACGAAACCGTCGATCGTGAGGGAGCCGGCGACGTAATCGAATGAGCGCAGCATCCCTGCCACATCTCTTAAGGGGTTGTCGAGTTGGCTGCGTTCGCGCATCGGCCGCAGCGGTTCGCCCTCGAAGTCGACGATCACCCAGGCGCGCCCCGGTACCGCCAGAACCTGGCCGAGGTGCAGGTCGCCGTGGATTCGTTGCTGGTCTGGCCACGCGACCGTGGTCGCGAGTTCGAACCTCTCGCGGATGGCGTCGGCAATCTGCTCAAGTTGCGGCACCTCGCTAATCGCGGTGGCGAGCCGCCCGTGCATGTGGTCGACGACCGCGTCGATGTCTACTTGCTCGGTGGCGGCGCGGGGCAGTGCGACGGCCAGGGCGGCATGCACGCCCGCGGTCGCGACACCGAGCGCGTGCGCCTCAGCGGAAAAATCGCGACCGGCAGCAGCGGCCGACAGCGCGACTCGCCAGGCGTCCTGTGCGCCGGGAAGAAACTCCTGCGCGAACGCCAAGTGACCGTGCGCTCGTCCGGAGGTTTCACCGGTGTCACTCCAGTCGGCGACAACGTGTCCGACCGAGCGCGGCACCGCGTCGGAACCGGCCGCCGCGAGCGCAGTTTGCAGCTCGACGTCAGGGTTCTCGCCGTGGTGCAGCGCCCGGAAGAGTTTGACGATCACGGGTGGGCCGGCCGCCCCTTCGAAAACGATCGAGGTGTTGGACTGTTCGCCCGTGAGCACGCGCGACACCATTCCGCGATGGTCGAGGTCGGATGCCACGCCTCCCGCAGCACGCGAGCCCCTGGCCCACATCCGGTCGCCGTCGAGCTCCTGTTGCTCGACCACGAGCGCCAGTAACGCGCGGGTGTACGCGGGGTCGTGGGGCGCGTCGTAGACCCACCACCCGTCGGACTCCCCGACCAGGCTCCCCTCGGCACCGCTGCGCGCGCCGCGGTAGCTCAGGGGCACCTGGTACAGCGCGGGCTTGCCCACCGTGTGGTCGAGGAGTAGATGGGTGATGAGCCGCACGTCTGGCTCATCGGTGGGCAGTTCGACGCTGCCGATGGGTTCGAGCACAGGCAACGCCCCCTTGTTGGCATACCAGCGTTGGCGGGCCATCCACGGGGCGATGAACGCAGGCAGTGCCTGCAGCGGGGCCATTCTCCCCACTAGACACCCGTGGTGGCAGAAGGTCAAGCGCTTGCACCCCGCTTGACGGACGGGTCTCACTGGCGTACCGCACGCATACACCGCGCACATACACCGCGCGCATTAGACGGGGCCCCGCCGCTAGTAGTAAGACCCTCGTACCCGCACTGCACGGCGGGTGAGGCGAGCTGCACCCGCTAGTTCAGGAGGGCGCGCACCGCAAACGCAGCCTCTGTCGCGGTTTCCACGGAGAGATTGGGCAGCAGGGTGGCAATCGGCTCGCCGGTGGAGACGGCCTGCACGGTGATCGAGTACCGCGTGTCGAACAGGTACAGCGGCGAATCGAGGTGGCCGTCGGCCGCGTCATCCGTCGCCAGCGTCTGCAGCACACCGTCGTACTGGGCAAGGCGATCGTCCGTAATCGCGTTGGGCAGCGTGGCGTAGCCATCGATCTCGGTTTGCTGGAACGGAATCGTCGCCACGGTGATGCCGACCTGGCTCAGGGCATCGCCGGAAAGGTAGACGCACACACGCTGGTCGTAGTCCTCGGGAGCTGTCTGTATCGCGGAGGCTTCGGCATCTAAAGCGAAGGGATCGGCCAGGGTGCCGATTGCGGCTGTGACCTCATCGCAGTTCGGAAGGTTCTTCGCCGACGTGCCGCTCGCACTGCCGCTGCCGACCTGCGGTGAGGGGGTTGTCGCCGGTGTCGCTGGTGGCATCGAGGTGCAGCCGGCCAGGGCAAGGGTAAAGACGGCAGTTGCGGCAGTGGAAGCAATCCAACGAGGCATGCCAAGACGATAACAACTTAAGACTGGGAGCCCGCATGGCGCTAGAGTGAATCGGTCGCCAAGTCAAAGGAGATTCGACGATGACCAGCACGCCACAAGCGTCACCAGAAAACCCGGTTCTGCCCGGCTCACCCGCGACGCGCGAAGAAGCCGATTCGCTCGGATCGATGGCTGTTCCCGCGATGGCCTATTGGGGCATTCACACCGCCCGGGCGCTCGAAAACTTTCCGATCACTCGCCGAGCGATCTCGAACTATCCCGACCTCATCGTCGCGCTCGCACGAGTCAAGCAGGCGGCCGCACGCGCCAACCTTGAGATCGGTGCACTGGAACCCGAGAAGGCGCGGGCGATCGATCAGGCCTGTGAAGAGATCGTCGGGGGGGCCCTTCACAAGGAGTTCTGTGTCGGCGTGATTCAGGGCGGGGCCGGCACCTCGACGAACATGAATGCCAACGAGATCATCGCCAACCGGGCACTCGAGATTCTCGGTTACTCGCGCGGCGAGTACTCCAGGCTCAGCCCGATCGATGACGTCAATCGCAGCCAGTCGACCAATGACGTCTACCCGACGGCGATCAAGCTCGCGATGGTGTTCGGGTTGCAGCGACTGCTCGCCGAGCACAAGCTGCTGACGGCCTCATTCGTGCTCAAAGGGCGCGAGTTCGCCAGCATCCTCAAGATCGGTCGCACGCAGCTGCAGGATGCCGTGCCGATGACTCTCGGCCAGGAGTTCATGGGCTTCGCGCACACGCTCGCCGAAGACTACGACCGGCTCACCGAGACGATTCCCTGGCTCAACGAGATCAACATGGGAGCAACGGCGATCGGCACCGGCATCACGGCCGATCCCCGCTATGCGGATGCCGTGCGGCGCCAGCTCATCGAGGTCACGGGAATCGAGATGGAGACCGCTCCCGACCTCATCGAGGCCACGAGCGACGCCGGGATCTTCATGACTGTCAGCGGCACCCTCAAGCGCGCCGCCGTCAAACTTTCCAAGATCTGCAACGACCTTCGACTGCTCTCCAGCGGCCCGCAGGCCGGATTCGGCGAGCTCACCCTGCCGCCGCGCCAGGCCGGCTCGTCAATCATGCCGGGTAAGGTCAACCCGGTAATTCCGGAGGTCGTCAACCAGGTTGCGTTCAGCGTTATCGGTGCGGATGCCACGGTCACGGCCGCCGCGGAAGCCGGCCAACTGCAGCTGAACGCCTTCGAGCCGGTGATCGCCCACTCGATCCTGCAGTCGTTGGCCTGGATGACCAACGCGTGCCAGACCCTGCGCGTGAACTGTGTGGACGGGATCACCGCCAACATCGAGCGGCTCGCCATGCAGGTCGAGACGAGCGTAGGGGTCGTGACGGCGCTGACTCCCTACATCGGCTACGCGGCGGCCGCCACGCTCGCCCACACCGCGCTCACCACTCACGCATCGATAGCAGACCTGGTGGTGTCATCCGGCCTCATGACGGCCGACAAGGTTGCGCAGGTGCTGTCGCCGGAACGCCTGAGCGGGATGGTTCCCTCGACCGCGCCGCTCGTGTTGCCGGTGCTCGTTCCGAAAAACTAAACCGCTAGGCCTTGGGCGGCGTCGCGTCGTCTTCTTCGTCGCCTTCGACCGCGTCGAGCACTTGGTCGCGCGCTTCGCCCGCAGAAACTACGGCCGAGTCGACGAGTGCTTCGCCGCGTGCTCGCAGGTCACTCGCGACCTTGCTCGCCTGATCGCGCACGTCGGCCGCGGTATCCGCTGCCTTCGTCGCAACGTCTTTCGCGGTCGCGGAAACCTTGCTGGCGACATCCTTCGCGAGGTCGGTGGACTTGCCCACGACATCTTTGGCGAACTCGGCGGACTTGTCGGCCACGTCTTTCGCGGCCCCTGCGGCGGCCTTCGCCCCGTCGGCAATCACGCCGGGCGCTGCCTTGGCCGCAGCTTCGGCACGCTCGCGGATGATCGGCGCCTGCTGGCGTGCGTAGTCCTCGACGTCTTTGCGAGCGCGTGCCACGCGCGGGTCTTCCCACACTCCCATGACCTTCGCTTTCATCGCGTCGTATCGTTCGCGGCCGTCACGAGTTCCGACAACATATCCGACGGCGACACCAAGGGCGAGCATGATCAGTCTGGGATTCATTGCTCCAGACTACGGGGGACCGCTGGTACTGGCCAGCGAAGGGGCGGGGGCTTGACTACTCGCCCTCGCGCACCACGTCAGACGGTGACTTGTCGTCGCGCCAGCCTCGCCAACTCGGTTGGCGCAGTTTGCCGGTGGGGGTCCACTCGACGAACTCGACCTCTCCGACGAGCGACGGCCGGATGAAATGCGCACTGAGTCGGTCGGGCGCCGGCAGTTCCGTGAACGGGCTTGTCACCCGCGCGAGCGACCGGAATTTCGTGGCGAGCGCGTCACGCTCTCGATCGGTGAAACCGGTACCCACCCGCCCGACGTATCGCAGAGCATCGCCATCCGGGATCCCCATGAGCAGTGACCCGACGCCGCCAGCTCGATTGCCGGATCCCGGGCGCCAGCCCCCGATCACGACCTCCTGCGCGAGATGGTGCTTGACCTTCACCCACCCGCGAGCGCGGCGCCCGATGAGGTACGAGCTCTCGCGGCGTTTGGCCATCACTCCTTCGAGTCCGAGCTCCCGGCTCGTGCGCAGAGCTCCGGCGATGTCGCCATCGAAGCCGGGAGGAACCTGCGTGCGCCCACCCGATTTCACCGTCTCGCCGAGAATTCGGCGCCGCTCGTCGTATCGGCGAGCGGTGAGGCTCTCACCGTTGTGATCGAGAATGTCAAAGACGAAAAAGTGCACGGGTGTGGCAGCGGCGGCCGCCTCGATCTCGCCCTTCTTGCTGAGATTCATGCGCTTCTGCAGCAGTGAAAAGCTCGGGCGTCCGCCGGTCGCAAGGGCGACGATCTCGCCGTCGAGAATCGCATCCCCGTCAACCGCCTGAGACAGTGCCGCGAGGTCGGGGTAGGTGGCGGTCAGGTCGATGCCGTTGCGACTGACCAATCGAACCGTCTCGCCGGCAACCTCCGCGATGGCACGGATGCCGTCCCATTTCATTTCGAATGCCCACTGCTCCGGGTCGCCAAGTTCGCCCTCGGAACCGGGCGTCGCAAGCATGGGTGATGGTAGCTTGCTTGTTTGTGCCGGTTGGTCGGCACCACCCACAACCCGTCTCCGGCTATCTGCCTTCGAGTGTCGTGCGGGTTGCTCTTCGGCATCCTTCATGAGGTGGATGAGCCAATTGTTCTCATTGCCGTCAGCGCCGCCGGTCTGGATGAGTGCATAGCGATGGCTGCCGTGCTTCTGACCGTGCAGGGTCGCAATGACCTCTCTGCCCTCTCGCCATTTTTCGAGGTCGTAGGTGCCGCTGTCCCAGATAGACACGGTTCCCGCACCGTACTGACCGGCCGGGATCACCCCCTCGAAGATTCCATACTCAAGCGGATGATCCTCGGTTTGCACCGCGAGATGGTTGTGCTTGAGGTCCGTGGGAACCCCTTTGGGGATCGCCCAGCTCACCAGCACTCCGTCGCGCTCGAGCCGGAAGTCGTAGTGCAGTCGGCTCGCGTGGTGTTCCTGGATCACGAACGAGTTGCCGGTCGTGGTGGGCGGAGCCTTCGCCGGGACCGGTTCGGGCGTGAGCGAGCCGTCGCGCATTGAGCGGTACTTTGCGAGGCGGTCGTCGGCGGCATCCATGATCTCGAATCCGGCCATTCGCTGCGTCGTGGGTTCACGCGACGACCGGTCGCCCGCGGTCAGCCCCGCCAGCACGTCGCCCTGCGTTGCCACCCGCGCCAGAACCTCGGTGTAGTCAAGCTGTGCGAGGTCTGCGCTCTCAAGTTCTGGCCACGTGCGCGGCGCGGCGACCATCGGTTGCGCGCGACCCCGAAGCGAGTACGGGGTGATCGTTGTCTTGTTGCCGCTGTTCTGGCTCCAGTCGACCAGCACTTTGCCGTCGCGCAGGGTCTTCTTCATGTCGCTGACCACGAGATCGGGGTGATCGGCCTCGAGCGCGCGAGCTAACTCGTGCGCAACCTCCGAGACCATCTCGCTCGTCTGCGCACCATCCAGCGGCGCATAGAGGTGGATGCCCTTGCTCCCGCTCGTGACGGGCATCGGGTCGAGGCCCATCCCCACCAGGATCAGCCGAGCCCAGCGTGCCACCGCTGCACACTCCTGCAGCCCCGCCCCCGGGCCCGGGTCGAGGTCGAGCACCAGTCGGTCGGGATTTTTGCGCTGCCCGGTGCGTCCGAACCGCCACTGCGGAACGTGGATCTCGAGCGCCGCCGTTTGGGCGAGCCAGATCAGGGTCGCGAGGTCGTTGACCAGCGGGTAGGTGTTGACGTGATCGGAATGGTGAAGTGCGCGCCGTGCTACCCACTGGGGAGTCGACCGCTCGTCGAGGTTCTTGTGGAAGAACATCTCGCCGGGAGCCTCTGTTGTACCCACCCCGTGCACCCAGCGTTTGCGTGTCGCGGGTCGGTTTTGCGCGTGCGGGATGAGTGCGTCGGCCACGCGCGCGTAGTAGTCGATGACATCGCGCTTCGTCGTGCCGGTCTCGGGGTAAAGCACCTTGTCGAGGTTGGTCAGCGTGAGTCGGTGGCCCTCTACGGTCACTACCTGCTCGTTGCCCGCCATGGGTCTATCCTGCGGGGTCACGGCGCCTGGATGAAAGGGGTGGAAGTTGTGATGTTGACCGTGTTCACTTGGAGCCATGCGATCTATTTGGAAGGGCGCGATCACGTTCGGCCTCGTTAATGTGCCGGTGAAGGTCTACAGCGCGACGGAAGACCACGACGTCTCGCTGCACCAGGTGCACGACAAAGATGGCGGACGCATCCGCTACAAGCGGGTGTGCGAGCTCGATGGCGAGGTCGTCGAATACGCCAATATCGCCAAAGCCTTTGACGACGGCGAGCGCACGGTCGTGCTCACCGACGACGATTTCGCCACGCTCCCGGCCGAGAAGAGTCGCGAGATCGATGTCGTCGAGTTCGTTCCGAGCGACCAGGTCGATCCGATCATGTTCGAAAAGAGCTACTACCTCGAACCCGACTCTAAGTCGGTCAAGGCCTACGCCCTGCTGCGGCGAACCCTCGAAGAAACCGACCGAACCGCGATCGTTCAGTTCGCTCTGCGCCAGAAGACTCGATTGGGAGCGCTGCGGGTGCGCGGTGACGTGCTGATGTTGCAGGCGCTGCTCTGGGACGACGAGGTTCGCGAAGCCACATTTCCGTCGCTCGACGAGAAGGTCAGCATCTCGGCCAAAGAACTCGAGATGGCAGAAGCGCTCGTGAAAAGTTTCGAGTCCGACTTCTCGCCGGAAAAGTTCACCGACGACTATCAGGATCAACTGAAAGAGCTCATCGAAGCGAAGCTCGACAAGGGCGACTCGGTCGACACCGCCGAGACGTTTGGTGAGAGGCCCGACGAGGGTGACGGTGGCGGTGAGGTGCTCGATCTGATGGAGGCCCTTCGCCGCAGTGTTGAGCGCAATCGCACGCCCGCGCCCGTCGATCGAGCGAAGCCCGGTGATCGAGCGAAGCCGAGATCGAGCGAAGCCCGGTGATCGAGCGGGCCCGGTGATCGAGCGAAGCCGAGATCGATCTCAATTCCGCTCGATCACCGGTTTTCGCGGATG
>Ga0105048_10010579_pt1 | contig 14608 bp, 15 predicted proteins | sample MAT05_FD_78382 | JGI IMG/M metagenome (GOLD analysis project Ga0105048, IMG submission 78382) | Freshwater microbial communities from Lake Fryxell liftoff mats and glacier meltwater in Antarctica - MAT-05 | ecosystem: Environmental > Aquatic > Freshwater > Ice > Liftoff microbial mat | place...
CCTGGTGGTAGAAGCGATGATGACAATGTTTAGTTTTTCGTTCATGGTTAATTTGTAAAGATAATTACAAAAATAATATAGCTTGGCTCATTTATTATGTCACTTTTCTTCACCTTTCTCGATTTTCTTCACCTTTCTCTTTGCCTCACTTTCCTTGCCTTATGAACCAGTGGTCGGAAAGTCGTACAAAAGTCGTGCAAAAGTGGCACAAAAGTCGTACAAAAGTGGCACAAAAGTGGCAAATTCTTACAATAGCTTCATAAGCATGGAAAAAACTAAGAGGAGTTCAGCTGTTTGCTTTTGGATACAGGAAAGTTCGCTTTAAGATTTATTTGAGCTAAGCGCACGGTTTCCTTAATCCATTCTAAGATTCCGCGCTTTCTAGGGGACGGGAATTTCTCAAAATTAGCTTGGGCAACTTGATTTTGCTGCAATGCTGTCCGCAGTTCCATGCGGTGGCAGCAAATTATCAATTTGGGTAAATTAATTCCCAACTCAATCTTTTGGAGAACTTGTACAATATGCTACCAAGATTAACGAAAATACTAAGTATATTGCCCGGTTACGTATTAAGCCAAGTCCACGCGGGTTGAATATTTACAATTCCTTCCTTGAAGAGGCACAGTTAAATGCTTTGTATATGCTGTTTTATAATTCCGATCCTAAGCCATTAATCTCAGGTCTAAGGGAGTTGAACTTTCTAGGAGCGATTGCAGCTGGATTTGAGATAGACGCTTAATTGGCAGTCACCAATGTGGCGAAGGTCTACTGCGTGCACTGCAAGCAGTGCACAAATTGCAGGGGCGGAAGTGGATAATCTTTATACTGCAGAGATTGGGGCAAATTTTGCCGAGATTAGTCATGTCACCTTTGAGCAAGAAGATACCAATTTACTCAATCCCGCCAAACAACAATCTAAACAATATACTACCGACTGGGATATATTTACCTACCAAGGCATAGTAGTTTTGGAGAATCTATTCAATCAAACAATCGATCCCCTAGTCTTTGGGAAACATTTGCGTACTGGCTTATCAGAGGCTGTAAAATAATGGAATTTAACAAGGATATCTCCAATGTCTTTGAAGTTATTAATTAGTGCTAGAATGCGTCTAGCTAATATTAATGGGCAGTTATGACAAACAAGCGCAAAGGCTTTGTGGCACTTTTCTCAGCAGCATTGACCTTTATCGCAGCCATTGTGTTCAATTTCGATTAGATTAAATTAGTCGTTTAGGAAATATCTTTATGCAACGCAGTTTGTTGATAGTAGTTTTTATTGCTTTTATTAATGCTCTAAGTGTATCTATCATTGTGCCGGTGATCTATGCTTATGGCAGACAGTATGGTCTCAGTGACTTTCAAGCTTCCCTGCTATTAACAATTTTTGCAGCGGCACAGTTTTTGGCAATGCCAGTGATTGGTAGACTTTCAGACTATTTTGGTCGTAAACCTCTACTTGCTATCAGTATCTTTGGAACAGCAATTGCCAGTTTCCTCTCGGCTTTTGCTCCTAATGTGGGTATTCTATTCCTAGCTAGGGCTTTGGATGGTGTCACTGGTGGAAACACCTCTGTAGCTTTGGCGGTGATTTCAGATACTACAAAGCCGCAAGATCGAGCCAAATCATTTGGAATGTTTGGCGCTGCTTACGGGGTAGCTTTTATTCTGGGACCGGTTATCAGCATACTGGCGCAACAGGTCTCTCTATCTATGCCCTACGTGGTGGCAGGAGTTTTAGCTTTAGTGGCTACGATTCTCACTGTAGGCTTCCTGCCAGAGACTTTGCAGGCGCGAGAGCGTAAGCCACTGAGTCTTGGTAATTTAGGGTTTTCACAACTAATCACAGGCTTGAAATTACCAGTAGTCGGCTCTATCCTGTTGCTTAACTTTCTCTCCTCACTCGTGTTTGGAATCTTCACTTTTGGCTTTCAACCATATTTGATCAATGTCTTAAAGGTGGGTACTACTGAAATCAGTACTACTCTGATTGTTTATGGTATTGTAAGCGCCTTTATGCAGGCTGTAGCTTTGAAACATCTACTGAAGCGTTTCAAGTTAGTCAGTTTATTGTTAGTGAGTTTGTTGGGCACTGGCATAATGATGGCAGCATTGGTCTTACCTCAGAGTTATTTAGGCTTACTGGCATTAATCCCTTTCTTAGGTATTTTGAGTTCTTTGTCACGGCCGGTAATTACTTCTCTGATTTCGGTGAATAGTCGCCCAGAGGATCAAGGGGTTGCTATGGGTTTAAGCGAGTCTTACTTCAGCTTGGCTACGGCGATTGGACCATTGTTAGGTGGTGTATTGGTAACTTTGGGTTATTCCACCCCGTTGTTGGCAACTGGGCTAGTTGGAATAATAGCTTTTGGTTATACTTATTTGATTCGTGGCATGTTGCATGAAGCACCTAGTATTAAGGAAAAGGTCGATTTTTGAGCTGGTTCATAAGAATCAGTCTATATGCAATTCTGTGGTGAGTTGTTAAAATCTCCTAGATGATAATCAAATTTAACACCACTCTCTTCTCAGCAGAGCCGCAGTTCAAAGGTGGAATTTATTTCTATACCACACCTGAAGTCACTACGGAGTTAGGGACTGCCGGAAAGATCAGGATTAACGGCCGCTTAAACGGTGCGCCTTTCACAAGCGTTTTGCTACCAAGTGCTGACGGGAGACATTACGCGCCGGTAAGTGCCGACATGCAGGCAGTCACCGGGGTGAAACCAGGAGATCAGGTTGAATTTGAGATTGAAGTAGATTCTGATCCAACGGAGGTGATAATCCCCCCAGACTTGTTGGCGGAGTTGGCTAAGCACCCAGAGGCCTATGATAAGTTCGACAATCTCGCCAGTTCTCACAAGCGCGAATACTCCAAATATTTTGCTACTGCAAAGAAACCAAAGACTAAGCTCAGGCGCAGTAGTCGCATAATTGAGATGCTATTAAATCGCAATTACTACAAATCTAAATAATTCCTCGATAATCTTGCCACTTTTGTCCACTTAGAGCGTTATATATACAGTAAATAAATTAAAATACTGTATCTTATGACAAATACTGTGAATCATTTATTGAGACTAGTTCAATATACTCTCACCGGTGCAGTTATCGCGGTAATAGTCGTCTTGAGTGTGGAAGTTGCCACAAAGATGATTGACGCTGAGGAATTGCCAAATATTGAACTAGTCAGCGCCAAGAATGTAGATTGCAAGTTAAATGATCATGGGCAACTCCTTGGAAACCAATGTGCGCCTTTGCTTAATTATAGGGATAAGTTCCTAACTGATATACCCTGGACTGAAGCACAGTTCGCCCAGAACTTTAAACTAGAACAAAACGACAAGATAACAGGCTATAAATTAGTTTCCGTAAAAAAACTGGTGGAGACTATTGATGCTCAGAATTTAAGCTTGGCTAAATTAGCTGGTAATGAGATTAAAGAATTGCAAGGTAAATACATTATTGCTGGTGAGTTTAAGGCTTTTACAATAATTGATTTAGAAGCTACCATGGCTAATTTTCACCAGAAAGTCTTGGATTATGACTATTTAGCTATAAGCTATCCTATTGTTAAGAAGCAATTAGCTACTGCTCCAGCCCAAATCAATAATAAGCAATTAATAGTGTTCAGCCAAAAGATCTCTAGTGGTGAGGCTCGTGTATCAGCTTCAGAGAAGCTAAGAGTCGCAAATTTGAAAGAGGGTTTGGATAAACTAAATGGCGTGCTAGTCTCACCTCGCGCTGAATTTTCATTGCTAGATACTTTGGGCGCCACTTTATATAAAAAACTACCTTCCGGTGACTATGTGGCCACGAATGGTGAAGATAGTAATGCTTACGGCTATGGTATTTGCGGGGCTTCCACAGCTACCTATAGAGCAGCACTATTAGGTGGATTTAAGATAACTGAGCGCAAAGCACATTACAAAGAGTATAGTAATTATCTTTTTCCTTACGGAGGTTTATTGGACGCAGCAGTGTACTTTGATGTCGCTGCCAAAACCGACCTGAAGTTCTTAAATGATTCAGATTCGCACTTATATATGGTGAGCAATTATGAAACCAGAAAAGACGGTAATCTTTACTACAAAGTAGAAATCTATGCTGAGTCTAGCTTTCAGTCTCGCATGGTGGAATTAAAAGACTTTAAGCGCTTTAACCAGAATTCAAAAGGCTTCACAGAAAGCTTTACAAGAGTAGTTGATGGGAAACCCGCCACTGCTACTAGTCGTTATAGCTGGAATAGATAGTTAGCTGCTGGTTTGTTTTCAGCTACTAGAGTTTAATCTGCGACTGTAGAGGATTGCGGCTACTGTACAAATAGGAATCGTCAGGATATTAATGATGGGGATGCTGCAAACCAATCCTGAGATCAGCAAAAACGGCCACAGTTCTGTAGGTCTAGCGAGGATATAGGCCAGTTTGCCCCTAAAATTCAGCTTTTGACGGTTGAGGATTGGCTCATACAAGTCCAGGCCAGTAATTAACACTAGCTGGGTTAGATTAATTAGCAGAAATGCTACTTGCCCAATGCTAGGAATGAGATTGAGTGGTAATGATAGTAACAAAAAGCCAAAGATTAATACCGATTTTTTGGCCTGAAAGCTTATTGATAGAATTAACTCTTGCCAAACACTTTGAGATGGTCCAAGGTGCTCCCCAAATTCTCTGATCGTCATTACTTCTGCCAATTTACCATAAATAGGTGCGGTGACTATCGAGCTAAGGATATTAAATAATAATGCCGCCACCAATATTCCAAGTAGAATAATCAGCACGTATACAATCATAGCTACAGCGGGAGCCACAGAAACTTGCAACGCAGTTACAATGAAATTAACTGTCAGTGTTAACCCAAAAACCACAATTAATACTGTGAGGATGACACTCAAAATATTCAGCAAGACTGCTACAAATACATAAGACCACACTAAGGGCGTTTGTAAGAAAAATTTCACTCCAGTAAAGATTGCCCCTAATGATTGCAGGCAGCTCTTAATGATAGAGGGAATATTAATTCTAGACATATCCGTTTATATTTAGTTAATTTCACTAGTTTACACTAATACTAGATTGGCTGATGATAGAATAAAATAGTGATCTGCAATTAGTTTTAAATTAAGTCTATCTCAATATTACTATGAAAGCAGCAGAAGCCTTTGTGAAAGCTTTAGAGAATGAAGGCGTGAAATATATTTTTGCAGTGCCAGGCGAGGAAAATCTAGATTTTTTAGAAGCATTACGTACCTCCAGCATCAAAGTGATAGTGACCAGACATGAGCAATCAGCCGGATTCATGGCAGCGACGATTGGAAGGCTTACTGGAAATCCAGGCGTAGCAATGTCGACTTTAGGGCCTGGAGCTACCAATTTTGTCACTGCTGCTGCCTACGCACATTTGGGAGCCATGCCCATGTTATTGATTACTGGGCAGAAACCTATCAAGCATAGCAAGCAAGGCAGTTTTCAGATCATCAATACTGTTGAGATGTTTAGGCCGTTGACCAAGAAAACTAAACAATTACTTTCAGGAGCAGCTATCCCTGCCAGCGTACGAGATTTCTTTAAGGTAGCAAGCGAGGAGCGTCCAGGTCCAGTGCATCTGGAACTCCCAGAGGATATTGCTGCGGAAGAAGTGGAAACTGCGGAAGCACTTCCTGTAAATAAATTAAGAAGACCAGTGGCTGAGGCCAAGGCCATTGCTGCGGCTGTGGAATTGCTCAAGCAAGCCAAGTCACCACTATTACTTATTGGCGCGGGCGCCAATCGTAAGCTTACCGCCAAAATGTTGCGCGAGTTTATTGACAAAACCGGGATTTACTTTTTCAACACCCAGATGGGCAAAGGCGTGGTTGATGAACGCCACAAGCAATATTTAGGTACTGCTGCTTTGTCAGCTGGAGATTATTTACATTGTGCCATTGATAAAGCTGACTTGATCATTAACGTCGGTCACGATGTGATTGAGAAACCTCCATTTATCATGAAGTCTGGCGGGGCAAAAGTGATTCATATAAATTTCTATCCAGCCCAAATTGATACGATTTATTTTCCGCAGCTAGAAGTTGTGGGGGATATTGCCAATGCTGTCTGGCAGTTAAAGGAAAGTCTGGAGCCACAGAAGACTTGGGATTTCGACTATTATGCCAAAGTCAAACAGGAAGTAGAGACACATACAGCTGAGAGGTCTGATGCAAGTGACTTCCCTACATTACCACAGAGATTGGTTGCTGAGGTGCGGGCAGCCTTAGCAGAAAATGGGATCTTGGCTTTGGATAACGGGATGTATAAACTCTGGTTTGCGCGGAACTATAAAGCCTACCAACCCAATACTATTCTCTTAGATAATGCTTTAGCTACCATGGGCGCGGGACTTCCCTCAGCGATGGCCGCTAAACTGACTTATCCTGAGCGTAAGGTGATAGCTTTAGTTGGAGATGGAGGATTTATGATGAATTCTCAAGAACTGGAAACAGCCGTGAGACTCAATTTAGACCTGCTAATATTGCTAGTCAACGACAATGGTTATGGCATGATCAAGTGGAAACAGCAAGGCATGGGGTTTGCAGATTTTAGCTTAAGTTACAACAATCCTGATTTTGTGAAGTATGCGGAGAGCTACGGTGCTGAGGGTTATAGGCTAACAAGTACAGAAGAGTTAGGGCCAAAATTGCAAGAATATTTGGCGAAGCCTGGAGTGAAACTATTGGAAGTGCCGATTGATTATTCTCAAAATCATAAAGTGTTTACAGAAGAATTGGCACAGAAAGTTTGCCTCGTTTGAATTTGAAGATCTGTATAAGTTTTATATTTAATGTTCGGTGTCTAACTAACTTTAGCTATTATTTACATGGCAATTATCTCGACAAATCCTGCTACTGAGGAAATTTTAGCTGAATTCTCTGAACTTGATTTATCTCAAATAGAGACCAAGTTAGCTACCGCCTCAAGTGCTTTCTCAACTTGGAAATTAACTAGCTTTGCTGAGCGCCGCGGACTGTTCTTGAAACTAGTGAGTAATCTGCGTGCAAATATACCTGAATATGGCAAGATATTGACAGCTGAAATGGGCAAGTCATACAAGGAGTCTCTCGCGGAATTGGAGAAATGCGCAGTCACAATGGAAATGTACGCTAACGAAGCTGAAAAAATGCTGGCTGTGGAGCAAGTGCAGACTGAGTTTAGTGAAAGCTATGTAAAATTTGAACCAATGGGAGTTATCTTAGCGGTCATGCCCTGGAACTTTCCTTTCTGGCAGGTGTTGAGATTTGCTGCTCCCGCATTAATGGGAGGCAACGTGGCTGTGTTAAAGCATGCATCGAATGTACCACAGTCAGCCTTGTTGATCGAGAAACTGTTTAAGGAAAGCGGCTTCCCAGAAGGGGCTTTCCAGACTTTATTGATAAGTTCAAGTAAAGTAGAAGCATTGATTAGAGACTGGCGCATTAAGGCGGTCACTCTGACTGGGAGTGAGCCAGCTGGTAAGCAGGTGGCCAAAGTTGCAGGTGAGGAAATCAAGCCAGTAATCTTGGAATTGGGAGGAAGTGATCCGTTTATCGTGTTGGCGGACGCTGATTTGGATAAAGTCATTCCCAATGCCGTATCTGCGCGCATTAGAAATAACGGACAGTCTTGTATTGCAGCCAAAAGATTCATTGTGGCGGCAGAGATTTATGAAGAATTCTTGAGTAGATACAAATTGGCCTTTGAGAAAATAGTTGTAGGCGATCCGATGCTTGAGACAACTGAACTGGGGCCAATCTCTACCAAACAAGGCCTGGAAGATGTTGAGTCTCAAGTGGCAGCAGCCGCAGCCGCAGGAGCCAAGATTATTTTGGGAGGTAAGCGCCTAGCAGGTAAAGGGTACTTCTACGCCCCTACTATTATCACTGAGATCTCCGAAACTAACCCTCTCTACACTCAGGAAGTATTTGGACCTGTGGCAAGCGTCTACTCTGCTGGTTCGACTGCAGAAATTGTACATTTGGCAAACGCTACCAAATTTGGTCTAGGTTCGTCAATTTGGTGCAAAGATGTGGCCGCTGCCAAAGAGCTAGTTCCACAGATCGAAGCAGGTAGTGTATATGTCAATAGAGTTATGGGTTCGGATCCACGCATGCCTTTTGGGGGCGTGAAGAATTCAGGGGTTGGACGGGAGCTTTCTCACTATGGCATCAAAGCTTTTCAGAATGTGAAAAGTGTGATTGTGGCTTAAGAGTCTGAATCAATCCATCTTGCCTTTTGAGCCAGTTCAGACTAGACTCGATCAATAAATAGCCAAAAGGCAGGAATATGAGGTTGCTTATAATTTGGTTGCGGAGGAATGGTAGGCCATTAATATAGCTGGCTATAAGGCCTGCAAGATCTTTGCTATATATGTTAGTTAGAACCACGACTCCAAAATTGGTCCACAAAAAGAAAAAGATCACAAAGCTAATGCCGCTGAAGCTAAAAAATGCTACCTGCTTGGTTTTATCTGCATAGGCCTTGCTGGCAAGTACTGACCAGGCCATCCCCAGGAAGAAAGCAGACCAGGTGAACAACAAGATATTTGAATTGCCTAAGATACTATCAGAAAGACCTAGAGTTAGAGCTAAACAGAGCAGCGCTAAGATTCTATGCCTAAAAAGCCACCCTAACGCAAAGCTAATCAAAGTAATAGTTTCTACATTGGGACCAAGATTCCAAATTGTGCGTGTTAGCACTCCCACTAGTACTAATACACTAGCTACTAAGACCTCTGCTAATAATTCTCGGTGGGTATCAAAGAAGCTTTTGTTAATCATAGTGAAAAAGTAGTAAGGCTAAATTCAAGCTTGTCATTAGGTTTGACCTGATACTGCTCCACTCCCACCATTGATTCATTACCATTGATAGAGAATTTCCAAAATTCGTTGTCGCTATTAGCTTGCAAACCATTGAATTTGGTTACGAATTTGCCTGTACCTGGGAATTCTACTGTAGCAAAACTGAAATCGGCATCTGACTGATCAAGTCTTTGCAAATACTGCAAGGTGTTTTCGCTTTCCTGCCAAGCAATCTGGTAATCCCTATTGCCTGTTAGATCAATCAACCTGAGGGCCACTGGGCTTTCCTTTGAAGTTTGTAAAACGCTGTTATTGCTTGCCGGCTTGATTAGACTTAATGCAAATATGCCTGCAAGGGTTGCGACTAGGACTAACCCTACACCAAACAGAAACAACCGCAAAGGCTGCTTAGATAGTTGCTTAGATAGTTGCTCGGCTAGCATAGTAGATGGAGTTACTTAACTTAAGTAACTCCATTTTAGCAGACCTTACTAGAGGGCTTTATCAAATATTTTCATAAATAGACCTTGTGCTCCACCAATAAAAGTGTAGCCAAACATTATTACAATAGTCACCACCAATAATTCCAAAAGGATATTGCCATTCGCAGAAGTAGTTGTGAGCGGGTTTAGGCTTGTGGCCTTCAAGATAATCAGTATCAAGTAGACTGCCGCAAATACTAGAGACAATAAGAAACCTGAAATAGCGCCTAAGTACATTCCGCCAACAAAATCCTTGTCAGGAAGTTTATGACTATTTACTACTATAAAAGTAGTAAATACTACTGGAATCAAAATGGCATAATTTTCCGAGTTTGAGTTAGTGCCACCTGCCGCAGCTATCAGGGCTGCAATACAGAAACTAAATGCGCCAACTATCATTGCTGAACCCACATAATTATATTTGTACACGTCAGCTTTCTTGGCATCCACATTTTTGTTGAACATGTAATGGCTAATACCCCCAACCAAAGCATAGCTCACTGTGAATACTCCATAGGAAAGCAAGATCTGACCAGGGTTAATCTGGTTCACAAATCCAGTTTGTGTCACAAATTCATAAATAGCATTCAAGCTAATAATTACTACAGCTAGGAGAGCTCCCACACGTGCGCCACTGAAAAAATAAGTTTTGCCATCGGCATAATTTAAAAATGGTTGCACACTCAAGAAATACAGAGCAATTACTGGAGGGAAAATATATTCCCAGCGAATAAACAAGAAATCAAATACTTTAGTTAATTGTAAACTGAACGCTAATAGTAGAAACCCACCTATAATCAGACCAATAAATAATTTGCGGAAATTGATGCGCAATCCAGCACTAGTTTTTTTGTTTTTCATAGTAATTACATACTAACAAGCTGAAAAATTACTGCAAGTGTCAGGGATTGAAATTACCAGTATTGTTCGCGGCTGGTATAATTAACAGATGAAAACATTGAATCTACAAATAGACTTAAGGGGCCTGGTACTGGCATTAGTAATAGTTGTTGCTGCATTTTTACTCTGGGAGGTGCGTATAGTTTTACTGATATTCTTTGGAGCATTTGCACTGTCAGCTGCGCTCAAACCTTTGATATTAAGCCTGGAATCGAGGGAAGTTCCACGTTGGCTTGCAATTACAATTGTCTACATAACAATGTTGGCACTGGCCGCTGGCATCATTCTTTTTTTAGTTACACAGCTGAGCGGGCAATTACAATTGTTGATTAACTCTTTGCCCACAGCCCTGGATAAATTACATGGTAGTTTAAGCCAGATTTCACCGCAGTTGGCACAGATGCTAAATCTACCTTATTTAGCCCTGCAACTGCAAAATCCAGCCGAGTTGCTGAAAGCGCAGCCAGAATTAGCTCAAATCTTCGCTGGAGACAATTTGTTAGTCGTCACAAGAGGCACATTAGGGTTGCTAGGAGGAGCAGTAGGCGTTTTCGTGGGTCTCTTTACTTTAATTATCCTGTCAATTTACATACTTGCCAGAAAAGAACCGTTGATTACATCTATATTAAAATTGTTGAAGCTAGCAAAACCGGCCAGCCTGCGCATGGAAAAATTGCTAAACTCTATTGAAGTGAGTTTAGGTGCTTGGGTTGGTGGACAATTAACTTTAATGATTTTTATCGGAGTACTCACCTACTTGATTGTGAGTTTTCCTGGAATCTTTGACCCAAACTATGTTTTGGATGATTTTGCCCTACCACTAGCAATTATCGCTGGCTTACTAGAAGGCTTGCCAAATCTAGGTCCCACATTATCAGGACTGATTTTAGGATTGATCGCTTTAGGGACGTCTGGCGTGGGTTCTGCGGCTTATATAGTAATCGTCTCTGGGTTATTGCAGAACTTCGAGGCAGTATTTCTAGTACCACAGGTAATGCGCAAGGCAGTTGGACTTGATCCTATCCTAACTGTGCTTACGGTACTGGCCGGCTTACAGCTAGGTGGAGTGATCGGCGCTTTGGTTGCAGTGCCCATAATGGCGGTGCTGAAACTAATAGTGTTAGAGTTTATTCATAAAGATACTGTCAATAATTAGCCAAAACTCTATTTGATATAATTGGGGCACTTATGCAGAAAAAGGTAATTGTAATTGGTGCGGGCATTGGGGGGCTGGCTAACGCCTGTTTCTTGGCTAGAGATGGCTACAAAGTAACCGTAATTGAGAAGAATGCTCTGCCTGGCGGGAGAATAAATCTCCTGGAAAAGTCTGGCTTTAAGTTCGATATGGGTCCCTCCTGGTACATGATGCCCGATGTGTTCGAACAGTTTTTTGCCCAATTTGGTCGTAAAGTCAGTGATTACTATCAATTAATAAAGTTAGCACCATCTTACCGCGTCTACTTCGATAACCAGATTTTCTATGATATTAGTCCAGACTTAGAAGTAAACGTAAACTTGTTTGAGAGCCTAGAAACTGGGGCTGGTGAACAACTTAGAAAATATATCGCTGCTAGCAAGTACAAATACGAGACTGCTTTAGGTAAATTTATTTACAAAAGCTACCGCAGTCCTTTTGATTTTATCAATCGCGAGGTCATTCTCAATGGACCTAGAATGAAGCTGTTTAAGAGCTATCACGCCTACGTGGCCAAATTTTTTCAGCACCCACACCTGCAGAAGTTAGCAGAATGGATGATCACTTTCTTAGGTAGCTCACCGTACAATGCTCCTGCTATGTATTCCCTAATCAGCTACGCAGATTATGGTTTGGGGATTTATTACCCACAAGGTGGAATGTATAAGGTGGTGGAAGGGTTTGTAAAACTAGCTACTGAGTTAGGAGTGGAATTTCTTTATAATGCTTCAGTAGAAAAGATTGAGGTTAGTTCAGGAGAAGCCCAGGCTGTAATCGGCAAATTTGGTCGGATTAGTGCAGATATAGTTGTGGCTAATGCTGATTATCATCATGTGGAGACACAGTTATTGGAGAAACTATGGCAATCTTACCCTGAAAGCTACTGGCAAAAGAAGCTACTTTCGCCTTCCAGTTTGTTGTTTTATTTGGGCCTGAATAAAAAACTGAATACTAAACTTCTGCATCATACCCTATTCTTTTTGGGTGACTGGCAAACTGGCTTCCAGGAATTATTCGAACAACCACAGTGGCCAGAAGAACTACTTTATTATGCAAGTATTACAAGTAAAACTGACAAGAGCGTGGCGCCAGAGGGGCAGGAGAATCTATTTCTACTAATGCCAGTTGCTCCAGGACTTCAAGACAGCCCAGAACTTCAAGAACATTATTACCAGAAAATGTTACGTAATTTGGAGGAAGTCACTGGAGAAGCAATTCTAAATCATGTTATTGTAAAAGAAACATTTTCAATAGTTGACTTTAGTAATGTCTATAATGCCTACAAAGGAAATGCTTTTGGGTTGGCACATACTTTAGGTCAATCAGCTATTTTTAGACCTAAAAATTGGAGTCGCAAAGTTAAAAATTTATTTTATGTCGGCTGTATGACAAATCCAGGCATAGGCGTGCCCATGGGTTTAGCTTCAGCTCAGATTGTTGCTAAAGAGATTCAGCAACAGTTTGTATAATTAAAGTTATGAATAGCAAAATTAACCAGCTGTTTCGTCAAGGAAGTCGCACTTATTATAACGCGACCAGGTTCTTCCCCAAAAATATTCGTGAAGAGGTATTTAGACTGTATGCTTTTGTACGCCAAGCGGACAATTATATAGACAACATTCCAGCTGATCTAGTTGGTTGGCAGGGTTTTTTAGCAGAATTCCGCGAAGCCCGAAATGGCAAAAAAGTTGGAGATGTTGTGATAAAGGAATTTATAAAACTTGCCCGCACCAGGCAGTTCCCTAATAATTGGGTGGATTCTTTTTTAGGAGCAATGCAACAAGATCTTAGCAAAAAGACTTACGGCAATTTAGCTGAAACAGAAGCATATATTTACGGATCTGCCGAGGTAATAGGTCTTATGATGGCTAGGATTATGCGCCTGCCAGAAGAGGTTGAGCCTCATGCGAGGCATCTAGGCAAAGCCATGCAGTATGGCAATTTTCTCAGAGATATAAGAGAGGACTTGGCTTTAGGAAGAACTTACTTTCCCCAGACTGATTTGGCAGAAGTAGGGTTAGCCGACTTGCAACTAGAGACTGTCAGCGAGGAGCTAAATAAACCGAAGTTTATCAGATTTATGCACAAGCAGATTGCTCGCTATCAAGGTTGGCAGCAAATTGCAGAGCAAGGATATAAGTTCATCCCTAAACGACATTTGATAGCAGTGAAAACTGCAGCTGACATGTACAATTGGACCCTTACACAAATTAGCCAGGACCCATTTATTGTTTATCGGAAGAAAGTGAAGCCTTCATCGCTGCGAATTATCCTTGCGGGTGTATGGAACTTCCTGAAATTACGCTAATTGGGCTGTGCCTTTACTCTGCTTTTTAAGTTATGCCAGAATTGCTCCCAGAGTAAGGTAGCGAGTAAATAAGAAGCTAACATTGAGAAAGAATAAAAGAAATCCTCAAGTGGAATAGTACCAATACGAATGCCCCAATTTTCTAAATTGTTGTACACCACCACTGGCAGTCCAGTGAGTATTCCATTTACTAGCAAAAATGGTACATAGCTAATCAAAATAAATAACCAAAATTGCAAGGATTTGAACAGTCGTGGCCGGAGATAGCCAATCAATAAAATCACTAGTGCATTGAAACCTAAGATGGTAAAAGTGTAAATTTGCTCACGAAAGATCAAACCAATAATCAGCAGGCTAGTTGCTACTGCGATTGAGATTCTGCGCACAAAACGCTCTCCTCTATCCGCAAATACTTCCCTGTCGCGGACTTGTGCAACTATTCCTAAACTATGGTAAATAAATAAAGAGCTGAAGGGAATTACTACAAAAAACAAGATCTCTTCTAAGGGTAGTCCGAAAAATCTAGGGGCCAAAGTAAACTGAGGATTAAATCCCCAAACCCCGGCATTTGTTTTCCAGATATCCCATATTATATGGACGAGCCCGCTAGTAAGCAAGGCAAATATTAGGCCTGGCCACTTTTGGTAGTAGCGCACTTTGGGATGTAGACCCAATAATAATGGAACGCTTAGCGCGGCTAGATTTAACAGTAAATAAGTGTAGTGACCGTCCATGATTCCATTTTAACCTAAAATCAACATGCTATCACCATAACTCAAGAAGCGATAATCTGACTGGAGAGCAACTTCATAGGCCTTTGTAAGTTTATTCCAGCCTGCTAACGCTGCCACCAACATCAGTACCGTTGATTTTGGTGCATGGAAATTGGTCAGCAAGCAATCTATTGTTTGGA
>Ga0105048_10010580_pt1 | contig 14606 bp, 8 predicted proteins | sample MAT05_FD_78382 | JGI IMG/M metagenome (GOLD analysis project Ga0105048, IMG submission 78382) | Freshwater microbial communities from Lake Fryxell liftoff mats and glacier meltwater in Antarctica - MAT-05 | ecosystem: Environmental > Aquatic > Freshwater > Ice > Liftoff microbial mat | place...
TCGGCGAGCCCGCGTTCTGGCGAACGCGGCTACGACGGATCAATTCCTGCCGCTCGCCCAACGTGCAAAGAGTGGTATACATAAGTATAATTTCGTCGCAAGATAGAATTTACTTGAAACCTCGCGCCGGTAGGGTTACACTTCCGGGAAATAGGCCAACCGGCGCCGTGATATGCTGCCGGCGCTCCGTAATAGCCAACCGGCGCCGGTTGGGCTAATCACCAGTTCGGCCAATAGAGGCCAAGTGGCGGCGAACCTCACCGAAGGCATGGTGTCCATACCTGATGTGGGTTCGGTTCCCCGTAGAGGTAGGTAATCATGCAGATCGAATCACCGGTGCGCAAGGCAGAACGGCGGTTGCGGGATGTGGTCAACGACACATCCATCCAGGATCGTCTGATGGGCGATTCTCACCGTTGGTCGCAACTCTGCTCGTCGATGGATGCCATCGACGATACGGAACTGGCCGTGGCGGCGTACTTGACTTCCACGGTTGGTGACGGGGAGCCTGGCAAGCTCTACTTGCAGACGTACGGCCTCCTTCAAGTTCTGTTCGTGCAGCAGGACGCGGTGAAGCACGCGGCAGAGGCCATCGATCTACCGTACTCTCCGCCTGTATCGCTGGCAGCGATCCGGGACATCAGGAACAACGCGAGCGGGCACCCCACCGAGCGGGGCGGTTCGCGGTCGGAATGGTTCGGGATTGTCCGAACTTCGCTGTCCAGCAAGGGGTTCACGCTGTACTCATTCGACTCCGAACGCCCGCATAACCACCAGTCGGTGCAGCTGCTAGAGTTGATCGAGACCCAGCGGGCGGCAGTCGTGGACGCGATCAAGCAGATGATCGCGCATCTGGGCAAGTGACAAGACGCCGAACCGCCTTATGTCCTCTGAATGTTTAATTACGTTCCTTCGACGGGAACGTTTTTTTGTTCGTCCGGCGTTGGATCCGGCGACGTCGCTAAACTTCAACTAACTTCTTCAGCACCGGGATGGTTCGGCAACGGTCGTCCTCTCGGGTGTCTTGCTTACGCAAGCCGGGTGCCATGCTCACGGCTTTGCGCCCAATGCCGTGAGCATGGCGCCCGCGCGCAGCGGAGCGCTCGAAGATTGCAATAAGAGATGCATTTGAACCGAAGGTGCCGTCTGTGACAGGGGGAATGCCGATTCGGTCAGAGAATTGTCAGACAAACATAGGATTTTGTCCCGCTCGTGGTCGATTCCTCGGATGGGCAGCCTGTGCGCGAAACTTGCCTGAATTCTCCCCGTTTCGAGAGTCGCCTTGATCTTCCCGAAACTCCCGGTTATTTGCTCCGAGTTACTCAAGGAAGAGTGAATTTGATATGAGCGGTGGAACGACGACATCCTTGCAAATTTACGCGAATAACTCGACGACCGAGCGGGAAGTGCGCGCCGAGACGCTTCCGATGACCTGGAAAAACGAGACAGAGCGTGCCGAGTGGCTGGCCTGCCAGGAAACCTGGCGGCCGTTTCCGCCCCGGCGGCGCACATCCGAACACGTGGCCTACACTCTCCCTTGGTTCAAACAGATTGAAGAACGCCGGTACGCCCGTCATGGCCACTGGATTCCCCGCCGGTTCGAATTCAATCGTCATCAAGGCGAGCAAGTTCTCGGCCTGGGCGACGGTCTCGGTACCGACTGGGTCAGGTACGCTCTTGGCGGCGCGAATGTGACCTTCTGCTCGCCCGAGGCCAGCGCTCGTGAAGTCGTCCAGCGGCACTTCGAAGTGCGCGGCCTCAAAGGAAAATTCATACGCGGCGTGTACGAGAACCTGCCGTTTGCCGACGGTTCGATGGACGTCGTCTGTCTCTCGTCAGCCGTGCCCGCGTTCGGGTCGATCAATGCGCTCAGCGATGAGATTTACCGGGTTCTGAAGCCAGGCGGCAAAATACTGGCGGCTCTGCCGGCCCTGTACGATGCTCGCTACTGGCAGGATTGCATCTTTCCCTGGAATCGCTGGTTCGAACCTCGCCCCGCGCAGACCGAAACCCGTTTCACGGGCAAAGAAGTCCGCCGATTGTTCCAGCGCTTCACCGATCAACGGCTGAAGAAACAGCATCTGCGCCGTTCCGACCTGCCCCATGTTTGGCGCTGGATTCTCTTGCCGATCCTGGAACGGGTCATGGGCCGTTATCTCATCTTCAAGGCATTCAAGCCGGTGGTTTCGGCGGGCTCGACACGCGTGGCCGCCTGAGCCCGTTCTCGTCGGGTTGTTCCCGTTCATGTCTTTTGGCTGTCCGTCGCGTATAATCATCCCGTTGTTGGGAACATGTCGCTCACGTTTTTCATAGGTCGATTATGCGCTTCATTATCGCGCCCGAGTTTCATGAACAGATGCTCCAGAATGAGAGCAACTCGCCCGATTGTTACGTTCGGCCGGGCGAGTATCTGCACCACTTGTACCTGGATGGCATCAAGTACGTCATTGTTCCAGCGATGCTCGACTGCCTGGAGCAGGCGAAGAAAAAGAAAGACGTCGATGCGCTCCGGCATCTCGAACTGCACAAGCGCCATTACGACGTTCTCCATGACGATGCCATGAAGCGCGGAGGGCTCGACGGCGTCACCCTGCTGGGCGACCCCCCGCCGGAAGACGAAGAAGCGGTCCCCAAGATTTCCAATCCCTATTTGCCGCGCGTGCCCACCAAGTGGGAGGATCTTGGCCTATCGCTGCCGTTCCTCTTCGAATCGATTATGCGGGCTATTTATCATCGTGGGCAACTGACCGGCGTCGATTTGGCCACGGAGATGCGGGTGCCGTTCGCCGCCCTGGCGCCCATTCTGCCGGCCATGCGAAAACAGACGCTCATCGACATCGTCGGTCAGCGCGGCAACAGCGGCGATGCCTCCTTCATCTACGAATTGAAACCGCCCAAGGGGACGGCCGCGGCGCAGGACGCCCTGGCCAAGACGAGCTACTCCGGCCCGGTTCCCGTCCCGTTCGAAGACTATGTTGAGGCCGTGCTGGCCCAGAGCATCAAGAAGCTCATCGTCACCCGGCGCAGCATTCAGCGCGCCTTCGAAGACTTGATCATCACCGATTCGGTCTACAACGAGATCGGCCCCGCCATCAACTCGGCGGCGTCGATCTTCTTCTTCGGCTATCCCGGCAACGGCAAGACGAGCATCGCCGAGCGCATCACCCGCTTGATGGGCGACGCCGTCTTCATTCCTCACGCCATCGAAGCCAACGGTCAGATCATTAAAGTGTTCGATCCGATTCTGCATGCCCCGATCGAGGAGGAACTGACCGGCGACGGCGGGATGGAGAGCGTGCTGCGAAAATCAGCCAATTTCGACCAGCGTTACATCAAGATCCGCCGGCCCACGATCGTCGTCGGTGGTGAACTCACCATGCCGATGCTCGATCTCAAATACAACGAGACCGGCAAGTTCTACGAAGCGCCGTTACAGATGAAAGCCAACGGCGGCATCCTCATGATCGACGACTTTGGCCGCCAGCAACTGCGGCCGATGGATCTCCTCAACCGCTGGATCGTCCCGCTCGAAAAACGTTACGACTACCTGACCACGATCGCGGGCACCAAGATCGAAGTGCCGTTCGACCAGTTACTCATCTTTTCGACTAACCTTGACCCGACGCAACTGGCGGACGAGGCGTTCCTCCGCCGCATCAAGTACAAGATCGAGATCCGCGACCCCGATGAATCGCAGTTCCGCCAGATCTGGCAGATTGTTTGCAAGAATCGGCGGGTCGAGTACGACGAAGCGGGTGTCGATTACTTGATCGAGAAATGGTACAAGCCGATGAAACGGCCGTTCCGCATGTGCCAGCCGCGCGACATCCTCGACCAGATGGTCAGCCTGGCCAAGTACAACATGGAACGGGTGAACTTCAGCCCCGACCTGCTCGATGCCGCGTGCATGACTTATTTCATCAACGAAACGAAACGCGACTTCGGCGCCAAGGTGAAGCTGGATTAGGGTGTACGGACATGAGCGATAATGGTGACTGGGTTCTTCCCGGGAACTATGCCCGCCGCTTTAGGCTAATCGCTACAAACAATTCGGGTGATCGGCATTCTCTTTACCCCGAAGGGGTTGTATGCCACAGCCCAGGGTCGCGCTTCGCGCACCCTGGGTAACGTGTAAATTTCACGTTCTTTCTACCCCAAAGGGGTTTTACAAGGGCTGCCGGAGCCTTTGTACAACCCCTTCGGGGTAAAGCATTGTGTGTGGTTCGTAAACCCAGGGTGCGCGAAGCGCGACCCTGGGCTGTGGAATCGAACCCCTTCGGGGTAAAAACGCTAGGCTACAACTGCTTTATCGCAATTCGGTTGGCCTACAACAGCCGTGCCCGTTTCCGTAGCATCCACTCGGCAATCAACATCGCCATCACCAGGGCGAACATGAGCGGATGGTTCCAAAAGGGCAACGGCGGGCAGGGCTGATCGAGCTTCTGCCGTGGGCCGTCCGGAACCTTATCGAACGCGTTGAGACCCTGGTCGAGGGTGAAATAGTCGCCGGCCGTCTCGGCCGCGGCTTTACGCAAATCGCTTTCCTTCAGGCGAATCTCTTCGAGCTCTCCCTTCGGCGGCAAGACCGTGACCTCGGTTGTCGGCTCCCGGCCCGCTACCTTGGGCTCGACCAGGACGAAACGATATTCGCCTTCAGGTTTCTGGGTCAGAATCGTTTCGAACGTGCCGCGGGATTTCTCCTGATGCCGTAGCAAGACGGTCTCCACTTCGGGCTGAGTCGATGGCGTTCTTCCCGACACAGGCAGCGGCCGGCGTTCGACGCGCACGGCCACACGTGTCTCGGGCGGCGGCGCGGGAGCGTCATCCGGGAAATGGACCGTCACGCGAATCGGGTCGTCGCGGCGGTAAATCTTCTCCGCCGTATGAATCTCAATCCTACCGACGCGGGCGCGGGCCAACGAACGGATCGCCTGCACCCAGAATTGATTGAATCTTGGCTCGTCGAGCCGATGACGCCAGCGCCAGGTTTCCTCAAACCCGAAGAAGAGAACGCGGCCGGCCCCGCTGAACTGCTGAAGCACGAGCGGATGATTGCCGACCGAGCCGCCGCCGGGTCCCGCCTCAGCCAATCGCTGGGGATGAACAGCGAGCGCCTCCGCCGCCGGCTTGGCCCGGTAGCCTGTCGAGTACCAATACATCGGCATCAGCCGGTCCCAGATGGCCGTGTTGTCCGCCTCATCGGTGACAAAACGAAAGATTGGATGGCGCACGCCCATCGTTGTCCGCTTCGGTTGGTAGGTCTCACGAATCGGTGGGTCGCTCTCCTTCGGCGGGGCCGGCGGGGCGATGCCATCCGAGGAAACCGGCAGCACCTCCGCCAGTTCCGAGTTGGCATAGGCGTGGGGAGTGAAACGTGGCCCGGCCACCACGAGCAAGCCGCCGCCCCGTGCCTTCACGAACTCCGCCATTGCCGCAGTCGCGGGGGGATCGTTCGGCAACTTTTTCGGGTCGACATCCCCCAGGATGATGACGTCGTAGCTCCGGAGCGCCTCGCCACTCGGGAACTCGGCCAGGGCACTGCGATCCTGCTTCGCGAAATCGGGACCGGCGCCGACCAGGAAGACGTTCAAGTCGATCGCTTTGTTGCCGCGCGTCAGGTCCGACTCACGCTCCAGCAGGGACTTCACATAGCGATACTCGTAACGCGGCCATTCCTCGATCAAGAGAACGCGGACACGCCTCAACTCGGCCACGTACACTTCATGTTCGATCCGATTGTTGCGGGTGTCGGTCTCACCGTTTTGAGGCGGTACGTCGATGACGTAGACCTTCTCACCTGGGGTTTCCGGCAGGTGCGTCAACCGGATCGGCCGGTCGCTCAACGGCACGGTAAGGGTTTGACGCGCGACCGGCTGGCCATCGACGATTTCCAGCAGCCGGACCGGAACGGACTCGGGCAGACCGGGTCCTTCGGAAGCGACGCGAAACTCGAAGACGAGCCGATCCTTGAGGTTGATCTCGCGCTCGGCTTTCAGATCGCGGACAGCGATGTCAGGTCGTGGTTCGTTATCGCCCACACCGACGAAGAAGAGCGGTACTTTCTTGCGATTCTTGAGTGCCTCCGCCGCGGCCTTGGAGGGCTCCTCGCCCTTGGTTGTCTGCCCATCCGTGAACATAATGACGGCGTTCAGCGACCGGCCACGGAACGCTTTGAGCACGTTTTCGAGCGTGTCGCCCAGCCGGCTCGATTCGCCATCGGGGAAGATGTCGATGATCTCATCCAGCAATCGCTCGCATTGCTCGGGCTCGCTGAGATCGACAATCTTCGAAGCCTGGACCGACGCCCGGAAGAGATGAACGCGCATCTTGCGATCGTCGAGGAACGAGCGCAACCAGTCCTGCGAACCAGAGGCCAGGAGCGCCTTCACCAAATTAAGCCGATGCGGCGTGCGCAGATCTTCGATTCGTTTCTCAAGCCGGGCGATCTCCTCGCGGAACTTGGCCGCGTCAGCAATGGATGCCGTGTCCAATGTCTTGCGAAGTTCCTCGATCTTACTTAAGTGCTGGTCGATACGCGGCTGGGCCAATGCCTTCCAGACTTTTTTCAACTCGTCGCTCTTCTCGCGCAGCAGAGGGTTGTGGAACGTCTCCACGCTGGCCATGCTCTTGGAATCATCAAAGATGATGACGACGTCGGGCCAGGCTTCGCGCTCGAAGATCAGTTGCACCCGCGGCAACAGAATGAACAAGGTGATCAGGAGAAGAACGCCGCGCAAAATCCCCGGCGGTAGTCGCGGATCGTTCAGGAAGCGTCGCCGACTGGCGACCGCATAGTCCAGGCGCTCCCGCGAATAGATGAAGCCGACATAACCGAGTACGAGCGCCGCGAGCACGCCTGTCAACCAGCCGTCGACATTCCAGGAACCGGTGATCCAGGGGAGCGTCTTCAGTCGCCAGCGTGTTTCTTCACCGGGAGAAGACTGCGGCACGTGCAACGACTGTTCAAATGCTTGTCGCCAACTCGACGGAAGAAAGCCGAGGAAGTCATCAGTCACGAGAGCGTGAGCCCAGGTGCCGATCAAGAGCGTGCCAACAAGAGTGGGCACGAACCACGAGGCGAAGACCAGAATTGGCCGCGACGTGGGCGGTGACTGCCGGGTGTTCAAGAGCGATGCCCGGGCCGACCCGAGTTGCCACGCTAGCCAGACTTCGAGCAGCATGAGCAAGAACGCGGCGATCAAAATAAAACGGGCGACATACGTTCCCTGCGGTTCCGGTTGAAGCCTTTCGACTTGCGTCAGGGCACTAGTTCGCGAGCGCTGTTGGATCAGGCTCGCATCGGGAACGACTTGCACCGACGCTTCCGGGCCGGCCGCTTCGACTTCTGCCGGCGACCAGCGGCGTAGATCGCTCTCCGAGCCGCCCCCCGCGGCGGTGACCGGCAGATTGACGGCGAAGAGTAGGCCATCCTGCTCCGGCACGGCGATTCGATAGATCCCGCTTTGATCCGCTCGGGCGAAGGAAACCACGGCCGTTTCATCCCGCGAAACAATCGGCGCGTCTTCGATTTTGGCCTCCGTGTCGCCGGCGCCGCGGAGCAACCGCGCCTTGAGACCAACAAGTGCAATGGGGAGGTCCGTCTCGATCCCATCGCCCGTAAACAGGTTCTTCCGATGCGAGCCCGCGACGGCGTAACGCAGCGATTCGTGCAGGAACGGCAGAAACGTCGGATGCGGCGGCCAGGTCGACCAGAATTGATTGGCGCCGATCTTCTCCGGGTTGAACGTGCTCGTGTGGATAATCACCCGGCCGCGATGTTTCGGAAAATCGACGACGGCGGGGTCGAGTGTCGCTATCGGCTTGGCCACTGCGGGGTCGGTGTCGTTCATGGGCAGGAACGAGAAGAGCCGGCGAGCCGGGCCCGTCGTCGGGGAGTCCAGGCGCATGTACTGATGGAAGTGAGGCACCGTCAACGCCGCCCGCTCCCGATCATCGCGATAGGCGCTCAGCGGCGGCTGCTTGAACGATTCGGCATCGGCCAGCAGGGTGTAATAGGCCGCCCCTTCGGCCCGCCGCACACCGAGAAGCTTGCCGGGAAGGATGCCTTTCCCTTCCTTGAACAAAGACTGATTCAGCACATTGAGATTGGCCGCCGCGTTCGGCCCAAGGCTGAGGATGATGCTCGCCCCGCGCCTAAGATGCGCATCGAACCGATCGATCTCCTGTTTCTCCAAGGGCGGCGGATCGCAGAGGATCACGCAGTCGAACTTCGTCAGATCGGTACGGAAGCGGTCGGCGAACTGCTCCGGAGTGACGAGGACCGGGAAGACTGGTGACGTTTTCTTGCCGCCAGGGCGAAGCGCTTCCACGATCCATTCACCGGGCGTGCCAAGCGACTGGGTCGCGGCGCTGCCGTCGACGACGAGAACCGAGATCGATTCCCGCGCCGTGACGGCCAGCCTGCGAATATTGTCAATCGGCAGATCGTCAGTCCCCGCCGTCACTTGCAGGACGTAATCGCCCGGTTCGCGGAAGCGATTCTGCTCATCAAGTTTGAAGGTTGCCGTGACTGTCTCGCCCGGCTTGATCGTGACGAACTTTTGCCCGACGGGCTGGAGTTCGAGCTTGTCGGCGGGCGGGGGCGCTTTGCCGACTTTCAGTTCCACCGGCAGATTCTCGACCGTGCGTTTTCCATGATTTTGGATGACGGCGTTGACCGTGGTCGCGGTGTTAACGAACGCGATGGTGTCGCCCAGAATTAAACTGGAAACACTCACGTTCTCGACATCGCGCTGGGCGACATCGATAAAGACCAGGTCCGCGGCGCGACCTAGTTCCGCGAGGGCCGGCGGCGGACCCGAACCCGTTTCCGTGTCGGCCTCTTTGCGGGCGGGCGGCGCCAACGGCCAACCGCTTCTCTTGAGATCGGTGATGAAGACGACTTCGCGGCGTTGGTATTTGCCTAACGGCTTTTGAGCCATTTCCGTCACCAGCCGCAAACCGCCCGCGACATCCGAATTGCCCCATGGTTGCGCCAGTTCTTTGATCTCATCCTCAATGCCGCGCCGATCGTCCGCCGGTCCGGGCACGATCGTCTGCGCCGTCGAGCCCAGCACGATCAGACTGAAGCCATCGCCCGGGGCCGACTGCTCGAGTAGTTCCAGCGCGCGCATCTTGGCGAGATCGAAGCGTGAGCCATCGCCATCGGCCCGGCCGGCCATGCTATACGAACCATCAATGACGATGATGTGATGCGTGCGCCCCTGGTTTGTCGCGCGGACCAGCGGCGCGGTGACAATCCGCTGCCAGATCGGCTCGGCCCAGGGCATGATGGCGCACATGGCAACGACAATCAAGATGCCGATCAGGGCACGCACCGCGAGCAGGATCCATTGCTCAAGGCGTAAACGGCGGACGTTCTTGCGCTGGGCGGCCAGCAGAAAACGCATAGCCGCCCAGGGGACGACGACGTGCCGCTTGCGGTTCAGAAGATGGATGAGGACGGGGATCGCGGCAGCGGCGCCCAGCACGGCCGCGGCCGCCGCGGGCGTCGAGAAGATCATGCCGATCAATGGAAATGCCAGTAACGTCATGTTGCTCGTTGGTTACTTCGCACGATGCGCGAGATACTCCGCCAAGGCCGGCCCCAGGTCGCGATTCGTGTTCAGGCGAACATAGTCGATTTGATGCTTCCGGCAACCTTGTTCGAGTTCATCGAGATGCCGCCCGAGTTCTTCCAGATAACTATCACGGACGCCGAGGGGATCGGTCAAGAGATCGGGCAGTTGTTCGAGACCGCGGAACAAGGTCGCCTGCCGGAAAGGAAAGTCGAGTTCCGCGGGATCAAGTACATGGAAGACGACCACTTCGTGACGTCCATAACGCAGATGCTGCAAGCCCGCGAGAATCTCGGCCGGCTCGTCGAGCAAATCGCTGAAGACGACCACAATGCCGCGACGGCTGAACCGCTCGGCCGCCGTGTGAAGAACACTTCCGATGCGGGAAGTTTCCGTGCTGGCCCCCGCCGCGAGCAACCGCAAAAGATCATGCAGATGCGTTGGATGACTGGAAGGGCGGGCCTGGGCGCGAACGTCGGCGTCGAACGTGGCCAACCCGCAACTATCGGATTGCCGGAGCGCCAGGTAGGCAAGCGCCGCCGCCGCGGATGCCGCGTAATCGAATTTCGAAATACTTCCCGAGGCGTAGCGCATCGATTCGCTGGCATCGACGAGAAGCCAGAGCACCAGATTCGTCTCGAGTTCGTACTGCTTGAGAAAGAACCGTTCCGACCGGCCGTAAACCTTCCAATCGATATGGCGGATGTCGTCCCCGGGGACGTAATCGCGGTGCTGCGCGAATTCGACGGAAAAGCCATGCTGCGGGCTGCGGTGCAGACCGGAGAGATAGCCATCGACGATGCGCCGCGCATTCCATTCGAGCGAATTGATGCGGGCCAGAATTTCGGGATCGAGATGCGCCATGAGCTTGAACGGGTTCCCATCCGAGATGAAACGATGACCCTATTTTATCCGATTGCCTCGACGCGATCCAAATTCCTTCGATCGTGACAGCAGAGCTATAGAATAGCGAACATTCGTTGTGCCCCTTCGGAGGAAATCATGGTTGAACCGATTTTTGTCGCCAAAGGCGACCGCGACCTTCACCTGTTGCCCAAGTTGGCAAACCGTCACGGCCTGGTCGCCGGCGCTACTGGCACGGGCAAAACGGTCACGCTGCAACGCCTGGCCGAAGGCTTTAGCCGGCTCGGCGTGCCGGTGTTCCTCGCGGACATCAAGGGAGACCTTTCGGGCCTTTGTAAAGCGGGGACACCCGCGAAGACTGCCGTGGCGGAGCGCATCAAGCAGATGGGAATCGCCGACTTCGTCTATGAAGGTTGCCCGGTCGTGTTCTGGGACGTTTTTGGCGAACAGGGCCTTCCCGTCCGGGCAACCGTCACCGGGATGGGACCGCTTCTGTTGTCGCGGTTGCTTGACCTGAGCGACGTCCAGGCAGGCGTCTTGACCATTACATTCAGGTATTCCAAGGACAACGGCCTCCTTCTGCTCGACTTAAAAGATCTGCGCGCGATGTTGCAGTACGTGAGCGAGCACGCGAAAGAGATGGCGGCTGACTACGGCAACGTGGCCGCGGCCAGTGTCGGCGCCATTCAGCGCGGCTTATTGCGGATCGAAGAACAGGGCGGCAATCAGTTCTTTGGAGAGCCGGCTCTTGAGTTAGAGGACTTCATCCAGACCGGACCCAATGGCCGTGGCGTCATCAACATCCTGGCGGCCGACAAGTTGATGCAATCGCCGCAATTGTATGCCACGTTCTTGTTGTGGATGCTGGAAGAACTTTTTAAGAGCCTGCCCGAAGTGGGCGATCTCGAAAAACCCAAGATGGTTTTCTTCTTCGACGAAGCCCATCTACTCTTCAACGACACGCCCAAGCCGCTGCTCGAAAAAATCGAACAGGTCGTCCGCCTCATTCGGTCGAAGGCCGTGGGCGTATACTTCGTGACCCAGAACCCGCTCGACTTGCCCGATACCGTGCTGGCCCAGTTGGGCAATCGCGTGCAACATGCCTTGCGGGCATTCACCCCGCGCGATCAAAAGGCCGTCGCCGCCGCGGCCCAGACATTCCGGCAGAATAGCAAGTTGAAGCTCGATGAAGTCATCACCACGATGGCGGTGGGCGAGGCGCTTGTCTCGTTCCTTGATGCGAAAGGCACGCCGGAAATCGTGGAACGGGCGCTCGTCGTCCCGCCGGGGGCGCAGATCGGCCCGATCACGCCGGAGGAACGCACGCAGATCGTCAAGAGTTCCAGTCTGTACGCCAAATACAAGGACTTGATGGATCGCGAATCAGCGTACGAGGTCCTGAAGGGCAAAGCGGCCCCCGACAAGAACGCGAAAGACGACGAGGAGACGACCAAGAAGCGGGCGGAGTTCGAGAAGAAACGCAAGGAGCTTGATGATACACCGGAAAAAGAAAAGAAGACCGCGGGCCGTCGTTCCGACAGCGTCTTCATGACCTTCATGAAGAGCATCGCCCGAGGCCTCGCCTCCGCCTTCGTCGCGATCATCAAGAGCGGCGTCATTGACAGTATTTTTGGGACGAAGAAGAAGAAATAAGGCATCGGAGTTGCGATGTTGGTGAGTTCGATACGTTATCGTGGCGAGTGTTTGTGTGGAGCCAATGACGGCGGCAGCCATGTATATGACAACATCGTCCGAGTATAATTGTTGATCAAGGAGTATCATCATGCCGCGTACGAAATCAACGTCGCCCAAGATCAAGCCTGCCAAGGGCGAACCGATCTACGTGGGTGAGTATATGGTCGTCGATCCCCAGGTCTGTTTTGGGAAGCTGACCTTCATGGGCACTCGAGTACCCGTTGAAACGATCTTGTCACGCCTTGCTCAAGGGCGCTCCATCGCTTCATTGCGAAAAAGCTGGCCGGAGGTTTCCGCCGAAGCGATCGCGGATGCAATGAATATGGCCACGAACCTACTTATCGAGCACTGCGGGAACGGGCGCCGATGAGTCGGTTTGTTCTCGATGATCAATTGGATTTGGAAGAAATCGTTCCTCGACTTGTGGGATGGATTTCGTTCGTGCGCCTTCAAGACTTGCGGCCTGGCGAACATATCCTGGATGTTCGAGTAACGGAGATTCTGTTGACTCTCAAACAACCGACATTCCTCACAATCGACCACGGGTTTTGGCACCTCAAGTGGTGTCATCGGAAACATTGCGTCATTCAGTTCGATCTGGCAGACAACGAACAGTCCGAGCTTCCGGGCCAGTTGAGGCGGTTGTTGCAGTTGCCGGAATTTCAAACGCGCAAGGCCCGTATGGGTAAAGTGGCTCGGGTTCAGTCGAACCGGGTCACCTCTTGGGAGGCTCGCGAAAAGAAGACTCTCGACCTTCCGTAGATCACGGCCGACGTTTGCTGACAGTCCCGATCCACGAATGCTCGGCTTGAACGATCGTTCTGAACCACAAGGAGTGACCTCGAATGCGCTTCCTCTCCCTTCTCGCTTTCCTAAGTTGTATTGCGACGCCGCTAGCGGCCGCGGAGCCCGCCAAACTCAACGTCCTGTTCATCGTCTCCGATGACCTGACGAATAACTCGCTCAGTTGTTACGGCAGCGCCATGGGCAAGTCGCCGAACATCGACAAGCTCGCCGCCAAGGGCGTCCGCTTCGATCGGGCCTATTGTCAGTTCCCGCTCTGCAACCCCAGCAGGGCGTCGTTCCTGACAGGTCTCCGGCCGGACACGATCAAGATCTACGAGAACGCCACGCAGTTCCGCAAGAACGCGCCCGATGTTCAGAGCCTGGGACAAACTTTCCAGAAGGGCGGTTACCGGGTGGCCCGTGTCGGCAAGCTTTACCATTATGGCGTGCCGGCCCAGATCGGCACCGACGGACTCGACGATCCGCCGAGCTGGCAGCAAGTCATCAATCCCAAAGGCCGCGATAAGGACGATGAAGAGAAGGATCTTATTGTTTCGATCAACCCGATGGGGAAAGGCTCGGGCCGCTACGGCGCCACGCTAAGCTGGCTCGCGGCCGGCGGCGAGGATGCCGAGCAGACCGATGGCAAGACGGCCCTCGAAATCGTCAAGTTGTTGGAAGCGAATAAGGATAAGCCGTTCTTCCTCGCCTGCGGTTTCTTCCGCCCGCACACGCCGTACGTCGCGCCCAAGAAGTACTTTGACATGTATCCCGTCGACAAGATCAAGCTCCCCGAGGTACCGGCCGATCACTGGAAGCAACATCCAGAACCCGCCTTCGGCAGCCACAAGAAGGACCAGGACAACCTCACCGACGACCTGCGCAAGCAGGCCCTCCAGGCTTATTACGGTTCGACCACGTTCATGGATGCCCAGGTCGGCGTCGTCCTCGATGGACTGGAGAAACTCAAGCTGGCCGACAAGACCATCGTCGTCTTTATCAGCGATCATGGCTACCATCTGGGCGAGCATGGCCTGTGGCAGAAGATGAGCGTGTTCGAAAACTCGGCCCGCGTGCCGTTGATCATTTACGATCCCCGCGCCAAGGGAAACGGTAAGACCTGTGCGCGCACCGTGGAACTCGTCGACCTCCACGCAACGCTTGCCGACCTCGCGGGACTGGCGGCGCCGAAGACCGACGGCACGAGCCTGAAGCCGCTGCTCGATGACCCCACGTCCAAGTGGGATAGACCCGCTCGCACACAGGTGAGCCGAGGCACGCCGACAGCCACCGGCGAAGTGACCGGCAAGAATCCCTGGTTCATGGGCCGCTCCGTTCGCAATGAACGCTACCGTTACACCGAGTGGGACGACGGCAAGAAAGGCGTCCAACTCTACGACTACGACAAGGACCCCGGTGAACTGAAGAATCTGGCCGAGCTTCCCGACTATGCCGACATCGTGAAGCAGATGAAGGCGTTGCTTCGCTAAACTGCTCGCGGCCCAAATTGAGACATTGTGCAGCGCGAGGCGTCTTCCGAGCCCGACGCGTTAGCGAGGGAGCATCCCATATACCCTCGCTAACGCGTCGGGCTCGGAATCTCCGCTCATTCGTGACCGCGTGAAGTATAAGTTCATTCACAGTAAATATTTATAACTATAACTAAATGTGTACATTTGTACA
>Ga0105048_10010581_pt1 | contig 14606 bp, 11 predicted proteins | sample MAT05_FD_78382 | JGI IMG/M metagenome (GOLD analysis project Ga0105048, IMG submission 78382) | Freshwater microbial communities from Lake Fryxell liftoff mats and glacier meltwater in Antarctica - MAT-05 | ecosystem: Environmental > Aquatic > Freshwater > Ice > Liftoff microbial mat | place...
GATAGTGCCTTATTCAGTGCACCGCTCAACTATTATGAGGGTTGGAATAATTTTTTGCATAATGACTTTGGTTACATTGACCTTAAAGATTTATATATACTAGAAAAAGACGGAAAAACAGGGATGGTTAATATCTACCAGACTCCAATCGTACCATTTATTTTTGATTATATTTTTCCGTATGGCAAAAATGTAATGGTTAAAAACAATACAGGTTGGAAAATGATAAATCCAAAAAATCTGAAAGAAGTATTTTCTTTTGATGCGGACGATTGGATTGGAACAATTCTTAATGCAAAAAATAAGCCGATTGGTTTGTATATAAAAGACAACAAAGTCTATCCACTAAACATGAAGAACGGAAAGTCAATTGAATTTTCTGCAAGGTGGGATAAAGGAAGTGGTATTTATCGTGTAATAACAGATAGACATGAGATAATTATTTTTGACAAAGAAGGAAACATCGTTATTACACCAGGTGAATATGATGGCGCAGAGGATTATTGTTCGCTCACGCATAACTGGATAAATGTAAAAAAAGATGGTAAAGAAGCTTTGTTAGATGTAAAGGGTTCTGTCATTGTTGATTTCATATACGATGAATTTAGCTGGCTGAAACAAACCGAAAACGCCGATTATTTCAAAGTAAAAATAGACGGATTAATCGCATTAGCAAAGTGGGGAGTGAATGATGAAACGCCTCAGCTCATAACTAAGTTTGAATATATACTGCTGAGTCATTGTCAAGATGGTGTTGCTTGTATTGCACGAGGATCAAAAAAACTTGGTGGCTATTTTTGGATTTTAGAAGATGGTAGTGAAGTGGTGAAATAAAAATCTTGATAAAACTTAAAAATAAAAATAAAAATTTGCAATTTGCGTAATCTTTTTTTTGATTGTACCAATTTTGTTGTTCAATAATTCAACCTTTCAAAATCTTCAACCTTTCAAAATCTTCAACCTTTCATCGCGGGAAGGGGCGCATTTCGACAGGCTCAATAACCGGCCTTCCCCTACAAATATTTCAACGTGGGAAGGGGCGTATTTCGATAGGCTCAATAACCGCTATTCCCTTACAGAATTAATCTTCTTTATTTGCGCTTGGTTTTTCTCTTGTTTGATCTTCTTTTGACATGCGCTCGCGGTTTAATTTTTTCATGCGACTTTCAATATCTGATTTCATTGCAACAGCTTCGTCGTTTGTTATTCTACCTGATTTTAATAGGACGTTTACATTTTTTATTTCGGTGTTTAGCAAAGTGCGAATAGCTTGGCGTGTTGAAACGTGGCGATAAATATTGGGGAATTCGTTTTTGAAATTTCTTAAAAAAGCAAGTGCCTGAATTTTGTTTTCTTCAATTTCGCCATCCATTTCTTTCAAGATAATTTTTTCATTTTCGGTTGCTGATGCGTGCATTTCATCTACCGTTTTTTTGCATTCTAATTGTGCATTGTAAAAACCTTTAGCTGCATCAAAACTATCTGCCAGCTTGGTTAATGAACGATTTGCAAACAGGTCAGAAAGTGTTCCGAATTTACTAAATGAATTTTTTGTACTCAACAATTCATCCAAATTTCCGCGGTCAGATAATTTGCGTTGACCTTCGGAATCGATGATTTCATTTATCTCAGAAACCAACAAATTATATCCGCCAGAACTGATCATACCTTCTTTGAATTGCGCCCAATAACTACTTTTTTCTTTTTCTAAAATTCGCTGGCGTGATTCTAATTTAAAATCAGGAATCGGATGAAATTCATCCAACTTCGATTTTCTTGGAAGATATGATTTGACTGCTTCCCAATTAACTTTTTTAAAGAAACGATCTTTTTCTAAACTAGGAATTGTATTTACTGTTTGTTGATGAACATAGTCATTTGCCATTTCAACAACATATACTTTTGTGTCAGCAACTTTAAGCAAACCTAATTTCTTGGAAAATGCTTTCATGGTTGTAGCATTAATTAGCAGAGTCATTGTAACAATTCCTGCCGTTAAAAAAAGAAATTGTTCGCGCACAACAAGCGGAATTATTGGAGTTGCTTCCACAATCAATGCAAGTGCCAGCGCAATAGCTCCGCGTAAGCCTCCCCACCACATTGCTTGTGGATGATTTTTTCCAATTCCATAACCAATGCGTTTCATAAAAGGATACAACAAGCCAATTACAGCCATACGAGCGATGTGAATAATCACATAGACAATTAATAGAATCCAAATGTCATTCAATGTAAAAACACTTCTTTCAGCAATCACAACTCCAACTATTAAGAAAATTAATGTGTTTGCTGTAAAAGCGGCAAATTCCCAAAACTCATGAATGAAGTGTTGAACTTCGGGACTAATTTTTGTGCGACCCGGACCAGCAAATAAAAGACCAAGCGATAATAAACCAAGTACACCGGATACGCCAAAAACATTTTCGCATACAAAAAAAGTAAGATAGGCGAGCGCAACGATGATTGTAATTTCAACAAGCATATCGTTGAACACGCTGCGTATCCAACGCAAACCAATTTTTCCAATTAAATATCCAACCAAGGCACCACCAAATGCAACTCTTAGGAAATCAAAAACGGGCGAACTGTCTCCGCCGGTTCCGGTAATTCCGGCAAGTATTACAACAAAAAGTACAATTGCTGTTCCATCATTTAATATTGCTTCACCGTCAATAAGAGTCGATAATTTTTTGCTGGCGCCTAACTCTTTTAAAATTGATACAACGGCTACAGGGTCTGTTGCGCTTATTACTGCGCCAAAAAGCATAATCATTTCCCACGACCATAATTCAAGACCGAATCCGGAAGAAACAATAAACCACATTAAAAAAGCGGTAGTAAAAAGTGCAATTAAAATTCCTGGAACGGCAAGCAAAGTTGAGTTTGCAAATGACTTTTTAAATGTGTGTACATCCATTGCAAACGCGGCTTCAAAAATTAAGATTGGAAGAAAAATATAAAGAATTAAATGAGGGTCAATATTACCTGCCCAAGCAATTGACTGGTCAATGATTCCGGCATTCAGTGCATGCCCAAAAATGCTCAATGATTCAAAAAATTCTACACGACCCAAAACACCAATTCCAATACCAATCAATAATAAAACAACGGTAAAGGGCAACCCAATTTTTGAAAGAAAAAATCTAGTTGCTGCACCAATAATTAAAGCAAGCACAACAAATAAAAGTGGACTTAAATCTGTGTGATGTTCTTCTTCGTGTGCTTCAATGCGCTCTGGAGAACCTTCAGAAATTATAGGTTGTGAAGTAGAGGACTGCTGAATAATTTCCGACACAGGTTGATCTTTTGATGAATTAGCGTTTGCATCAAAACCAAACAGAAATAAAAAGCTAATGAATATGAATTGTAACAAAGAAAATTTAATTGAGAAAGACGACATAGATTAGGGTTTATAGTAAATGTAAATATTCCAAGTTAGCTAATCAAAAAAAAAATGATATTCTATCCAATGCAAAATGTTTATGAATCTATAAAGTAAGACTCATAAACCAAACTTCGCTGTTGTTATCAAAAACGCAATCGTTTAAACTAACGTGCCTAAATCCTATAGAACAATAGGAATGGACAATAGCCAATATTAACTCGTACTGTAATTAGAATCCATTTTAGTCAATTAAATTTTTGGATGAATTTTAGGCAGAAGTAAAATAATTAATTCAAGTATTTAATCCGAATCCAATCTACCAAAATGCGTTGTTTGTTGTTGACATTAAAGCCAATTTTATTTCCAAAAAAAGTGCCGCATTTTATTTTTAGAACTAGCGTATTATTTATTTCAAATTCATAAGTGCCACCTTTTTTTCTTGCAATAAGTGAGTTGTATTTGTTGTTGCCTTCGCTAACAACATTGGTTTTAATCCAACCGTCAGGTGTAATATCAGTCCAGTCTCCATCAACCACTTTTCCAACACAAAAATATCCATTTCCGGTAATCATAAATGAGTAATAATTGTTGTCAGTTCCGCCCCACAAAATTCCATAACCATAATTTTTTACGCCATTATCTTTGTAGAAAGAAGCTTCAATTTCGAAGTCGCGGTTTTCATTAATCTCCAACTCTTTCCATGCAGTCCAGGCTTCATAATTTCGTTTGTGTTGAATGATGTAGAAACCTCTTTTGTCATGAACATTGGTACTGCCATCTCCAGTTTTTTCTTCTTGCCAAGCGTTAGAATTATTAATAAATTCATCATTTAAAATGACATTGTTTTGAGCAAAAGAAAAAGTTAAAAGAAAGAATTGAAATATAAACAGACTCGGTTTCATAGGACGATTTTATAGTTTGTTTAATTCTACAATCAAAAATTAATCTGCTTTTAGTACACTTTGAATATCTTTGATATTACCATAGAGAACAAGTATGTCACCAGCTTCAACCACGGATCTTGTTGAAACAACGCCTTGTACTTCTTGTTCTTTTTTAATTGTTCCTAATATACTTTTATGTTCCACCATTTTTATAATAGTTAAAAGTACGATGTTGTAATTTTTTCTAAAACCAATTTCTTGAATAGTTTTTCCTATAAAAATTGGTGGTGTTGTTGCTTCAATAATATTATAATTGGCTGTTAACTCAAACGAATCAATAACACCGCGCATGTGTAATTTTTTTGCCCAACGTTCGGCAGTTTCTTCTTCAGGATGCACAATTTCATCTACACCCATTGCTTCTAAAACAGTTTGATGCAGTGGTGACATCGCGCGACTAATTAAACGCTTAGCTTTGAATTGTTTCATTAAAGCGGTAGACATAATATTGGCACCTTCATCTTCTCCAATGGCAACAAATACAATATCCGTATCATTAAATGGTAAATGTGTCACCGCTTGTGCATCGGTGCAATCTAAGCAAATGGTATGTGAAATGCGTTCCTTTAACGCTTCAACTTTTCCCATTTTATTATCGACACCAATTACTTCATGACCTTTTTTTGTCAATCTTTCTGCTAAAGAAGCACCAAAATTTCCAAGACCAATTATGATGTATTTCATTTTATAAAAATTAGTTAATTAAAATTTCTTCTGAAGGATATCGGTATTTTAAATTTCTGACTTGTCTAAAAAATGCAATTAAAATATAGAGCATGCTTACTCGGCCAACAAACATACAAATGATAAGGACAACTTTGCTTTCTGATGTTAATGATGCTGTAATGCCTAAGCTTAAACCAGTTGTACTATAAGCTGAAAAACATTCAAAAGCAATTTCAAGTAAGCCAACTTTTGGATCAAATACTGAAATTGTAAAAACGGCTACTCCAATAACAATTAGTGAAAGTGAAATTGTTGCAAATGCTCTACGCACTGTATTATCGGCTATTTCGCGACCAAAGGCCTCTATGCGATTTTTGCCACGAGCCAGACTTAAAAAATTGAGTGTGCCAATAGCAAATGTTGTTGTTTTAATTCCTCCTCCTGTTCCACCTGGAGAAGCTCCAACCCACATCAAGAAAATAATAATCATTGTAGTTGCAAACGACATGGCAGTCATATCAATATTATTAAAACCTGCAGTTCTTGGTGTAACCGCATTGAAGAAAGACACTACAAATTTTCCAAAAATTTCATGTTCGGATAACGTATTATTATATTCAAGTATAAAAAACATAGTAGTACCAAATAAAATTAAAATGGCTGTAGTAACCACAACAATTCGACTATTCATATTAATTAACCATGGTTTGTAATGATAATGATTGCGATAAATAATTGCATTAATGCGATTAAGAGTTAGGTGCTTAAAATAAGAAAGAAAATTTAATAAGATTGGAAAACCGATACCTCCCATAATAATTAAAAAACAAACGACAAGTTGTATGGAATAGTTGAATCTAAAACCAATATCATAAAATCCGGCAGCAAGTGTTGAAAATCCCGCATTACAAAAAGCAGAAATAGAATGGAAAAAAGCAAAGAAAATTCGGTCAAGTAAATTAGGAATCAACGTAGGTTCAATAGATATAAAAATAATAACAGCACCTACCGTCTCAATAAAAATAGTAAACAAAAGAATTTTTTTTAAGGTTCCAAAAACTTCTGCAATTTTTTCAGAATTAGACATCTCTTTTAACATCAATTGATTTTCGTAAGAAGAACCACCCATGAAAAAATAACTGAAGTAACTTGTAAATGTCATGATTCCTAAACCACCAATCTGAATTAAAATCAAAATAATTACTTGACCAAAAGTGGTGAAATATGTGCCTGTATCAACGACAGCCAATCCAGTAACGCATACAGCACTCGTTGAAGTAAAAAGAGCATCAATAGGTTTTATACCATCTACTGTAGCATTGGGTAAAAGTATCATCAACATTCCACCAAGAATTATGACAATAAAACTGACAACAAATAATTGCGCCGGATTTAAATACTGCCGATTGAAATTGATTTTGATGATTGAAAATTCACGGACAAAAACAAATATGATTGCCAAATATTTCCATGTGTTAGGATGATGAAAAGATGGAATACTGCCGCCTAAAACAACTATTAAAGCCATGCCTACAAAAAGAAAATAAATTCCATCAAAAAACCAAACTTTCCATTTTGGTCGAGAGTTTTTAAATAAATACAATGAAACCAAACCGGCTAATCCTAAAAAATAGGAAACACCATAAAGAATTAAAAGTAGAGAAGAAACGAACGGTGATTGGCTAAAACCTAAATCATAAATCATTGCGCCAAGTGCAACGAAGCTTATCCAAAAAGGAATTTTTTTGATAATGGTTGCGCTCATCTATTCCTTATTTCTGCGAGAAAGTGAGGCACTAATTGAATACAAATCAAGTTTTTTAAACATTGAAGAGAGCTGTGTACGTTGTTGTTTTTACTATGTTGACTGACGTCCATAGCTTTAAAAGCCATTAAAAACTAGTCAAAGGTAGTGATATTTATACAACCCGATATTGAAAAGTAAAAAATGTAAATGAACTTTTTAAATGATTGAACATGAGGCTATAATTTTAGCCAATCGGTTTTATTTTCGAATCCAATATTTTATTCTTGAAACTAAACGTAATTCACATTTTACCTGAATTTCTTTAACAAGGAAATCAACAAGAATAAACGTTTATCGTTATCATAAAATTCAAAGATTTAACTTATTTAATTGGTTTTAATAAACTTAAATACAACCGAATTTGAATTGTCTGAACAACGAATATAATAAACACCTTCAATTAGATAGTTAAGATTGATATGATTGATGCCTGTCACTAATTGACCCTGACAAACAATTTTGCCTTGTATTGAAAGAACAGTGTAGTCTACATTATTTTTACTGTTTGATTCCACAAAAAGTAAATTGTTAGTGGGATTCGGATAAATTGAAATGGTTGGAATAAAAATAGATTCGTCAACAGACAAAGGATTATCTTTAACACAACGAATGGCGAATCCAAATTCTTTAGGGTCGTCATTAGATGTAGTGGAAGAATTTTCAGCATGAACATCAAAATCCCAAGCTCCGTTTACGCCTTGGGTTGTACTCCAAGTATCAGAAACTAAATTCATGTCGTTGAAAGTACCGATTAAATTACGGTTGCCATTTCCAACACTTGTAAAACCTGTCTCGTTTGTTGCATCTGAATTTGGCGCATTCCAATGTTCAATGCCTGTTTCTTTTAGTTTGCCGCCAGCTATTGCGGAGCCACCTAAGTAATTGATAAGGATATTAAATTCGGGTGTTGTTGGTACATGATAATTTATTGGACAAACATTGCGCGAATCGGTTGCAACCCAACCAGTATATAGTCGTCCATAATAAGTTATTAAACTATCAATTCCATTATACGACCATTGGTAAATTGGATTTGTTTCAGTGGTGATAATTAAATTTAGTGGCACTGTGGTTGGAATTAAATCACCATTTGAAAAATGAGTTGTGCTCAAATTTTTTGTAAGCCAAGTTTGTGTACCTATTACAACGGTATCATAAGAGTTGCCGTCTGCATCAAATACCGGTTGAGCTGAGGTGTTCAGTGTTGTAAAAAACAAGAATAGTATTAGCGTTATTCGCTGAGAAATGAAACTTTTCTTTATTGAAATAGTGTAGTTCATATTTTCCATTTTATTATATCAATTTTGAATAGCTATTTTAGGTTGTTGTTTTTAGTGACTAAATTATTTAACAAAATTCATTTTTAAATTAGACTTGACGATTGCATTAAAAAAAATGAAATGTACACATATCACAGATTACAGTTTCTATGCTAAGTTTTAAGTATATCTTCATAATTCAAAGGTTAGAAAAAATTACACTTGTTGAATTCTTTGATTTGACAGTCATGTGATAACCTGATAAAGGTCATGTGATTTGCAACTATAAATAATCACCTTTGAAAAGTAAATAATTTAGAATTATGGAAACAAAAAACAGTACAGAAAAGGTTGTTACAGGATTTAAAAAAGCAGCAATCGAATTAGAAAAATTTCAACTTCAGTTTGCTTTGGGTAAGGCAGAAGCCAAAGACAAATATGAAGAAGTTAAAAAACAATTCAACCAAACAGTCCACAGCGCAAAACTAAAAGCAATCAAAGCAAAGGAAAAGGCTGACGATCTTCATGGATTATTTGACGAGTTGATGATTCAGCTTGCTTTAGGTAAGGCAGAAACAAAGGATGCATTCATCAAACAACAAAAAAAAATAAATACTAAAATTCACAGCATCGAGTTGTATATAAAATCGCATCCTAATTTGATGAAGATTTATGACAAGTTGTTAGAAGAATTTGAGAAATTAAAAATTCAGTTAGAAATATTGGCCGTGAATTATAGAATTTCAAATTTGACAACAAACGATTCAATTGAGCAACGCAGAAAAGAGATGGATGTTATTATTAAAGGCCTTCAGGATTCACTCAAAAAACACAAAAAGCCCGTTGAAAAAACCAAATGGGAAAATTTTGAAAGTGAAATGGGCGAGGCGTATAAACATTTAAAAGCTGCTTTTGTAAAGTAGATTAATAACGAAACAACAAAGTCGCACAAAATTATTTAATAAGAAAATAGAAAAAAGCTTTATTGCGAACTTAAAAATCGAAGATTGCGAGAAGAGGATAAAAAGTAAGTTAGCCGAACTTGAAGGAGTGGAAAGTATTGCCGTAAATCATGAAGAAGATACTGAACAATTAAACACTCCGGCAAATCAACTAGAGAGGATTTTACTAAAAAAAATTCATTCACTCGGTTATCCAAAAGCGACAGAAGAGAACGGACTTTTACTCAAATTGAAAAGCTATGCCAGTTGCATGGTTGGCAGAATTAAAAAGTAAAATAACGAAATATGAAAAAAATAAACTTGGAAAAATCTGTTGTGGAATTAACAGACGATGGTATTATGAACATTCATATCAAAGAAGATCAAGATATAGAATTAAATGATGCCGTTTTGATTGTTGACGCAATGGGTAAATTAGGCGAACAAAAAAAATATCCTGTTTTAATTGACGCGGGTGAATTTAGTTCGGTTGACAAAGAGGCACGGATTTTTTCAGCGTCGATTGAGAGCAATATTTATACCCTTGCTGATGCAATTGCTTACTGCAATTTGGCACAACAACTTATGGCACAATTCTATCTTAAATACAATAAACCATCAATACCAACAAAAGTTTTTGCAGATAAAGAAGAGGCAATTGTTTGGCTAAAATCGTTTAAAGAAAAATAGCGAGTTGCTTAAAGCATTTCAAATTCTTGGCCGGCTTTTAATTCACCTGTAAGTTTAGATTTAAGATTTTTGAAATCATATAAATCTTCATCCAACATATGCGTTGGTGAAATGTTCTTTAATGCCGTGAACATAATTTCAGAACGTCCGGGGTATGCTTCATTCCAAGTTTTAATCATTTTTTTGACAACCACACGTTGAAGATTTGGTTGCGCACCGCATAAATTACACGGAATGATTGGATAGTTTCGGTAAGATGCAAGCTCAACAATATCAGCCTCTTTTACCAAAGCAAGTGGTCGCAGAATTACAAAACGTCCATCATTGGTTATATATTTTGCGGGCATTGTTTCAATTTTACCGGCAAAAAATATGTTCAGAAAAAAAGTTTCTAAAATATCTTCACGATGATGACCAAGTGCTAATTTATTACATCCTAAACGTTCGGCTGCCTCGTATAAAGTTCCTCGTCTTAAGCGCGAACAAAGGCTGCACGTACTTTTTCCTTCTGGCGTTTTTTCTTTTACAATGCTGTACGTGTCGCGCTCAACAATTTCGAATGGTGCACCAACACTTTTTAAATAATTTGGTAAAGTTTCTTCCGGAAAACCAGGTTGTTTTTGATCAAGATTAACTGCAATTAATTCAAAATTAAAAACAGATGCTTTTTGAATTTGCATCAAAATATCGAGCATGGTGTAACTGTCTTTTCCGCCTGAAACACAGACCATAATTTTATCTCCATCCTCGATCATGTTATAATCGTTGATAGCATTCCACACCGTTTTTTTTATTTTACGGTTTAATTTTTCCTCTGCATCAGCAAGGTCAATTTGGGCTTCAATTATTTTTGTTTCACTCGCGCTCACTTCATTTCTTTTTTTAACAGGCGATCGTAAATCACGATACTACCACAAACACCAACATTTAACGAACTATCTCCAGGCAATTGAATGAGATGATGACAACGACTTAAAACCTTTTCAGGCATTCCGTTATTTTCTGCTCCTAATAAATAAGCTGCCCTTGGAGGATGAACAAAGGTAGTAATTGCAGTTGAATTTTCACTCATTTCTACTCCAACCAATTGCGTAGAGTAGGGCAATGAATCGTAAAAATGATCAAAACTATCGTATTTGTAAAATGGAATTTTTGCCCAAGCTTTTGATGTGTCTGATGTTTGTGGTGTATATTTTCCATCAACAATAAAAATAAATTGAGCACCTAAAATAAAGGCCGAACGCCACAAAGTTCCAATATTATGTTCTGTTTTTGGTTGGTAAATTCCTATTCCAAAAAACTGCTCGTCGTTTCTGTCCCAATTCACTTTCATTCGTTTGTGTTGTCGGTGTTAGGTTTTATTTGAGCTTGTAACTGTTGTTTTTGAAAGATGTCTGCATAAATTCCGTTTTTTTGAATGAGTTCGGCATGTGATCCTTCTTCAGCAATTACGCCATCATCCATCACTAAAATAGAATCGGCATATTTAATACTTGAAATGCGATGACTAATAATCAAAGCAGTTTTGCCAACTAAATCTGCTTTCAATGCACGCAAAATTTGTTCTTCGGTTTCATTGTCAACGGCAGATAAGCAATCATCTAAAACTAAAAGTTCGGGTTGTTTTATTAATGCTCGCGCTATTGAAATTCGTTGTTTTTGTCCACCGGAAAGGTTGATTCCTCGTTCACCTAACAATGTGTCATAACCATTAGGAAAAGTTAAAATCGTTTCGTGAATTCCAGCATCTTTGGCTGCTTTATAAAGTTTTTCTTCTTCTTCTAGCGTTAAATTTTCTGAAGTATGTTCGGTGTTTAATCCAAATAAAATATTGTTTTTAATGCTGTCTGAAAATAAAAAATGTTCTTGTGGAACGTATCCAATTTTTTCGCGCCAAGCATCCAAATTTTGTGTTTTAAGATTTTCTGAATCTATTTTTAATTCGCCTTTTGTTGGATCCATTAGTCGCATAACTAAATATGCTAAAGAAGATTTTCCAGAGCCTGTACGACCAATTATGCCAATTGTTTTTCCTTTTTGAACGGTGAATGAAATATTCTTGAGTGCTGTAATTCCCGTGTTTTCATAAGTCAAGGAAACATTTTCAAATTTTAAATTATTATTAAATGGAAGACTTGATTTAGTTATCGAAATTATTTCTGGTTTCAATTTTAAAAATTCATTAATACGTGTTTGCGAGGCCGCTGCGCGCTGTATGATGGAAGTCACCCAACCAACAGATGCGAAAGGCCAAGTCAACATATTTACATAAATAACAAATTCCGCAATTTCGCCTGGTTTTATTAATCCTTGTTGAACCTGAATACCTCCAATATAAATAGTTAGCGTTGTGCTAATACCAATTAACAAAATAATAGTTGGCATAAAAAAAGCATTCGTTAAAGCCAAACTCATTGATTCTTTTTTGTATTCATCTGCTTCTTTATTAAATCGATTTTCGGCTTCTTTTTCTTTTGCATAAGATTTTATGATTCTAATGCCAGAAAAAGATTCTTGTACAATGGTTGAAAGTTTTGATTGTTGTGTTTGAACTTTTGCGCTTTTTTTATTTAAAACACTACTTACAAAATAGATTAACAGTGACATTAAAGGCAATGGCATCAATACGTACATGGTAAGTTCAGGGTTAGTGCTTAGCATTCGATATAATAGCAACCCAAACAGAAAAAATAAGTCAACCGTGTACATAATACCAGGGCCTAAATACATGCGAACTTGCGAAACATCTTCGCTGATTCTGTTCATCAAATCACCGGTAGAATTTTTTTTATAAAAACTAAAACTCAGTTTTTGATACTGAACATAAATTTCATTTTTTAAATCAAATTCAATTAAGCGAGACATGATTATAATTGTCTGTCTAGTTAGAAAAAGAAAAAAGCCAGATATTAATGCGAACAAAATAAATTTGCCAGCTGCCAATAAGCCCTTTTCTATAATTAATTCTCGATTTTGTTCAAATCCACTTTCAGAAAGAGCTGCTATTTCGTTGATAGTGTCTCTTACAACAATTGGCATTTCTATTTGGAAAATGTTCTTTAATAGCAAAAACAATGACCCTAGCAATAAATGCCATTTGTATTTGACTAAATATTTATTTAAATAGAATAAAGAAGACATTCAAAATTTAGTACTTTTGTACCGCCGAAATCGTGGCAAAGTTAGTATTAAGATTGATAAATAATCGAATAAAAAACTTCTTAACTATGTTTGAAGTAAAAGATATCAAAGAAACAGCACTTGGAGAAAATCCAATTATTGAGCGCATGTCAAAATACAATCACGAGCAATTGTTGTTTTGTAATGATAATGCAACTGGTTTAAAAGCCATTATTGCTGTGCATAACACTACGCTTGGCCCTGCACTTGGTGGCACCAGAATGTGGGCTTATAAAAATGAGTTAGAAGCATTGAATGATGTACTTCGACTTTCTCGTGGTATGACGTATAAAAATTCTATTTCAGGTTTAAATCTGGGTGGTGGAAAGGCCGTAATAATTGGTGATGCCCGCAAAGATAAAAGTGAAGCCTTGATGCGAAGATTTGGAAAGTTTGTCAATAGTCTTGCTGGTAAATACATTACTGCTGAGGATGTTGGTATTTCTACTTCCGATATGTCTTGGGTTAATATGGAAACAAATCACGTTGTTGGTTTGCCAGGAAAAAGCGGTGACCCATCTCCCGTAACGGCTTATGGTGTTTACATGGGAATGAAAGCTGCTGCAAAATTACAATTTGGTTCTGATTCTTTAAACGGAAAAAAGATTGCAGTTCAAGGTGTTGGTCATGTTGGCGAATATTTGGTTGAGCATTTATCAAAAGAGGGTGCGCAAGTTTTTATTTCTGACATTCATGAAGATACATTGAACAAAGTAGCAGCAAAGTATAAAGCAAAAGTTGTTGGATTAAATGATATTTATTCAATCGACATGGATATATACGCTCCTTGTGCTTTAGGTGCATCGGTGAATGATGAAACGCTTGCACAATTAAAATGTTCAATCATTGCAGGTGCAGCTAACAATCAATTAAAGGATGAGCAAATTCATGGTGAAATTGTACGTGACAAAGGAATCATGTACATACCTGACTTTATGATTAATGCTGGTGGTGTTATAAATTGTTATGCTGAGGTGAAAGGGTTTACAGCTGCTTGGGCAATGACTAAGGCAGAAGAAATTTACAACCGAACAATCAGCATTGTTAACCGTTCAAAAGAAAGTAAAGTACCTACTTATAAAATTGCAAACACAATGGCCGAAGAGCGAATAGACTCAATCGGATTGATAAAATTGCCAATGTAATAGAATGTTAAACAGACGTCACCTTAGAATAAAAGTTCTTCAAATCTTGTACGCCTATTTTCAAACTGACGATAAAGAAGTCGTTAGCGCTGAAAAGGAATTGATGCGTTCCATTAATAAAATGTTTGATTTGTATCTTTATTTTATGTTGGTGTTTGAGGAACTTCAAACCTTTGCAGAGAAAAGAATTGATGAACGTCAACAAAAAGTTCGTCCAACAAATGACGACTTGACTCCTAATCGCAAATTTGTTGACAATAAAATTTTTCAACATCTTAAATTAAATGTCGATCTCAAACGTCAATCAGAATTACATAAGATTAATTGGACGGGTGCAGTAGAAAATGATTTAATGAAAAAATTGTTTCTTCATTTAGTTGAATCTGAAATTTATACGGATTACTTAAATAATGGAGAAAATAGTTTTGATGATGACAAACAATTTGTTTTGAATTTGTTTAAAACAGAAATTGCAAACTACGAATTGTTGCACGATTATTTTGAGAACCAAAGTATTTATTGGTTAGATGACATTGATTTGATTTGTTCGATGGTATTAAAAACAATTAAATTGATTCCAGAAAATGGA
>Ga0105048_10010583_pt1 | contig 14604 bp, 13 predicted proteins | sample MAT05_FD_78382 | JGI IMG/M metagenome (GOLD analysis project Ga0105048, IMG submission 78382) | Freshwater microbial communities from Lake Fryxell liftoff mats and glacier meltwater in Antarctica - MAT-05 | ecosystem: Environmental > Aquatic > Freshwater > Ice > Liftoff microbial mat | place...
AGCGAGTCGGCATAGTGTTTCAGCAGATTCATCAGCGGCATGGCGTAATATCTCAGCGGTCTCTACAGCACCTTTGAGGGCGTAGGCTGTCAGAGCAATCACCGGCAGGTGTTTTCCGCTCTCACGTTCCTGTTCCCGGAAAATCTGTTGACACCTTTTTTGGTATTACATATACTACCATTCATGCCACCACACATTGTTCTCGATACCAATGTACTCGTCGCAGCACTCAAATCATCACGTGGTGCGTCGTTTCGTCTGCTTTCAATGGTAGAAGCGAAGCTTTTTACGCTCCATGTTTCTACTCCACTCGTCTCTGAATACGAGGCTGTGTTAAAGCGTGGCATGACAACCTTATCGGCTGAAGAAATTGATAATGTCATTGATTTCATCTGTTCGAAAGCTGTGCTGGACAAGATTTTCTACCTGTGGCGTCCGGTTTTGAAAGACCCCGACGATGATTTTGTTCTGGAGCTTGCTGTCAAAGCCAATGCGGCCATTATCACCTGGAACATATCCGATTTTAAACGCGCGGCACTGTTTGGCGTTGCCGTAATGACCCCGCGTGATTTTCTTGCATCCCTGGAGGTTCAACCATGAGCGCAATAAGTGTCCGTCTTCCCGATTCGCTCCATAAAATGGCCCGCACTATTGCCAGCGAGGATCATATCTCGCTCAATCAATTCATTGCCTCGGCGGTAGCGGAAAAGATATCCGCTCTCACTACAGAATCATACCTTGCTGAGCGAGCTGCTCGGGGTTCTGTTAGTTCGTTCCGTTCTGCTCTTGCCAAAGTTCCGGATATCGAACCGGAAGACTTTGATCGGCTGTAAAAATGATTGTCTTGGCTAGTGCGACAGGGGCGCATGACATTCGGGCGCATGCAATGCGCCCCTACATCATTTAAATGGCAAATTTACCGTAGCCCTGATTTTGTTCGCACCGACGTGCGCTCTGTTTTCATGTGTATCAGTTCCATCCGGGTTCGGAACATCGAACATAAAACCCGCACTATCTCAGCCTCCATCGCTGTGATATCTACCGGTTTCGACAGGTAGCCGTCAAAACCCATCCGCAGATATTTATCCTCGTCACCTATAAGGACGAATCCCGTCAGTGCAATCACCGGCAGGTGCTTTCTACTCTCACTTTCCTGTTCCCGGATAATGTGCAGCGCTTCGTCGCCACTCATCACCGGCATCTGCATATCCATTAGCACCAGACCCCCCATCAACTCTGCCAGACGCCGACAGATTGTCAACCCCAGGCCGGTGCCGCCATAATTGCGGGTAGTAGTGCTGTCTACCTGGGTGAATGGCGCAATAACAAGTTTCCCTGCTTCAACCTTGGAAAGGTCGAGTATGTCATTGATCAGGGTTAGCAGGTTGTTGCCAGATGTTCTGATATCTGCAAGGTATCCCTTCTGCTCTTCGGTCAGGTCGGTCATTGTCAGCACCTGACTCATGCCGAGTATGCCGTTCATAGGGGTGCGGATCTCGTAGCTCATGTTGGTCAGGAATTCGCTTTTGGCGCGGTTGGCGGATTCGGCGGTTAGCTTGGCTGACTGTAATTCCTCCTCAAGCTGTTTACTTTTGGTAATGTCGCGGCTGATACCAAAGATTCCGATTACCGTGTGTGTCCGGTTTATTTTTTGCAGTAAGATTCAAACGCCCCATAGGGGCAGAATGCATGTAGCCGGGGGATTTATCCCCCGGTTTGCAACGTAAAAATCCGTCGCGTCACGTACGTGACGCAGTGAATGGTGCCATTTTACCGGGGCATGAATGCCCCGGCTACAAGCATTCAATCGCTACGCGACGAAAAGCAAGAACCAAACCGGACAACGCTGTATAAAACTAAATAACCAGTGGTATTGATTTATCTAATTATCGTAATAAGATATTGCAAACAACTCGAAACAGGCGTACAGATTTATTGTGGTAAAATACTATTTCCAAAAAGCATGACAACAGAACTCTGGGCGAATTTCGCCCATACTTTACAGCAAAGGAGCTTAAATATGTTCAAGAAGATTGCCGCAATCGGACTCTGTACACTTTTTCTTTTTTCGTGCACATCAGCCAAGCAGAAACTCATCACGATCGCAACCGGCGGTACCGCCGGAACCTACTTCCCCTTAGGCGGAGCGATGGCGGAACTCTGGAACAAAGGCATCAAGAATATGAACGCCACCACAATGAACACCGGCGCTTCCGCAGCCAATGTCGCACTTCTCAAGGACAATAAAGTTGACGTAATTTTCTTGCAGAACGACGCTGCCTATTATGCTTTGAACGACCTCGAGACTTACAAAGGCAAGGGGCTCAAGGATATTCGCGGTATGGCAGCCCTCTATAATGAAACCTGCCAGCTTGTTGCTCTCGTCGAGTCCGGGATTAAAACCGTCGCCGACCTCAAAGGCAAACGTGTGTCTGTTGGAGCAGCAGGTTCCGGCGTCGAACTTAACGCCCGCCAGATTATTGAGGCAGCAGGACTTACCTATGCCGATATTAAAGTTCAATACCTCTCGTTCAGTGAATCCGCTTCCAACCTGAAAGACGGCAATATTGACGCGGCCTTCAACACCGCCGGTGCGCCGACCGCCGCCATCCAGGATCTCGCAACCTCCAAGAACTTATTCGTTGTACCGGTTGACGGAGCAGTTGCAAGCAAACTCATGGCGAAATATGCGTTCTATACCACTGAAAAAATCCCAGCGAATACCTACAAAGGTCAGACTGCAGAAGTGCTTACTGTATCCGTAAAATCCATGCTCGCCGTCAGCTCTAAAATGGATGCGAACCTGGTTTACGAAATGCTGAAAACCATGTATGCAAGCCCTGACCGCCTCATCGCAGCGCACAAAAAAGGTGCCGACATCAAACTGACTAATGGCACCGAAGGCATGTCCATTCCCCTGCACCCTGGTGCAGAAAAATTCTTCAAGGAATCCAAAAAATAACGATTTGACAACGCCGCAAACTCAAAGTTTTCGGCGTTTGTTTTTCTCAATGGAGAATAAACGGACAGGTGTCGGTCATTCCGGCGCCTGTTTGTTTGATGCCTATGAAAATTTCTCGCCCGAAATCTTTTTTTCTCCTGGTCGGGCTTTTGTTTGTCTGCACCATACTCTTTGCCCAGAATCGATTCGGACCACGGGAGTCTGATTTGCTGATTTCAGATCGACAGGGCAAGGTATTGGGTTGCCTGCTGCTCAAAGACAAGCGGTTCGATCATGTTTTTGTTCATTCCATACATTTAACCAAAGTTGAAGAAAAATTCGAGATTGATGGTTCGGGTAATTTACATCTGTTTGAACTCCGCTACGAGAGTTCCGGCGTAGGAATGCCCTCTGACTCGGAAGGGGGCTATCGTCTGGAAGACGGTCGTTTTATCCTTTCCATGGACAGGACCTTCCATAAAATACCTTTGTTCGTTTCGATACTACCCGGTCATGGAGTTTCGGTTGGAGGAAAGTTTCATCCATTTACTGAATGGGCTAAACCCGAAAATAATTTAATTTTGACAGCTCGCATGCATCAATAAGATTTTGTTTCGGAGGTTATTATGAGCAACACCAGTTCCACTGCACCGATGCAGGACACTGCTACCGATGTGCATGACGTGCTCAGGAAATACGACAAGGAATCTGACTACAGGGTTCTAAAAGGCTACGGAGCCAAGGTTATTAGTGCGATAGCGATCGTGTTTTCCTGTTTTCAGCTTTATACTGCCGTTTTCGGAGTCCTTGATGCGATGATTCAGCGCTCAATTCACCTGGCGTTTGGCCTCTGCCTCGTGTACCTGCTGTACCCCACAAGCAAAAAATCGGTGCGTGACAAACTCAACCCGGTAGACCTTGGGCTCTCCATTCTGGGCGCGACCGTTCCGATGTATATCATCATCAACTACCAGCAACTCGTGCAGCGCTCGGGTTCCGTAACGCCGTTAGACATGGTCATCGGCGTTATCGGCGTTCTGTTAGTTCTGGAAGCTGCCAGGCGCGTAGTTGGCCTACCGATAATCATTATAGCGACCCTGTTCATCATATACGCGCTCATTGGACCCAATATTAGCGGAAAACTAGCCCACCGCGGCGTTTCAGTGGAAACGCTGGTAGGTCATCTTTTCTTCACGACTGAAGGTGTCTTCGGCATACCGCTGGGCGTTTCGTCGACTTTTATATTCCTTTTCATCCTGTTCGGAGCTTTTCTCGAAAAAACGGGTCTGGGACAGTTTTTCATCGACCTGGCCAACTCCATCGCAGGTCGGCAAGCAGGCGGACCTGCAAAAGTCGCCGTGCTTTCTTCCGGCCTCATGGGTACGGTGTCGGGCAGCTCGGTGGCCAACGTCGTTGGGACTGGAAGCTTTACCATCCCCATGATGAAAAAGCTGGGCTACAAACCTGAGTTCGCAGGCGCAGTAGAAGCCACCGCATCGACGGGCGGGCAGCTCATGCCGCCGATCATGGGCGCAGCGGCGTTCCTCATGTCCGAGATAACCGATATCCCGTATGTACGCATCATCGCCGCAGCGGTAATCCCCGCCTTGCTCTATTATTTCGGCGTCTGGGCAGGCGTTCACTTTGAAGCCAAGAAAAACGGCCTGCGCGGACTTACCAAGGCCGAGCTTCCGGATTTGAAGGAAGTTTTCATTAAACGTGGTTACTTAATTATACCGCTCGTGGGAATCGTTTGGCTTCTCGTAACAGGATACACGCCGATGCTGGCAGCGTTCTACGCAATAATACTGTCGATAGCCTCAGCCATCATGGGTTGGTTCGCTCCATTGCCCATCGGCATCATACTGCTTGGCTTCGCGGTCTTAAAACCAAGCCTGGGCATAGATGGTCCGGCGCAAGGGGTGTTGAAATATTTTACCGAAGTAACCCCTCTTGGGATGCTCGCGGTCTTGGCGGTAATCTTACTTGTCGCGGCCCTGCTCAAGAAGCGCGGCGATATTACCGCCGGAGACATAGTTTCCGGTCTTGAATCTGGCGCGCGCAATGCCATCGGCGTACTTACCGCAACGGCTTGCGCTGGAATCATCATCGGAGTCGTCACCCTTACCGGCTTAGGCTTAAAGATAGGCTCCGTACTGGTAGATGCTGCGAATGGAAACCTTCTCTTAACGCTCATTTTTACTATGTTCACCTCGTTAATCCTGGGCATGGGCGTTCCGACGACAGCGAATTATATTATCACGTCAACGATCGCTGCTCCGGCGATTATCATGCTTCTTTCGTCCCAGGCCGGCCTTGCCTCTGGCGCAGTACTGCCGATAGAAATTATTCTGCCGGCGCACATGTTCGTGTTCTATTTCGGGATAATCGCCGACATAACGCCACCCGTAGCGTTGGCAGCATTTGCCGGAGCTGGAATAGCTAAAGCTGACCCGATGAAAACCGGATTCAACGCGACGAAGTTGGCAATAGCGGCTTTCCTTGTACCTTTCATTTTCGTATTCAATCCTCAGATGCTCCTAATAAACGTGGAATTAATGTCCGGTGCCTGGATGCTTGTAACCGCGTTGATTGGAATCGTTGCGGTATCATCAGGCATCATGGGATGGCTGGTTTGCGGCCAATCGGTCCTCGAGCGCCTGCTGTTTGTGACTTCGGGCCTGATGTTGATCGTTCCAGGTGTGGTTACGGACATTATCGGCCTCGGCTTATTCTCGCTTGGCATCACTATCCAGATCGTAAAAAATAAAAAACTTGCAAAAGTTGCACTTCGAACTTGAACCCGTAAAATCTGAACAGCTGATATTATTTTGAAAAAGAGGGGATTCCTTGTCGGAATCTCCTCTTTCACATCAGTTTTCAGTTAAAATCAAGAAACAATATTACTCTGGTGTTTTACAATTGATACTGCTAATACAAATCCTGTAGAGGCACTAATAACAACGCATTCAAGGTCACCCATGGATAACCAACAATCTACCCTGCTGAAAGGCGTCTTCGCCATGATGGCCTGCGCCTTTCTCTGGAGTACCGCCGGGCTGTTTATCAAAGTAATCGACTGGAACCCCTTCCTGATTGCCGGCATGAGAAGCCTGATCGCCTTCTGTTTTTTGCTGACGATTGTCCGAACCGTCAACCTGACCTGGTCCTGGCCGCTACTGGGTGCCGCCCTGGCCAATGCCGCCACTATGCTGTTATTTATCACGGCCAACAAGACTACTACAGCGGCCAATGCCATACTGCTACAGTATCTAGCCCCGGTTTTCACTGCTGTTTTCAGCGTTTATTTTCTAAAAGAGAAAATCCGCCGGGAACAGGTCGCGGCTCTATTCCTGACTATCGTGGGGATGTTCCTGCTGTTCATGGATAAACTTTCCACCGGCCAGATGTTCGGCAACCTGCTGGCGCTCACATCAGCCTTTACCTTTTCCCTGATGTTTATCTTCACCAGAATGATGAAGGAAGGGGACCCGCTGCAGTCACTGATGGCTTCCCACGCGGTTACGGCTGTTATATCTCTGACTGTGGCGCTGTTCCTGCCCTTGCCGGTTTTTACTCCGAATGCGGTGGCAAGTATTCTTGCGCTGGGCGTGCTGCAGATCGGGCTGGCGTCGGTATTTTTTTCCTACGGCATCAAGAGGGTTCCGGCGATTTCGGCCAACATGATTGCGCTGATCGAACCGGTCTTCAATCCGGTCTGGGTTTTTCTGGTACTGGGAGAGGCACCTACGGGCAATACTCTGCTGGGCGGGGCGCTGATCATCGGCTCGGTCATGGGTGCCAGCCTGATCAGCGGTTGGAGAAATTCCAGGGTTTGATCAACCTGCATTAAAAAAGTGCCCGACCACCAGGGTCTGACACTTTTTTGTCCCATGATTACCCTTACCCAAAACTTCGACTTTACAACTTAAACTGCCGTACCAACCTCTGCAATTCTTCGGCATTGCCGTTCAATTGTGTAGCAGCTGCAGCTGACTCTCCAGCTCCGCGAAATGTAATCTGAACTACCTCGGTTATCTGCTGGATGTTGCTGAAAATCTCAGATGTTGTGGCGGTTTGCTCCTCTATAACCCTCCTCCAATAATCAAATCACATTCAAAAAAATATATCGCTAAAACTTTAGTTATAAAGACAAACTCATCAAAAACCATTTTCAGGCATAGCAATCCTGGCGGTCATCTTTATAAATGCAATTTTTACTTTTATTCAGGAATACCGGACCGAAAAGGCGATTGAAGAACTGCGCAAACTGTTGCCTTTCCAGGTTTCAATCGTCAGGGATGGTGCTGAAAAGGAGATCGATGCCAATCAAGTCGTACCGGGCGACCTGATTCTTCTTCGGGAAGGTGACAAAGTACCGGCTGATGCCAGGGTCGTTCAATCAAACCGTCTGACGGTCAATAACGCACCACTGACCGGCGAGTCCGATTCAAGATCTCTCTCCGCCTCATCTTACGATGGTGAGTTAATCGACAGCCTGAATCTGGTTTTTGCAGGCACGCTGGTTGTCAGCGGTAGTGGTACTGTAGTTGCCTATGCCACCGGTATGGCAACCGAGTTCGGCAAAATTGCCCACATTACCGGCAAGGTTGTGGAGGAAATTAGTCCGCTGCACGTCGAAATCACCCGTGTCACCCGCATTGTTGCCACAATCGCAATGGCCAGCGGGGCCTTTTTCTTTATCATGGGCAGCCTGATGGGGCGCGGTTTCTGGGGCAACTTCCTGTTTGCCGTCGGCATCATCATTGCCAATGTTCCGGAGGGGCTGCTGCCAACCGTCACACTCTCACTGGCCATGGGCAGCAGGCGCATGGCAAAACGCAACGCACTTGTCAAAAGCCTGAACGCCGTAGAGGCACTCGGTTCGGTGGATATGATCTGTACCGACAAAACCGTTACCCTGACGCAAAACATCATGAGCGTCAAAAAACTCTGGAGTCCGGACGACAGTGAAATGTCCTGCAAGGTTGCCCTGCTCTGCAATAACTCCACCGTTACTGCGGAAGGCATCAAGGGCGACCCGACCGAAACAGCCCTTTATCGTTATGCGCAGGAGCATGTAACAGTCAACGCCGAGCGTCTTGACGAGGCCCCTTTTGACTCGGACAGAAAACGTATGGCCACCCTGAACAGAGTTGAAGGACGCCTGTTTATCATGCTTAAAGGGGCCGGGGAAAGTGTACTGCCACTCTGCGACACAATTCGCCAACAAGGTAAAACGGTTCCTCTTGACAGTAATACTATTGCCGGGTTGGTCGAAAAGAACCGCGCAATGGCAGCAGAAGGTTTACGAGTGATTGCACTGGCTTACCGTGAATTGGATTCATTGCCTGAAAATGGGATAAGAGAAGATGGAATGGTATTTGCCGGTTTGATGGGGCTGGTAGATCCTCCACGGCCGGAAGTACCGCTGGCCCTTGAGCAGTGTCGTACTGCTGGCATCAAAGTAATCATGATTACCGGCGATGCAGGCCCGACCGCAGCTGCCATAGCAAGAGATATCGGGTTGATCAGTGGCGAGGCCGTAATTATCGAGGGACGGGATTGCGCTATCATGCCGGATTCGGAGTTACGGGAGCAGTTGAAGAAGGAAAATCTGATCTTTGCCCGCATGTCACCCCAGAACAAGATGCATGTGGTCAGCCTGCTGATCGAGGACGGTCACCGTGTTGCTGTCACCGGTGATGGAGTCAATGACGCCCCGGCCCTGAAAAAGGCCCACGTCGGCATCGCCATGGGCCTGTCCGGCACCAGCGTAGCCCGCGAGGCAGCAGACATAGTGCTTCTGGACGACAACTTCGCCTCCATCGTCCATGCCATTGAAGAAGGTCGCGCTGTGTTCGAGAACATCCGCAACTTCATCACCTATATATTTGCCTCCAACATACCGGAACTGATCCCATATATTGGCTACATCCTGTTCGGCATACCGTTACCGCTGACCATCATGCAGATACTGGCAGTCGATCTGGGAACCGACATGCTCCCATCGTTGGCCTTAGGATCTGAAAAGCCTACACCAGACATCATGCAACGCCCTCCCCGCCCAAGAATGAACGGCTGCTGACCAGGTTTGTACTATTCAGGGCCTATCTGTTTCTGGGAATGTTCGAGGCACTGGCAGGCATGTGCGCATACTTCTACGTCATGAACACCGGTGGCTGGAGCTGGCCACAGGAACTGCCTCCGACCTCGGAACTGTATTTACAGGCAACCACTGCCTGCCTGGCCGGGATTATAGTAACCCAGATTGCCAACGTGTTTACCTGTCGTTCACCGATAATATCGATCACCAAACTAGGCTTCTTTTCCAACCCGCTGGTGCTGGCCGGTATTGCCGCAGAAGCCATGTTGGCCGGATTTATCATCTACACACCTACCGCAACAACATCTTCGGTTGTGCACCAATATCTATCGACGTCTGGCTGTTCATGATTCCATTTGCGTTATTGCTGCTGGCTGGTGATGAAGTGCGGAAATTGATTGCTAGAGGACGTTCAGGGATCTCAAAACACTTATAATAATGCAGCGTTGTCCGGTTTGGTAATTGCATTGATCTAAAATCCCCTCCCTTTCAAGGGGAGGGCTAGGGTGAGGATGGGTTTTAGCTGCTGCTAACCCGAAAATCTACCCCAACCCCTCCTAACCTCCCCCTTGGAAGGGGGAGGGAAAAAGGCTGCAAAAAGCTAACTGGACACTGCTGATAATAATGAGACTTATTAATCATTTCAAAAACCCTTTGAGCTGGCCCTGCCCGCCTACCGCCGCCCTAACCCCGACCTTGCTGCCATCATCCTGCCCCTGCTGGTAGGACTGTCCATTCACATAGCTGCGACGGCTATGGACAGTCCTGATTGGTCCCATTTCCTGCATGGCAGCACGGATCAAGGCGTCTTTCACCGGAACGAGCGCGTTTGGCGTTATCGGTGTCTGCTGTTTCTGTTCACGGAGATTACCGCTGATAGCGGACACAGCTCCCAGATAATAGGACTGGCGAGCCAGTTCTCGCTGACGCTTGGAGCAACTGCTGTCTGACATTGATTTCAGATATGAGGCGCAAAGTCTTCGGACAGTACGCTCCAGATAGGTGAATGTGTAGGAGGCGACTTCCGGATCGGCTCCAACGCCGATAAAGACCAGATTGCCCCGTGACGGCATATGCAGTACCTGGCAGTCAAAAGCGCTACCTATGCCGCCTGAGAGAGCGCGCACCCATTTGGGAAGGTTTCTGGCCGCCGACAGTTCGACTCTGTCAGCTGCACTGTTTTCAACGCTCGCTTCGATATCACACATGGCCAGGTTATGTTCGGAGAGCAGTCGCTGCACATGTCTTGCCGCCAGAGCGGCCTCATGTTCATTGCATGAGTTTGACAGAGCCAGCAGCTTCCTGACTTTTTCTATGATTGCTGTTTTATCCATGATTCTCCATAACCCTCTTCCGTCAACATAAGCTGCTCTGTCAGGTAAACATAAAAATAATAACTTTTCTGACAGTTTGACCACCAGTTGCAAGCTGCTATAATATCTTACATCCATAAGATCAACAAGACAGAAACACAACGTCTGAATTTGACGGGAGAAACCATGAAAGAGGCAATGTTTTATACCACGGAGAAAAGCAACCGGGTACGCTGCGGTCTCTGCAGGTTCAACTGCCTGATCAGCGATGGCGCACGTGGCATCTGCGCTGTCCGTGAGAACCATTCAGGTATACTCTACTCGCTGGTTTACGGAAAGATTATTGCCGAACATATCGACCCCATAGAAAAGAAGCCGCTCTTTCACGTTATGCCTGGCAGTACAACCTATTCCATTGCCACTTCCGGCTGTAATTTCCACTGCCGCCATTGTCAAAACCACAGCATTTCTCAGGTCAACAGCAACAATCCGATTCATGGAATCGAAAGAGCGCCTGAAGAGATCGTGGCGACAGCGTTAAAAAACAATTGCCGATCCATTTCCTACACCTATACAGAACCAACCATTTTTTACGAGTTTGCCTATGACACAGCCCATCTGGCCAGTCAGGCCGGATTAGCCAACATTTTTGTCACAAATGGCTACATCAGCAAAGCAGCTCTTACGGAGATTGCTCCCTGCCTGGATGCTGCCAACATTGACCTGAAAGGTTTCAATGAAGAGTTCTACCGCAATATCGTCAGTGCCAGACTGCCAGAGGTGCTTGATTCAATCTTGGAATATCGAAAATTGGATATCTGGATTGAAATTACCACTTTGATCATCCCCGGCCTGAATGACTCGGATAAGGATTTGCAAGATATTGCCTCATTTATTGCCTCAAACCTTGGCAAAGAGACACCATGGCATGTTTCCCAGTTTTATCCCACCTACCAGTTGAACAATTACCCCCGCACTCCGATCAGCACCCTGCAGCGTGCCGTAGATTTTGGCAGGGCAGCCGGCCTGCTGTACGTCTATGAGGGCAATATACCGGGTGAAGGTGGCGAAAGCAGTCGCTGCCCTTCCTGTTCCGAGATGCTTATCGAACGTTATGGATACAAAATATTGTCAAACAATATTAGCAACGGGAGCTGCCCCAACTGCGGACTGAAGATTGTCGGTATCGGTCTTTAATGAATACCTGACTTCATTTTTACACCTGACTTGATATTTTCACTTTATTGCAACCGGATAAAGTCGTATATTAATTAGCTTGATGTATTGATTCAGGACATTGTTTAAATGACTAGCAACAAATATGCAGCAAAGAAAGGACGTTAAATGTTTGAGGTGTTAAACAACGATCTAATCGGCCCCTCTCTTCACCGTATGACTATCCGGGCGCCACGGATAGCTGCAGCCCGCAAGCCTGGCCAGTTCGTAATCATCCGTCTGGCCGAGGGGGAAGAACGCATACCACTGACTATCGGTGATGCCGATAGTGCTGCCGGAACTATCACTCTTTTTATTCAAGCCGTTGGCGCTTCAACGCGTATGGTCGTTTCCACTCCGGTGGGCGGTTCCATTCGTGACGTAGCCGGTCCATTGGGTAAGGCAACGCATATTGAAAAATGGGGACGTGTTGTCTGTGTTGGTGGCGGCGTTGGTACTGCTGTTCTCTATCCGCTGGCTAAAGCACTGGCCGACGCATGTAACCAGGTTACTACGATTATCGGTGGCCGTGCTGCCAACCTGATCATCCTTAAGGATGAACTTGCAGTGTTCTCTGACAAGGTACTGGTCACAACAGAAGATGGCAGCATGGGACGCAAGGGTTTTGTCACCATGGAGCTGTCTGATCTGATTACGGACCCGGAAACCTGCCCTCAGGCTATCTTTGCCATCGGCCCCGTACCGATGATGAAGGCGGTCTCCGAACTTACCAGAGCTAAAGCTATACCAACCTATGTCAGCCTGAACCCGATCATGATCGACGGCACCGGCATGTGCGGCGGATGTCGTGTTCTGATCGACGGCAAACCTCAATTTGCATGCGTTGACGGACCTGAGTTTAACGGACACCTGGTTGACTTTGACAACCTTTTTGCACGCCTTGGTACCTACCGTGAACATGAGGCGGCTGATTGCCGAATGAAGGCGCAGGAGAAACCATGACAACACAGATTACCATTAAAGACAGAATGGCCATTGAACGGGCCCATATGACCGAGAGAGACGCAACCGTTCGCAGCAGAAACTTTGAAGAAGTCAACACCGGTCTTTCCAAGGAAGAAGCGATCCAGGAAGCAATCCGCTGCATTCAGTGCAAGACACGTCCCTGTGTGGACGGCTGTCCGGTTAGTGTTTCCATACCAGAATTCATTGACCGCCTGGCTGCAGATGACCTGCCAGGTGCCGCCCGCATCCTGCAGCATGACAATGCCCTTCCGGCTGTCTGCGGCAGGGTCTGCCCGCAGGAAACACAGTGCGAGGCAAAATGTGTTCGCGGCATCAAGGGTGAACCGGTCGGTATCGGCTATCTGGAGCGTTTTGTGGCCGACTGGGCCATGGACAACGCGGATCAACTGGCGTCTGAGGTTCACCCCGCAAAAACCGGCAAAAGAGTTGCCGTAGTCGGTTGCGGCCCTGCCGGCCTGACAGCCGCCGGAGAACTGGCACGCGCCGGTCACAAAGTTGTTATTTTTGAAGCTCTGCACGATACGGGTGGAGTTTTACGCTACGGCATTCCGGAGTTCAGGCTCCCAAAAAATATTATTGATGCTGAAGTAAAACGTCTGCACGCTTTCGGAGTGGAAATCGAATTCAACGTAATCGTCGGCAAAACATTAACACTGCCGCAACTGCGCGAGGAATTCGATGCCGTATTCATTGCCAATGGCGCCGGACTGCCAAGCATGCTCAACATCCCTGGCGAGAACCTGAAAGGTGTTTATGCCGCCAATGAATACCTGACCAGGGTCAACCTGATGGGTGCCGGTCGTGATCCAAAATCAACCACACCGATCATCAAAGGCAAAAATGTCGCCATTATCGGCGGCGGAAACACCGCCATGGACTGTGTCCGGACCGCCCGTCGCCTGGGTGCCGACAGGGCCATGATCATCTATCGCCGTAGCGAAGCAGAGATGCCGGCCCGTGTCGAGGAAATCAAACATGCCAAGGAAGAAGGAATTGAATTCCTGATTCTGACCGCACCGCTGGCCATTATAGGTGACAGCAACGGCTGGGTAACAGCTCTCTCCTGTCAGAAAATGGAACTGGGCGAGCCTGATGCTTCCGGTCGCAGAAAACCTGTGCCGGTGGAAGGGTCAGAGTTTGAAATAACTGCCGATGTAATCATCAACGCTGTCGGTACATCAGCCAATCCGTTGCTCACCTCAACCGCCCCGGATATGGAACTGAACAAATGGGGCAACATCGTTACCAATGAAAGCGGCATGACCAACCTGGAAGGTGTTTTTGCAGGTGGGGATATCGTGCGCGGCGGTGCAACTGTCATCCTGGCAATGGGTGACGGCAAAGTGGCAGCACAAGCCATCAACGGCTATCTGGCCGGTAAAAAATAGTAACTTCATCCATACTTCCTTACAAACAAAAGGTTGCCAATTTGGCAGCCTTTTGTTTGTATATATAACAGCATAGATCAAATCAGCTATCCAGTACTTGACGGATTTTTTCAGTCATAGTCAGCAATGCAAGCAGCAAATCAATTTCACCAGCACACTGCCGCAAGCCTATCTCTCCACAGCCCACCTGGGCTTGGGATTCCTCTGTGCCTTCCTGAGGATTGACCGTCTTTCTGCTTTCAGGTACTATCTACCTTCCACTCTGGCCGTTCAGCAAAATTGGTCTCCCTGTTTTTCAAGAAAACCAATGGATGCTCCCACCACCAAACTTATTGGGCTGGGTTCTCGTCTTCATTTTTTGGACAATGATTTATTGGGCTCTTGCCGTACTACTCAGCCGTGCTATCAATAGTTGAACAAATAAATTATATTGAAAAAAAGGTGAGTTAAAATTTAATTTATCAAGATGGATGACTACAGGTAGTTTAGAAGGCCTGCCACATCTTCAAATAGCTGCACACGGAAACATAATGAAAAACCAATTCTCCGATTTCCTCTTCAACAGCAACCTAGACCTGAAACTGAGTTCGGTCTTCAAGAATTCGATGCGATTTTCTGGGTTATGAAATTCGTGAAAAACTGGGACAGTGGGGG
>Ga0105048_10010586_pt1 | contig 14603 bp, 11 predicted proteins | sample MAT05_FD_78382 | JGI IMG/M metagenome (GOLD analysis project Ga0105048, IMG submission 78382) | Freshwater microbial communities from Lake Fryxell liftoff mats and glacier meltwater in Antarctica - MAT-05 | ecosystem: Environmental > Aquatic > Freshwater > Ice > Liftoff microbial mat | place...
CTTGCCCGCCCGCATCGGTGCGCGCCGCGCGGCGACAGCCAGAGGCGTTTGCGGGGGGGGGGGCGATTTTCGGCGCAGGGCGCACAGCGGGGATGTGGCAGCGCCCTTTCGGCCACGGAACGCAAATTTACTCCTTGTGGCTAGAAAACCGTCGTCTAATGTCGGTTTCAGGTCCGTAAAAAAGGCTGGCGGATTTTGGCCTACGTTTAATTACGGGCTTCATCGCGTCAACCAAGGCGCCCGGATCAAAGGAAATTTCAGCCATGGCAACAATCTCGCTGACTCAACTTTACTCGAACCTCAACAGCTGGCCTGGGAATCTGTTCCGCTATGAGCCGGGTCTGACCGTCAACACCCAGACAGCCACGAGCTATTCCTTCACCTATCCGGCCTCCGGGGTGAATTTTCCCGACTATCGGGTGGTGATTACGGGTACCGGTTTTCAATATGACGCGGGCGTGGCAATCGGCGGGACGATGTCGCAACTGCGCATTCTTGACGGGACGGGAGCCACGGTGCTGACCTTTGGCGGCCTCACACCGAACACGCTCGCATCGGATTTCGCGCAGTTCTATGCCAACTTCTTCGGCTCCGAGTTCCTGCCGGGCGAAGGGCAGGGGCCGGACAGCAAGCAGACCTGGTCGCACCTGATGTCGGGCAACGACACGATCATCGGAACCCAAGGCGATGACTGGCAGGGCATTGTGGGCCTCGATCAAGGCAACGATCTTTACAACATGCGCAACGGCGATGATTTCATCAACGGCGGGATGGGGAACGATACGATCAATGGCGGCAACGGCTTTGACATTCTGTCATATGAACAGACGACCTATAACGAGGGCTTGCCGGCCTTCCGGGGAGTGAGCATCAATGTCGTAACTGGAAGGGCGCTTGACCCCTGGGGCGGGACGGACCGCTTTTCCGGGATCGAGGAATTCAGGGGTTCGCGTTTCAACGACACGTTCATTGGTGGAGTGGACCGCGACCGGTTTGCCGGTTTGCGCGGACGTGACACGATCGACGGGGGTAACAACAGTTACGATGCTACCGGCACCATCAAGACGGACGACCGGCGAGATGAGGTCAGATATCAGAACGATTACTGGGGTGGCGGCCTCCGCGGGATCATTGTCGATCTGGAAACGAACGCCAACCCGTCATCCATCCGAGGCACCATCCGCGACGGCTTTGGCAATCTTGACACCGTGATCGATATCGAGCGGGTTATCGGCACGCGTTTCGACGATGTCTTTGTAGGCTCCCGGATCAACAACGGTTTTTCCGGCGGCGAGGGGATCGACAGTTATGACGGCGGCGCAGACTCCGATTTTATCGACTTCGGCCGGTATTTTGGCAACAGCGCACCGGCCGGGGTGGTCGTTGACCTCGCCCGCGCCAACGGGCAGGTGCAGAACGACGGCTTTGGCAATGTCGAGACCGCGATCAACATCGAGGAGTTGCGCGGTGGCGACCAGAATGACCGGTTCAGCGGCAACGCAGCGGGAAACTTCTTTGAAGGCCGGCAAGGTGCCGATGTCATGACCGGGCGCGGCGGGAGTGATCAGTTCTTCTGGTATGAACAAGCCGAGCTTGGCGATGGCGACCGTGTCACCGATTTTACGGCCACCGGCCCGGCAGCAGATAAGCTTGCTTTCGAAGTCGCAAATTTCACCGGCATGACCGGCACAGCTTTGGTCGTGAACGGCACGGCGGCGACGCAGAACCTGGGCACCTTCATCTACAACGCGGCCAATGACACACTGTCCTGGGATCGGGATGGTACCGGCGGCGCGCTGGCAGTGGCGGTTGTCGTCTTGACCAACGTGGCGTCGCTGTCGTCGGCAAATTTCGACCTCTTCGTGTGATAATGGGCGTGGCAGGGTCTGTCTGGGACTTGCCACGCCCATCCTGCGCCAGCCGCGATGGGCGATACGGTCAGTTGAGGCCGGAGGCCAGCACTGCAAGGACCGATAACTCAGCAAGCTGCTGCGATGCGCCAAGAATATCGCCGGACTGCCCGCCGATGCGCGCCCGGGCAACCAGGCCGAGCCCAAAGGTTGCGATGAAGGTCACCATAAGCATCGGTAACGTCGCACCACCAACCGCCAGAACTGCGACTCCGAGGCCGAGCGCCACGGCAAGGGCAGCTGTGGCAAGTGTCGGGCGCCCTACTCTGTGCGACAGACCCTCGGCCCGGGCATTCGGCAGCGTTGCCATCATGACCGCCATCGGGGCCCGGCTGAAGGCACCAGCGGCAATCAACGCAGGCCAGCCTGCGCCTGCAGTCAGCAGCGCGGAAAGCGCGCTCCATCTTGCGATCGTGATCAGCATCAGCGCCAATGCGCCGTAGGTACCGATCCGGCTGTCCTTCATGATCTCAAGCCGCCGTTCTTTCGTCCAGCCGCCAAACAGGCCATCCGCCGTGTCGGCAAGCCCGTCTTCGTGCAAGGCGCCGGTCAGCGCGGCCAGGAGCCCCATTACAAGCGCCGCAACGAGCCCGGGGGTCAGGCCGAACGCCTGCGCGACACTGGCCCCAAATGCTGCAAGCGCTCCAAGCGTTGCCCCTACCAGCGGCCAGGCCCAGGCCGAAGCCGCGCCGCGTGGAGTGTGATCCGGCATCGGCAACCGCGTGAGCAGGCTGAAGGCTGACAGCACGTCGCCCGGCATACGCGTCAAGATGTCGTTTCCCGCCATAGGATGTCCCTTTTCGCGCTGGTGCAGGCCCGAGCGCTCAGCTACCGCGGGCAGGCTGCAGGATCAACCCGGAGAAGACCATGGCTCAGGCGCCCGATTTTACCACACTGGCCGCGTTTCGTGCCTTGCTGGAGGCGATGCCCGGGCCGGATACCGCGGCTCTGCAAGCAGCCGCGGCGCGCAATGGGCAACTGACCAAGCCCCCGGGCGCCTTGGGGCGGCTTGAGGCACTTGCGATCTGGGTGGCGGGTTGGCAAGGAGTCGAAAAACCGCGGGCCGCCCGTCCGCAGGTGGTGATCTTTGCAGGAAATCACGGGGTTGCGGCGCGTGGCGTTTCGGCATTTCCGCCCGAGGTTACAATGCAGATGGTGGCTAATTTTCGGGCAGGCGGCGCCGCGATAAACCAGCTTGCCCTTTGTTTTGGGGCGTCCTTGCAGGTCGTGGCGCTGGAGTTGGGGCGGCCGACAGCGGATTTCACGACCAGCCCCGCAATGACCGAAGCGGACTGTGTGGCGGCGCTGCAGGCGGGCTGGGCCTCGGTGGACCCAAGCGCCGACCTTTTGGTGGTGGGAGAGATGGGGATCGGCAATACCACGTCTGCCGCGGCGTTGGCAGCGGCGCTTTTTGGCGGCGGCGCGGCGATCTGGGTCGGACGGGGGACGGGCGTCGACGACGCGGGCCTTGCGCGCAAGGCCGCGGTTGTTGCCGCAGGGCTGGCGCTGCATGCAGAGGCGCTGGCCGATCCGCTGCAGGCGTTGCGGTGTCTTGGCGGACGCGAAATTGCTGCGATGGCGGGTGCCATGGCGCGGGCGCGACTTTTGCGGGTGCCGGTGATCCTTGACGGCTTCATCGCCTGTGCAGCGGCGGCGGTTCTGGCGCGTGCCGTGCCGGGCGCTCTCGATCACTGCGTGGCGGGGCATTTGAGCGCCGAAGGCGCCCATGGGCAGCTTCTGAGCGCGCTTGAGAAGGAGCCGCTGTTATCGCTTGGCCTGCGTCTGGGCGAGGGGTCGGGGGCGGCGTTGGCATTAGGGGTGCTGCAGGGGGCGGTGGCTTGCCTTACCGGCATGGCGACCTTTGCCGAGGCGGGGGTTTCCGACGGGGCATGAGGATCGTCAGCGGTGCAACTCGCGAGCGGCGCGATCTGGATAATCGATCCAGAATGAAACGGCTCGCCTCGCAGCCTATTCGGCGGCGCGATCCTTGGGACGGGCGTTGTCAAGTTCGGCAATCAGGGCGGTTTCCAGATCGCGGCTCAGCTCTTTCGCGCGTTCGACATAGGGCTTGTTCAGATGCACGGGCTGGCCGGGCACCCACAAGCCCGCAAGCTCGCGCACGCCCGCGCGGTCAATCTGGAAGAAGGCCTGCGAGAGCTGGGAAGCCTCATATTCGGTGAAGCCCATGTTTTCCAGCACATAGCGCCCGGCACGGACCGAGCTGTCGAACATCTCGCGCACGATATCCGACGCGCCTGCCTGATAAAGCTCATAGACATGCACCCGGTCGTGGGCCCGCGCGATGATATGCAGGTCAGGACGCTCGGCCCGGGCAAAACGCACGATACGGTTGGCGGTTTCGCGGTCATCCACTGCTACCACAAGCACTTCTGCGTCCTGCAGGCCCGCTGCCGCCAGAAGTTCCGGGCGCGAGGGATCGCCGAAAAAGCTTTGGACCCCAAAGCCGCGCATCGTCTCGATGGTGGCAGGGTCGCTGTCCAGCACGATGGTAGAAAGGCCCGAGCTGCGGACCAGCCGGTTCACCACCTGCCCGAAGCGCCCCATTCCGGCAATGATCACGCGGCCTTTTTCAGTGATCTCGTCTGCGGGCTGTTTGGGCATCGTTGCGGCAAGGCGGCGGGCAAGGTAGGTATAAAGGATGAACAAGAGAGGGGTGAACAGCATCGACAGGCTGATCACCAGCAACACCATCTGACCCGTCGTGTCGGACAAGATGCCCTCGCTGCGCGAAAAGCTGACGACGAGAAAGCCGAACTCGCCCCCTTGCGCGAGGGCCAGCACAAAGAGCCAGCGGTCGCGGCCCTTGATACGAAAAACGATTGCGGCCGCAAGAAGCACCACAGCTTTGCCCAGGATCAGCGCAAGCGTCAGTCCCAGAACCATGAGGGGGGCCGCCATCAGCACCTGAAAGTCGATCCCGATGCCCACGGTCATGAAAAACAGGCCCAGAAGAAGGCCCTTGAAGGGCTTTATGTCGGCCTCGATCTGGTGGCGAAATTCGGAGTTCGCAAGCACGACCCCGGCAAGGAAGGTACCAAGTGCCGGCGAAAGACCCACCAGTTCCATCAAGAAGGCGACCCCAAACACGAGGAGGAGGGAAAAGAAGGTCGACATCTCAGGCAGGCGGGAGGCATGGACGAAGCGGAACATGGGTCGGCTGAGGAAATGACCACCTGCAACGATACCCGCGACGATGCCCAACGTAAGCAACGCGGCGGCCCACCCCGGCAGGTACTGCATGGCCGGGATTGTCAGTGACCCTTGCGTCTCGTGGGCGGTACCGGCCGCGAACTCAGCCCCGGGTAACGCCAGAAGCGGGATGAGTGCCAGCATCGGAATGACTGCCAGATCCTGCGTGAGTAACACGGAGAAGGCAGATCGCCCCCCGGGGCCGCGCACAAGGCCCTGCTCTTCCAGCGACTGCAAAACGATGGCCGTGGACGACAACGACAAGAGCATCCCGACGGTCAGTGCCCCCCGCCAGTCCATCCCGGCAAAGTACAGCACTGCAGCGATCAGGCCCGAAGTGCCCACCACCTGCAGCCCGCCCAGTCCGATCAGCTTGTGCCGCATGGCCCACAGGACGCGCGGTTCAAGCTCCAGCCCGATCAGGAACAGCATCATCACCACGCCGAATTCGGCGACATGCTGAAGGTCCGTCGTCTCGGCCCCCGCAAGGCCGAAAACCGGGCCGAGCAAGATCCCCGCCGCAAGGTAGCCCAGCACCGAGCCGAGGCCAGCGCGCAGCGCCAGCGGCACCACCAGAACGGCGGCTGCAAGGTAGAGACTGGCTTGCTGCAGGACGCTTTCCATAGGCAGGCTCCGTGAAGTGATGACCAGACGGGCGGACAAGACTGCCCTGGACCTGGGATTACCGCGGACAAAACAGCCCCGCTGCCCCGCAATTCCGGGATGAGCAGGCCTGAAGTGACGGATCAACGGATCGCGGTCGCAAAGACAGGAACACCAGCAGCATAAAGGGTAATCTGTCCAGCCCCGGATTGTCCATGCCGAGATTGACGCAGGAGACACGGCATAACCTTTGCCAGAGGCGCACGTTGAAGCAGGCGCACCCTTACGCGAGATCAGGGATCAGAGGTTTCGGCGCGCCTGTGGCTAGACGGATCGGTCGCAAGGCTTGCCCGTGACCCCGGCGTGGAGCGTGCGGCTCACAACGCTACCTTGGCCGCTTGCCGACCTCATTGTACAAAAGACGTGCGTTCGGTGGCTTTGAATGTGTGGAGGTTCGGTCTGAAGGCTATCGGGGTAGGACCGGTCCGCCTCAGCCGCGCGGCAGCTTGAGCGAAACCAGCCGTCCGTCCTTTTGGTAGCGCATCTCTGACGCGGTAATGGCCGCCACCTGTCCGCCATCGATCCGGTCACCGACGCGTACTTTCTTGAACCGGCCATTGGCTTGGCGCACCAACGCATAGCGCTTTGAATCCGTGCCATAAACGCCGATCAGATTCATCCTCGACAGGTTCAGTGCGTTTACGAAGGTGGCCTTCTTGGCCACGGTTCCTTTCAGCGGGACGGACCGCGTCGCTGAGACGACTTCCGGCTCCTGGTCATCTTCGGGCAGTGGATTGGCTGCTTCGGGTTGCGGTTCGGGGTCGGGTTGGCGCACGGCTTCGGCGACGGCGAGCTCTACTGCGGCGCCGACGGCTCTGTCAAAATCTTCCGGGCGCGTGGCGGGACGGCGGGATATCGCAAGAAGGCTGGCATTCGAGGGATTGTTCGGGGCTTCGAAAGCGGCGACATTCTGGGCTTCGGCCTGAGCCGCAAGCGACGCGGCCTCGCTTTGCTGACGTGCGGTTTCACTCGCGGAAATCACGGTTTGTGGCTTTTGTCGCGGACGCAGGCTGGCCACTTCGGTCCCCGACAGCACCGGGGTACTCGCGTCATCGGCGGAGGGTGGGGTCAGGTCATCCGGTCGCGCGCGCGGGCGAAAACCGCTTAGGGCCGGGTCGGCAACCTGCAGGGAGGGGGATGCTTCGGCGGGCGTGACGGTGCTGCCAAGCGTCGCGCCCGCCGCAGCCGCGGGCAAGGCTTGTGCCGGTTCAACGCTGGCGGCGGCGGCTTCAATCACCGATTGCGGGCGGGCGGGTGGCAGAAGCGGCGGGGCTCCCGCAAAAAGCATGACGCCCTCCGGGGTCATTATCCCTTCAGGCGTCGGGCGTATCAGGCCCCGGGCGTCAAACTGATAGACCGTGCCAAACGGCGGCGGCGGAGCCTGCGCCGTAGGCGGCGGGTCGCCGCGCTGCTCCGGTGGCGGCAGGGCCAGGGCATCCAGCGCAGGGGGCGGCGTGTCCGTGCCCGCGAGAAAGATTTCGTCCTGATCTTCGGTCAGGGCCGCCGCAGCGGGACTGTCCGAGGCAATGTCGGTCTCCGGCGCCGGCGCCAGGACAGTTTCTGGCACCGGTTCTGCGGCGGGCTCAGCGGCGGCCACTGCCACGGGCGCCGCCGCGGGCTCAGGCGCGAACTCCGGGGCGGGCACTGCCACGACTTCTTCCGTGGGCGCGGGTTCTGCCACAGGCTGAATACTGGCCGCGATACTCGCTTCCACACCGGTGGTGGCCGAGACGATTTCATCGGCGACCTCAGGGATGGTTGGCGCGTCTGTGTCGGTTGCAATCCCGGCAGTTGCCTCGCTCGCGGGGGCACCGGCGGCCTGTGCAGCAGGCTCACGGGCGGCTTCGCTGGTGATTTCGGCCACAGCCACTGGTGTTGCATTCGCCGTCACGGCCGCAGCAACCGATGCGGCTACGGCATCTGCATCCAGATCGATGCCAGCATCACCGCCGACGTCTTGCCCGGCGGTGGATATTGTAAGGTCCGTCCCCGTGGCGCCATCGACAATCGGCTCCGCCGGTACGTCCTCGGGGAATTCGCCATCTGCGATCATCTCGTCTTCGACCGCAGGGGCCGGAGTCGCCAGAAGCGCGTCACTCACCTCCGGCGCCACGGCATCGGGGGCAGAGATTGCCGCACCCTCTGGTGCCGTGGCTGCCGTATCGGTCCCGTCCCTGGCGTCGATGTCGGCAGAAAGGTAAAAGGACGACCAGGCCGCCACGAGCCCCAGGAACACCAGCAACAGGGCTGTCAGCACCAATCCGAGATAGCGCGGCCTGTTCCGCTTGGGCGGTATGCCGAACGTCCCGCCAGGCTTGGTCAGCGGCTTCGTCGGTTGCAGCGTCCGCGGTGCACCTATCGGGGGAGAGCTTGACGACGGCATGACTGACGCCATCGGCATGCCACCTGCAGCCGAAGCCGCTGGAGCGACTTTGGCCTTTTTCTTCGAGCCGGAAAGTCCGGGCGCAGAGATAACGGCGCCGAAGCTTTTGGCCACGGCACTGCGCGCTGACGAGGCAGGCGGGCTCTTGGGCGCGGCAAAGACGGGCCGTTGGAGGGGGGGCAAATCCTCGATCGGCTTGTCGCGCACGATGCGCCCAAGGCCCGGAGCACGTCCCGGATCCGGCGCGGGCATCCCAAGGGCTGGTGGCGTGCCGATGCCCCCCCCGGAAGGGCGCCCCACTGCCGAAGCAGCAACCGGCACAACAGACGACGGTATCGACAGGGGTGGTGCAATTGAATCCGCTGCGGCCCGTCGGCTGGCAAAGGCCACGCGGATCGAAGAGGCCGGGGCAGGGGGCACGTCATCGGGCAACCCACCGCGCAGAGGATCGCCGGGCATGTCGGGCACATCATCCAGATCCACCGACGAAATAGTTTCGGGAACCTCGGCAAAGGGCGCTTCTGGCACGATCTGGGGGGGGATTGCCGCGGATTCTGCAGCCTTGGCGGTCACAACCGGGTCCGGCACCGCGGATTTGGGCATCAGTGATGCTGCAAGGCGCCCAGGCTCCATGGCCGGGGCTGGCGCAGGGGCGCCATTGAAGACCACGTCCTGGGGTGCTTGTGCTGGTGCGGGGGGCCCGTCCATCGGCGCGACCATCGCCCCGGGCATCGAAGGGGGCCGGTCCGTCGTGGGCGCGTCAACGCTCACCGGTGCAGCAACTGACGGCGCGGCAACCGTCATCGCAGGGGTTTGGAGTACAGGGGGGCCGGCAGCAGCCGCAGGATCCGAGGGCCCGGCCCTGGCGGGGTCGGCCGGACCGGCCGCATTAGGCGCTACATCCGAAGGCTCCGGGGCCGGACCGGCCGCTTGCGCAACCTCCGGCTCGGGCTTGGGAAGACTGCGGCTCAGCGGCAGGATCGGCTCCGGATCGCGCTCCACCGTCTCGCCTGCCTTGAGATGCCCGGGCGCAAACGCCGTCATTCCGAAGTAGGGCTCGCCATCAAAAGCGCCCGGCTCCGGGATCGCGACAAAAGACATCGGATTCAGCCGATGCTCGACGGCGAAAGCCTCGGCCTCTTTCAACGTGTCCTTGGCAACCGCCACAACCTGCAGTTTTGGCCCTTTGCCCGACCAGTCAAAAACAAGGTCTGACACGTCATAAGGTGTGCGCCCCGCCAGCGCCGCCTTGATCTGCTTGCGGCGGGAACTGTCGCTCGGCCCCGGAGCTTCGACCTCCGTATAAAGGATCTGCGAATTGGGGATGACAAGCTTGGTCGACACCCCCTTCGGAACCAGCCCAAGCGCGGTGTTGCGCAGATAGGCCATTGCCTCGCCGAGGTCGGGGGCGGAAAAGGCCGTCTCACCCACACTGGTCCAGCCTTTTGCTGTCCGGTGCAGAAGAACGAACCCGTCATCCGTGATGTTCAGAGCAAATGTTGGTTTCATTCCGCGCGTCTAGCATATGTTCCGGGCGGGCGGGAACGCGTTCCGGCCTGATACTGTTCTTCTATAGCAGCTTTTCGCCGAAGGGAAGGGAAAGGCGAGAATTCTGACCTTGCGGCCCGGCGCACGCAGGGCGAATGTGAGGCTCTAGAATGGAGGATTATGATGCGCTCCTTGTCTGCCCTGGCCTTTGCTGCCAGCCTGTCCCTGCCGCTTGCCCTGCCATCGCATGCCGAAAGCACGACCCCGGGACTTATCACTGTAACGGGCGAAGGCGTTGTCCGCGCGGTGCCCGACCAGGCGATGCTGCAGATCGGCGTGACCACCCAGGCCGATACCGCCGCGGCCGCGATGAGCGCCAATTCCGCAGCCCTGACGCTTATCGTGGCCCAGTTGACCGGAGCGGGCATCGCCGAGCGGGACATGCAAACGTCAAACCTGTCGATCAACCCGAACTGGTCGACCTATGAAGGCGGCGCTGAGTCGAGAATTTCAAGCTACGTCGCCGCGAACCAGATTGACGTTCGGATTCGGGCGCTAGGCAGCCTGGGGGCCGTGGTGGATGCCGCTGTCAGTGATGGCGCGAACACCTTGAACGGACTTACTTTTGGCGTGACTGACCAAAAGCCACTTCTGGAAGAGGCGCGCAAGGCAGCAGTGGCCGATGCCCGTTCCCGGGCAGAGGTTCTGGCCGCGGCCACGGGTGGCAAACTTGGCCGGGTCGTGTCGATCAACGATGGCGGCGGCTTTTCCGGCCCGGCGCCGATGTTCCGTGCTGAGGCGGCCGCCGGCGCGCCGCCCGTGCAGGGGGGCGAGGTCAGTCTTACCGCAACCGTGACGATCGTCTACGAACTCGCCGATTGATCGCAAGAGGTACCCGGTGCGGCCCGTTTGTCGGCCGGGTTGTAAAACCGGACTGACCTTTGCAGGGTGACGTGATGTGACTGCGCACTCTGATCTCGGCAGAGGTCTTGGCGTTGCAATGAGGGTCCGCCGCAAAAATGCTTTGATCGGCGTCTAATCGAGGGAGCGAAGGATGACTGAAAAACTGCGGCAAAGACTGCGGCGAAGAAATCCACCGCGAAGGCTCCAAAGGCCGCGGCCGTGCGTGCGGACACCGGGCCTTTGATTTCGCCGATCTTGAAAGCGCCTCTCAGGTTCAAGGACTTTGCCGATCTTGTCACCGAGGCGTGCAGGATGAACCGGCGCGAGGTCCCGTCGGTTCCGGAGGCCGCGCTGACCCTGTTGCACGCTAGGCTCAAGATTGGCGAGGTTCTGGTTTTGCCGCCACTTGGCCGCTTGCGGGTGGTCAGGGACGACGCGGGCGTGCGCACGATAAAGCTGCGTGATGTGGCCTTGGGCAAGGCTGCCAAGGCCGAGAACGAGCCCCTTGCAGGCTCGGACGACTGACGCTAGAAGCCACGACATCGGGCGATTAGCTCAGCGGTAGAGCGCTTCGTTCACATCGAAGATGTCAGCGGTTCAAATCCGTTATCGCCCACCATCATTCCGAAAGGCCGCCCCCAACCGGGCGGCCTTTTGCTTGCACAAGGGCTGCGGGCAGGGTAAGCCTCTCTCTGTAGGGCGGTTAGCTCAGTTGGTAGAGCGTCTCGTTTACACCGAGAATGTCGGGGGTTCGAGTCCCTCACCGCCCACCACTTCTAGCATCTAGACTCGGTCGATTACATCCGAAAACCTTTTGTATACAAGGGGCCAGTTAGTCCGCTTGTCCGATACCGTCCAGCGCGATCCACTGAAATGCCCCCGGTTTGGGGGCGCTGTTGGGCGTATCGGCAGAATGCAGAAAAAGCGACACCCCCATCATGCCCTTGACCGATGCTAAAATCCGACACCTGAAGCCCCGCGACAAACCCTGCAAGGTGTCCGACTTTCGAGGGCTGTTTCTCTTCGTCAAACCGACAGGTTCGCCTCTGTGGCAGCAGAAGTACCGGATTGACTGCGGGGAAGCTGCTTGCAATTGGTCCGTATCCTGAGATCGGGCTCGCTCAGGCTCGTATGGCCCGCGATGCAGCGCGGGCTTTGCTCGCCAGCGGCAAAGACCCTAGTGAAGCCAAAGACGATCGGCGGGGTTCCTGGAAGCGCGTCGGACAAAATTAAAGGCTCCGCCGATGGCCGACGATCTCTACTGTTTCGCCTTCAAGGTAGCGCGCAAGCCGCTTGGGCTGATGGTCGACCTGCGTGACCAGCGGTCAAGACCGCCCGTCTTGAGGGGGTGTGCAAGTCCTACGGCGGCATCTGCAACCGAATGATCGGTCGCGCGCAAACTAGTCAGTTCCGCTCGATCTTCGACGTCGCTGGCAAGGACTGGTCACAGGCCAGAGGGATACCCTCACCCCTTTTGAAACCATCACTTGGAAAGGCAAGCAACATGGCCCGGAAACACAACGAAGAAAACGAGCGGATCAAGCGTCACGACAGGCTGGTTCTGCGCGAGGCGATGCTGCGACTTGACCACCGTCGACATGGCAGCCGATGCCATCCTGCGCTTCGAACGCAGCACCGGCGCAAAAACGTTGAAGCGGGTCCAGATCGAACAGCCCGTCGCGTTCAAGCGCCGGTTGGATGCCGACAAGAACGTCAGCATCAGGAAGCCGCTGTCAAAGGCGACCATCGACTGCACCCTGCGCACGGCTAAGGCTTTCTTCATCTGGTTGGCCGGTCAACCCGGATACAAGTCGTGCATTTCTTATGCCGATGCCGAATACTTCAATGTCAACGCCGAGGATGCGCGCGTGACTCGTGCACACCGAGACGTGCCGTTCCACCCTGTGCAACTGTGCCACCACGCCTTTGCTATGATGCCCGAAGCCAATGAGATTGAACGCCGGAACAAAGCGCTGATCGCCTTCCTCAAGATCGCCAGCCGCTTCACCCGTTTCGAGGCCGGTGTCGAACGCTACATCAGCGATATGATGCGCGTCGACCGACACGAGGAAGGTGAAGCCCGGACATGGAAAGTGGCCTATCCTGTCGCCCCATGGCAAGTGTGCCGAGAATATGAATGGTCGTTTGTTTCGTAACGAAACCTCGGAACGAAGCGGCTTGGCTTGCCTTTGGAAAACAGCGGCACCGCGGCGGTGTGGAAATCATGCCACGGGTCATGGTCGAGTGCAGCCACGCGCGATGACATGTTGAGTATCGTGAAATGGTCGGGGCCGATGTCCGGGCCAAGTTCGTCCCACGACAGGGGCGCTGACACCGCCGCAACAGGCCTGGCGCGCGAGGAGTATGGCGCCACGGCCGTTGCGCCGCGCTGGTTGCGCAGATAGTCGATTAGGATCTTACCTGTCCGCTGGGCCTTTGAGATCGTGGAGACATAGCTATTGGGAGCATCGGCAGCCATCGCCACAGCCATGGCCTTGGTAAAGGATTTTACGGATGGCCAATTGGCTTTCGGCGTCAGCGGGGCCACGACATGCAAGCCCTTGCCGCCTGAGGTCTTGAGAAAGGCGACAAGACCCGCCTCTTCGAGCCGCTCCTTCACTTCCTTTGCCGCCGCGATGATGGCTGACCATTTCACTCCGGCGCCGGGGTCTAGGCCATGATGATCCGGTCTGGCTTTTCCCAAGCGGCGAGCGTCGACCCCCAAGGATGAATTTCCAGTGCAACCGATTGCACCAAACCGATCAGCCCATCCGCATCACTTACCGCAATCATCGGGTCGGCTTTGTCCTTTGGATCGCGAACCAGAGTTATCTTGGGATTCATCCCCTTCCAGGCATGTTTTTGAAAGAACTGCTGGCCAGTGATGCCTTCGGGACAGCGCAGAAGCGCCAGGGGGCGACCGACGATGTGAGGACCCATAAGGTGCCAGACCTCAACATAATAATTGGCGAGATTTGCTTTGGTCAAGCCTTCCTCAGGCCAATAGACCCGGTCAGGGTGGGTCAGCGTCACGGTGCGGCGGGGGGGGAGTTTCGACTGTGGTCACCGGAGTCTCCCGGATGATTTCAGATGCAGATTTATCCTCGCGCAGCCAGCTACCACAAACTCCTGCCGCGCCGAGCATTTCGATTTCAACCAGACGCGTGACCGACCCGACCGATAAAGCCGCCTTTGTCCACGCCCCCCGCGACAGCCTGCCGATGCTGGAGGGGGAAGGCAAAGAGGTGCGGTTGATCCTGGGCACGGCTTACGGCGAGACGGCGCCGGTCCCCCTGGGGTTCGAGGTGTTCTATGCCGACGCAAAGCTCGCGCCCGGGGCCGCGATTCCGCTGCCGCAGGATCATGAGGACCGTGGCGCCTTTGTGCTGCAAGGCGCGGTGACAGCGGCCGGCGAAACCTATGAAGCGGGCCGCATGCTGGTGTTCCGGCCGGGGGATGCGATCTCGCTGAGGGCTGGGGCCGAAGGCGCGCGGCTGATTCTTCTGGGCGGCGCCACGGCAGACGGGCCGCGGCATATCTGGTGGAACTTCGTCGCCTCGTCGAAGGAGCGGATTGAAGCTGCGAAAGAGGCATGGCGGGCGGGGGACTGGATGCATGGCCGCTTTCGCCTGCCGCCGGGGGACGCTGAGGAGTTCATCCCCGCGCCGGAAAAGTGATGCGGCAAGCGTACGGGAAATCACCGCTTTGCGCCTTGACGTACATGTCAGAGGCCACTATCAGATCGAGACTTGCCGGGGTGCATGCCCCGGGCATGCGAGATGCGCGGTGGTAGCTCAGTTGGTTAGAGTACCGGCCTGTCACGCCGGGGGTCGCGGGTTCGAGCCCCGTCCGCCGCGCCACTTGCACAAAGCCCTCGCGAAAGCGGGGGCTTTTTGCGTTTGGAGGAACCGGGGCTGAACTGCGCGTCAATGGGGTTCACTAGGTGTTCCATCCCGGATGATCGCAGAGACCCTCGGCGTTCTGCGTTTTTCATGGCAAGATCGGTTCAGAGGGACATTCTGCGAGGGGCGAGGCAATGCTGATGC